>Ga0114999_10003502_pt1 | contig 19632 bp, 11 predicted proteins | sample ArcticOcean_MG_C_3_FD_89820 | JGI IMG/M metagenome (GOLD analysis project Ga0114999, IMG submission 89820) | Marine microbial communities from western Arctic Ocean - ArcticOcean_MG_CB8_126 | ecosystem: Environmental > Aquatic > Marine > Oceanic | place: Arctic Ocean: Canada Basin | collected...
CGTTGTAACCGGGTTGAGCGGCTCGGGAAAATCTTCATTGGTTTTCGAAACATTACACGCCGAAGGACAGAGGCGATACGTCGAAACTTTCAGCCCCTACACCCGTCAATTCCTTGAAATGCTGGACCGCCCAAAGGTGGACAACATTTCAAACATTCGCCCATCAATTGCCATCCAGCAAAGCAACACCGTAAAAACGTCGCGCTCCACGATTGGAACGATGACTGAATTATGCGATTTTTTTAAAGTTTGGTATTGTCATGTTGCCAACCTTATCGATCCCGCATCCGGTGAAGAGATCGAGGACGATAATCCACAGTCGATCTGGAAAAAAGCTTTCCTTAGGGCCGCGGGCAAAACAGTCATTCTCGCTTTTGCGGTCAAACGCCCATCATCTATAAAATGGAAAGAGATTTTCGATTCGCTCCGCGGACAAGGTTACACCCGGATAATCACGAATCATAAAATTAAAAAAATCCCCGAGACCAAGGCGTCAGAAATTAGAAATGACATTCTTTACGTGATCCAGGACCGCATGGAAGTTACGCGAAAGAATAAAACTCGCTTTATCGATGCCGCTCAAACCGCGTTGCATTACGGAAAGGGTGAGCTTTTTATTTTTTCACTTTCGGGTCAATTATTGGTTAATTATGCGGAAGGTCTTCGCTCTCCTATCACCGGAAGGATATTTAAAAAACCTATTCCCGCTATATTTTCTTTCAACTCACCTATTGGTGCCTGCTCACAATGCCGGGGGTTTGGACGTATTATTGAGATTGATTACCGTCTGGTGGTTCCCGATTCCACCCTCAGTCTTAGTGGCGGGGCGATAAGAGCATTTCAAGGTAATGTTTATAGTGAGAGCCAGCGCGACCTACTTCGGGCCTGTAAAAAAAATAACATTCGCACCGATACGCCCTATAGAGATTTAAGTGCCGCTGAGATAAACTTTATTCTTGAAGGGGATCCTCACTATGAAAAACAGGGAGGGAAGAGTCGTCGCCTTTGGTATGGTGTTAAACGTTTTTTTGATTGGTTGGAAAAAAATACTTATAAAATGCACGTTCGTGTATTTCTTTCCAAATATCGTGCATACACTATCTGTCAGGATTGTCATGGCACCCGGCTAAAACCGGAAGGGCTAAACTGGAAATGGCATGGTTCTACCCTGCCCGATCTCTATCATCTGCCTGTCAGCGATCTGCTATCTCGCTTACGGAAAAATAAAAAACCACTGCAGAATCATCAGGTCGATATCGCCTTCGAGTCTATTATGAGCAGACTCTCCTACCTCGAGCAGGTTGGACTCGGCTATCTCACGCTCGACCGTACTTCCCGAACACTCTCAGGAGGTGAAGTTGAACGTGTCAATTTAACCTCATGTCTGGGAACTTCTCTCGTCGATACCCTTTTCGTTCTCGATGAACCATCTATTGGTCTGCACGCACAAGATATAGAGCGTCTTATCTATATTCTTAAGCGACTGACCGGTCTCGGTAATACCGTCGTCGTAGTAGAACATGATGAAAGCATTATTCGCGCTGCGGACCATCTTATCGAAGTGGGACCCAAGCCCGGTAATCGAGGGGGAGAACTTACTTTTACAGGCACTAGCGCGGAATTGGTGAAAGATAAAAATTCGCTGACTGGAGCCTACTTGGCGGGAGTAAAGACTATCGATGCACCCCACAACCGGAGGCCGATTCAATTAAATGGGAAACGACGGAGTGGAAAGGAAAACCGCGATAAAAAGAATAAATGTGAAACGATTACTCAATCTCACCCCCCCCTCTTTTTTAAAAATGTTTCCCTTTATAATATTAATGCCCTCGACTTTCAATTACCCTTGCAGCGACTGATCTGCGTAAGCGGTGTCTCCGGATCAGGAAAGTCAACACTACTCAATAATGTTATTTACCAGGGTCTGCTTGCGAAAAGAGGGAAGGCGGTGCAAACACCTGCACGCATTCAACGCATTGATAACACTGAGAGTATTTCTGAAATTGTCCTCGTTGATCAATCTCCTGTCAGTAAAACACCGCGCTCCAACCCTGCTCTTTATACGGATACATGGGATCTTATTCGCACGCTCTACGCTTTCACTGAAACCGCCCAGGCATCAGGCCTTACCGCGTCCAGCTTTTCCTTCAATAGTGGCAATGGGCGTTGTGACCAATGCAAGGGATTGGGATATGAACGTGTGGAAATGCAATTCATGGCGGATGTATACGTCACATGTCCTCAATGTGAAGGTCGCCGTTTTAGTCCTTTTATCCTCGAAATTCAATGGTGCGGGAAGAGCATCGCCGATATACTCGAATTAAATGTAAGTGAAGCTGCAGTATTTTTCGGGGATCAACCGTTTATATTCAATCGTCTGCAAACATTAATCGATATAGGCTTGGGTTACTTACCACTGGGTCAACCGCTCAATACTCTCTCCGGCGGTGAATCGCAGAGACTGAAGCTGTGCAAATACCTTTCCCATTACGGAGAGGTGGGGAATAATGCGCTCATATTACTCGATGAACCAACAACCGGCATGCATCGTGATGATGTCAAACGTCTCATTGCCGTGCTGCAGAAACTTGTAAATCAAGGACACAGTCTCGTTGTCATTGAACACCACCTCGACATCCTTAAATCAGCTGATTGTATAATCGAAATGGGACCGGGACCGGGCGCCAGTGGGGGTAAAATCGTTTTCACGGGCACTCCAGAAGCACTCGGTAAAAAGCGATTTGCCAGTTCACCATTTATCGAACATTCATTGCGGTCGAACAGCAACGGTAATGGAAAAAGGCTCGAGAGGAAAAAATCCAACAACCGATCATTTGAAGCCGATGAACTTATCGCGGCTGAATCATCCGCGACCTATAATCCCCATAATAAGAGAGTTGACGCGGTTGAAATTTTTGGCGCGCGTGAACACAACCTGAAAAACTTAACCCTCTCAATCCCACACCGTCAAATCACGGTTATTACGGGTGTATCCGGATCAGGAAAATCTTCTCTTGCCTTCGATATAATTTTTGCGGAGGGCCAGCGACGCTTTATGGAATCAATGTCGCCCTACGCCCGCCAATTTGTCGAGCAGCTTCCCCGTCCCGATATTGATCGTCTGGCAGGTATTCCACCGACCGTCGCTATTGAACAACGGGTGACTCGAGGGACTCGCAAGTCCACCGTCGCGACAATCACTGAAGTCGCACAATACCTGCGCCTGCTTTATTCACGTATAGGGGTACAGTACAGTCCGCGTAGTGGTGAACCGGTAGTTGCCCTTAGCCCGACACTTCTAAAAAAGCGGTTCGAGGATAAATTGCTTGAGCAAAAGAAAAAAAATCAGCCACTCCTCTATCTCTGTGCACCTCTCGTTCGCGGTCGAAAAGGTCATTATCAACCCTTGGCAACCTGGGCCATTGAGCATGGTTTTAAAATGTTTCGAATCGATGGCAATTTTATCAATCTCTCTGCGTTTCAAAAATTAGACCGTTATCGTGAACACGACATCGAAGTCGTCGTTTCTGAAATAGTCCTTAAAGGTAAATCGATTAAATCCCAAATCAATCGTCTGAGAGAAAAAGAAAATGATTTAAATTTAAATAAAGCTTTAAAATTAGGTAAAGGGTCCTGTTTTCTCGCGACACACGCGAGTGAAATTATTGCCTGGTATTCAACCACGCGCACAGACGCAGTCACAGGTGAATCATTTCCTGAACTCGATCCTAAACATTTTTCCTGGAACTCATCGAAAGGTTGGTGCCCGACATGCCGAGGGCACGGCCGTATTTACACCTGGATGTCGGAAGACGATGATTACCCCGAAGAAGTTGAAGAAATAGAAAACGGTTCCCACTGTCCTTCCTGTCAAGGAACACGGTTAAATGAAATCAGCCGTTCAGTACGGCTGCAGTTTAAGGACCGCTCCGCCCTTCCTCTCCCTCAACTTCTCCAACTTACCCCGAGTAATATCCTCGATCATTTACTCCAGTTAAAATTAGATCGCCGCGGTCGCGCAATTGTTCGAGACCTTTTACCGGAAATCGAGGAAAGACTCAGGTTCATGGATAAAGTTGGTCTTGAATATCTCACCCTCGACCGCGCTACGAATACTCTCTCCGGTGGTGAGGCGCAACGTATTCGTCTTGCGGCGCAACTAGGATCCAATCTGTCGGGTGTGTTGTATGTTCTCGATGAACCGACCATCGGCCTCCACGCTAGAGACAATGCGCGTTTACTCAAAACATTGGAAATTCTACGCGCCCGTGGAAACACCCTCATTATCGTCGAACATGATGAAGAGACCATGCGCCACGCTGATAGAATAATAGACCTTGGTCCTGGCGCGGGACTGCACGGAGGTGGCCTTCTCGCAAATGGTAATATTTCTGAAATCAAAAAAAATAAAAAGTCATTAACGGGAAAATATTTAAAAAAAGGGATCAAACACCCTCGGCGCGGTCATTACCGTTTACTACCCTCCCCCTGGAATCCGCGTTCTAAGCTTAAGAAGGCAAAATGGTTAGTGGCGAAAAATGTGTCATTGCGCAACCTTAAGGGCGATGATCTCCACTTGCCCCTCGCTAGACTCATCGTGGTCTGCGGTATATCCGGCGCGGGAAAATCGACTTTGATTCGCGATTTGCTAAATCCCGCTATTACCTATGCTTCCAACAATAAAATTAATAATTTAAAAGCTGGAATGTTAAATCGAGCCGCATTATTCGATTTAAACGGTCAGTTGACCCCTCCCCTCTCACAACTGATCAATGGTGACAGTTTTCGCCATGTCATTGAAGTCGATCAAAGCCCAATCGGTAAGACTCCGCGTTCGACGCCGTCTACTTATATCGGTGCTTTTGACATTATCCGACATTTTTTTGCCTCGCTGCCGGAATCTAAAGTTCAAGGATACGATGCGGGAACTTTTTCATTTAACACCCGCGGCGGCCGTTGCGAAAAGTGTAAGGGCGCGGGACGCATAAAACTCAAAATGAATTTTCTACCTGATACCTACATCGATTGCGACGCTTGTGGGGGTAGCCGTTACGGACTGGAACTCGAGGAATACGATGGAAGGATAAGAATGTCAGTGAGGTTCTTGAAATGACCTTTGAAGAAGCAGCTCATTTTTTCGCTTTTCACAGCAAACTGAAAGCGATGCTCGAACTTATGGTTGAAATGGGTCTGAACTATTTAAAGCTTGGGCAAAGCAGCCCTACGCTCTCTGGTGGCGAGGCACAGCGTCTCAAACTGGTTAGCGAATTAGCAAAAGGACTGCAAAGTTTTCGTGAAAAATCACGGGGAATTATTTCAAGTAATCTCTATATCCTCGAAGAGCCAACGATCGGTTTACACCTCAGCGATTGTGAGAAACTCATTGAGCTATTACATCGACTCGTCGATCAAGGACACACCGTTATTGTTATCGAACATCACCCTGACATTATCGCTGAAGCTGATTATATAGTCGAGATAGGCCCAGAGGGTGGGGAACAGGGCGGTGAAATCTTATATCAAGGGGCACCTCAAGGATTATTGGAATGCGCACGCAGCCCGACCGCCCCTTACCTCCGGGATAAAATTGGGGAGTGAACAGCAACAACAGCAATGTTAAGTTTTATATCTTAGATCTTAAGAAAATTAACCTGAAACCTGACATTTAGCCTGCGCGTCAGCGCTTTTTCCTTTTTTCCTTTTTTCCTTTTTGACTTTTTGACCTTTTAACTTTTTGACTATTAACCATGACATCTATTCTAGCAATAAGAGGGCGCGAAATCCTCGATTCCAGAGGCAATCCTACGATCGAAGTTGATGTAGAACTTGAATATGGCGTAATCGGACGCGCCGCGGTACCGTCGGGAGCCAGCACGGGCGTACATGAAGCCCTCGAGCTTCGCGATGGCGACATCCCCGCTAGTAAATTCCCCAAAGGTAGCCGCCCTAAAAACAGGTATCTGGGCAAAGGCGTGCTCGCTGCGGTCAGCAATATTGAAAAGATAATTACCCCCGCTCTATTGGGCATGGATGCCACTGACCAACTCTCAATCGACAACCGAATGATTAAGTTGGATGGCACGGCCAACAAAAAGAAGTTGGGTGCCAATGCAATCCTCGGCGTCTCACTTGCAGTCGCCAAGGCGTCGGCGTTAGCTCTTGGCCAACCGCTTTACAAATATCTGGGCGGACCTAACGCCAGAGTTCTACCCGTACCTATGATGAATATATTGAACGGTGGTGCCCACTCAGACGCACCTATTGATATTCAGGAATTCATGATTATGCCAAAAGGTGCCAATAGTTTTCGCGAAGCTCTGCGAATGGGAACTGAAGTATTTCACGCACTGAAAAAAGTGCTTCAAGCTAACCGACTGTCAACCGCGGTTGGTGATGAAGGTGGTTTCGCCCCAGACCTTGAATCGAATGAAGCCGCGTTGGAAGTGATTGCTAAAGCAGTAAAGCAAGCTGGATATAAATTAGGTAAGGACATTTTTATTGCTCTCGACGTTGCGGCTTCCGAATTCTATGACGCCAAAACGAAAAAGTATGTATTCAAGAAATCTGATCGCTCAAAACGCAGCGCAGAGCAAATGATTTCCTTTTACCAGGATTTGCTGAAGAAATATCCAATCATTTCTATCGAAGATGGTTGTGACGAGAATGACTGGCAGGGTTGGAAAAAACTTACGGTCGCCATGGGCGATAATGTCCAACTCGTAGGCGATGATCTTTTTGTCACTAACACCGCATTTCTTAAAAAAGGAATTAAACTAGGCGTTGCTAATTCCATTCTTGTTAAAGTTAACCAGATTGGAACACTAAGCGAAACACTCGACGCTATTGAAGCAGCTAAAGAAGCTAGCTATACATCGGTAATTTCACATCGATCAGGCGAAACCGAAGATACGACCATTGCAGATATCGCGGTGGCGACCAATGCCGGCCAAATCAAAACCGGTTCCCTCAGCCGCACAGATAGAATATGTAAGTACAATCAGCTTTTACGCATCGAAGAAGAACTTGGTAAGCACGCAGTCTACGGCGGAAAATTATAGCGGGTAAGCGTAACGGCGGACCAACGTCACTCAATCCGCAAGGGTGGACAATCTTTCCTTCAGTCTCACTGCAGCCTGAGCATAACCACCGTTAGCACCGTCGATAAAATGCAGATGCCCGCCATGCCGTTCAAAAATGAGACAAGTCATCAATGCTTCATCGGCCCGATGCAATCCATAGGCAAGCTCTCCTTTAAGAAACCGGGATTGAAGATAATTTTCCAGTCGCTCTATTTGTTGAGAATCACTCGAAATAACCATACGTATCATGTCATCAAATTTTTTGTAATCGCAGTTGTTGACGAGATCGCCTTTGTAACGGGTCCATTTATTGCCAGGTGTCTTAAACTTCCTATTCATAAACCATTCCCCCACTTTCGTTTCTAAACGCATCAAAAAAAACTTGATTGCCCTCAAAAAGGAGCGGGCTCGGTAATTTTTTACGAGAAACTCGGATATTAGATTCGAAGTGCTCAGATTTAATCTCAAACTTTCTTTTTTTATTGGATGGTCGCCCCCTTCCATGCCATAGATCTCATTGAGAACAGTGAGCACCTCGCCGTAAATACGGTTGTTACTTTGAAGCTTATTCATATTAGTGACGACGAGGAGAGAAATTATTTCCCCATGTTTGCTCCGAATTGGATTCCAGCGACATTCAAGACCTGAATAATTGGCCTTGATTGAATGAGGATCCCTCTCCAGCTGATAGGGTTCTCCCTCAGTAGGATTTTTAATAAGTTGCTCAGCATAGCCAATCCCACCCCCTGTGAATCCGGCTAAGCTGAATCGATTTGAGAGCCGGATTTTTATTACCTTAACCTCTAATCCGGCTTCAATCACTTTCTCGACCGGCACGATTCCGATTCTTAATTGCAGATCGAATGCTTCAGCAGCCATATTCTGCGTCGACTGAAGTACGGGCCTAACGCGCGACATTAATATATCGGGAACTAAGAGCGTTGCACCATCGCCTCCAAAAACGAAAGGCATCTCCAGTTCTTTCGTAATGTTTAATACCGCTATGAGAGTCGATGCTCCCAGTATATTTACTTCCTTATACAATCCTCGATCAATAGCGCCGGTAGAATCGACTACATCGCTGATAATAACAGACCAACCACCGGGAACGGGAACGAAGTTTTCTTCCTCAGAAATTGCATTAAAGGACTCGCTAATCGGTAGATCATGGTAAAACCGGGCGTATGCAGGTATACCGGGCATGGTATATTCAATTTTCGATATCCGATTATTGCAGACTAATTTTCCCCTCTTCAGGCGTTATCATTCAATTATTAGAAATTGCAAATCGTAGCGAGGATAAAGCCCGACAGCTTTCAAATCGAATATTAACAATTGAATTACTTGATTTCCCCAGTCATCCGCTTCCAGAAATCTTGAGCTTTTACGATATAGCCCTCCGGATCTGTTAACCATATCTCTCGGACCTTCTTGTTTTTCAGGACATAAAGTTTCCCTTTAACGATAACATAAGACTCAGCATCACAGGCAAAAGGTTTTCCATTAGAAATACCTAGAGAACAATACCCGCCAAACGCCGGGGCATACTTTTCAGGTGTACCTTCAAATAGGTGCATGTTCGATTGAGAGGAGAATCGCCATTCAGCTCCTTTCCATACCACCATGAAAACTGGACTGCCTTTTTTTGCTTTGCTTTCTGTGAAGTATGCAACCGTATCGTAACCGCTAATTGCTACGTTATTCAATCTTTTCGTGCTGATCTCTTTAAAACCAAATAAAAGACCCGGTAAAATTAGAATGAGTGTCAGTAGACTCACTCGAATTTTTATACCTATATTTTTTTACCTGATGTATTCATAAGCTATATATTCCAACTCTAGTTATTATTGTTAGAAAGTAATACTGCAAATAAATTTCATTTTTTTTATCCAAAGTTTCATTTTGCGAACTCAACTACCCAATTATTATCGACAAAGTAGATAACTCCCCCGCTTTTCTGCAAATTGCGTCTTATTCGACTTCTTTATTAAACTGAATGACAAGATGAGCAGAGCTTCGCTCCTCGCTTCTCTCTTTTATGTGGACAATTCTTAAGTTTTATTTTTGGTATTCCAGTTAATGAGCGACAATAATACTCAAAAACTCGTCACAAGAAATGGCGTTGTCATAGATCTTATTCTCACCGCAATTATATTTTGTTTTTTGTCCTGGATCTTACGCCCCTACGTTCCGGCACAGACAGAAGTTTACACTAATATCTTCGCCGTCTTTACAGCCTCCTGCCTTTCAGGGCTGTTCTGGCTTGTGCTCCAGATGTTCCGAGTCGTTTATACTGACATGCGAATACGAAACCGGGACTGATCCTCCCTCCCTTATTTTCTGGTGATTAAATTTACACTATCTGCCAATTATCATAATATGCAGTTTCCGTAAGGTCTTTAAACTCGCTACAGAACGTAAGTTAAGTCAAAGGCGGCCCATCTAAAGCAGTTTTAAATTTTTCTGAATAGAAGTTATTATGGCTTGAAATGGCTATTTACATTATTTTTAATCTTGATTGAATTAACAATGAGGGGGTTGAATTTCATTTCCTATCTACCTAAGTCTTTAGTACAAAGGGATCTTAGCTGATTATAGTCTATTAAGATGTGTGCCGATTCCATAGAACGACATTACCCAATTCCTAATCTCAACTTTCGGGATTTCTGGGATATTTGTAGTCACTATTTGCATGTCAATCCGCAGTATGTGCAGATCGCTTACACTATAGATGGCGATGGTGATCCTATCGTTTCAGAAGAAACAGATGTCGCCGTAATCTTAAGAAGCCTGTCGGGGGCGCGTGATAATATCCACAGCTATATTGCTCGGTTTCATACCACATCATCTAATGGCGAAGAGGGTACGGAACTCACTTACTATCCGCGGCCACATGATTTACATGATCACGGTTTATATCTAACGACCAGTGCCGCTTCGAAGCTCACTTTATATAAATTCGAAGACTTGATTTTTAATAACTATGATCTTGCTGATACCATGGAATCGTCGATCGAGTTTGGTCATCCCTGTGAGATTCTTGTCTCCTCAATCGATATGCGTGGCTTTTCAACCTTTTGTGAACAGCCTAATATCGAGTCCCCTTACCTTTGTGGACTCATGTCTTCATTCTACAATGTTGCCAACCGGGGATTTTCCAAATACCCCCCGGATTTAATTAAATTTGCGGGCGATGGATACTTAGCCATTTGGCAAACAGGTGTCGAAGACCGTAAAATTGCTATTGATGTCTGCGTCGAAGGGACATCCGCGCTCAATAGTAATTGGCAGATTGTTAGACAGAGCCCACATTTTACCCATGGCGCTCCAGAAGAGATTGGCGCCGGTATCTCATTTGGACTGGCGAGTAAACTATCCTTCGATAACGATTATATCGGCAGACCAATTAATATTGCGAGCAGACTTTGTGGTGTTTGCCCGGGGGGGGAAATATATATTGATAAATCAGTCCCCAGTATGAACCCCGATATCGAAATGAAAAATTCGCGCGCGCGAATTAAATCTTACGGCGAATATAATATTTGGATCGTCCAGGGTTCTTGAGGAAGTTTGCGCTTAAGCGCACATACGTGAATGTGATGATGCGGTAATCTATAAGCATAGCTTACAAACTGCATCCATCCACAATTCGCATTTGTCTTAGCCGCTGTTCACCGCAAACTCCCGATCGACTCCCTTTAGCGGTAACTCAATCCACTTTGAATGGTGCGCGTGAGACGCGTGGAATGCGACAATCGCTTCATGCGTCCCTAGAGCTTCGCTCGCAGGATAGGGAAATGTTTTACCCTCCTCTAACCATTCTACGATTTCATTGACCGCGGTATCCATTGACGTTGCCTCGGGATGCGGATCAGTCCAGTGATCTTTTCGCCCATTTTCCCAGAACTCAAATGAAACTTCCCTCGACCCATGGACAATAGCTCTGCCTTTTTTTCCGTTGATATTAATGCTATGGGGTGTCGTCGCGTAATCCGCGGCATCAACTATAACGATTAGACCGTTTTCCATGCGCATGAGTCCCCAACCTCCAGGATCACTGAAATCAGGTCCGCGACAATCAGGCTTGCCCGCTAGATCGAGCGTCGCCGATACTGCTTTTACCTCGCTCCCAAGAAGCATGCAGATACTATCGATCATGTGAGTGCCAACGTTTCCCAATCGGCCATTCGGCCACTGCATCGTAACCGAAGTCAGATCCCCTAATGTGCCATCGTCGATCGCACCGCGTAATCGTCGAAAGTTATTATTAAATCGTCGGTTGTGATTGATGACCAAAAGAGCCCCGGCCTTATCACAGGCTTGAACCATTTTTTCTGCATCAGATTGAAAAGTGGCAATTGGTTTTTCACAGTATATTACTGGAATCCCTTTCTCCGCGCAGGCGATCGTAATTTCAGCGTGCACCGGTGTATAGGTCGTCACACTGACAATATCAATGGATTCCTTGTCGATCATTTCTCTCCAGTCCACGTAGGTTTTTGCTCCCGACCTTTTTTCAAATCGTTCCCGCCGCCCGGCATCACGACTGCTACCCGCTACGATTTCGACTCGATGGTGTTTATCAAAGGCTTGATAATGGGTGCCATCCATATTGCTGACTAGTTGGCCCAAGGCATCGCCAGAAACCTGGTCCGCTCCGCCAATGAAACCAACACCGATGATCGCCGCTTTATAATTTGCCATTAATTATTCAATAAAAATGAATACGTGGATCTAAAATGAGTATTGCTTGAACAATGTTATTTTGACGATAACTAAATGAGTGTGAATTCATTGCAATTCAGTAATTGCGTGATGGATAAAGTTATAACTGATGAAAGAAAATCCGGTTGAAATTATTGATGAGGTCGTTATCGCTGGCGGGCCCTGCAAAAGACATCGTTCGCGCGCAGGATTGCAATGCTTACCAGATGGAGAGTTATTCGCTGCTTATCGTGTAGGATGGGACATCTTCAATCTCTCTCACGGAGCCGTCGTCGGAACCTGGTCGCAGGATAGTGGGCGTAGCTGGGAGGAACCGATGGCATTAATTGCTGAACCTGGTTGGGCCTGGCTTGGCGCGCAACGGATACTTCAGCTTTCAGAGGGTCAACTGGTCATGCTCTTACAAAAATCAAACTTTGATACTGGCCGTTTTACCATTTATTCGACTTTTTCTTCCGACCACGGTCGAACGTGGGAAAAAATTGGGCCTGCTGTTCACCTGTTTAAGGACTGGAACGAACCTTCTGGTCAGAGCATAACCCAAGGATTTACCGATGATAAAATGATGATCGCATTCCAGGGTGCCGATGTGAAAGACACACATTCTGAAGTCGGTGTCGCAGTCTCAACGGATAAGGGGAAGAGCTGGAACGACCTTGTCGTCATCGCTTCAAATTCTGAACTCAATTTCCGCGAGGCTGATTTAATGAGACTGCGCGATGGACGTCTGATCGCGACTATTCGCACTGATGACGCGCCTTATGAAACCTACCAGTCTTATTCCACTGATGGGGGGATCGCCTGGTCTCCTGTCGAGAAAACCGGATTTAAAGGACATTGCCCCTGCTTATTTCAATTAGAGGGCGCGATTATATGTATTTATCGGGATATGGAACCCAATCGACCGGGCATCAGCTACAGTCTCAGTTATGATCATGGTCAATCATGGCACTATGGAGGACAATTATACAAGTCGCTCGCCGCTTATAGTGGATGGGCCTCAGCATGCGGATATCCTTCAATCGCGCGTCTACCAGATGGTGAGCTCTATTGTGTCTTCCATACCAGTGCAGTAAATAACGATTCCGCAATACGCGGGCTGCGATTGAAGGATAATACTTGAATGCGGAAAGTATTGTCAAAAGGTCAAAAAGGAAGAGTCCAGTTAACAATGAACGTTGATAAGTAAACTGTAGAAGATGCTAAGTATGTTCATTTAATCATATTCACGAGATAACGCATTTTGGCTTTCTCTTTTTGACCTTTTGACTTTTTGACCTAATGCCCTTTTGACTAACAACAATGGAAAAACTACGCGTAAAGGAAGCGCTCTCCAGTCAGTCACCAAAGGACAGCGTACGGGTTGAAGGATGGGTCCGCACGCGGAGGGACTCCAAAACTTTTTCATTTATTGAAATCAATGATGGCTCCTGCTTGAAGAATCTTCAAATCATTGTCGATGTCACGCTTCCGGATTATGTAATTATTGATCAGATAACAACGGGGGCTTCGGTTGCGGTGTCTGGAAAATTGGTTGAATCTGCTGGGAAAGGTCAGCAGTGGGAGTTGTGTGCGGATGGGGTCGAGCTTATTGGAGCTTCAGATGCGTCCTATCCATTACAGAAAAAAGGACACAGCCCTGAATTCCTTCGCGAGATCGCTCACTTGCGTCCGCGCTCTAATCTCTTTGGTTGTATCTTCAGATTGCGCAATCGATTATCTTACGCCATTCACAATTTTTTTCAGGAGCGAAATTTTATTCTCGTTCATACCCCTATCATCACGGCCAGTGACTGTGAAGGTGCCGGCGAGCTTTTTCGCGTTACCACTATCGACGGCAAGGCTGGCGGTATGGATGATGACCCCGTTGATTATTCAAAAGATTTTTTTGCGCGCCCAACGTATTTAACTGTAAGCGGACAACTCGAAGCCGAGATTTTCGCAACCGCTTTCACCAAAGTCTATACCTTTGGTCCCACCTTTCGCGCGGAGAATTCTAATACCTCAAGACATGCGAGTGAATTCTGGATGATCGAACCAGAGATGGCTTTTTGCGATCTCGATGGTGACATGGACCTGGCGGAGTCCATTGTAAAATATCTCGTCCAAGATACCCTGGTACATTGCGATGAAGATTTGCAGCTCTTTAACCGGTTTGTTGATAAAGAACTTCTCAAACGTTTGAACCTTGTCGTCGAACGACCTTTCGAGCGTATTACTTACAGTGATGCCGTAGATATTCTTACAAAGTCCGGTCAAAAATTTGAATTCCCAGTCGCGCATGGTGCCAATCTTCAATCTGAACATGAGCGATTTCTTACGGAAGAACATTTCAAATGTCCCGTGACGGTATTCAATTACCCCAAGAGTATTAAACCCTTCTACATGCGATTAAACGAAAATGAAGATACGGTTAGAGCAATGGATGTTCTTGTCCCGGGGATTGGTGAAATAGTTGGAGGTAGCCAAAGGGAAGAAAGGTTGGACGTACTCTTAGACAATTTAAAAGACCATCATCTGGATCCGAAAGAATACTGGTGGTATCTGGAATTGCGCAAATACGGGACCGTCCCACACAGTGGTTTTGGCCTTGGGTTTGAGCGCATGCTGATGTTTTTAACCGGTGTCGCTAATATTCGCGACGTTATCCCCTTCCCCCGCACCCCGGGTAGTGCGGATTTTTGAAATAAAGGGCGCATCTGTCTTATCAGCGGAAAACGTGTTCCAAGTTTCCAGTCGCCAAACGCATCGCCGCATTAACGCTTTTACGCCTATACACATCATCACTATTAAATAATCCACTTGACAGTGAACAATTGTTTATCTATACAAATGCTCACGATGGAAGACCTTACCATCAGACAACAGGAGATATTGGGATATATACTCCTTCACATGCGAACCAATAATACTTGGCCGAGTTTCAGGGAAATTCAGTCTCACTTTGGTTTTAAAAGTACCAATGCGGTCATGGGTCACTTGCGTGCGCTGGAAAAAAAAGGTTGTATCAGCCGCGTCCCCGGCCAGGCCCGCACTTTCCGCATCACGATGGAGTTTGAAGATGATAAAAAGCCCGATAAGGCAATCGATCTTATCGAACTACCCATTTATGGCAATATCGCAGCCGGTTACCCTGATGGGGTGGAAGCTTCCGGTGAAATCGGTCGGCTCCAAGTCGATATAGAGACTGTGGGGCACCACCGTTCACGTCACTGTTTTGCCCTTAAAGTACAAGGCGAAAGTATGGTCGATGCTGGAATCTTCGATGGGGATACCGTCATCCTCGAACAACGCCCACCTAAAAACAACGATATCGTTGCAGGGCTTATCGATGGAGAAACGACATTAAAGCGCTTTGTTAAAAAATCCGGTTGCGCACCTTATCTTAAAGCGGAAAATAAACTATTCCCCGAGCTGTATCCCGTCGCCGAACTTATCATTCAGGGCGTTGCTAAAGCCGTCGTCCGCGACCTGTAGGTCCTGTGTAATTCCCCGTTGGCATTATTGGCGTGCTAACAGAATATTTATCTATCGGTTGGGATTTTCAATCTTCATGCTTTGGACGATAAAGGGATACTGTGGAGTGGAGAGTAACTAACGTAAAAAGACACATTCGATTGGAATAATGCGGTCATTTGAAACTCTTATAGTCGCATCGCGTTTACTCGCGTTTTCGTAGAACGACTCTCTCTAACCCTATCACCTTTAGCATTCAGTATTTGGTTTATCACTTTTCTCCCTCCCTTGCTTGACGCTAGGTATGTAAGTGTTTAATATATTTAACTTTAACAGCTGTGCGGCACCCTAAAACCAGAGCTTTTGCATGCATATTCCGGCAAGAGAATTTAAGTTAATTGTCATTTCACTCAGGACAATCATCCTGTTTTATAGCTGTCTTTTTTTGCAGCTAAACATCGCGGTCGCCGAGACAAAAGAAGCCGTTGAGAATACCGACCATTCCGAGCAGTTGGCTCTGGCACTCAGCGCATTCGAAAATGGTGATTACGCAAAGACTCACGCTATCCTTCTCCCCTTGAGTTTAAATAAAAACACGAAGGCCCTGACGTGGCTGGGGTTAATGCATGAACTTGGACTCGGCGTTGACCTGGATGATATCCTCAGCGAACTCTACTTGCGGCAGGCGACTGTCCGCGGTGACGTCGCGGCAGCCCGTTACATGGCGTGGAAATTTTCTGACAGCGCAAAACCTATTGAAAAAAATGCCGCTGCTGCTCGCTATCGCGTTCTTGCTGAAAAAAATCTAGCTGCCGACCCGAATGTTACGAAAAAAATCGGATGGATGACCACCGTAGCTGAAGAATTTACCCAAAACTACGACCGCGTGTTAAATTGGAATGAAGAACAGGCAGTCTCAATAAATAAGATCGCATACTATAACCTGGGGATGCTTCACGCTATGGGGCGAGGGGTAGCGCGAAATCATAAGAAAGCAGTATCCTGGTGGGAAAAAGCCGCCGAGCTCGATCACCCCTTAGCCTTATGGCGACTAGGCCTCTACCATGAAAAAGAGGGAACGGGAAAACAAAATTTGAAGAAGGCGATTGCTTATTACGAACGAGCGGCAACGTTGGGTTACCGTCCCGCGGTCGAGCAATTAATTGATATATTAGAAAGTGATAAAGGTTTTGACGCGGAAACAGAGAAAGCCCTCCTATGGAATCGTCAGGCCGCTATCCAGGGCGATGTCAAAGCTCAAAGCAATTTGGGCTTTTGGTATGAATCGGGTATTAACATTGAACAGGATTTCAATCAGGCCATCCATTGGTACAGCTATGCGGCTGAGCAAAAGGATACCCGTGCTTTAACTTTATTAGGACGTGCTTACATATTGGGCCGCGGCGTTAAAGCTGATTATGAAAAAGGTCTTAAATTGCTCACAGAGGCGGGTGAACAAGGCAGCTCACTCGCTAAGTATTTATTGGGACATATCTATAAAAAAGGGCTGGGGGTTGAAGTCGATGAAAACCTGGCTTTAGCCTATTACCAGGAAGCAAGTAATCTCGGTTACGCCAAGGCGCAGCTTCTCCTCTCTGAATATTATTTCCTCGGACTTGCGATTGATCAGGATATCGAAAAAGCATTGGAGCTGCTACGAACATCAGCAGCGCAAGATTATCATCGGGCGGAAATGCGCCTCGCGCATTGGTATTATAAAGGTATCGCTGTCGAACAGGATGATGAGTTATTCTATTATTGGGTGATTAGATCAGCAGAGCATGGTTCCAGAGTGGGTGACGGTATATTGGCTGCGCTCGACGAAACGAAGGATGATATGCATACTACGGTCGATAAATTCTGGGAACGTGCTAAATCATATAGCCACAGGAAGAATTATTTAAAGCAGCAGCGCGAAGACTATGTAAGGGGAAGTATTAAATATAAACCACCGCGTCCGGTCAATGTGATCCAGCCTGAACTGCCAAAAAACATTTTAGATACTATTACTAAAGGACGTGTCCTCCTCAGATTACAGGTCAGTAAAAGAGGTTATGTCACTAATATCGAAGTCGAAGAATCCACTCATGTGGAATTGGAGGAACCGACCTTGAGAGCAGTAAAACAATGGCGCTTTGCTCCCTCCTTAAGAGACGGTAAACCCACCATGGGCCTCGTCCGCATCCCCATCGTCTATAATTAATGAATTAAATTATAGGGAGAGAAGCCCCCTACCTTCGCATTCCGTATTAAAGCATTTCCCCTTTTGCCTTTTGGACCTTTTGACTTTTTGACTACCCCCAATCATATTGACACTTCTCCATTGTATCCTAATTTCTGATCCCGTTATACGTGGTGGTTGTAGCTCAGTTGGTTAGAGCACCGGATTGTGATTCCGGGGGTCGCCGGTTCAAATCCGGTCAGCCACCCCAGCTATTGCCTGAAGGTAAATTTAACATTTTTCTCGCCTAATCGGTGGTAGTTCGGGCATGGTCTCGCAATGAATCACCATCAAACCGCAGTTTCAGGTAGGCTTCAACGGGCGTGTGTCTCTACCGGCCCATAAGCGATTTCAAATTTGAATAGCTGACAGGGAGCTAATTTTGAAACCATGAAGAAGTTCGATATACCCCAACTCGAGGGAATCTTCTCTGAACCGTGGTCATGGAAGAAGCTCGTCGGCTTAATGGGAGTCTTCGGTCCGGCGGCCATCGTTGCGTCCGTGGCAATCGGTGCGGGTGAGACCATTGTCGTCGTTCGTGCCGGTGCCTGGGCCGGTTATGACTTGCTGTGGGTTGTATTGCTCAGCTGCCTCGTCAAGGGAATCTTCGTCACCTACATGATCGGCCGTTACACCGCGGTCAGCGGCGAGTTGATCGGAAACCGGATGGTGAAATTTCCGGGGCCGCGAGGCTGGCTGCTCTTCATCATTATATTGATGGAATTCTTTGCCGCGCCCATGGGATGGGTGGCCATTGCGAAACCGTGTGGGGATCTGTTTCACTACATCCTGCCATTCCCCAACACGTTTTCGGAACCCGTGTGGGAGAATATCATCTCCTCCTTCTTCATCGCGCTCGCCCTGGGACTCAGTATAAGACTCTCTTACGAGAAGTTAGAAAAGCAACAGCTTTTGATCTGCGGGATTCTGGTGAGTGGCACCGTTATCGGAACGCTCATGGTCCGGCCCGATTTCCTCAAAGCACTCGTCGGCATGTTCAACTTCGGATATATTCCGGAGTTTCCCTCGTGGGCCCCGGATGACGCCGTCAAACACCGCATGCTGACGATAGCGACGACATTCGGATACGTCGGTGGCTCGGTGATGGCGTACGTCGTTTACGCCAACTGGGTCGGAATGCATAAGTGGGGTCTCAACTGCCACAAGGACATCGACGCTATTCGCAGCCACGCCCTGACGCGAGAGCGTATCGACTATCTGCCCGAAGATCCCGAGTCAGTCGACCGCCTGCGGCGGCTATGCTCACCGCTCCATTGGGATGTCAGCATGGGAGCGCTCGTCCTCTTTATTGTAACGGTGGCATTCATGCTCTCAGGGGCAGTTGTTCTGATGCCGCTTCATAGCCGATTCGAGGGCTGGAGTTTATTGACGAATCAAGCGCACGTTTGGGCCACCATACATCCGACGCTCGTTTGGATCTACTACGTATGCGTCATCGCGGCACTGTGGGGAACGCTGCAGGCGCTGCCCGAAATCTATTCTCGCGTGACCCATGAGTTCTTTGAATCCATTTGGCCTCAGCGCACGTGGTCAATCCTCAAGGTCAAACGCGTCATCTGCCTCTACATCTTTCTCGTCACCATGGTGCTCGTGTGGTCGAATGTTCCTTTCAATACACTCATTCAGATCGTCGGTTTTCTCTCCGTGAATTTTGCCACCGCACTTGTCATGGTCGTCGCCCTCTTTCTGAACTTCAAGCTTCCCGCCGTCTATCGCACCAAGGCCCCGATATTAATCGGGTCCGTGATGTCATCAGTCATTCTCATCATCTTTGCGGTGACGAGTGGTTTCGGGCTGGCTCGGAAGTTGATCGGGTTTTGATACGCAACGCAGCCCTTGGATCGGCGGCGATTTTCTCGGCCGATCAAAAAATCATCCTCGCGAACTACTGCACCTGTTGAGACTTAAGCCGTGGTGTATGCGTGACTAGCCGTTTACTCAGCCTGGACACTATCAGGGCGGCTGCCGACCGACGGAGCTGCCATAATCCGCAACTGCTGTTCTGTCGCGTTCGGATAATCCTCCGCACGATAATAATTCTGGCTCCATGATGAGTGTCCCGGACTGTATTTATAGAGCAGGGCACGGCGCTCATGATCTGCCGTCCACGCCCGAGTGCCATGAAGGAGA
>Ga0114999_10003506_pt1 | contig 19617 bp, 17 predicted proteins | sample ArcticOcean_MG_C_3_FD_89820 | JGI IMG/M metagenome (GOLD analysis project Ga0114999, IMG submission 89820) | Marine microbial communities from western Arctic Ocean - ArcticOcean_MG_CB8_126 | ecosystem: Environmental > Aquatic > Marine > Oceanic | place: Arctic Ocean: Canada Basin | collected...
ACGGACGACGCAACGGACGACGAAACGGACAGCGAAACGGGAGCCGGAGCGGTTCGAGTCGAATTCCAGCGAGTCGACTACAACCTCGACACTACCGCCAAAAAAATCTACGCCATCGCCGATCTCGACAACTTCCTCGGAGATCGACTGCGGGATGGACGCTGATTGATGGAAGAATTTCGCCGACTGCTCCTGTTCATGGCGCTCTCGATCGCCCTCCTGATCGGCTGGACCTGGTTCAACCAAACCGACCAGCCTCCCGAACCACAAAATCCGCCAGCTCGAAAGCTCGCCGACAACGACAAAACCGCAGTCGATCAGCCCGAAACGAAACCGGATACGAAACCGGATACGAAGCCGGATACCGGGCCGGACGACAAACCGGATACCAAACCTGCCACCAAGCCCGAGTCCTCTCTACCCCGTCATCCGTTCGAACTGGTGACTATCGGTAGCAGTGACCCTAAGACCGGCTACGGTCTGCAGGTGCAACTGGTCACTCGCGGCGCGGCCATCCTGATCGTCTCGCCCAACGACCCCCGCCACCTCGCACTCCCTAAACCCGGTATCGCCGAAGCCCCCCCCCTGTCATTCGTCGGCGACCACCTGCGTCGACTCGACGTCGACCACAACGGTCTGAGTGCCGAAGAACTCGACGTCTGGAAACCGTCTCGGCTCGGAGTCCGCCGGTTGCCGCTCACGCTGCAAACGTCCATCGACACTCTCGACAAACAACTCGACACCCTCGATCGAAACGCCAGCCTCAACCAGATCAACTGGGAAGTCGCCGATCGGTCCACCGATCGCGATATCCAAAACGGCGTCACCTTCCGGCTGACGGTCGGCGAGATCACTCTCACCAAGACTTTCCATCTCAGACGACTCTCCGACGACAATGTCGACCTGATCACCACCGGCACCGACCCCGCCAGTCTCGTGGATCGCCTGCCCGCCGCCTACCAGCTCGACTTCTCGTTCACTCTCAAAAACAACGGCTCCACACCCGCCGACCTGGCCTACCGACTGCAAGGACCGGTCGGCTTGCCGCTCGAAGATCTCGACAACTCGCGCTACGCCAGCTCGATCAAGTGGGCCAAGCAGGCTGGCAGCCAAATCGAAGTCGTCGACGCCATCTCCTCGGCCGATGTCGCCGAGACCGAAGACGAAAACGAACGGCAACAGCAACCGGCCGAGACCTGGCATTACGTCGGAGTCGATGTGCAGTACTTCGCAGCACTGCTGTTCCCCTCGACCGAACAAGTCCAGCAAAGCCTCGAACAGAATCTCAGCGACAGCCCCCGAGGCTACCTCGCTCACGCCCAACCGCAGCTCGTGTATCGAGACTCCAAGTCGACCCCGTATGTCCACGCCAGCGTCGTGCTCACCTCACACGACATCGAACTCGACCCCGGCGAATCAGTCACGCACAGCTACACACTCTACACCGGCCCGAAACGGCCCCAGCTGCTCACTCCGCTCAAGGCCCAGGATGTGCTCGACGTTACCAACATCTTCTGGATCGGTAAGCACATCTCCCGTGCCATGCTCTACTTCCTCGGAGTCATCCACTCGCTCGTCCCCGGGCTGGGATACGGCTTCGCCATCATCGTCCTGACCATCAGCGTCCGCCTGGGTATGCACCCGCTGACACGCAAACAGGCACTCAGCGCCAAGATCATGAAGGATCTCAAACCCCAGATCGAACAGCTCAAGGAAAAACACGGCGACGACAAGCAGGCCTTCGGTCGAGCCCAGATGGCGCTGTTCAAGAAACACAACTACAACCCGTTCTCCGGTTGCCTGCCGATTATCGTCCAACTGCCAATCTTCATCGGCCTCTACGGGGCGCTCGGCAGCTCCGTCGATCTCCGACGTGCCTCGTTCCTCTACATCGACAACCTCGCCGGACCCGACCGACTATTTCCCCTCGGATTCGAAATCCCCTACCTCGGGTCCGACTTCAACCTGCTACCACTCGTCACCGTCGTGCTCTACCTGCTCAACAACCGCATGTTCATGCCGCCGCCGACGACCGACGAAGCCGCCATGCAACAGAAGATGATGAACGTGATGATGATCGTCTTCGGGTTCCTGTTCTATCGACTGCCCGCCGGTCTGCTCGTCTACTTCATCGTCTCCACACTCTGGGGCATGGGCGAACGCAAACTGATGGACCTGCTGCCCACTCCAGCACTCAAACCGGTCGTCGAAGGACAGGACAAACCTCGTCGTGGCATCATGGGCCGGTTCGGGAACTGGATGGACCAGGCCCAACAAAAAATGGAAGATCAAAAACAGGACTACGAACGGCAGCAGAAACTGCAAAAGAAGGACGGGTCCGGCAATAACAAACGCAAGAAAAAACGACGCCGCTAACTCCCCCCCGCCCCCGCCACCGATGCTCCTCGACAACGACGACACGATCGCCGCCGTCGCCTCGCCGCACGGAAAAGCCGCTCGAGGCATCGTGCGCGTCTCCGGACCACACACCGTCACACTCTGCCAAGAACTCTTCTCGCCCGATCACGCCGCCGTAACACTCGATACCAGCACCGCCCGCCGATACACCGGCTCGTGGCCAATCGGCAACAACCCGCGATCCGGCAGTTCCCCACCCGCCAACCTGCCCGTCGACCTGCACCTCTGGCCCAACACCGCCAGCTACACCGGACAGCCCTCGGCCGAAATCCACACGGTCGGCTCAGAACCCGTCCTCCAACAACTGCTCGCTGAACTGCTCGACCACAAGACGACACTCGTCCGAGCAGCCCGCCGGGGTGAATTCACTCTGCGAGCCTTCCTCGCCGGCAGGATCGACCTGGTCCAGGCCGAAGCCGTGCTCGGTGTCATCGAAGCCGAAGACTCGGCCGGGCTGACAATCGCGCTGCGACAACTCGCCGGAGGACTCTCCGAACCGCTCACTCAACTCCGACAACAACTCGTCCTCCTGCTCGCCGACCTCGAAGCCGGACTCGACTTCGCCGATGAAGACATCCAGTTCGTCTCAAGACCCCAAAGACAACAACGACTCAAACAACTCATCCACTCACTCACCTCAATCCAACACCAGTCCCGCACCCGTATGACCTCGCCTAGCCAAAACCAGGTCGTCATCGCCGGACTGCCCAACGCCGGAAAAAGTACACTCCTCAATTCACTCACCCAAAACGAATCCGCCATCACCTCGCCGAAAGCCGGAACCACCCGAGATGTCGTCACCGCCAACGTGACCCTCGATGGACTCGATGTCCAACTGCTCGATACCGCCGGCTGGGAACCCACCGCAGCCCACACCGCAGCCCACACCGCAGCCCACACCGCAGCCCAACCCACAGCCTCGATCAACCAACTCGCTCGACAACAACGACTCGAACAACTCCAACACGCACAACTCGTCCTCTGGTGCCTCTCGACCCCCCCAGCAGACACCCCTCCAAGCACCCACCTGCTCAACGATCGGCGAGCTCGACTCGAAGTCCAGGCCCAGGGTACACCCATGTTCGTGCTCTTCTGCCGCTCGGATCTCGCCACCACGGCCGACCACAACGAGCTGCTCGATGACGCCGAACTGGCCGTCTCATCAACCACCGGCGACGGGATGTCTCAACTCCGCGATGCCCTGGTCAATCGTCTCAGCGTCGACCCGACCGGCCCGTCTTCGGTCGTCGGATCCACGGCAGCACGGACCTCGCAGGCACTCGAACGGACCGAAAGTCGATTGGTCGCGGCGGCCGAGGTCGAGGACGAGTTGCTGGTGGCTGTCGAGATTCGCGAAGCACTCGATCAACTCGGCTCGGTCATGGGCACCGTCTACACCGAAGACATACTCGACCAGGTGTTCTCGAAGTTCTGCATCGGCAAATGAGGCCTGGTGGCAAGCCAACCGGCAGCGGTGCTATCATGGCTAGCCAGATACAGAAGTGAACCAGAGCCAAACAAAACACAACACGACCAATCCTGTGCGGAGTGTTTCAGATGAATGTCACGAGTCCCACCGGTTCCGAGTCGTCTCAGTCGAAGTGGCCGATCGGAGTCTTCGCGTCGATCGATGCGGGTCTCGGCGTCCACCTGGACGTCGCCGCCGAACTCGGCGTCCCCAGTGTGCAGATCCATGCCCCTCACCCGAACACCCGTAACGCGGAAGCGGCTACCAAGTTTCTTGGTCGCTGTGCCGATTCGGGCATCACCGTGACAGCCGTGTTTGGTGGATTCGAAGGCGAAAGCTACGACGACATTGCCACGACGGCCGCCACGGTGGGGCTGGTGCCCGAAGAAACCCGAGCCGCTCGTGTGCAGGAAATGAAGGAGATCAGCGACTTCACCACGCTGCTGGGCTGTGACACCGTCGCACTGCACATCGGATTCGTCCCCGAAGATCGCAGTTGCGACAGTTACACCAGCCTGATCGCTGTCACTCGCGAACTGCTCGATCACGTCGCCGCCAACGACCAGCAGTTGAATCTCGAGACCGGCCAGGAATCGGCCGAACACCTGCTCGATTTCATTGCAGATGTCGAGCGCGACAACCTGTTCATCAACTTCGACCCGGCCAACCTGATCCTCTACGGTACCGACCACCCGATCGACGCCCTGCTGAAGGTCGGTCACCTGGTCCGCAGCGTCCACTGCAAGGACGCCACCTACGCACCCGTCGCAGGACGTGGTACCGACTGGGGTGCCGAAGTGCCACTCGGCGAAGGCGACGTCGGCATGATGACCTACCTCAAAGTGCTCGAAACAGTCGGCTACAACGGCCCTCTGACCATCGAACGAGAAATCGCCAACGACCGCGAGAGACAGAAGGCCGATATCGGTGCCGCCGTCGGATTGCTCGAATCGCTCAGAAACCAGGTCGGCTGAACACCAGTCGCAGGCTTGGCCTCCTGTCATCCCGAAAGTCTCCAGCCGACACGCAGCCAGTCCTCTCGGCCGCTGCTCTTGAGAGACTGTGGTGCATCCATTAAACGAGTGGTGGTACAGGGCGGGCGGGTTGAGTTGGCGAGAGAGATGACGACCGAGGCAAAGGGATCCGAAGACAGCCTGGACGAACTGGGCAAACACTACCGGTCGCTGGTTGGCGGCGGAGTGGTGGGTTGGGACGCCTCGCGTCCGTTTCTCGAATGCCTGGGGATCGGCGGCCAGGGCGTCGTCTATCTCAGCGAACGACGTGGAGTCGACGGGTTCACGATCCCGGTCGCGCTGAAGGTCTTTTCGCCCGACCGATTCCAGTCGCAATCGGAATACTTGGCCGAAATGGCCCGCCTGGCTACGGTGGCATCCAAAGTGGCCCGCATCCAACAGGACCACCTGGTCGACATCCAGAACGTGATCTCGGACAACGGGGTCTATGTGCTCGAGATGGAGTGGATCGACGGTTACGACCTGCGCCGCCTGTTGACTCCCGACGCCTACGGACATGTCCGCGAGCAGGTGACCGACCGACGTTGGCAGTCGATCAACCAGGTGGTCATCACCCAGGGTCCTCAGCAACCACGATTGCGGCCGGGTACGGCGGCGTCGGTGATCCGCGAATGTCTCTCGGCACTCGCGGCAATGCACCGGCATGGGATTGTCCACAACGACATCAAGCCCTCCAACGTGATGCTCAAGCGAAGCGGCAACGTCAAGATCATCGACATCGGTGCAGCGTTTGAACTCGAAGACCGCCCGGCAATGCAGCCGTGCACTCCGATCTATGCCGCGCCGGAAGTGCTCGAAGGCAAACCGGGAACGCCGGCGTCGGACTTGGCGAGTACCGGTTACATGCTGATCGAAATGTTGTCCGGCGAGCAGCCGTTCGCGGGAATGAACTTCAAGGAAATGCTCGAAGCCAAGCGATCGGCGTTCGACTGGTTGCCGGGGACGTTGCCGATCGAGGAGTTTGCGGTGACCGAACCGTTGCTCAGACTGTTGCACGGCTTGGTTGATCCCGATCCACTCAGCCGGTTTCCGTCGGCCGAGGAGGCCGAACTGGATTCGGGCGGAGTGGCCGAGTTCCAACGCGAGTTGGTACAGGCCGGAGTGACCAGTGAGTACGAGGCAGAGATCCGGCACTGGATCGACGAAGTCGAAGCCGAGTTCCAACTCCAGGACCCCTCCGACAACCCCGCCGGCGAATTCCTGCCAGCCACCCGAATCTTCAACCCCAACGCTGAACAGGCCGACCAAGACACCACGAACCCGGCCTCCTGATCGGACACCGGGTTCGTCAGCCATCAAGTGGGCAGGGGCGGAATCGAACCGCCGACACCAGGATTTTCAATCGGTGTGTCATCGGCCCCGGATTCGGCGCTAACCGACCATCATCAAACCAGATTCTTTGTTGGAATAGACAGGCTACAGGAGATCAGGTCATGGATTCACGCACCCCCTCGCTGACATCACCGGTTGATCGCATCCCTTCGATCAACGAACCCGGCATTTCTGTGTTCGAAGTGCCGCTGGTCCAAGCCACGAAAGAAACACTGGCCGGCCTGGCCACGCTGGAGGATTCGTTCGCAGGGGCCGAGGTCCAGATCGAGACGTGGCCCCAGCCGGGATGGCGGCCGGTGGTGGCAGGGACTGGCAACGAGGGCGGGGTGACCACCGGAGAATTCGAGGTGTATCGCTCTGGCCAGTTGGTACTGGGCCGCAACCACGCCGTGGATGGGTATTACGTCACCGGCTGGTTCGGCGACCCCGCAATGGCCTCCGAAGCGGCCGAACCCGAAAACTCCTCGCGTGTTCTCGTCAGTGAAGCCAACTACCACCCCGATGGAGGGCAGGTCTTCTTTCCACACGACGGAAACGCCTTCGTGGCCCTGCTGGCACCGCCGGGAGACGACGTGACTCCCGCTGACTTTCGGGCCTACTATTGTGACGGTCGAGCCGGAATCAACCTGCACCCCGGCACGTGGCATCAGCCCCTGTATCCGGTGGGCGATCGAGTGGTCTTCGATGACAAGCAGGGACGGGTCCACGCCTGCATCGCCGTCGATTTCGTCAACGAATTCCAGTGTTTCCTATCGGTCCCGCTGTTCCCACCACCGACGGAAACCGACTAACGACGCGACGCGGTCGTCTTGTCACCGATGCAGTAAAGCACCTCCCGGCGAGTTCCCGCAGACAGGTGCCCCACGCGGGCATAAACGCGGCTGCCACAGATCGGGGGTGTGGCAAACACCTCGTTCCCCAGGGTGTTGCGGCCAGAAAGCGCAGCAGTAGGGCACGGCACCGGGCCGCATCCCGTCGCAACTGCTCAGGACGCCTCCAGACCCTTAAATGCGCAACTCGCACCATGCCACGGGTTGCGACACGATGCGAGTCAGAGCGGAGTGGGCAGGGGCGGAATTGAACCGCCGACACCAGGATTTTCAATCGGTGTGTCATCGGCCCCGGATTCGGCGCTAACCGACCATCATCAAACCAATTACGCCAACACGTCCGACGGCCGGCGGTCTAGGGCGAGCCGAAGATCCACGTTCCCAACAGCTTGTCATCGATCAGGTTGGGGTCGATCTGGGGGGCCCAGCTGTCGTGTTCGGCCCAGGGGCTGCGGACGCGGGTGACCGTGGCGTGTCGGGTGTCTCCGGGCTTGGGAGCGCCACCAAGTACCGACCACGGCACCCGCCACTCGGCCGTCCACATTTTTTCGGAAATCCGGTGGCCTTTCGAGAGTTGGCGTCCGACGGTCTTGTCAGTGGCCCAGCCTCCGGTGCCCGGCTTGCGGGTCATGCGGACGGATGGGCCTTCCAGTGGGACATCGATGCGGACGAATGACTGGGCGGCTGCCGATTTCGACATCACCAGCGTGTTCCGGTTGCGTTGCCGATCGGTGGCCGATTGGACCAGTTCGGCGAGCCGGGGTTCTTGGCATTCGAAGCCGAGATACAGGAAACGCTCATCCCAAGTGACCCGGCACGTGGTGTCGACCGCGCGTTGATCACGGATGAAGTACAGCAACGGATGAAAGTTCCTGAGCAGGGTGGCCTGTTTCCAGGCGGGGTCATCGAGTGTTCCGTCGATCGTGGGTGCGGACACACCGTCGGCCAGTCGTGGGATCGTAGCCTGCTGGGCCGGGAGACGTGGTGTTATCCGTTGGGTCGCATTCAAACCGGCCAGTTCCTTGTCACGGACCGCGATCCGTTCGCGGACTCGCTTGATCAGTTGGGTGTTCTTCGGGCGAGCCTCGAGTCTCAGTCGATCGACCCGTTGCCTGACCGTCTTGACGCTTTGTGTTGCCCAACGCGGCACGCGAGGGGCACTGCTGAACCACGCGGGTCGCTCGCCGTAGATCCAGACGTACTCGTCGACGGCATCCAGGGCGTGGAACAGCTTGTGCTCGAAGAGTTTCTGTTTGTCCCCGGGATCCAGGTAGGTCCCGACCAAGCGACGGTTGTTGTGGCTGCCAAAGATGTCGTCGAGGTAGATGGGGACCGAGACCTGGACCTGGCGACGGTAGGTGTCGCGGTTCGCGGGATCGATCAACGCCAGTTTACGTTCCTTCACGTTGACGTAGGCGTTTGTATAGTCGCCACGGGTGAGCAGGCTGAAACCGTACTCGTTGCCGTCGATGAGTTTCACCTCGGGGCCGGCGACATCCAGCAGGCCGTTGATGAACGCCGGATAGAGCGAGTAGATCGTCTCGGCCAACTCACTGGGAGGAATCCGGATGGCCTGGTAGAGGTTGAAGATCCGCACGCGAGGCATTTCCGTTTGGATGGCCTGCATGTACTGGCCACCTCGTCGTCGCACCATCGCGACGTACTCGTCGAATGTCTTCGTGTCGCGACGCGGTTGCGGTTTGCGGCTGCCGGCCTGGTCGTAGTTCCAGACCGAGGAATGGTACGGTTCGGGGTCGAACCCCAGCCCAACGCAGCGGGCGGCGACGGCGACCCGGGTCATCACGCCGATGTTGTGGCAGATCGTCGCCCACTGCCGATCGTCGAACCAGTCCATGCGGCCGGGATCGCCGTTGTCGAGGAATCTCTCGCCCGCTTTGACCATCAGAAAGTTGTCGGTGAAAGTGGTCCAGCGGATGGCCGAGAGTTCCTTGCTCGCGGGAGCCATCTGGGCGTCGGTGAGACGGGCCGAATGGATGAACGCCTCGTCACGGCCTTTCCCCTTGTGGAACAGGCTGAAGATGATGCCATCAAATGGTTGCCGTTGCATCACCGCGGAGTTTCGCCGCAAATCGGCCATTTCGCGGAAGTTCAACTCCCAGCCGTAGACGATCACTTTGCGTCGCGGACGAGGGAACCCGATCCGGGGCCGGGTCGCTGGGGGACCAGCAACGACAGACAGGGGAGATGCGGCCAGCAGTAGCCAGGCAAGAATGCGTGTCATGAGCGAGGCGAGACGACTCTCGGTACGATGAGGGCGTGACGAGCAGTTGCTGAAGGCATGCAACGGCGACTGGAAACCGCTGCAAGAAGGACAATGCGAAGATGAGTAACCAACCAGGTAACCGGGTCAAGACTGTTGACGAGTTGCGAGAGTTCTATACGGACCCGTCGTTGCTGTCGCAGCAGAAGTTCATGGAGACACTCGACGAACACTGCCGGGCGATGATAGCCCGGTCTTCGTTTTATTGCATTGCCACGCTGAACGATGACGGTTCCCTGGACGTGTCTCCCCGCGGTGATCCCCCCGGTGGGGTTGTTGTCCTTGATCCTTCAACACTTCTGTTGCCCGACAGGCGGGGCAACAACCGCCTGGACAGCATGACCAACGTGACGGAACGGTCACGTTTGGCCCTGTTGTTCCTGGTGCCGGGAGTCCTGGAGACGTTGCGTGTGACGGGATCGGCGACGGTGATCCAGGATGACCCTCGACTTGATGCGTGCGCGATCAACTGCCAGGTTCCGCCTACCGGTTTGCTGGTCACTGTCGAGAAGGCCTGCCTGCAATGCGGCAAGGCGGTCAAGCGGGGAGGCCTGTGGGAGGAGACGTACCGAATTTCCCGGGACGATCTGCCGTCGTTTGGGACGATGCTCGTCGAACAGACAGACACCGACCAGACAGCCGAGGAGTTGGACGAGTCGATCAATGACGCGTACGAGAATCGCCTGTACTAGGGCGGTGGCTGGGACACTCGATGCAGGTGTCTGAACGGCATTATCTCTCAGTCACAGATGACCTCTTCGAGATGGCCGCAGCATTCAATCCGCTGCGCGCAGCAGTAGAGCACCGCATCGGGCCGCATCCCGTCGCAGACGCTCGGGACGCCTCGAGGCCCGGAAATGACAAACTCGCACCGTGCCACGGGTTGCGGCACGGTGCGAGTCAGAGCGAAGTGGGCAGGGGCGGAATTGAACCGCCGACACCAGGATTTTCAATCCTGTGCTCTACCAACTGAGCTACCTGCCCTTCGGAGAAATGCCACTCTAGGAGAACCGGAAACCGCCTGCAAGCTGATCGGGCAGAGTGCGATCGAGAGCCCCTTGGCCGGGGGTGTGGGCGTGGGACAGGCACCCGCCAGGGGCGGGAAGCCAGTCCCTGGGACCGCTAACGCTCGGCGACTGGCGTGTAGTCGCGAGCCGTTGCACCGGTGTAGATCTGACGCGGACGGTTGATTCGGCTCGTCGGGTCGCCTCGCAGTTCCTTGAAATGTGCGATCCAGCCAGGCAGACGGCCCAAGGCAAACATCACCGTGAACATGTCCGTCGGGATCCCCATCGCACGGTACAACACGCCACTGTAGAAATCGACGTTCGGGTACAACTTGCGCTCGACAAAGTACTCGTCGTTCAACGCCACGTCCTCCAACTGCTTGGCAATGTTCAGCAGCGGATCGTCGATCCCCAGTTGCTCCAAAACCTCGTCGCACGCCTTTCGCAAAATCGTCGCCCGCGGATCGAAATTCTTGTACACCCGGTGGCCAAAACCCATCATCCGGAAATCGTTGTCCTTGTCCTTGGCCATGTCGACGTACTTCTTGTAGTCCGATCCGTCCTGACGGATCATCTCGAGCATCTCGAGTACCTTCTGGTTGGCTCCACCATGCAGTGGACCCCAGAGTGCACCGACGCCGGCCGACAGCGACGCGAAGATGTTCGCTTGGCTGCTGGCCACCATCCGCACCGTCGACGTGCTGCAGTTCTGCTCGTGATCGGCGTGCAGAATGAACAACACGTTCAATGCTTCCTCGACCACCTTCGGAACCTCGTACTCCTCGGTCGGTACCGAAAACATCATGTTCAGGAAATCGGCACAGTAAGAGAGCCGGTTCTGAGGATACACCAACGGCTGACCGATCGACTTCTTGTACGACCAGGCCGCCATCGTCTTCGACTTGGCCAGGATGCGGATGATGTTCAAATCATCGTCGCCGTTCCCCTCCGACTCGGGGTAATACGTCGCCAAGGAGGAAATCATCGACGACAACACCGCCATCGGATGAGCAGACGCTGGGTAACCCTCGAAGAACTTCTTCATGTCCTCGTGGATCATGCTGTGGTAGGTCAACCCGTCGCTGAACTCCTGCAACTGCGCCACCGACGGCAACTCACCGTAAATCAACAGGTAACTGACCTCGGCAAACGATGCCTGCTCGGCCAACTGCTCGATCGGATACCCGCGGTAACGCAGGATCCCTTCCTCACCGTTGATGAAGCAAATACCGCTCTGGCAACTGCCCGTGTTGCCGTAACCTGGATCGAGAGTGATCGCTCCGGACTCACCGCGGAAACGACTGATGTCGACGCCCCGCTCACCCTCGGTCCCCAAAACGACAGGTAACTCGTACTCCTGCCCCCCTAAACTTAGCTTGGCACTGTCCATCGTGATGTATCTGGCCTCGGTGCAGGTTTTCGATTCGGAGAGGTCATTATCTAAGTCGGCCGCTTGGTTCGCAAGCGAGGCACTTGCTCAACGGTTCGAGAACTCGACGCGATCGGCTTAAATCCGACCCGGCGACGACTCCAAACCACCGGCACAGAACTCCGGCAGCGACGCCTCGACAAAGTCGTCGCCACGCAAACTCGCCCAGAAATGATGAGCACCCGGTACGACGTTCGGCTTCGGATCCCGCAACATCAGAAATCCACCCGTTCCGTCCGACTCGCAAAACGTCCGAAACCACAACATCGCACAGACGTTTGGCTGAGGAGAAAAGAGATGGACGGTGACGGCCAGGTCGACGTGCAGATCGTGAAGCATCCCAAAGAAACCCGTCGGGATCCCCTTGACCGACTTCATCTCGATCCCCACTACCCGGCAAACCACTCCGCCACCAGCTCCGCACGACCTGACATGACACAAGTCGACCAGCGTGTCGCGGAGTAGACACAAGTCCGAACCGTCCCAGATCTCCTTGGAACCCAAGTCCAAAATCGGGTAACCACGCTCGTGATGAACGTCGATCCGCGGCGAGTGCTGCCAACGAGACTGGATCACCGAACGATCCAACCTGTCATCCGGTTGGACAACCGACGCGGACGTCGGCTCGAGATCGTCGATTCCGGACGAACCGGCCACTGAAGTGCTTGCAGCTTGGCTCATCGGTGAGGCTCCCTCTGCGGCCCGCAGTGGATGACCCGCGAAGCCCGCCGCGGGAGAGATTTTCCGGCTGGTCGTGTTGGTTCGATCCGAGTGAGAGTCCGCTGCCCTGACGGTGCTCAACGAAAAAATGGCGGGGAACATTCCGCTGGCACCGCAGGACGCGGAGTTTGTCCTTTCGGACTACCTGATAACCGCGTAACCAAGACCAACGTTCGTCGGAATCTCAGGTCTTTCCGCTATTTCCCAACACCACACACCCCGGGACAGCCACCCGCCTGCGGCGGCGAGCCAGTCCCAAAGGTCAAGCTCTAGATAAAGTCGTTGATGATGTTCTCCAACATCTCCTGCCGACCACTCTCGTTGGCGTCCGAGTTGCCCTTTTCCAGCATGTAGGTCTCCAGCGAAGCGAAACTCGCCTCACCCAACTCGATACCCGCTCCAATCCCCCCGTCGTAACTCCGGTATCGGTTGGCAACAAAGTCCGAAAGCACGCCGTCTTGGCGAATCGCCGCGGCGATCTTCAACCCACGAGCGAACGCGTCCATGCCCCCGATGTGAGCATGAAACAAGTCGACCGGCTCGAAACTCTCACGCCGCACCTTCGCATCAAAGTTGACTCCGCCCGGAGCCAACCCGCCCTGGGCCAGGATCACCAGCATGCAACGCGTCGTCAGGTAGATGTCGGTCGGGAACTGATCGGTGTCCCAACCCAGTAACAGGTCGCCCGTGTTGGCGTCGATGCTGCCCAGAAAGCCCTGGTGCGATGCGTAGGTCAACTCGTGCATCATCGTGTGACCGGCCAAGGTGGCATGGTTGGTTTCGATGTTCAGCTTCACCCGATCCTCGAGTCCGTAGGCACGGATGAAGTTCAGACACGCCGCCGCGTCAAAGTCGTACTGGTGCTTGGTCGGCTCCTTCGGTTTGGGTTCAAACAGAAACATGCCGTCGAAACCGATCGCATCGGCATGCTCGGCCGCCATGTGCATGAACCGACCCAGGTGATCCAACTCACGCTTCATGTCAGTGTTGAACAGGTTCATGTACCCCTCGCGACCGCCCCAGAAGACGTAGTTCTTGCCGCCGAGCCGGTGAGTCACCTCGATGCACTTCTTGACCTGAGCCGCCGCGTAGGCAAACACGTCGGCGTTGCAACTGGTAGCCGCTCCGTGCAGGTACCGAGGATGACTGAACAGATTGGCGGTGCCCCAGAGCAACTGGATGCCGGTGCGTTGCTGAGCGTCCCACAGGGCGTCGGCGACCCGATCCAGATTGTCGTTGGCCTCGGACAATGACGATCCCTCGGGAGACACGTCACGGTCGTGGAAACAGTAGTAGGGTGCACCCAGCTTTTCGATGAACTCGAAGGCCACCTCGACACGCCCGATCGCGTTCTCGACCGACTCGCTGCCGTCGTCCCAAGGACGCTCCAAAGTCGGCGAACCGAAGGGATCAGCACCGGTGGCACGGAACGTGTGCCAGTAACAGACACTGAACCGCAGATGCTCGCGCATCGTTTTCCCCTCAACGACCTCCTCGGCGTTGTAATGCCGGAAAGCCAAAGCGTTCCGGCTGCCAGGGCCCTCGTAGACAATCGTTTCAATGTCGGGGAAATGCGACATGGTGCTCGGTCCGGATCTGGTGAAGGGGACGGCCTCGAATCCGTAATGTACATCTCGACCGCCCAACGGGGAAGCGGCACAACAGACCGCTTTCCGCCCTTTGATAACACATCCCGTCACCAGTTCGCCCGCTCGACGATCTGGTCTTGCCCCCTTCCACCGGTTTGCTGACACTACCGCGCGCCACGCCTCTCACTCCGGACACTCGCCTCGTGAACCCCTTTTCAGCCACACTCACGCTTGTACTGCTCGTCGCAAGCTGCGGCTTCTCAGCAGGCTGCGCCATGATGCCGCCCCCTGCGAGCAATCAGGCTGTGGGGGCTGCCGGGGCTGAGGTGGGAGCGGTGGTGGTCCCCGGACCGTTGACCGAGCAGATGTGGGAAGGAAGCGTCGAAGCACTGCACGCGTTTCACTTTTCGATCAAAAACGAAAACCAACTCGCCGGCACGATCGAAACCAACTACCTGACCGGATCCGGACTGCTCGAACCCTGGCACTTCGACTCGGTCACGCTGGCCGACCGAATCGAAAGTTCGCTGCAACCGATCCGACGTCGAGCCGTCGTGACGCTGACTGCCGGAGAACACGGTGTGGTGGTGACCGTCCAGGTGATCAAGGAACGCGAAGACCCGCACGGCCCGATACGGCACGCTGCGGGTGTCGCCTCCTATCCCGAAAGTCGACCCGTGCAACGTGACCTCGATGTCGTGCTCGGAAACTCCACGCCACCAGGCTGGATCACGCTCGGTCGAGACACCGCACTGGAACAGGCTCTCCAGAAAGCCATCATCGCCCGAATCGGCCGCTGACCGGCTGCGGAAGAACCCCAACCAAGAACCAGCCACCTCCCCCCTCCCCTCTCTTGACAACTCCACACCTCACACATACCCTTTATTGAGACTGAATCTCAATATCGCAGACGTTTAGCCGTAAGTGTGCGGAAAGTAGAGGAATGGGAACGCTGGTCAACGATCCCCTCGTCAAGCAACGGCATCGTAAGCCGGGCTTCACGCTCATCGAATTGCTCGTCGTCATCGCGATCATCGCGATCCTGGTCGCTCTGCTGCTGCCAGCCGTGCAAGCCGCTCGCGAAGCCGCCCGGCGGACTCAGTGCAAGAACCATCTCAAACAGATCGGCCTCGCACTGGCCAACTACCAGATGACGTTCAAGTACTACCCGATGAGTTTCTGCACGGATGCGAACTCTGGAGGAACGAACACCGGTGGCGGCGAATGGTCCGTTCAGGCCAGGCTGCTGCCGTTCCTCGAGCAGGAGAACCTGCAGAACCTGATCGATTTCAGCCAGTCGTACGGTGGCCAGTTGGCAGTCAAGACGCACCGCATCCACACCTACCTCTGCCCCAGTGAAACCAACGACATGGGCCGGGTTGGCTCCAACGGCCAGGCCGAGTACTACCCTTTGAACTACGTCTTCAACGGAGGCACCTGGCAGGTCTACGATCCGGGTCGCAACCTCGGCGGCGACGGAGCCTTCTACCCCAACAGCCGCCTGAAGCCTCGCGACTTCATCGACGGCACCAGCACGACGTTGTCCTTTTCCGAAGCCAAGACCTTCACACCCTATCTCCGTGACGGTGGCACAGCCCCTGCCGTGCCACCGGCCGACCCCGCCCAGATCGGCAGCCTCGGCGGCAGCTTCAAAATGAACACCGGCCACACCGAATGGGTCGACGGGCGAATCCACCAGTCAGGCTTCACGACCACCTACACACCCAACACGGTCGTCCCCTTCACCTCGGGCGGCCGCGAATACGACATCGACTACACGTCATGCCGCGAAGACAAAAGTTGCGGGACGTTTGTCCGAGCAGCCGTCACGGCCCGCAGCTTCCACGCCGATTCAGTCAACGCACTCTTCATGGACGGCCACGTCCGTGCCATCAACCACTCGATCCATCTCCCAACCTATCGCGCCCTCGGTACCCGGTGGGGCGACGACCAGATCGGCGACTTCTGATCCCTCAACCCGGGACTTGCCCCCCCCTTAGGGACTGTCCCCCTCAGGTTCCTCACCCCCCTCTCGCTCCCGCTCCTCAGCTTCCTCAAGCACACCCTCCAACTCCTCAACGCGGTTCGACAGGTCCTCAACCCGCTCGTGTAACTTCCCGATGAACTCGCGCATTTCTCTCAGATGCCCCAACGTCACCGGCCGCCCCTCGGCCCGCTCACGCTCTTGATGCTCCCGGCCCTCACGCCTCTCGCCATCACCTCGCCGATGCATCCTCTCGAGTTGCTGGCGAACAGCGTGAGACAGGTCAGCCAACCCGGCCTCTTCAAGCAACTCGGCCGCACGAGCCACCATCTCGAACCGCTCCCGCTCACCCGGCCGCTCACGCTCATGTTCACGCTCACGCTCCCGACTTGGCCGACGCCCCTCACCCTCACGCCCCTCACGCTCGGCTTGCCGGGCTCGAAAGCCTCGAATCAATCCTTCGATCCGCTCTTGAGTCTGCTCGATCGCTCGAGCAACCTCATGCTTGGCATCCTCCTTGTCGGTGTTGGCCAGTTCGCGGCCCTGAGCCTTCAGTTGCTCAAGACGCTTTCGCAACTCGCCAACGGCATTCTCAACCCGCTGCCCGTCACTGATCCGACGTCCTCGACCTTCTCGCTCCCGACCGTCTCGCTCCCGACCGGCTCGTTCGCGATCCCCGCCACGCTCCCGCTCTTCCGCCTCGGCACGCTCACGCCGCTCGGCACCGCCCCGTTCACGGCCTTCTCGCTCTTCGACCCGTTCAGCCGCTTCGCGATCCTCCGAACGCTTCTGCTCACGCACCTCCCGCTCGCGTTCACCCTCCTGAGCCGCCAGTGGCCAGGCGGCCATCGTCACCAACATTCCCAGGCCACACGTCGCCAGCAGCACCTTGGTCCAACCCGTCATTGTTGTCTCTCCTGATCCGTTGCCTGTGTCTTTTGCATTCGCCCGAAACTCTCGAAGGCTCCGGGCACGAACTCCCCACAGCTTCCACCGTTTGTTTATACCCCCCATCCCACCAGGGTCACAAAGGGGGAAACCCCGCTACGACAGTTTCTGGTAGCCGCCAAAGTAGAGCAACGGTCGCCCCACGTCATCCTCGCCAACCCGATCCTCGCCGTCGACGATCTCGCCGATGAAGATGTCGTGGTCGCCACCGGCGAGCACTTCCCTGAGCCGGCAGTCGACATACCCGAGTGTCCCGCCCAGGACCGGCGACCCGGTCTCGCCGTCGACAAAGTCCAGATCCGAAAACTCCTTGGGCCCCGGAGTCGCAAACCGGTTGGACAATTCCTGCTGGTCCTCGGCCAGGATGTTCATCGCAAACGCTCCGGCCTGCTTCAGGTACTGGTGTGTCTGAGTCGTCTTGTCGACACAGACGAGCACCAGCGACGGATCGAGCGACAGGCTGGTGACGGCGTTAGCCGTCATCCCCCACAACGTCTCGCCCGCCTTCATCGTGACCACCGTCACCCCGGTGGCAAACCGGCCCATGATGGTCCGTTGCAGTTTCGGGTCGATCGGCATCTGCAGGTGTCCTTTACGAAGAGTCGATCCGGTGCGGAAAATCGTGGCTGCAACCAGTTCTACAGCCCCAGCCTGACGATTCCCACCACGACACCCCGCACTTCCACCCGCTTGGCAGACACCTCGATCGGCTCCATCTCGCTGTTGGCTGGCACCAGTCTCACCGTCTTGCGATCCCGGTGCACGGTTTTTAACGTCGCCTCGGCTCCGTCCACCAACACGACCGCCACCACCCCGTTCTCACACTCCGGCTGACTTCGCACAATCGCCAGATCACCGTCCCGAATCCCCGCCTCGATCATCGATTCGCCACGCACTCGCAACAGGAAATGTCCATCCGGAGCAAACCGCTCGGCCAAATCGAACTCGTCATACCCCTCGATCGCCTCGACCGGTACCCCCGCCGGCACATCACCTAACAATCGCAATCGACGAACCGAACGCGAGTCGGCCTGTTCCTCTTGAGGCACACGACGGGCTAGGCGTTGGAAAAAATCCGGATCGGCGTCGATCGCTTCGGCCAAGCCTTCAGGAGGCCGACCACACCGGGTCAGTAACCAGTCGCGGTCGACCTCCAACACATCAGCCAACGCAATCAGCATGGCCGCACTGGGTAAAGTCCCCAGCCGACCGTTTTCAATCTTCGACAGATACGTGTGGTTGGTCCCGGCCAACTCGGCAAGCTTCCGCTGAGTCAACCGGCGGTCGACTCGCAGGTCGCCAATCAACCGACCAATCTGCGTTTCGCTCGGCATCAACCCCCAACCCCCAACCGCCAACCGCCAACCGCCAACCGCCAACCAGGTCCGACACGCCTTCCACTAGTGACCCGTCGTCCCCATCAGGTCCAACCGCTCGATCACGTCCGCCAACATCTCAGGCTCGTCCCGCACCTCCAGTTCGCCTCGCACCACTCGCACCTCCGGCGGCGCATCGATCCCCAACTTCACCGTTCCGCGATCCGTCCTCAGCACGGTCACCACCACATCCCTTCCGATCGTGATCCGCTCCGACGTCTTCCTCGACAACACCAACACAACTTCACCTCCTTGTCATCGCTTCGTCACACAGCCGGACCAGGAATCGGTCGCCCGATCCAACCGGCAGTGCCCCAGATATTGAGGTTGATCCTCAACATCAACATCAACATCATAACGAAAACGCCAAACTGGACAACCCCAATGATGGCGATCGTTCATGGCGATCGGCCCAGTCGGCGATGATCTCGGAGACGTGCCGGGCGAAGCGGTCCGAGCCGGACTGGGCCCAGTGACCATCGTATCGCAGCCAATGATCTCGGACATCACTCGCCGACAGCCCGTCGAACGCCTCGGCTCCGTCGACAAACTCGGCTCCAACAAACTCGGCAAACGCCTTCCCCTCATCCGACGCCGACAATCGATCCAGCAGGCGATCCTTCGATGGGACAGCAATCACCAGGGCCGGCAGCTTTCTAGCCTGCAGGTAGTTCCTGATGACCTTCAGCCGTCGCCGAATTTCCGGCGGGAACTTCGGCGAGTCGGTGACTTCGTTGGCCATACCCAGTTCCGTCGTGCCCAAGATTCGCTTGATGCCGTGCCAGCACAATCGACTCAACACCGGTTGCAGTGCCCGTTGAGTTCTTGGTCGTTGCCTGAGAATCTGATCGAGCACATCGGTGTTAACGATGGGAGCGTCGAACACCGGCGAAAAATAAGGACGAGCTTCTTCAAGAGTTGTTGGCAGCCGAGTCTCTTCGATCGGGACTCGTCCCACGGCCATACAGGTGTAGCCTCCCGGAGCATGAAAAAAGTTCCGATCATCGGCCATGGTGAAGCCGCGGTGAAGATCTCCACGAAACACAGCAAACACGACACCGTCCAGTTCGTACTCCTTCGCCTCGAATTTTCCGTTCGTCCCCATGCAGACCATCCGACGCGAGTTCTCGGTCAACCGGTACCCCCGAATCGCATCAAACTCCATCGTCGGCCCGCCTCCGGTGTGTTCCCAGTACCAGAC
>Ga0114999_10003508_pt1 | contig 19606 bp, 15 predicted proteins | sample ArcticOcean_MG_C_3_FD_89820 | JGI IMG/M metagenome (GOLD analysis project Ga0114999, IMG submission 89820) | Marine microbial communities from western Arctic Ocean - ArcticOcean_MG_CB8_126 | ecosystem: Environmental > Aquatic > Marine > Oceanic | place: Arctic Ocean: Canada Basin | collected...
GATCGCGCAGCAGACCGATGCGGTTCTTGGGGTCAGGGAGCGACCCGCCGTCCGCGGACTGCCCTGTGGTGACGTAGCCGAGGGCGGCAAGTCGGTCGCGCGTCGCAACATCGATGGCCTGCGGCGCCGCGAGCGGCGTCTCGCTAGCGGCTAGCCAGCCCCTGAGCTCAGCCGCGACCTCGGGTTGGGCCGCGATCAGATTCGGCAGTGCCCCGGGGTCGGCGGACAGGTCATAGAGCTCGGGCTCCGGCGCCTGGATGTACTGGTAGGGGTAGTCGATGGCGGTGATGAGCTCACTCCAGCCAAAGTGCAACGGTGGCTGATAGGTCTCCGCATAGATGGTCGTGGATTCAACATTGGCGTCGAACAGATCACGTCCGATCGCGCCAGGAAGCGGCGCGGCACCAACCAGAGCGAGCAGTGTGGGCGCCACGTCCGCAAGCTGCGTTGCCATGTCCACGCGCTCCCCGCCGCGAGCGCCGTTCGGGAGCTTAATCACGAGAGGAACTCGCAGCGTGCTCGGATACACGAAGATGCCGTGATCGTCCTCGCCGTGATCCCCGAGCCCTTCCCCATGGTCAGCCAGGAGCACGACGGTCGCCTCGTCGTAGAGGCCGGTCGCGGTCAGGGTGGCCAGTAGGTCACCCACCAGAGCATCCGCGTACGCCACTTCGGCGTCGTAGGGCGAATCATAGGCGGAGGCAAAGGGCTCGGGAGCGGTGTACGGCAGGTGGGGCTCGAACAGGTGCACGAACAGCAAGAACCTTCCGTCGTTCTGACCTTGGAGCCAGGCACTGGCGGCGGCCACCGTCGCCGCGCCAGCGCGTTGAATCTCACCTAGCCCGGCGCCATCGGCAGCGGGATCGAACGCATCGTCCCAGGTCGTGAATCCCTGGCTCAATCCCGTATCGCGGCGCAGTGGGTACGCCGATACGAAACCAGCCGTTCGATAGGACAGGTCGGCGAATCGCTCGGCCATCGTCACGGCATCGTCGGCCAGTGAGTAGCCGAGGTTGTCGCGCACCCCATGCTGCGCCGGCGTCATCGCCGTGAACAAAGAGGTGTGCGCCGGCGTCGTGGTCGGCGCGTGCGAAAAAGTCGTTTCGAAGAGCACGGCCTCGTCCACCAGATCGTCGATGGCCGGCGTCGCGGTCGGCGCGTACCCGTAGGCGGGAAGGCGATCAGCACGAAGCGTATCGATGGAAATGATCACCACCGGACCCCGCGCGGACGGGGCGACTCGCTGGGCCTGAGCCGCGACCGGCTGCTCGGTTGCTGCCGGGGCGCAAGCCACGCCCGCCAAGAGACAGCTCGTAATCAGAAGCTCAACCGGACAGCATTTCACGTTGCTTGAAATCCATCGGCGGCACGCCGGTTCGTGCGCCGTTTGCGGTGTTGCGCGAGCCCACATGGCGCGACTCATCGCGGGAGCGTTCAACCGACCGAACGGTCGTCGGGATATTCGGTGGTTTCGCCTCAAAGTTTATACCCGCCGCGCCTACCGGCCACGGCGAGCGAGCGCTCATCGCCGCCGCACGGTCCTCTCGAGAGGCACGGCGGCGACCGTGCCTAGAACCGCGGCCTGGGCGTTGAGCTGCACATCGCGCCAGTCGAAATAGCGGCGCTCCCACAGGGCGCCCTGAAGAAACTCATCGAGATACCCGAACGTGGATGTGACCGCGATGGCAATGACGATACTTGCCGGTGTGCCCACTCCTTCCCGACGGCAAACAACGTAGATCAAGCCGGCCAGCAAGCCGTACTCGACGTAATGCAATCGCTCCTGCGGAATCTCCAGGAGAGCTGTGCCAACGACGTAGAGCGCCGCGGCAACGAGCAGAAGACCTCGATCCAGCTGCGAGGCCCGCCGCCAGAGCCGCCAGGCGACCAGAGCGAAGGCCAGACCCGCCCCGACCGCTGCCGCCAGCATGACTTGCTCGAAGGCGCGCACCCCCCAGCGTTCCTTGATCGCATCGACGACGAATCCGAGTCGCGGCTGCATCGCGAAGAGCGCCACAACGTAGCCAGCGACCAGCATCCACCAGCGCGAATCGCGCGGCGCCCTCAAGAACTCTCTTTGTCGCCGTACATGAATTCCTCAAGGGCGCCATGGATCCGCGCCTGGGTCGCCGGATCGGGAGGGGCGCTGAACCGGCTCACCACCAAGGCAACGATCCAGTTCGCCAGCAACGCCCAGATCCCACCGTGCATCCCCAGGGGATGGGGCACAGCGACCGTCGCCACGTAGAGCGTCGCGAGGCCCACAAACACGCCTGCGAGCACTCCGGCCTTCGTCAGCGGACGTGGCGACGGCAGACAAACGGCACAAATTCCCGGCAGCAGCTGCATCGCGCCGGCCGCCGACATCGTGACGACGACCACGAGGAAGTCTGAAGAGGTGATCGACAGGAAGAAGGCCACCACGAGAAGAGCGACGACAATCAGCCTCCCCACAGCGACAACGCGCGGCCCGCTCGCCTCCGGGTTCACGTAGCGCTGGTAGACGTCACGGGTCAGCACCGTCATGTTTGCATGGAGTATCGAATCGAGCGTAGACATCGCTGCTGCGGTCGCTCCGGCAAGAATCAACCCGGTGAGCCAGGCCGGTGCGTATTCGAACAAGAGCAGCGGAAAGATGCGGTCGGGCACATCGAGCCCGGGCATGACAAGCGCGCCGGCCAGGCCGACGAGCGCCGTCGGGATGTACAACGAGGCCAGGTACAGCGGCGTCGTCGCGCCCAGCAACCTGATCGTGCGAGCCGAACTCGCCGAGAAGTACCGGATAAGCATGTGCGGCTGCAGCACGACCCCAAATGACAACACCATCGTCATCCCGAACCACATCCCGGGCCCGAAGAACCCCTGCGGGCCGGGCAAGGTCAGCAGGTCTGGCCGCTCGAGTGCCACACGGCGCCAGAGTTCGAGTGGGCTACCGAAGAGGCGCACCGTCAGTACGATCGCGCCGATCCAGACGGTCAGATACATCCAGATCCCCTGCAGAACGTCCGTCCAGTAGACCGCCCGTAGGCCGCCCGCCATCAGGTAGGTAGCTGCTACAACGAGCAGTATCGCAGTGCCCAACGCGAATGGAATTCGATCGTCAGACGCCACCGACAGGATGTATCCGAGTCCCTGCGCCTGGACCTGGATGTACAGGATGGTAAACACCACCGAGACCAGTGCCGCGACAATCCGGACAGCCTCGCTGTTGTAGAAGTCGCCGAGAATATCTGCCGGGGTCACGTAGCCAAACTGTTTTCCGACGAACCAGATCCGCACGCCGAGTGTGTACGTGATCGCTCCGACGAGGATGGTCCAGCAGCCCGCCACCCAGAAGCCAATGCCGTGCGTGTAGAAGAAGCCACCCGAGCCCAGAAACGCGAAGGCGGAGTGGTAGGTGGCGACGACGGTCAGGTAGAGGACGATTGGTCCGGCGCGCCTGCCGTAAAGCAGAAAGTCCTCGGCGCTGCTGCTCAACCGTCGATTCGCGACCACGCCGATCACGAGCGTGATGATGAGATACAGGAAGATCAGACTGGTAGCGACTACCCACGGCTCCATCAGTTCCACCCGCTCACAGACGCCACCGCCAGATCATCAGAAGTAACGCCAGCAGCGCGGCGTAGATAACGCTCAGGTAGGCGTACAGAAACGGCAGCCCCAGGATCCAGGGCTCAACGCGATTGGCCAGCTGGAAGACGAGCGGTGGCTGGGCCAGGAGCATCCCGCCCAGGAAGGCGATCGTGGCAACTCGTCCGCGCAGCGTGCGCGGCCACCAATGGGAGCGCACAGGTCGGCTGCTCATCTGGCCTCGTTCGGCGGCAACTCTAGCTGCGGCCCGCACAACGAGGCCCAGACCAGCGATGCCTCGGGTCGTCGACTCCAGGCCAGCAGTCGACCCTCGCCATCGAACGAGGCGGTGCGGTCGGGCCAGCCCCAGACGGTCAACTCACCGTCGGCCACGCTCTCTGGATCGCCCCACGCCAACTGCACGTGACGCTCGTTCATGTCGATCTCGATATCGCCGGAGAGAATCTTTTCGAGCGTAGCATCGTCGGTATCTCCGGCGCTGCGGATGATCCGGACAAGGTCGCTGCGCGGTCGGTCGGAAATGACCACCCGCGCCCTGGTATAGCGAGCCGCCGGCCTATAGGTGACCGTACGGATCCGGCGCAGCAACAGCGGCGCTGGCTCAAGAACTTCTGGCCAATCCGCCAGAACGAGTGTGGCGCTGTCGATCACCGCTGTGCCGCTCTCCGTGACCACGATGCTGACATCGTTGGGCAGCAGTCGGACCGTTATCGTGTCCGCGTCCTCGGGGACCGTAAACGGAAGAGTCACCGGTGTCGCCAGCGCGCCAACCTGTGCGCTCAACGACTGCCGCAGCGCGCCCGCCTGGATCTCGACCGCCACCGTTGCGCTGGCGGAACCGGCTGCCAGCGACGCCCGCGCCATCAGCCGCACCTGCACCTCGCGACCCCTGAGCTGACGCGTTATAGCCACCGGCACGACCTGCTCCAGATAGACAGCTTGGCGGCGGCTATTGTCCGCGAGAGTGACACCCTTGGCCGGGTACGCCGGCAGGACGCGTCGAGGCGCCTGCATCGTCGGGACAGCGCTTGGCCACGCCCGGGGCGTGAGGTCGTAGTAGCCGAGGAAACGCTCCGTGTCGGGCCGCTCGGCAGCGGTGAGTCTGGCCGGCGGCGCCGACGCCGCGCTGACCATACCCGCAGCCGCGCCACGCGGGTTCAACCCACCGACGAGGGGCCAACAGGACACATGGAGGCCGTGCGCTTCGGCCGGGCGGTCGAGATCGAACATCAACTCGGGATTGCCCAGCAGCCCGATGGTGGAATCCATCGTGAGCGGCGGATCAGTGAGGCCCCATGCGTTGCCATCATGGCGGTAGACCAGACCAGTTCGCGGCGCCACGAAAAGTCGCCCGTAGGCCGGCTCTTCCGGCCACGGGCCAAACGTCTCCGGGCCGCCCAGGAGCGCCACGAGTTCGTCGGCCACCACTCGCGGCACGATCCGCGCAGGCACGCCCACGACGCGCCCAAACTCCCCCAGAGCCCCTGCGTCGACACGCACCGCTTGATCCCACCAATCGACCGCAACGGGAATCGGGTGCTTGGCTGCAGCGATCTGCGTAGTGGCCGCTACCGACGTCGCCAGCGTCGCCAATATCGAGAGCGGCGGCGGCAGAACGTCAAGCACTGAGACCGTCCCGGATAGCGCCCGCGCCTCGTCGCGGGTCGCGGGGATCGAGTACCACTTCTCGACCCGAACCCAGGCTTCCTGGTTGCCGACGGAGTGCCAATCGCGGCCGAAGGTGTCGACCGACTCTCCCAGATAGTCGAAGACTTGGCCGCGGCGGAACTCGAAGACTGCCTCGGACCCGACGTCGGGAGTACGGTGCAAAACCCCTCTCTCGAGCGCCACGGCGAAAAGGTGTGGTTCGCGCTGTTGCACCGGCCCTGGAGGTTGCAGGGCCTGCGTTAGTCCCGTGGTCGAGCCCAATGCGACAACGGCAACCAGAGCGATCATCACGCGCGCCGGTGTCCTCACGCTGCCCACCTCACGCCAGTGTCTCTCCGGGAGCGAGCGCCACAACCTCGACGTCGAGGTCGCGCCTCAGGCACTCGGCTGCAAGTTCCTCTGGCGTGCCCGTCAGAACGGGCCACGTGCCGTAGTGCATTGGGACCACGCGGGACACCCCCAGGTACTCGCAGGCCAGCGCCGCTTCGCGCGGACCCATCGTGAATCTGTCGCCGATGGGCAGCAACGCGATCGTTGGCGCGTAGAGCTGGCGAATCAACCGCATGTCGCCGAAGACGCACGTGTCCCCCGCATGGTAAACGCGGGTGCCGTCGTCGAAGGCGAACACGAGCCCCGCCGCCTCGCCACCATGAATCGGCCCGTCCGGACCAGAAATAGAACTCGAATGGTACGCGTTGACCATCGTCAGCGAGATATCGCCGAGCTGCACGGTTCCGCCCTTGTTCATCGCCACGAGTTTGGACTCCGGCACGCCGCTGCGCTGGAGCCAGCCCGCCACCTCAACCATGGCAGCCACCGTCGGCTCGTAGTCGCGACAGATCTGCACTGCATCGGCCACGTGGTCTTCATGACCATGCGTGATGGCAACGTAATCGAGCGCAGCGAACTCCTTCAGTTCATCGGGACAACTCGGGTTGCTCGCGACGAACGGATCGACAAGAACCGTCGTCCCCGACGGTGCGGTGATCAGAAAGGTCGCGTGACCGAGCCAGGTAATCCGCACGCTATTTTCGGACGACATCTCTCCCTCCAGTCACTGTCGAGTTCGAGTCCAACCTCTGATTCTACGAAGCGTAGGTCCGCACCCGGCTGTGCGCGGCCGCTACTCGACGTCTTCCGTCACTGTCACGACCGCACCGGACGCGCTCGTCAGACACGTGCCCGCGGCGCTGCTCGCCCGCGCCAGCAAAGCCAGCGCCACGCTGCCGTGTTCGGGACGACAATGTGAGCTCGTAACGCGACCGACACCGCGATCCGCAAAGAACAACTCGTCACCAACTTCGACGTTCTCGTCACTGTAGACCGCACTCAGAACCCGGTTGACCTGTCCACGATAGTGAATCCGGGCGACGGTCTCCTGACCGAGATAACACCCCTTGTCGAAATCCACCGCCTCTGTGAGCAGTAGCTCCTGGGGGAATTCGGCCCCGGTGATCTCAGCCCCCTGAGCCGGCCGACGATCCTTGATACGCATGCGCTCAACCGCGCCGTGCCCCACCGGGCAAACGCCGGCGGCAATGAGCTGCTTCCAGACCTCGATGGGCGTCGTAGCGAGGATCAAGGCTGCTGCTTCGCCCCGCAGTAGTGTTGGAGCCGCGACGGGTCCAGCGAAATCGAGAGCGGCAAGGGTCGGTTCGGTAGCCGGGCCCGCGAGCTCCAATACCGTTGCCTCAATCAACGAAATCTTCACGTCTGCAGCCAGGACGTAGCGCGCGAGCGTCGCCACTCCGGACTCCATCGCGGTCCTGGACCCGACCATGACCAGCGCCTCGTCGGTCGCGCCGAGTGCCGCCACGAGCTGAACTCGGCCTTTGTTGTCGAGCAACAGCGTCGAGCGGACGTGGCCGACGGTGAGCGTCTCGACATTGGCGGTCAGAAGTCGATGGAGAAACGATGTGCGGTCCGCGCCGTCGAAGCGATACGCGCACAGGTCGGAGCGCCAGGTGAGACCAGCGCCGTCGCGAAGTGCGGCGAACTCAGCGTCTGGATCGCCAAAAGAGACGAGTGCCGGGTCGCCGGCAGCTTGCGCGAGAAACTCGGCGAAGTCGGTCGGCGGCGTCATTGCGCGCTGACAACAGCCGGCGCTAGCACGACCTCGATCACGTCGCCAATCCCAACGCCAGTGACAGCACCCTCAAGATCACCCTCTTCGTTAGTCCAGGCGTCACCGTCCTGGTCGACGCGAATCGTGACGTCCATCGCGTCCACCAGAGGGGTGCCCGGAATCATCGAGTCGGCCGACGTCACCTCAAACTCCGTCGGCAGCGCTACCGGGAGCCGCTTTACGGCAAGGGGTGGGCCACCGTCGCGGCCAGCTACCCGCACAATGATGTAGAGCACGCCCTCAGGAGCCGCGGCTACGTCGTCGCCCAGGCGCACCGTACCGGTGAATCCTGGGTCGGCGGGTATTGCAGCGGCACGCTCTTCGGCCGAGAGAGGCTCAGGCGGCGCAGGCAGACCGGCCGCCTCCTCTGACCCGATCGATTCGACGTTGCGCGAGACACAGCCCGACAACAAGGCGGTCGTGAGCGCAGCTGTCAGCAGGAGACGTTGGGAACGCACGGGGTGGTAGTCCTTACTCCCGGCGGAGCCGCCGGGTGCGCGCCGGGAACTGAAACGTCACGGCGGTGAGATTCTACCCCAGGTCCTGTCCAGCAAGCTCGCCGTACAGGTCGAGGAAGGCGGGACCGATACGGTCCCAGCTGAATCGCTCCTCCACGATCGCGCGACCGCGAGCCCCGAACTGCGCCCCTGGTGCGTCGCACGAAGCCTTCAGTCCTGCTGCAAGCGCGGGCGCGCTGCCGGGCTCGACGAGCAGCCCCGAGCGGCCGACCTCGATCTTGTCCGGTAGGCCGCCGGCCCGCGAGCCCAGCACCGGCAGACCATGGGCCATGGCCTCGAGCGTCACCAGGCTCGAACCCTCGAAGAGCGTTGGGTGGACGAACCAGTCCGCCGTGGCCAGCAGCCCGTGTTTCACCGCGTCTGTCACGCGTCCCGTGAGGACACAGCGTCCGCGAATTCCGGCGTCATCGATCGCGCTTTCGATGGTGGCGCGGCGCGGGCCATCGCCGATCAGGATCCATCTCCAGTCGCCCAGATCGGCACCCGCCGCGGCCAGGGCCGCGACTAGAACCTCGAACCCCTTGTTCGCCTCTAGCCGACCGATCGAGACAAACGTCACGCCACACGGCCCGTGGCCCGCCTGCCGCAGCATCGCGGCGGCGGCCGCGACGTCGGTGACCTCCGGACCTGCTTGCGGATGAATCGCGTTGGGGATCACGACCGTCTTCGCCTCCGAAATTTCGAGCGTTTGGGTCACCACCGGAATGAGCGACCGGTCGGTCACTACGACGCGATCGCTGTGCGCGGCGATCCGACGCATGCCGGCACGGAACGGTGCGTACATGAGGTGTTTAAGGCCCGCACCCAGGAACTCCTCCATCCCCTGCGCAGTCAACACCAGCGGCGCGCCAAGCTTCCCGGCCGCGCGCTGTTCCGCGACTCCAAGACCGGCGAGCCCGTGAACGTGCACCACGTCGCCCGGAGCCTCGATGGCGCGGCTGACCCGTCGTGCCCAGAACGGATAGTTGGTGACACGATCAAGAACGACGGTGCCCCGGGCCTCACCGAGGGGTAGCGGGCCGCGTGGAACCCAATGGAGCCTGGCACGGCCGGCGAACACCTGTTCTGCGGCCACGCGCCTCCGCGGATCGCGCGGCACTTCAGTCCACAGATCGACTTGCGCGCCAGCGCGGGCGATCTCCGTTACCTGCTCACGCACGGCGGTCTCAAGACCGCCGGGGCCGTGCGCGGGCGCCACCCGCCGACCAATCATGGTCACCCGGAGGGGCTGACTAGCCATTGTCGACCTCGGCGAGTGCTCGTTCGTAGCTCTGCCGCACCTGTCCTAGCACGACGTCGGGGGCATACTTTGCCTTGCATGATTCAAGCGCTGCGTGTCCGATCCTCTCAGCGGCCAGGTCGTCTTCCAGATGCCGGAGTGCGATGGCCAGTTGGTCAACGCTCGAGTATAGAAAGCCGTCGTGCCCGTTGCTGATCGCCTCCGGGCTGCCGCCAGTTGCCCGAGCAATGGGCGGGGTCCCCAGCGACATCGCTTCCAGAATCACGCGCGGGAGCGCATCCACCCAAACACTGGGGACGATCACGGCTCGGGCGTCGCGTGCGAGCCGCATGACCGTGTCGCCTTCCGTCCAGCCAAGATGCACGAGTTCCAGGCCGGCAGCGGCGGCCGAGGCGCGCATGGCTTCTGCGGCGGGGCCAGCGCCCGCCACGACAAGTGGCCAGCTGCACTCTGCGGCGACCAACTCGTCAACGACACGGTCGAACCCCTTGATCGCGTTGAGCTTGCCAACCATGAGGAGGTAGGGCGCACTCCCGATCGCCGACGGGGTGCCACGCTCCGCCGCGCGCGCGCTGTGGATCGGGTCGATCATGTTGGGAACAATGTCAATCGGCGCCGACAGATGCTGACCGACCCGGTACTCGATAGCTCGACTGACGCACAGAACGCGGTGGCAAGCCGCCAGCCCCCGCTGGCGCGAAGCAAGTCGCAGCAGCGCTCGGCTGCTCGCCAGCGCTGCAACCGGCGCGCTCATGCCGAATGAGTCAACCAGAGCTCGCCGGGCCCAGTCGCGTGGCGAGCCGGTGGCCTCGTCGTCCGACGGGAAGGCGACGCCGTCGAGCCGCGTTGGCCAGCAGTCGCGCAGCGTGACGAGTGCGGCGCACCCGGCGGCCCGCGCGGCGATGGCAGCACCCTGACCGCTGTGCAGATGCTGCCCATGCACGATACGGATGTCCGGGCGCTGCGCCAGGTACTCCGCAACGTGCTCGCGAACCGGCCCGCAAGAGTAGTCCTCCGCGCTGAAGTGCCGCGCCGGCGTGCGGAAGCTGCCCAGGCTGACGGTCCGCAGACGCGTGCCCTCGAACTCGCGCTCTGCTGGCGGCGCCGTGCCGTAGGGATCCACGACCATAATGTCGACGCTCGATCCCGCCTCGCGCAGCTGCGTGACCAGGGCATGCGTGCTCCAGCCGCTACCGCCGCAGTCCGGTGGATACGCGTCCGTGACGATCAGAATGCCCGGCTCGGTCGCGTCCGGGGTCACGACTCGCCCCGGGGTGAGTTCTCCACCAGCGACCAACGATCGGTGAGGAACCGCCAGGCAATGCCGAGCCCGCGGCGTGGAACCTCGGTGAACTGATTCACGACGATCGTCCGCATCGGAACGTGGGCGTCGCGCGGGATCATTCGTGTTGCGTACTGCGTCGCCACGCCGAAGTTCCAGACGATCAGAATCGCTACGGCTGCACTCGCAAGACGTTGTCGCTCGCGCGGCACGGCCGCGAACAACGCGGCGAGCCCGAGCGCGAACAGCGGCGTGCAGTTGAGGAAGCGACGGGCGCCAAATGAGGCCCCACCCCACCACGTGGCGTAGGAGCCCACCACGAGGACCTGTGCGGCGAATGCCAGTGCTAGTCCCACAGCGACGACAGGCTGACGGCGGCCGAGGAACCACAGACCGATGGTGGCCAATAGCGTGACCGGCGTCCACGAGAACAGCCCGTGGAAGCCCGAGAATAGAACCGGCAGAACGAACTGCGGGTATGAGAATTTGTCGGTGATGAACGGCGTCGGCGAGAACGAGCCGTGCAGGGCCTGATAGACCAGGAACTGGGGCAGGACCAGCAGCGCCAGTCCGATGCCGTAGGCAACGTAGCCGGGAATCCGGCCGCTCCAAGTTGCGAGATCACGTCGCCGTAGCGCGTCGAGAAGCCGCAGCCCCTCGTCCACCAGGAGCGGAATCATCATCAACCAGTTGAGTTCGCGCACCAGCACCATGAGCCCCGCGCTCGCGCCCAGCAGCAACCAGTCGACCGCCGAGCGCGCTCGACTCCTTCCGCTCAGCCACAGCCACGTGAACAAGGCGACCGCGAACACCGAGTTGGCGTGTGCCATCGGCGGCGTGATGTACAGGTAGAACACCATGCCCGAGCCGAACCACAGCGCCAGCAAGCTCAGCTGCGCCGGTCGCCGATCGAAGAAGAGCCGACAGCATCGATAGATGAGCGCCAATCCGAGCAAACCCCAGAACAACGAACCGACCGATATCGCCCACACATAAGGCCGGCTGATCCCGTTGCGGGCAACGTCGCTCCCGGCGGCGCGTGCCAGGACAACGCCCAGGTCAGCCACCACATAAAACGGCGACCAAAGCAGCGGCGCGCCGATGGGCGCGTCGTTCAGATAGCGACCGGTCGAGGTCGGGTTGTCCGCCAGAATGTGCAGCCAGGCGTTGGCTTCCGGGTCGGCGTCGATGAAGAGCTGATAGTCGTTGTCGTAGGTGAGGTCGCCGTCGAAGTAAATCGACCGCAGATGGGAGACGTACTTCAGCTCGTCGGCCGCGTACAGCCGGGGCGTGAACAGCGGCAACGCCAGAACCGCCGCCACCAGCAGCACGGCCCATTCTTTTCGCCAGTCGACCATTGCGGACATTGAGGCGAGTCTACTGCGCGGAGTGGATCGCACTCAGCAGATCCTCGCCACCGTGCTCCCAACGGTAGCGTGCATCAACCATGGAACGGGCAGCCTGACCCAGCGCCTGAACGCGATCGGCGTCGCCCAGGAGACGTTGAATTCCGGTTGCCACAGAGCTGGGCGTGGCGTCGGCGAGCGTACCCGTTTCGCCCTCGATGACATTGTCAACTACCCCGCCCTCCGCAACAGCAACGGCAGGCAGCCCGCAATACGCGGCCTCGATAATCGACAGCCCGAAGGACTCTTCGCGCGCCGTGTGGAGGTAGCACTTCGCGGCGCGGTAGTAGGTACCCAGTTCCTCGCCGACAACGAAGCCGGCGAAGTGGACTCGACTTTCCACGCCGAGCTCACGGGCCAGGTCTTCCAGGGCAGGGCGCTCGGGCCCATCGCCAATAATCCGCAGACTTGGCGGCTGCGTGCTCGCTCCCAGTGGGGCGTCCAGCCGCGCCAAGGCGCGGAGTGCGAGATCCACGCGCTTGCGCGGATGAAGGTAGTTCACGGTCACGAGGTCAACGCGATCGGGATCGCCACTGTGGGCATCGAGGACGTCGCGGTCGATGCCGTGAGTAATTGGAACGGCGTCGCGCCCATACACAGCCTTGATCCGCGCCGCAGCGTAAGGGCCCGAGGCAGTGATCGCGCCCGGTATCCGCACCAGGCGCCGGTCGAGGGCACGATAAACAGACAGCGCAGGGCCCAGCAGGAAGCGACCCCGCCCGGCTCGTGCCAGCACGTCGTCGCGATCCTGGTACAGCGCGCGCGGCGGCTCGAAACAGTGATAGACCACGGCGCGCCCTGGACCACTCGCGCGCTTTGCCAGCCGCAGCGCAGGGCCGAACAGAACCGCCGCGTCCGCCGCCGGGTCAAGCCAGTCACTCAATCGCTTTGCCGCGACGTAGTCGAAAGCCGCGTTCAGGTACCGGTTGCCGAACCAGTCGAGCTTGTGGCCCGTGGTAACGACCTCCACTCCCGGGCGAACGAGTTCATCGCAACTCGGATCGAACTGGTGGCACACGATTCGCGGCCGATGCCCCGCGTCGGCCAGCGCCCCCGCCAACTCGAGCGCCAGCCGCTCAGCCCCCGACAGCAGCTTGAAGCGCGGGAAGACGAGATCGACCGCGAGACCCGTGCCGCTCATGCCGTGGTGCCCACGGACTCGTAGACCTGTTCGAAGCGAGCCACCGTATGGACCCAGTCGAGTTTCTCCAACGCGTCGGCACGAGCTCGAGCACCCAGCTGCTTCAGCATCTCGGCGTCGCGCGACAATGAGGTGATATATGTCGCCAGCGCGTCGACGTCGGCCTCCGGGAACAGCAGGCCGTTATCGGCATGACGCACCACATCGGGAATCCCGGCAACGTCGCTGGCTACAACCGCCGCCCCGCTCGACAACGCTTCGAGCAGCGTGTTCGGCAGGCCGTCGACGTTGCCGTCGGGTCCGTGGACTGACGGCACCGCGACCACGTCGCACGCGGCGTAGTAGTTCGGCACATCGACGTTCCGAACCGCGCCGATCCAATGCATCCGCTCGGCCGCGCCCTGACGCGCGGCAAGCTGCCTTAGCTCGCTCTCGAGCGGTCCCGCTCCAGCGACGATAACCTCGACGTCGGTACCATCACCGACGGCCGAGCCCACCGCTTTGGCGAGCACGTCGAAGCCCTTCTTGTAGACTAGGCGGCCGATCGCGAATACCCAGAGCGCGTCCGGCCGCAGACTATGCGCGCGCGCCATTCGGGCTCTGGCAGCGGCGCGCTCTGTCGGCGCCAGCGGCGCAAAACGTTTTGTGTCGACACCGTACGGTATCCGGATCGCCTCGGCACCCTGGCCGAACACGTTGACGCGCCGCGCGAGATCGGCCGAGCAGGCGGTGGTCGCGGTGGCGTGACGGCTCACGTAGCGGCCCATGCGCGCTGCCCACCCATGTTTCTCCGCGAGGAACACGCCACTGCCGTGACACGAGACCACCAGTGGCAGGCCGGTTCGGTGCCAGGCCGCAGCGGCGATCGCGCCATTGGGCAGGAACCAGTGCGCGTGCAGGAGATCGTAGTTGCGCTCGCGATGAAGCCGGCGCACCTGACGCTGCGCCGAGAGCGCGGCAAGCGGCGCCGCCAGGTAGGCGTCGGGACGTAGCCGGCGGTCGCCGGTCAACGCCTGCGCGTACCCCCACGGGTGCCAGGCCGCGACCGGCGAATAGCGGAAACCGATCACCCGCGCGCCAGGGCGATCCTCCTCGAGATTGGGGTGCCACGGCACCAGCACATCGCATTCGTGCCCGCGCGCAACGAGGCCGTCGACGATCGACGCCACGAATGTGGCATTGCTGTCGGCGGCATGGAGCGGGTAGGTCGTGGCGAGGTGCAGAACGCGCATCACGAAACCGTCCTGGCGGGACGACAAGCTGTTGCGGGCATGTGCGGAACGCCTAGCCGCGGCGCTCGAAGCGCATCAGCGCGATCTGTTCCGACACCAACCCGATAAGGAAGACGAGCAGGGCCGACAGACACAGCAGCACCGACGTATTGGTGATGTGCAGCTGCGTGACAATAGTCCAGACACCGTAGCCGGAACCCGCGAGGAGCAGCCCGAGGGCAATCGGTAGGAAGATGCGCAGCGGCGAAAACAACGAAACGATGCGCAGCGCGATCATCACGAAGCGTGTGCCATCGCGCAGGATCCGGATCTTGCTGGTACCCACTCGCTTGCTCACGCTGATCGGTTCGAAGTCGACGCTGTAACCCGCCTTGATCAGCGACAGCGTGCTCGTAATGGGGTACGAAAACCCGTTGGGGTACAACGGAATGAACTCGGCCAGCGGCGCCAGGCGTGCGGCACGAAAACCCGAGGTCACATCGAGGATCGGGCGCCCCGACAGATACGACGCCAGTCGGTTGTAGAACCAGTTGCCCAACCAGCGCGTCCAGCCACCACCGGCACCACCGCTGCGCGCCCCGATGATGAGGTCGTGGTCGTCGAGTCGGCCGAGCAATCGAGCGATCTCGTTGGGATCGTGCTGGCCATCGGCATCGAGCAGGCAGATTTTTTCGCCGCGAGCGGCGCGCAGGCCACTCTTCACGGCCGCGCCATTGCCCTTGTTGTACGGATGGCGGACCACGCGGGCCCCGGAAGCTTCAGCCGCGTCACCGGTCCCGTCGTCGGATCCGTCATCGACCACGATGATTTCCCAGGCGTCGTCGGGCGGCGCTACGGAGCGAATGCGCTCGAGCACCGAGGCGATGACCTGGGCCTCGTTATAGGCCGGAAGAATGATGCTGACGTCAGGCACTGCGGCCCTCCAGGGAGGAAATGACGCCGGGCAGCTCGGCCACCCCTTCTACGGCAAGGGCATGGCTGTCTCGTCGCCGTATCCGGTAGAGCTGCTCTTCCAGAAGCTTCCGATTGGCGGCGAGTAGGTCGGCGATCAGACCTAGGCTCAGTAACTGAAACCCGACAATGGCTAGAATCGCAGCGAGGATAAGAGACTGGATATTCCCGCCCCCCGCGGTGGGGCCAAAATACACCGCCAGGAACCGAATGCCGAGCGCCGTGGCGCCGAGCAGGAAAAGCGCGCCGAAGTAGAAGAAGACCTTCATCGGCTCGTACATCGCGTAGGCGCGCGCCATCGTGCCGCCGGCGTTCTTCAGGTAATGCAATGTGGTCGGCGCCAACCGCGATTTGCGCGGAGTATGCCGGGCGCGGATCGGAACGTCAGCAATGCGCAGTCGTCGACTCCCGGCCTGGATGAGGGTCTCCAGGGTGTAGGTGAAGTCGTTGATCACGTTGATGCGCAGGGCCGCCTCGCGGCTATAGGCCCGAAAGCCGCTCGTGGAATCGGCCACCGTGGTGCCGGAGAGCTGGCGCATGAGGCCCGAGCCCAACCGCTGCAAGAACCGCTTGGCCGCTGAAAAATGGGCCAGGCTACCAGGATCGCGATCACCGACGGCCATATCCGCCTCTCCCGCCAGGATCGGTTTGACTAGATCAGGAATCTGCGTGCCGTCGTACTGATTGTCGCCATCGGTGTTCACGATGATGTCCGCCCCGGAGCGGATCGCAGCATCGAGGCCAGCCTTGAATACGCGGGCGAGCCCCTGCCGGCGCGGGAACCGCAACACGCCATCGGCGCCGTGCGCCAGAGCGACAGCAGTCGTCTCATCGTTCGACCCGTCGTCGAGAACGAGCACCTGGACGGAGTCCACCCCCGCCACCTGTCGCGGAATCGCGGCGAGGGTATCCGGCAGGTGGTCCGCTTCGTTATGACAGGGAATCTGGACGATCAGCTTCATGCCGCCTGGATTCTACCGTTCGAACTGCTGCTCCGCCCTCAACCAGGCCACCTTGTCGACACGAATACCGAGTTCGCGAGGGTCCTTGTGGTCCGGATCGATCGTCTGGGGCACCACGGTGGGCACGCGAATGACGAATCGACCGATACCGTCCGCGGGGCGAATCCAGGAGTCCGGCACCGCGAATTGGACATCGCCCCATCTACCCGGTACGGGCGCCGAGCCGAGCGCAACGCCGTCAAGCCACGCCTCGACCGTCTGCGCCGGCCGTAACTCGTTTTCGGCTACGCGTAACGCGACGGTCGCAACATCCAGTGGAATGTCAAGCAGTAGGAACTCTGATTCCGCCCTCGTCCATCGGAAGTTATGCGCGGCTGCGATCTCCGACTGATGGAGCGTTGCACCGTTGATGAAGGCATCGTCCCATAGCCCGATATCAAACAGTCGGCGCTGTTCGTCGGCCACCGCCTCTGTCAGCTGGCCGCTCGGCAGGGAAGGTCGAAGACGGTACACGCGGGCGCTCACTCTCAGGACATTGACCACCCTCGGCAGCCGGATCGTCCTGATCGCAAAGATCTGACTGTAGGGATAGAACTCTTCGAGCACGTCGCTGCTCCACTCGAAGACGGCTACGGGCTCCGCGTGTAGGCCGGCCAGACCGTTGACCATCCCGGTAGTCACCAGATACACCTCACCGCCAACTCTGGTGCGCTCCTGGGCTAGGCGGAGGATTGCCGCCGGATCGATATCGACGCTCGGGAGCCGATAGACGGTCGGACCGTCCAGACCGATGGCCGCCTCGAATCGGACGAGTCCCCGTTTGTTCCGAGGCTCAAAGAGCACGACATCCTCGGGACGGAAATTCTGAGCCAGTGCCTGCACGGCAACCGCGGACCCAGGCAGCTCCGTGTGGGCCTTGATCCACGTAGCTGCGGTAGCGTGATGCGCGAGCACCGGCGCCAGCAGAACGGCGCCGGTGACCACTGCGGGAACGCGCCACCGAGTGCCCGCCCGGGCGAGCGTCGTGATCGCTACCATGCCGAGCAGATAGCTCGCCGGGAGAACCACGGGAAGGTAGCGCCTGAAGGCCCACATGGGCCGCGGGATGATGTTGCGTTCCCACAAGATCATCGCGCTGATGCTGATCAGCACGAAGGCGACCACAGCGACGCCGGGTATCTGGTCGCGGCGCGCGATCAGAATCGCGGCGCCCAGTGCAGCGAGGAAGACCAGGACCGGCGAAATACCCAGGCCAAGTTCGAAATGGTTGCCCATATTCCATGGGTCAACCAGGTGCTCATCGCGCAGCCAGAGCCACGGTCGCAGCCAGTATCCCGCTGCGGTGAGAACCACGACCGCGCCCGCCAGCGCGAGCCGCAGCGCGTGCCCTCTCGGGCTCTCGCCGTCGAGAAAAATCCGAATCGCTTCCGCGCGGCCGCGCGATGCCCGGTAGGCCACGCCGAGAAACGCTACGCCACCCAGACCGGCAACAAGCGCCACCCCGAGGAACACTGCGGGCGTGAGTCGGTACTGCCGCAAGATGTCGTGGTAGTAAGGCCACAGCCATCCCACCGCATGCCACAGCGAGTGCATGCCGAGCGCCCCGACCGGCGCCCAAAACAGGACGACGTGCTCGGTGCGCAGCCGCGCCGTGACCACGTCGGCGAGCAGCAAGACAGCGAGGGGGAGCAGAACGACCAGCATCTCGGCCTTCGCCAGCGGCAACAGTCCAAACCCCAGCGCCGCGGCCACGCCATAGAACCGCCCTCGCTCCTGGCGATAGCGCAGGAGCGCGAGCCCCCCCAGCACCACCAGCAGTTGCGCGGCCGACTCCGCGGCGCTGAAGCGGGCGAACCAACCGGTAATCACCCCGGCGGCGATCAGCGGCCCTGCCAGCAACCCCAGCCGACCGCACATCGCGGCGCCCAACAGGCTCAGGCCGCACGCCGCAAGCCAGAGCAAAACGCCGCCGCTTGCCAGGGCTGCTGGCGATCCAGCGATCCAGTCCGCCACCGCGACCCAGACCGGATAGATCGGGAGCGCCTGCGGAACAACGCGCCCGGACGAAATGTCCTCGAGATAGAAACCCATGTACCGCGAGTTCCGGTGGGCGCGTTCGGGCCCGACCGAGGGAAAGAAATAGGCCTGGGCATCGCTGTCGAGACGGGTCACGGTCTCGTCGTGCCAGGTGAGAGCGCCCGACCTGGCGAGGTTCTTGCCGGCGTGGAAATAGGTCCCGGGATCACGCGCTTCGAGCTGGACATCGAACGCGGGCAGGAAGAACCAGAACGCCACGACGGTCGTCAGGCAAAGCGCTGCCAGGGCCTCTCGATCAGGGCGACTCCACGCCGGCAAGCCGCGCTTCGGCGCGCCCACTAACATCGCCACGGCGAGAATTGCTGGCGGCACGAGAAAACCCGCCGGCGTGAAGTTGCGGGTCTCTGCCAGCACGACCCCCCACCAGCCCATGAGGGCCCAGCCGAAGCCGAGAACCAGAAAGCCCTCCTCAACCCGACCCAAAGGATCCGACCCGAGAACTCTACGAGCGCCTGCGCCGAGGGCAACGGCGATGATGAATGTCGCAACGGCGAGCGCGAGACCCGACACCGTCATCATGGGCGCCACTTTGCCGGGCCCGCCGCCGCAGGCATGATCCCGCCGATCGCGCTGGTCACCAGGTCGCGTGTCGCAGCGCTCGCGTTGTGCGGCGTGCAGTAGTCGACCATGAGTCCCTGGGCCTGCTGCAGGGCGCGGTCAGCGGTCCTCCGGATTTCGACCGGTGACGCGTCTGCTCTTCGCTGCAGCGCCTCGTGCAAGAGTGCCGCGCTGTGGGCGGGGCTGAACTCTCCGGCGTGGGCGGCCGCCGCCTGCCCGATCCCGGCAGCCAGGTCATCGTCTGCGGCGAGCGCAAGGAGGGTTGCGCGCAGCCCGGCTTCGCGCTCGCGCCCGGGATCGACCACCACCAGCGCGCCGTCGGGGAGCACCTCCCAGGCTGGTGCCCGCATGACCACAGCCACCTGCCCGGCGGCCATCGCACGCAGCACCAGACCTCGATCGTTGAGCGTCGGGTCGCCGGTTGTCGCAACCACGCAGTCGGCGCTGTCGGCTACCGCCGCACGCTGCTCGATGCCGTCCTCGATAACCCACTCGATGTCGTCCTTCACGCCGAGCGCCGCGGCCGGACCCAGCACGCCAGCCTCGAACCACTTGATCAGGTGGTAGCGCACGCGCAGACCCGGGTGTCCATCGAGCACGGCCTTGAGCGCCCGCAATTCCGGCCCGGGCCACGACAGATTGGGCGCGATCACGGCGATGGTCCTGATCTGAGACGGAGGCGCGGCTTCGCGGCGTAGCGCGGGAATATCGGTCGGCAAAGGAACGATCGGAACGTCGGCGCCAATTCCCGCCATCACGTCGGGCGCGGCTGCCAGCAAACTGTTGTCACGACCGAGCATCTCCGGCAGAGGGTCGCGAGTCCGGAACGCGGCCC
>Ga0114999_10003516_pt1 | contig 19578 bp, 12 predicted proteins | sample ArcticOcean_MG_C_3_FD_89820 | JGI IMG/M metagenome (GOLD analysis project Ga0114999, IMG submission 89820) | Marine microbial communities from western Arctic Ocean - ArcticOcean_MG_CB8_126 | ecosystem: Environmental > Aquatic > Marine > Oceanic | place: Arctic Ocean: Canada Basin | collected...
CATGGCGACGGGGCTCATGGCGACGGGGCCGAATCTGTCCTTGCCCCTCTGCCCGCGTCACTCCCCCGTCATTTTGGCGTGATCGGTGTGCGCCTGCAAGGCGAAGGCAACAGACTTCGCATCTCCCATGTGAGGGTGAGTAGTCCGGCCGACTCGGCGGGCGTACTGACGGGTGATCTACTGCGCGGAGCTGATCGCTACCGTCTCACGACGGTGCAGGAAACGATCGACTACATGCAAAGTTTGCCACCGGATTCGACGGTCGTGTTACATCTGAATCGCGAGGGTGAATCCCTGCAACTGGCGTGCGGTGTCACAGATCGTCGTCGGCTTTATGGTCTGATGATAGAGCAGGGCAAACCGCGCCCAGAACTTGGTCGGCGGCATGAGCAGTGGCTCGCCAAACCAGACGAGGTCAGTAGGGCCGTAGCCGCACTCGTGACAGACCTCGAGAGCGAGGACTCTCTTGATAGCCTTGTGCAAGCATTTGCGGGAGATGCCAGGGCCTACGGCTACGATACGCGGCTTGCAGACGTTGAGTTTGCCCTCTATCACCCATCCTCCGCGGCACGTCCCATTGCCGAGTTGGCAAGCCAATTGGACCACCGGCCCATGGTCGACCGCATCGTCGCCATGGCTGAGCGACTCGATCTACCAGAGCAACAGCTGCCAACCGGGGGAGCGATGGATTCTGTCTTCACCGATTCGGTCTTTGCCAGTTGGGCGGGGACTCCCCTCTTCGAGCCATTGTTCAGCCTTGTCGCACGCGCAGGACAGCTGGCCCAATCGGCCCTTCCAAATGCGGCGACTCCGCCGTCATTGGAGAGTGACATTGCCTCCCTGCTCAAGCAGCTCGACGAGGACTTCTACCTTGGCGAGGGGGATAGAGAAGAGACGCGGCGCCACACGTCCACCCTCCGCTGGGCAAAACAGGTCGACCTAGGCTTGATGGCCGCTGCGCTGAGTGAGCTGGCCCAACTTGCCGACAAGGACGCTTTGAGCAAGGTCCACAAGGCAGCGAAGTCTCAACCGCGATCACTCTCTTCGGACCTGCCATCGAGTTTTGATGGGGAGATCCTCTTTGCCCAACCTTCAAGCTGGGGCTGGATCGTTGTGGGCGGCGAGGGACCCAATGTGTATGGCCAGGACGCAGCCATCATCATCGATCTGGGTGGCGACGACTTCTATCTCGGTGGTGGGCGAAACGTCGGTCAGGGGCCCGTGAGTGTCATCATCGATCTGAAGGGTGATGATCGCTATGTCGACCGCCGCACGGGTGGCGTCGCCGGCGCGGTGGGTGGTGTCTGCGCGATCATTGACGGTGCAGGAGACGATATCTACGAAGGGGGCACGCTGGGCGTGGCCGCTGCCTTCGCCGGTGCTTCCTTTCTCCTGGATCTTCAGGGCGATGACGTGTACCTGGGCCAGATCATGACGCAGAGTGCCGCTTTTTTTGGTCTGGCACTGCTCGTCGACAGCAAGGGGACAGACCTCTACTCGGCGGCACAGTATGCTCAGGCTTTCGCCGGCCCCCGGGCCGTGGCAACACTGATCGACGAAGGTGGCAATGATCGCTACGTCGCGGATCGCTCCAGACCATCGGGTTACGGCACGACAGACGTCTACAAGGGCTGGGCTCAGGGCGTCGGCTGTGGCCTGCGCGGATACGCCGCTGGAGGGCTGGGTTTGTTACTCGATACGGGCGGGGATGATGAGTATCGCGCCGGGAACTTCTCCCAGGGCGTAGGATACTTCTTCGGTCTCGGCGGACTTGTCGATACACGCGGCGACGATCGCTATCGTGCAACCCGCTACAGCCAGGGCAGTGCCGCGCATCAGGCGATCGGCATTCTCATCGATGCGGCGGGTCATGACACATACGAGGGTCGTATCGCGGCAAATCAAGCAGCCTCGTGGGATGCGAGTGTCTCCTATCTCATAGACTATTCTGGAAACGATGACTATCAGGGTGCCGAACTGAGCCAGGCAGCAGCGGCGATGAATGGCTTCTCCGTGCTCTTCGACGCGAATGGCGACGATCGCTATCGCACGCCGTCGGGGCAGGCTGATGGTGGCAGCACCAGATACTGGGGCGGGCGCGAAGCACCGAATATGGCGATCCTCATCGACGCAGCAGGCCAGGATGAGTACGATCGTGAAGGTCGCGTCGACGGCACCCAATTTCGCCGATCCCACATCGGCCTCTTTCGAGATTTCGAATAAACCGGTTACTGACCCATAGTTCTTACTGACCCATAGTTCTTACTGATCCAGTGCTTACGGCAGGACACAGATATTCATGCAACCTTCTCGATTTTCTGGCTCCATTCGATTTCTACACATAGCAGCTGCCATCAACCTCATGGCACTTCACGTACCCACTTCGGCGAGGGACGACACAGGCCACCTGCCGGGTTTTGGCCCTGACGCTCAGAAACGACAGCAGCAAGTCGAGGACCGATTCCTGCGTCTTCCTGAGGCGAGCGTCTATCGCGCTCACCTGGAGCGCCTCACACGCGATCCTCATCCCAGTGGCTCTGCTGCAAACTATGCCCTCGCCGACTATCTGGCGCAGGTCATGGGCGACGCGGGATTGGAAGTCGAGCGACATGAATACGATGCGTGGATGCCGCATCACCTGCCGCAATCGAGGGTAGCCCTGGTCACACCGATTCGGCTCCCACTCAACGACCAGGAGTACATCCTCGCCGAGGATCCCTTCTCGTCGCACCCACAACTGACTCCTGGCTGGAATGCCTATTCCGGCTCGGGCGATGTCACGGGGACCGTTGTCTATGTGAACTACGGCCGCCGCGAAGACTACCAGAAATTACAGGAACTCGGTGTATCGGTGGAAGGTCGTGTCGCGATTGCACGATATGGAGGCAACTTCCGCGGCTTCAAGTCCAAGTATGCGGAGGAAGCCGGCGCCATCGGTGTGCTGATCTATTCTGATCCAGCGAACTATGGCTATCGCGGTGGCCCGGTGTATCCTGAGGGCAAGCAGTGGAGCCAGAGCACGGTGCAGCGTGGATCGATCAAGACCCTTCCCTACAGTGGCGATCCGCTGACCCCCTTCGTCGCCGCTCTGCCACTGGACGAGGCCCATGTCGATCGCCTCGATGAAGCAGAGGTCCCCCTGCCGCGGATTCCTGTGACCCCCCTGCCCTACGGCGCCGCGGAGGAGATCTTGTCACGCATGCAGGGTGATCCAGTTCCGGGTGGCTGGCAAGGAGGTCTTGCCTTCGCCTATCGACTGACGGGCGGCCCCGATCTGACAGTGCGCGTGCAGGTGGATCAGCCACGTCAGATGGTGCGTGTCGTGAATGTGTGCGGCACGATCCAAGGCACGGATTGGCCCGAACAGGAGATCCTGCTCGGATCACACTATGACGCCTGGACTTTTGGTGCCGTCGATCCCAATGGCGGTACTGCCATGCTGCTCACTCTGGCGCAGGCACTCGGAGACGTGGCCGACAAACATCCACCGCGTCGATCCATCACGATCTGCCATTGGGATGCAGAAGAATACGGCATCATCGGTTCGACGGAATTCGTCGAAGAGCATCGCGAGCGACTCGCCCATGCTGTGGCCTATGTGAATGCAGATATGGCCGTCGCCGGGCCGAAACCCAGCGGTTCATCTTCGCCGACACTCAAACAGTTGCTCATCGATGTAACCCAAGACGTCGAGCATCCAGATGATGAGGGAGGCAGCGTCTTCGCTCGCTGGTTGGCTGCCGCCACAGATTCCGATGAACCGAACGTGGGCAATCTGGGGGGCGGCTCGGATCATGTCGGCTTCTACACCCATGTGGGCGTCCCCTCGGCGTGGACGGGGATGGGTGGCCCCTCTCTGTATCACTCGGGTTATGACGACTTCGCCTTCTACGAGCGCTTCTGCGATCCTGAATTCGTCTACGGACCGACCCTTGCCCGCGTCGATGGACTGCTTGCCCTGCGCCTGGCGAATGCAGATCTGTTGCCCTACGCCGTCGATCGCTACGCCACAGATCTACGCAAGCACACACGCGATCTGCAATTGCTCGCGGGCGAACATTCGATGGTGGGAGATTGGGCGGCCCTGGATGCGGCGATAGACACCCTCGCGGCAGCAACGGCCGACTATGAAGTGGCAGCCACTGTCTTTGTCAGCAGAAAAATCGAATCGCACCAATTGCAGCGACTGAATGAAGCCCTGCTACAGCTGGAGAAGAGCTTCCTCCTGGAATCGGGCCTGCAAGGCAGGCCATGGAGTCGATCGCTGTTTGCCGCACCGGATCCCTTTAGCGGCTATGCATCCTGGATGTTGCCAGGATTGCGCTACGAGATTCTTGAAGGAGATGCGTCGACACTCGCCCAGTGGCTCGATATCTACACCATGGCCGTCACCGGGCTGTCGTCACGGGTGAGGGCCCTGACGACAGATCTGACAACCTGATGGCAGCCAAGCTCTGCGACGATCCTCAAGTCAGAACGGTCAACCTCGCCAAACCAGACGGCAGCCATTCTAGGGTTGATAGGGTTGCCCTGTGCGCTGCAATTGTTTGGTCACTGCCAGCTGCACCGTGATGTAGCCTGACGGGCCCCCACGGCCTCGTTTGTTCAGATCGCCCGCAGAGTAACCGGGGCGCGCATCGGCGATGGTGCCGACGATGAGATTCGCTTCTTCGACGGTGCAGTCGTAGCGGTCGCTGATCAGAGCGATCATATCGATCCAGGCTGCTTTGATCGCCTCCTGCCAGTTACCACCTTGTCCACTGGTGAGCCATTCCTCTTCCGCTTCGATGTGGCGCGACTTCTCCACGACGGGGGCATGGCACGGGAAGCCCGGTGAGCGGTTTACCCGCAACGTGATGGCGGAATCGATCTCCACACCCGTCGCCGTAAGTTCACCATCTCCCATCCGTGCGTGAACATCCGTCAACGTCATGAGGCCGCCCCGTTTTTGCGCCCGAATGTGCAGCGTGCTGCCGGGCTGGACGGAGTTGAAGTCCATATTGCCGCCACTGTCGATCTCGTATCCCGCCACAGACTCAAGTCGCACATAGCCGATCATCGGCCTGGTGGGCACAACGAAATCCGGTGGAAAGTGAACCAGACCGTCGCGCACGGGCGCGATGCAGCGCATACTCCCCCACAGGGGGCCACCATTGCGATAGAAGCCGTAGGGGCCGACGTCCATCTCGAGGATCTCAATCTGCACCCACTCGCCTGCTTCGATCCCCTCAATCACAAAGGGGCCCTGACGTGAGTGGCGATGCGCCCGCACTTCGAATACGGCACCTGACTGCAGCGAATCCTGCATCTGGTAGTCGTTGTCGTGGCCGCCCGCCGTTTCGATGATGACGGTCTCCCCCAACTGCAGAATGCCACGCACAGCGCTACGCTCCGGATCATCCGCTCCAGTGCAGAAGGGTGTGCGCGTAAAACGTCGGATCTCGCTCATGGTCTCTCCTCTTTGTCCCAGGGCAGTGGGACACCCCAGTCATCGTGCATTTGCCGCGCAGCAGTTTGCTCGCGTTCGCCATAGCGAATGCCTTCTCGCAGGTGCTTGGCCAGTATGCGCTCTTCGACGTGCCCAGGCATGACGACCTCGTCCTGTCCCGGCATCGGTGCAAAAGATTCGCAGACATCACGGATATACCGATCGACCTCCGCACCGAACACTTCTTCGGGGACCATGGAAGCCACATCAATGGCCAGCACCATGCCACCCATCGTCGCGCCGGGAAACTTAGCCGCGATCTCATCTCCCTCTGGCTGCGTGAATCCTGTGAGGGCTCCACCGAGAAGATTCGCCGTCGCCACCAAACCCATCGCCTTGAAGAAGGTCGCTGGGATTCTCTCTGGCAGATCGGCGTATTCAGGCTTGTTGTAGCCTGACACAACATGCGCCACCATGTCGAGGACGATCGCCGGTTCCTGCGACGCTGGAATGCTGAAAGACATGGGCGGCAGGCCCGTATAGGTTGACGGCGGTTTGGGATCCTGATTTCGACGATTGCCGTCGCCACGGAAGCCCTGGACGGCGAAACCGATACAGCCCGCATCGCGGCATACACGTGTGTAGTGTCCGGCCGCACCATTGTGACCGATGTGGCGAACGAGGCCCATGCCGATGCCAACCTGCTTCGCCTTGGCGATGGCTGCCTGGGTCGCCATCATCGTTGGTACATAGCCAAGAAACCCGTCGCCATCGATGATCGTGGTTGTGGGTATCTCGTGCACGACTCGGATATTTGGAGACGCATTGAGCTCGCCGTCGCGAAACTTGCGGCAATAACCCGATGCCCAGGCAATACCGTGGCTGCGCACACCTCGCAAATCTGAGTTGGTCAGCAAGCGCGCCATCGCCGCTGCATGCTGGGCACTCACACCGACGTGCTCGAAACATGCGCCAAGGAAAGCGAGCTCTCTGTCTTCGGTGACGGTGACGAATTCTTCAGGGGGTAGATTCATGCCTTCCCTCTTTCAGCTGGCCAGTGCCCGCAGCTGTTTTGCTGCCAAACGTAGTACATCGTGGTCGTCGCAGTCGTTGACGTGCTTGCCTTCGAAGACGACGGACAATGTGCCATTGAAGTCAGCCGCCCCAAGAATGTCGACGATCCGCGGGTAATCGAGCCACTCCTCTGCACCGGAATCGATCTTGTAGAATTTTGCCCGCACGTGAGCGGCCAGGTGAGCCGTCTGTTCCATGTACTGGTAGATATCGTGCCCCGGCTGAACCTCTCCTGCATGCCTTCCAGGAGAGCCTACCCACTGACCCGTATCGAGAATGAAGGTGAAGTTGCTGCGGTTCACTGCGTCGAACAACCGCAGCACGCCGTCTCCCGTGCAAGGATGATTCTGCAAACCCACAGCGATTCCCCGCTGGGCCGCCTCATCACAAGCCTCCTGAAAACACTCGACCTCGCGCGTGCCGACAGCCTCGCCTTCGGGTGTCTCGCCACAGAACACGCGCACCATCGGCGCGCCCAGTTTCACTGCAACGTCAAGATCACTACGCACTGTATCGAGTTTGGTCTTCAGTTCATCCTCGGTGCCAACAAAGTGACCCGTCGTTGCCAGGTAGCCGATGGCGAGGCCCTTGTTGAGGCAACTCATCTTCGTGTCGAGCAGATAGGAGGAGTCGTGGTCGCTGAACCCCACATCGCTGCGAAGATCAATCACGTCGAGACGCTCTGCATAGGCGAGATCGATAAAGCTCTCAATCGTTGGCAAAGGATTGTCTCCTTTGCCAAACATCGAAGCATACAGTCCAATTTTCATCGGTGTGCCTTTCGAGGAAGCCTTTGAGTCTGCTCACAGTCGCTGGCGCCGCACAGTAGACAGCAAGTCGACGAATGTCAATATTGCCGCTCGCACTGACGCGAAAGGAATCAAGCCATGATCATCACCGATGTCGACGTCATCCCCATTTATCCCCGTCTCGCTGCTCGTTATGCAGATCGACGCGTGGACATGTATGGCATCGACCACCGAATTCTCTTCAGGGTAGCAACAGACGCCGGCCTTGTCGGCTGGGGAGAAACCCGTGTCCGCCCGTGGGCACATCCTGATGCGGACCTGGGCAAGGAATTGATCGGCAAGCGACCGATCGATTTCATCAACAATACCCTGAGTCTCGGCTCCGGCATCAATACGGCCCTCTATGATCTGCTGGGCAAAGCCCTCGAGGTGCCCGTATGGAAGCTGCTCGGTCCCAAACGCAGAGACTGGGTATCGGTTGCAGCCTGGACACGACCCGCGTCACCAGAGCACTTCCGCGACGAGATCCAGCGTGCTGCGGCTGCGGGGTATCGGGTCTTCAAAGTCCACACAAGCGCCTATCATGACGTGTTCGAACAGACCCGTCTCGCCGCAGAAGTCGCCCCCGACGGTTTTCGACTCCACTACGATTTCAATCACAATCGCTCTCTCGGCGCGGTGCTGCCCATCATTGCCGAACTGGAGCGCAACCATCCCATCGTCGGTTTCATCGAAGATCCTCTCGTGCGCGACGACATCGAAGGATGGCGGCAGATCCGCAGTCAGACTCGCCTGCCCATCATCATGCACGGCACGCGTCTGGGGGGCATGCAGGAATACAAGCATGAAATGGCAGACATCTTCATGCTGACAGGAAGCATGTTCGACACCATGGCGAGTGGTTTCGGTCTGGCGCAGGCCAATATGCAAGTGCTTCTGCAGTATGAATCCGGCACCCTCGGCAAAGCCATGGCGATGCACATGGCTGCCGTACTGCCAACCCATACGGCACACTCGATCAATCTGGACGATCAGTACGAAGAGGATGTCACAACCACGACGCTGCCTATCCTGAATGGATCATCGCCGGTACCGAACGGTCCGGGTCTCGGCGTCGAGGTCGACGAAACGGCCGTCGAGCGCTGCCGCCAGCAGAAACCGATCGAGCGGCCAAAACATATCGGCGTCCTGCAGATGCCCGACGGGTCGAAGTGGTTTGGCCCATCCTATGTGTCGCCAGCAGCGATTACTGGAACAGAGGAAGCGATGATCCGCGGCTTCCACTCACACATCTGGGAAGATGACAAGACTGCCGACTTCAATGGCCTCTACGACCGGGTTCAGACAGAAGGCGTCATCCGCACCGAGTAGCTCGAAGACGGGTAGTCGCAGCCCAAGCGGATTCTAAAGACAGTGCATTAGCAGAAGGAATAGCGGGTGGGAGGACATCAGAACGGGCCAGTGCGAGTGGCCATTGTTGGCATGGGTGGATTCGCAGGATTTCATCGACGTGCCTTGACGATTGTCGCTGCTGAGGGCCGAGCAATTCACGTGGCGCAGGTTGCTCCACCGAGTGACCAGGAGCCCTTCGCTGATGAGCTGGCTGAACTCAACAAGGCGGGCGTTGCCATCCATGACAGTCTGCGGCAGTTGTTGGCTGCTGAACGAGATCATCTGGATCTGTTATGTATCCCTACAGGTATCCCCTTGCATCGCTCGATGGTGATGGCCGCATGTGAGGCGGGGGTCAATGTGCTGGTCGAAAAACCAGCGGCGGGGTCCATTCAGGACGTGGATGCCATGATGGCCGCGCGGGATCGCGGCGGCATCGCCTGCACCGTCGGCTTTCAGCATCTGTATCAGGCGTCGACGCACCGACTCAAGCGTTGGCTCGTCGAGGGCCGCTTCGGTCAACTGCGGCGGCTTCGCGGTTTTGGCTGTTGGCCCCGAGGCAATGACTATTTCTCGCGCAATGGCTGGGCTGGTGAGCTGGCCGCCGGTGATACGTGGGTCCTCGATGGTCCACACAACAACGCCTTGGCTCATTCGGTCAATTTTATGGGCTTTCTCGCCGGTGCCACCCTCGAGTCAGCGGCACAACCAGTGACAGTGACAGCGGAGCTGTATCGCGTCAATCCGATTCATGCCGCCGACACCGTATGCCTGCGGGCGACCACGCAGGAGCGAGTCGACATCTGTTTCGCAGTGAGTCACGCGACCGAAGAAGAGAGCAATCCTGCCTTTGGACTCGACACGGATCAGGCCACACTGGATCTCGGATTTGATGGCAACCTGAGTGTGCATTGGCACGATGGGCGTGAAGAGGTAGAGGAGGCAGAAGCGCAAGAGAACGAGCGCTCCGTCGGCGGTGCCATCGACTGGATCGCCGCGGGAGCTCCCCTCGATGTGGACGCATTGGCATCGACACCACATTGTTCACTGGAAGTGGCCCGAACGCAGACGTTGATCGCCTGCGGGTCGTATGAATCGTCGGCCATTCATGATTTACCTGAGGTGCTGCGCCGTGAAGGCCCCAATGGCGAGATCGCCATTGAAGGCATGACCGCCGCCATCAACGCCTCCTTTCGCGAGGGCAAGCTATTCAGTGAGCTCGGTCTCGACTGGGCACGACCGGGTGACTCAGTCTCCATGCAGGGCTATGGCTACTTCCCCACCTTCCGCGTGCCCGGGTAGTAACTGCGAGCAGACGTATCCCGATGAAGGGAATCGTGCTCTTCGGCAGCAGAGCGTTTCTTGCAGCATTTTGCGACGTAGCAGCCACGTCGGGATCAGCGCGGGCTCCTCTCATTTCGCCAACTCTGGCCATACTTGAGTTGCTGTCCCCCCCAGTAATCGGGCGCGCTCGGCGTCACTGAAGAAATCGAGATGCTCGCGGAACATCTCGAGAGCCGCCCCGTAGCCTGTCGTGCGCAGGATTCCCGGGAAGTTCGTCCCCCACATCAGTCGCTGTGGGCCAAAGGCATCGTAGTAGCGCCGATAGAGGCCGAACAGATCCTTGTGCGGGAACTCCTCCACCGACTTGTGCCCCTGCGGGGTCAGTTTCACATAGACCTGCGGATATTTTGCCATGGCGAGGGCCCTGTTCAGTCCCGCGCCCTCCGGATCATCCGTGGGAGCCGGTGGGCCGCCAAGATGATCGAGGACGATCCGTACCCGTGGATGTCGCGAAATGATCGGCTCGAGGGCTGACAGGTGTTTCGACGGGCCGAAGACACAGAAACTGCTTTCTGCATCGCCCATCCGGCGCCATAGGGCATCCTGATCCGCTTCTGCCCATTCACTTGGATCACTCACGCGCGACGCAAGATGGATTCGCAATCCGTTGAAACCCAGTGATAACAGTTCGTCGAATCGCTCGATGGCGTCTGGCGCTTTCTGATCAACGAGGCCTACGGCGGCGAATCTGCCAGGATGAGCACGGAGACATGCCGTGACATATCGATTGTCGTACATATAATGTGCAGGCTGAACGATCACCGCCTTATCAACGCCCGTTGAAGCCATTGTGTCGATCAGCAGATCCGCCGTCGCCTGTTCGGAGATCGACCGTCCCTCGGCGAGAGGATAGGTCACAGTGTCCCCACTCCAGACGTGCAGGTGACTATCGACGATCATGATCGATTCCCCTATTGTTTTGGCCTGCTTCATCACGATTCAGACCAGGATTTTGTAATGACGACAGTTCATCAGGCAAGAAGTCAACTCGACGAGAAAACTCTTCGGCAATACGTCCGGGATGGATACATGCACCTGGCGCCAACGATGCCCGATGGCTTCCATCAGGAACTGTATCAGCAGGTGGATGAGATCTTCGATGCAGATGGCAACCCAGGCAATAATCTTCTGCCTCGGGTTCCAATGATCGGCGAGATCCTCGATCATCCTCAAATACACGGTGCTCTGACAGGCATTCTCGGTGCCAACTATATAGTGCACGCGCACAGACACTGTCACTTTCGACCACCCCACACAGATGCTCAGCGACTACACAAGGACAGTTGGTCCCGCCGCCACCACCGCACCCGCTGGGCGATGCTCTTCTACTACCCCCAGGACACGACGCAGGACATGGGGCCCACAGGTGTCGTTCCTGGATCCCAATATTACAATGGCGCCCCCGCACAGGATGGTGAAGTTGCCCTCGCGGGGGAAGCAGGCACCGTCAGCATCGTCCACTATGACCTGTGGCACCGCGGCATGGCGAACACGACGGATCGCAAGCGCTACATGCTCAAGTTTCTCTTTGCACGCATGGACGAACCGGAGCCCTCACACCGTACTGAGACCAATGGTGGTCAGACCAATGGTTTCAGCGAGAGCGATTCGCGTTCAACCATGTGGCGATCCATGATGGGGTGGCATACGGGGCGCGGCACAGATGCTTCGGATCTGAGTGCCGCTGAGACGACGCGCCTGGTCGGCCGTCTTGTGCCAGGCGATTCCATCCCCGGGAATTCAGACACCACGGAGGCCGATGCCATACAGGCTGCCTATGCCTTGGGAAATGGCGGGCAAGCAGGTCATCATGCGTTGCTGCAGGCACTAACCCAGAGCGCGGGCAAGGACGAAGCGACGAGGCGCAACATCGGCTACGGATTGGCCGCTGCAGGGGAATTCGTTGGTGACGATCTCTGCAAAGCCCTCGCACACGAGGACACCGGGATTCGACTCACCGCCATCGACGCCTTGGCAGATGCCGGCGTCGGCGGTGATCAGGTGGCAAGTGCCATGCGGGGACGGTTGAACGATACAGATGAAGAGGTACAGCGGCGGGCGGCATACGCGGTGGGTTGCCTTGGCCCCGAAGGGGCACAGGCGCTGCCGGATCTCGTATCCGCCCTGCAGGCTGAAGACGAATGGCTCGTGCGCAATGCGTCCCTGGCCATCGCCAGACATGGGCCGTCTGCAGCGGATTTTGTCCCACAACTGCAAGCTAGTATTCACCATCCAAATCGATATGTGCAGTCGAATGTGTTGGAGGCTTTGCGGCGCATCGACACGACGGCATCGAAAATGGCTCTCGTCGACACACTCAGCGTCTCCAGGTGGTGTCCGATCACAACGACGAAAACTCCCTACTGACCCCGCCTGAGCCGACGACCCGGCCTCGGCGAGTTAACCTGTACCGCCTTGGCGAATGAGCCCGCCAGGCCCCGCAGAGCATCCTCATCATCCAAGAGGATCGCTGCGTTCTGCAGCCATTGGTGACTCATCGCCGTGTCGCTGACACGGTGCTGGAGAACCTGGCCCTGCAGAGGTGACGCGCCACCGGCGAGTTCGCCGATGGTCGCACGTGCAGTTGCGGGGGCCACGCCGCCCGGCAATGGTCTCGTCGCCACACACGTCCCATCGAGCCACAATTCCGCCATATTGCCGCGGACCACACCCGCCAGGTGATGACGACCCGCCGCAGGCAGCACGTGTGCCTGTAGACTGACAGCGACGTCACCCACATTGAGCACGAAGGCCGGCCCGGGTAGGGAGCCACCTAACCCTCCATTGTGACCACAGTCCATCCACCGTAGCTGATATCGTGCGTCGGTGCCGGCCGTATCATAGCGCAGGACGTGGCCATGGGCGTAGATATCGCCCGTTGGTTCATCCTGTCGCCACGGAGCCATGTAAAGATGACGACCGTCGAAGGCGCCGCCATTGAATCCCCCAGGATTTGGTGGTGCAGCCGCAGCCCCGTCGGCCGCCAGCCAGGCTGCAGGATCGTCGAAGGATCTCAAGGTGTCGAAGCGAAGCAGTTGAGCGTGGAACCCATCCTTTGCATCTCCTCCCCTCCAGAAGGGGATGAAATAGACGAAGCGACCGTCAAAGGCAGCCCCGTCGTAGCCGCGACAGTCCAAACCGGATGTCGAGGCAGCATCGAAAGTGGACCAGCTGCTGCTGTCAGAGAAAGACGTCGTCGTATCGTAGCGGACGACGGTGCTGTGTGCGTAGGGCGTCAGGTAGACGTAGCGGCCGTCAAAGATGGCGCCCACATTCGCTCCATTGGCGTCAGCTCCGTGCAGAGAACGTCGATCGAAGGACTCCCAGTCGCGGGGGTCGCTGAAGTCTCCCGACGTGTCGAAGCGCAACACATTCCCCCCTTCCAGCGGCACGAAATACACGTATCGTCCGTCATATACAGCGCCATCGTAACAACGACAGCGATCATCGATCAGCGCCGCCGCATCAAAGCGCGCCCAGCTGGAAGCCTCGTCAAAGGCTGCCGTCGTATCGTGCCGAAGGATACTCCCACTCGGGCCCGTGTCCTTGTGATAACCTGGTGCGAAGTAGAGACAACGGCCGTCGAAGGCGCCCCCCTGAGACGAAATTGGCTCCCCCTCGTCGAATGCGGACCAGCTGTCTTGGCTGGCGAAGGATGCCTGCCTGTCAAAGCGTAAGACACGACTGTGGAGGTTCTCACCATCGGTTCGCGGCACGTAGTAGACATAGCGATCGTCGGCCAAACAGCCATAGTAGCCACGTGTGGCCAACCCACCGATCGACCCCGCATCGAAGGCTTCCCAGGCTGCAGCGTCGTGGAATGATTTGGACGTCGAATGGCGCAGGGCATTACCATGTCGTCCGAGATTGTTACACTGTGGTGCGTAGTAGACGTGCCCGTCGGCATAGACAGCGCCGAAAAATCCTTGTGTTGGTAAGCCGTCCGTGTCACCGGCATCGTAGGATGTGAAGCCGCTCATCTGTTCGGCGAAAGTCCACTCAGCCACCGCCGTCTGTACGGCTTCGGCTCTCACCTGCCCCACTTCGAGCCAGGCTTCGACTGTCAGTCCAGTTTCATCCGTCATCTGTCACCTCTCATTTGCCACACGCGGGACGATATCGATGCTTGAAACACAGCGAAATCAACTTCCCCGCGTAGATGCTTTTCTGTTTGATATGTAGAGCTGAGGCTCGGGATAGTGTCATGATACTCGAGGGGTTAGGCCCATAGTGTCAGCCAGTAGCAGGCAGAATTACCCGACTTTGAGGGAAGAATGAGGGATAGGTCCCTCGAAAAGCAAGTTGGCGAGTTGTTCGATATGTGCTCGACGTTCCTTCATGTAGATGGATACGTAGGCGTCGGTCACGGTCACACGCTTGTGTCGTCGTGCTTCCTGAGTTTCTGCTCTGCTCACACCAAGACTCTCAAGGATCGATGCCCCGTGGCCTCAGAAACAAGAGCGGCCCCCACCTTGTCTCGGCAGCGAGAGATCTTGTAGGACTCGATGTCCTTTGTACTGATTGAGTCCAGTGAACGAGAGCCAAAGCGGGGGAGTAGGTGCTTACTGATGATGCCCCGCAAGCGCCTGTGGTGGGTCGCTGAATGCTGCATTTCGGACCAAGGAATAAATGCATCCTCTGTGAACGTCCTAAACGTGAGGATGTCTGCCGATTCTGAAGTAGACACTCGGCGGTTGGGTGCCACAGAGTCGCCAGAAGCAATCTTCGTCACGTCAGCAAGGGCGTCCTCAGCCTTCCGCCTGGCCCCAATCTTCTGGCGATGACGCTTTCCCTCGAAGAAGCAGTCGATCCACCAGGCGTCTTTTCTCTTGTGAGTCCTCTTCGTCCTACCGCACAAGCACGAGTTTGTGAGAAGTCTCCAACTCTCCCGCCTGCAATCTGTATAGATAGACGCCACTGGCCACGGGTTGTCCTGCATCATTGTGCGCATCCCATCGGGTCTGATGCGTACCGGCCACCAAAGCTTCGTCGACGAGATCGGTCACCACCTGGCCCGACAGATTATAGATCCGCAGGCGCACGTGGTCGGCCGTAGGAACGACAAACTCAATGACCGTTTCACTGTTGAAGGGGTTTGGGTAGCTCTGCGCCAGGGCAAAAGTGGATGGTGATGTCGATGTTTCGTCGAGGATCGCCGTGGGTGTGACCACACCCACCAAGCGCACATCATCCAGATACATATCAGCATAGAAGTCACCGCCGAAGGTGACCTCCTTAAATGCTGCTGCCCGGCCGAACCGTATCAACGGAATCTCAACCCTTTGCCAATCCCTCACGGCGGGGTCAACAAACCTTTCATCGACCAAATTGATCAGATGACCAGCCATGTAAAGGCTGAACTTCTCACCCCTGTACCAATCGTCGAAACCTGGATGGAAGGCGAAACTGATGTAACCGAAGCCGCTCGGGTCGAGGGGCTCTGAGGGGCGGAAACGCAGGACCCAGTCCCAGTCACCGGCGATGGTGCGGAAGCCGATGGACCTGTCGCCACTGAAGACAAACTCCTCCTCCTGCAGATCAAAGGGGCGCTCAGTGAACGCGGTCTTATTGACCAGCGTCCAGCCTGCGGCCAACTCTTCGTCATAAATGACGTAGTCATCGATCTGCCCGTCAGGCAGCACCGTGATCTGCCACCCCATGTGGACGTCCTGTTGTGCGGCGGCGTCCGACGCGTGCACGCGGACACTCACCCTCTTGAGGCCGGCGGATAGGTTGGGGGGCACGACCATACGAAACTGCAGTCGGAAATCAGCATCGCCAGTCGGCGACAGTACAACATCCGCGGGGCCACCTACCTGGCTCAGATCGGCCGTCACCACAAGGGGAGAACCATCAGCAGGTGAGCGCTCGACATGGACCAAGGCATCAATGTTCAGGGGTGCTCCGGCGGCCAGCGTATCCGGCAAGTTGTGGCGCCCCCAATCGGCGACCAGCGGCCCATGTTCGATCCGCAGGATCATAAAATTGTCCGCGTCACTGCTCACATAGAGACTGCCATCGGGACCGGTGATGAGGCCATGGGGACGGCCCCAGACATCCTCGATGTCCACCCCTGCCTGGAAACCGGTGATGAAATCGGCGACGCGGGCCCGGCTGCCATCCGGTTCGGCGAACATGGCAACGACAGAATAACCCTCAATGGGGGCCAGGTAGGCGTGACCAGCATGCAACGCGACAAAGGCGGCGTGTCGGTACCGAGCTGGAAACTGCTCGTGATCGTAGAAGTGGATGCCCATGGGCGCTGTATGGCCCGGCAGCAGGACCGCCGGCCGTTGCATGGTTGCAACGCGGGCCGAGTCGGCTGCCGTGATCGGTAGCAATTCGCGGTAACTTGGGTTGGCGAAATCGGTCCAGATCTGATAACCGTAAGCCAGGGGCGTGCCATAGAATCCACCATCGCGAATGACATCGACCCACTCCGGGGGCGAAGCGATCCCTTCATGCTGGTGGCCGTTGTTCGTACCCCACAGTTCACCTGTGGCGGGATGGATGGCCATGCCGATGACATTGCGCACACCCGAGGCAAAAACTCGACGACCGGAACCGTCGAGGTTGAACTGCAGAATCGAACCACGCTCCAATCCTTCGTGGCGACACATATCGCAGGGCCAGCCGACGCCCAGATACATCTTGCCGCCGGGTTCATCGATCACCAGCGTGCGGGTGGAGTGCCACCCACTGGAGGGGATGTCGTCGACGAAGATCTCCCGCTCCTCATAGATGCCGTCTCCATCCTGATCGCGATAGCGAAGGATGCGCGGACTGTCCCCGACAAAAAGATCGCCGTCGAAGAATTGCAGAGACTGGGGGCGCTGAAAATTTGTCGCCACCACGATCGCTTCATCCGCCACACCGTTACCATCCCGATCAGGCAGCGCCAAGATCTCATCGGCGCCCATGTTGGCCACATGAAGAACGCCATTGTCATCGAAGGCCATGAAGCGGGGAGCATCGAAGGACTCGAAGGCAGCGTAGACGCTGGCGCTGAATCCCGGTGGTAGATTGAGCGTCAGATCTTGGGGTAAATGATCGAACTGCGGTGGTATATGGACGCGAACTGGTTGCAGACCAAGATCGATGCGTGGCGTGAGCTGGAACGTGCCCGTGGGGTACGCTTGCTGTGCACCTGTTGCTGAGCCAACGAGGAAAGCCGCTAGCAAAGCAATAGCGATACGACGTTGCGAACCCATGGGTCGCCTCCAGGGATAGGCCGCGAACCCACGGCCTGAGTAGGTGGGACACAATCCAATACGATATATAAAGACAAAGCCCTGCTCGCCGGCAACCGAGCGGCTCCTCACGTGCTGTGGCTGTTCATGCTGCGCCGCCAGATGAAGAAGGTGGGCCGTCAGCAGCGCTGGCATCAGCGACGGGTGGCGGTCGGTTCGACTTAAATTACCTATCTGCCGGTAGTACGTTGGCTGGCGAGGCGCTCTCTCGCCTAGGAGCGGCGCATTCAGGTAACTGCGAGTGTTCACTTTGACTGACGCTCAGGTCAGCATTGCGCCGTCATCGATCGACCACTTCCGGTACGTCGATCGGTACGAATCTGTCTGCAGGATACAGATATGACTCGCCACTCTCATCGCTTACGCGGAGATCTCCATCGGCGTCCATCGACGCGTCGCGAAAGCCGCGTAGATCTTGTGCTTTTCCAGCGATGCCTCAAAGCCAGAAGAATCAATGCGCACCACAAAGAAGGTGTGCGAATCACGGTCATTTTCCATCCGTATCAATCCAAGTATCTCTTGCGCTTCATTTCACGGACACCCACCCTGTGGCCTTCGTACTAGTCTAACTCTACGACGGACGCAGCAGACCTCGATCTACGTAGGCGATCGTGCGGTGGACAGTCCGCCCAACGATTTTGGACATCTCAGGCGTAGGCTTTTTTATTATCGCAAAAAAAAATTTGACATGAAAACCTGAAAGACCTTCACGTCACCTGGAGACTACTATGATCATTCAAGACCACATTTACTTGGATCGCCTTAGCGACGAAACCCTGGCCACCACCAAAGCTATTGGCGTCGATTATATCGCCATCATGCACCCGCTGCCGCCCAAGCCCAACGACGACAACATCCAGTTGTGGCGCGACGTGCGCAAGCAAGTAGAATCCCACGGCATGAAGTTTAACAATGTGGCCCTGCGGCCGGCGCCCGAGATCCCCCTGGGCAAACCCGGCCGCGACGAACACATTGAGGGCTGGTGCACCCTCATCCGCAATATGGGCGCCGCCGGCGTGCCGACTCTGTGTTACAACTTTAGAGGCATCGGCAATTTTCGCACCGAAGCGACGATCGGGCGCGGCGGCGCACACTATAGCACCTTTAACTACGAGGAATTCAAAAAAAACCCGCAGGCCGCGATCGTAGTAGGTCCACATCACCCCGACCACCGCATTTCCGAAGCCGATCTCAGGGAAAATTTGCGCTATTTCCTCGCGACCATTGTGCCGGTGGCCGAAGAAGCGGGGGTATTGCTCACCATGCATCCGGACGACCCGCCGCGCTCCGAAGCGCTCGGCGGCGCCGCCCGCGTGCTCTCGAGCCTGGACGATTTTGAGCGCATGTTCAATATCGCCCCCAGCCCCGCCAACGCCATGCTATTCTGCCAGGGCTGCGTTGCCGAAATGGGCGAAGACATAGCCACCGCCATACGCCGCATCGCAGCGCTGGGCAAGATAGGTACCGTCCACTTCCGCAACATCCGCGGCACTCCAGAGCACTTTCAAGAGGTTTTCCTCGATGAGGGCGATATGGACATGTACGAGGCCATGAGGGTCTATCGGGAAGTTGGCTTTGCAGGCCCCTTCATGCTCGACCACACCCCCTTGGGAAGTCGCAACTGGGCGGCCAAGGGGTTCGCCATTGGATATATACGGGCTATGCTACAGGCGGTTTATCGGTGATTTTGGGATGAAATTTAGTATAAGGGGCGTATAGTATAGACCTTTCCACCGCCAACGTGACCTCGTGACTGAATAACCATTTGGCAAAGTCAATAATACCACTCTCGATCAGCCATCTGGGCCTCGCCGCTCAGTGGCACCCTACCCGCAACGATGACTTGACTCCAGACACTGTCGTTGCTGGCTCACACAAGAAGTTCTGGTGGAAGTGTCCAGAGGGCACTGACCATGAGTGGCCGGCTAGCTTGAAAAGCCGCAAATCAGGCAGCGGCTGCCCCTGCTGTAGCGGCTATCAGGTTTCTGTGACCAACTCACCTCTGTCGTCGTGCGCACAGCCTTCGGTCTGCGTCAATGCACTCGGCCCCGGCACGATCTGGGCCCGGTCCCAGCACGCCGTGATATCGCACCAGGTTGAGACGTGGCGGTGGTACGAAAGCGGCCAGTTTCTATTTCAGCCTCATATCACACCGCAAGCATTGTACAATATCACACCGCAAGCATTGTACAACGGTTTAGTACTCGCAAGGAGAGGAGTATCGCAACCATGTGTGGGCCTATGACTTTGTCTTCGACAGGACGGGTGATGGCCGGCAGTTAAAATTCCTGACGGTGGTGGATGAATACAGCCGGCAGTGTCTGGCCATCGACGTAGATCG
>Ga0114999_10003520_pt1 | contig 19564 bp, 17 predicted proteins | sample ArcticOcean_MG_C_3_FD_89820 | JGI IMG/M metagenome (GOLD analysis project Ga0114999, IMG submission 89820) | Marine microbial communities from western Arctic Ocean - ArcticOcean_MG_CB8_126 | ecosystem: Environmental > Aquatic > Marine > Oceanic | place: Arctic Ocean: Canada Basin | collected...
CGCCTGCGCCATCGTGATCGCAGCCGTCAACGTCGTCTTACCGTGGTCCACGTGCCCGATCGTTCCCACGTTTACGTGCGGCTTCGTACGCTCGAATTTCGCCTTACCCATCAATCTTCCCTCTCGGCTCCTCAGTTATTAAAAATGCGGCCATCAGTTACCACCACCATTCGCACTGATGATCTCTTCGGCCTTGCTCTTGGGCACTTCCTCGTAATGTGCGAACTGCATGGTGTACACAGCGCGGCCCTGGCTCAATGAGCGCAGGGTCGTCGCGTATCCGAACATCTCACCCAACGGAACGCTCGCGCCGATAATCTGGGCGTCGCCACGGTCGGTCATCCCGCCGATCTTGCCGCGTCGGGAAGACAGATCACCAATGATATCCCCCATGTAGTCCGAGGGCGTCACGACCTCCACATCCATCACGGGCTCCAACAAAACAGGAGCCGAACGTTTCACTCCACTCTTGATCGCCATCGATCCTGCAATCTTGAACGCCATTTCACTCGAGTCGACATCGTGATATGAGCCATCGATCAACTCGACCTTGAGATCGATTACCGGATAACCCGCCATGACTCCCGAATCCAAGGCCTCTTTGATGCCCTGTTCCACGGAACTGATGAATTCGCGCGGAATCGCACCACCTTTGATACGATCCTCGAACACAAATCCCCCGCCGGTCTGAAGCGGTTCGATGTTGATGACCACGTGGCCATACTGTCCGCGCCCTCCGGACTGCCTGACGAACTTGCCCTCGACCTTCTCGGAGCGGTTTCGGATCGTCTCCCGGTACGACACCTGCGGGCGCCCGACGTTGGCCTCCACGCTGAATTCGCGCCGAAGCCGGTCGACGATGATCTCTAGATGCAACTCACCCATGCCGCTGATGATGGTTTGGCTGGTCTCTTCGTCGGTGTGGACCCGGAACGTGGGATCCTCATCCGCCAGCTTGACGAGCCCGTTGGTGAGTTTGTCCTGGTCGATCCGGGTCTTCGGCTCGATCGCCACCGAGATCACCGGCTCGGGGAAGTTCATCGCCTCGAGAATGATCGGGTGATCCGGGTGGCAAATCGTGTCGCCCGTCTTGACGTTCTTGAGCCCGATAATCGCCACGATATCACCGGCGAACACCTCCTCCCGCTCTTCCCGCTTATTCGCATGCATCTGGAGAAGCCGCCCTACCCGCTCTTTCCTGTCCTTCGATGCGTTGAGCACGTAGCTGCCCGAAGGAAGCGATCCCGAGTAGACCCGCGCGTACGTCAGCTTTCCGACGAACGAATCGGTCATGATCTTGAACGCCAGGGCGCTGAACGGCGCGTCATCCGACGTCTCTCTGAAAACCGGCGTCTCGTCGTGCTGCGGCAGGTGGCCCTGGATCGGCGGAACGTCCAACGGCGACGGGAGGTAGTCGATGACTCCGTCGAGCATTGCTTGTACGCCCTTGTTCTTGAACGCCGAGCCGCAAAATACCGGGAACAGCCTGCCAGCGATGGTTGCGGTGCGGATCGCACCGACGAGTTCCTCTTCCGTGATCTCTTCCCCGGCCAAGTACTTCTCCAGTAACACGTCGTCGTGCTCGACTGCGGCCTCAATGATCTCCCGCCTCAATTCGGCGACCTTCTCCCTAAGGGTGTCGGGCACCTCGCCCTCCTCCACCTTCGATCCCAGTTCATCCCGATAGTGCAGAGCTTTTTGACGGACGATGTCGACCATCCCCGTAAAAAGTTCGCCCTCGCCGAGCGGATATTGAACGGCGAAGGCGTTGGCTCCGAGTCTCTCGCGCATCATGCCGACAACGTGTTCGAAGTCGGCTCCGGTTCGGTCCATCTTGTTCACAAGGGCGATACGCGGGACCCCGTAGCGGTCCGCCTGTCGCCAAACCGTCTCCGACTGGGGCTCAACCCCGCCCACCGCACAGAAAACCGCGACGGCCCCGTCGAGTACGCGTAGGGACCGCTCTACCTCAGCAGTGAAATCCACGTGGCCCGGCGTGTCGATGATGTTGATGCGGAACTCGGTCCCGGATCGCTCCCATTGGCACGTCGTGGCCGCCGAGGTGATGGTGATCCCCCGCTCCTGTTCCTGCTCCATCCAATCCATCGTGGCGGCGCCCTCGTGGACCTCGCCGACTTTATGGACCCGCCCCGTATAGTAGAGCACCCTTTCCGTCGTCGTCGTCTTACCGGCGTCGATGTGCGCCATGATACCGATATTGCGCAGGTGCTTGAGTGGGGTACGTCGGGGCATCTAAGATCTCGCTCGGGTCTGTATCTCTGTGTCTCGGTTGTCTGCTGTGTCTCTTCCGACTCAGTCTTATTCCGCTTCGGCTTTAACAACTCCGCTAAAACTTCATCCCAGAAAAAAACGCACGAACCGCTCGAAGCAGGAAGTGCGAAATCCTCCGGCCGCCGTACTCATGCCGCCGGCAGCCTTCCGCACATCTGTGCCTCGACGCTTGTGCGCGAGACCGAGAATTGGGTTCCCTACACCGCGACTACAGGCGGTCGGGACCCGAGCGGATTTTTAACTACCAGCGATAATGGGCGAACGCCTTGTTCGCCTCCGCCATGCGATGCGTATCGTCCTTTTTTTTGATGGTTGCTCCCTCTCCCTTGGCCGCAGCCAAGAATTCATACGCGAGCCGTTCAGCCATCGTCTTCTCGCTTCGACCGCGAGCAAACCCAATCAACCAGCGGCTCGCCAACGCGGCCCGTCGTTCCGGCCGAACCTCGATGGGAACCTGATACGTGGCACCGCCGACCCTACGACTCTTGACCTCGAGCGCAGGCTTGGCGTTGGTGAGCGCTTGCGTGAACACGTTCAAGCCCGGTTGGCCCGAACGCTCTTCGCAAAGCGTCAGCGCCCCGTAAAATATTTTCTCCGCAAGAGACTTCTTCCCATCGACCATGAGGTTGTTGATGAACTTCGAAACCTCGGCCGATCCGTACCTTGGGTCGGGAGTAAGCTCCCTTTTTACTGCTCGTGAACGACGGCTCATCCTAACATCCCCTACTTAGGCCGCTTTGCGCCGTACTTGGAGCGTCCTTGGCGACGATCGCCCACACCCGACGCATCAAGCGTTCCCCTCACTACGTGGTAACGAACGCCGGGCAAGTCCTTCACCCTTCCACCCCGGATGAGCACAATCGAGTGCTCCTGGAGGTTGTGGCCCTCACCAGGAATGTAAGACGTCACTTCGAACCCGTTCGTCAGACGTACCCTAGCCACCTTCCTCAAAGCCGAATTCGGCTTTTTCGGCGTGGTCGTGTACACCCGCGTGCAAACGCCCCTTTTTTGAGGGCTCTTTTGCAATGCGGGGGACTTGTCCTTCCTCTGAAGCTCGCTCCGTCCCTTGCGAACGAGTTGATTAATGGTCGGCATACCAGCCCGGGTTCAATGAGCCAAAAAAAGCGCCGTTGAGCGCGATTTCGACACGGAGCCACCGACGCTTCGGTGCCATCCGTTGGATAGACTGGGAAACTTAAACGAGGCGTTATGGGGTGTCAACGGGCCCGGACGCGCTGAAAATCAGCGCCGGAGGAAGGATCCTGCACCCGCTGCCGCCCGCTAGACAGAGCAGTCCGAACAACGCCGAAGAAGAGTCGATATCAGCCCGAAGATCGGACGATATTCGGACCAGCGGTCAGCCCCCGGGGGGTCTTGCCCAGGGAGCCGTAGTCGTCCCACCGAATCCGCCACCCGTGGGCGCAACCAGCATCATGCCGCCCATCCCTTTCATGCTCCCCATCTGTGCTGCCATCGCGGCAAGCTCGGGCGGAGTGGAGAGAGTCCGTATAACAGGCACCGAATAGATGGAGCCCTTGGCCAATTTTTTCAAGAACGCGCGTCGACCCTCTTCCACTCGAACCTCTCTCGTTTTTACAAACCCACGTCAGGACACATTACAAGTGTGCTGATTAAAACATGTGTCCTGATTAAAACTCGGAGTCAATCACCCGAAAAACAATGATCATCAGGAGCGCCAGGGACCAGGTCCTCCAGACCGACCGGAGCTCCGGCGAACTCGTGTCCGCGCCGCGACTGGTCCCCCACGCTGCACTCCCAGGCGATGAAACCCGGGACGCCGCCTCCAATCGACTCGCGCCAGACGGAAGCTTCGAGCCTCTGGCCAGGGGACAAGATCAGCGGCGGATCGACCGGAAGGAGCCACTGGCCCCACGGCTCCGCATCGGCCCGCGGCGCATTGGAGAGCCAACTACCGGCAAGTAGTTCGAGCTCGAACCATAGTGCCAAGCCGCAGACGATACCCCCGTCCTCGACCGTCCACGAACCCACTACGTTCAAATCTTCGGCCCGCGGGACGGGCTTGAGGGGCAAGCGGGGCCCGTAGGCCGAGCCCGCGAAGACGTGGTCCACGGTCAGGTTCACCTGGCGAGGAGTGTTCGCCAGAAACGGGCGAATCATGGACCAGTCCAGGTCGAAACGATCGTAGCCGCTGAGCTCGAGGGGGAACGTCTCCAGGTGAACGGATTCGGCGTGGACGGCTGCAAGACCCAAGCGAGCGGCCCCCGGGATCATCCGTCCGTCTGCCACCATATGTTGTTCCTGAACATCCCGAAGCATGGCGACCGTCTCCCTATCCAGAAAATTGGTGCGGAAGTCTTCATAAATGACCACGTCGAACTCACCCGAGAGCTCCACCTCAGGGAGCGATCCCCGGACGAATTCAACCTGGTCTGCCAAATCGTTTCCAAGGGCCAGCGTTTCAGCAACGTGGATGACGGCTTCCGAATCCACCGCCACGACGGTCCCCGCTCCCGCTCGAGCTGCGAAAAAGGCGAAGGTACCAAGGCCCGACCCGATCTCCAGAACTCTATCTCCTGGATGTATCTTCTCCTCGATCGCGCCGCGGAATGCCTCTATTCGGTTCGCCGAACCGAGGAGGTTCGCATAGTAGAGAAGGCTCACTCGAGCAGTCCCTCCTTGGAAAACCGGCCCAGGGCGTCTCGCACGTCAGTCACGATCTGATCCAGAGGAGGCGCCTCAGCTATTGTCTCGCTCAACTCCGCAGCGATTTCCTCGACGGTCACCGACCCGTCGCAACAGGTCCACACAATGGCTGCTGTCGGGTTGAGTACGTGAAGGAGCCGCGATCGCGGATCGTACAAGACCCACTCCTTCGACAACGAACGGAAAACCACGTCTGCGCGGGCCTTCGGTGTGGCGATGTCCAGAGATGCCTCGGGGCGTGTCATGAGCCTCGCGGGCCGTTCTCGAACGAAGGCGCACCTTCAGCAGCAACTTGCACGAGGCGGCTAGCCATCTCCCGAGACGAGCCGTACCGGACCCTTAAGACCCGAGTCCCCCTCAGGAGTTTGATCAAACCGTCCACACTTGTCTCCTTGGGCAAACCGGCGCTTTGGACCGAATCGAGGAGAATGCGCAAACCCTCGGCCTCGTCAACCTCCGTGAGGCGCACATTGTCACCCCCATCATACTCGATTTGCGCCACAATTGCGGCCCTACTCTTTTGGTCTACCCATCCCCCCTCCTCCTCCGGGTCGAACCATGCCTCGCCATGGTCCGCATCCCAGAACAGAGTATCAGCGGCCGCGAACCCGAACTCCGCGAGTCGATCCGGGTGGACCTTCATGAGCCTGGGGAAAACCGCCACGAGTCCGGCCGAATCCACACGAATCAGGTCATCGCCGAACAGAGGCAACCCCGCCATGGACCACGCGAGCGCGCAACTCGACTTCCCGGCCCCTGCAGCCCCCGTGACGATCACGGCGCCGTGAGGTGTCCAGGCGCCCGCCGCATGCATGTGAGTAAACGAACCATGTTGCTCGAGAAGTTCGTTCGCGATGGCGAATTCCACGGCGGCCATGAGGTCGGGAACAGAATCGAACACGGTGACGGCGTCTTCTATTCGAAAGTAGAAACCTTCGTCATTCGAGCCGACTTCCAACCTGTCGGGCATGTCCTCGGAGGGGTCATCGAGCCGCGCCTCCGGAAAAAGCTTGGCGACACCTGTAGCGAGGTCGCGATCCGACAGACCGATCTCGACCACCGCGTTCTCGAGCGCGAAGCATACCTTCAACCCTCGAACTCCTGATTCGGGGAGAGCGGAGAAACGCCGCGGCCCAAAAGCCAGGCCCCTACCTCACGGAGATGTCGCCGACGCCGAGCGCCCCAGCGGCTCGAGACTTCGGCGTACCGGCCGTCCAGCCACCGCCTAGGAGGGACGATCACGTCCCACGCCTCCCGGATGGCCGACACGGGCGACGCCGTCAGGGACCATTGAAGCATCAACCCTTGGACGCGCCCCATTCGCTCCGGCCCGGGCACCGCGACGAGCCGCCGGGGGGACATGGGGCTCGAACGCCCAAAAGCAGGTTCGGCCGAGACCCGTGCGCTGGAGAGGAGTTCTTGGGGCACCAACACGCCCAGCATGTCCCTCAGGAAAGCCAGCATCATCCGGAGTCCTCGCACACTTCCACGACGTTCTGCCAACTCCACAAGCACATCCGGTCTCGACACCCCGTGGAGGGTTCGGACGAGATCACCGACCCCCCGCAGGTGTGCCTCAACCCGGAGATGTTTGAGGAAATGTTCCACCAAAATGAGGAAATGGGGCTCGGCGGCAGGCAGGCCCTCGTCGAGATCGGCGCCCGACCAAAGATCCTCACCGATCTTGTCAGCGGAGCTTCGAAACGACGAATACGGTGTGCACCAGTGCAGATCGAGGCTCACATCCATGACTCCGGGGACATTTCGGTCGGTGAAGGTGAAGGCCGGTAATCACTCGACCCGTCCTTCGTCCCACTCCACCCAAGGTTCGAATCCCGCTTCTTGCAACGCACGAACACCATCGCCGACCGCATGCCTGTAGACCAACAGGTCCGAGTCCTCAACACTGCGAGCGCCGGTATCGGGATAGGTCCCGTCTTGCAGAAGGGCCGCTCCTTTGAAGGTGAGCGATGGGATGCCTGCGCCGGAAAGGGCTTGCCGTGCCCGCTTGGCCGACTCAAGGACCAAAGCGGAGTGGAGGGCCGTCACAAGATATTCGGCCTCGAGCCCTTCCCACCGGGGGTCATGGTTACCCACTGGGTGATTCGGTCCCAGATCCCGATTCTCCGCGCACCAAAGGCCGACCAGACGGTGGTAGCGCAGCAGTTGCACGGCACGATCCCGATCTCGGGCCTCACCCGGAAGATCCAAAGGACCGCGACCCGCAAGCACATCAGTCAGGAAAGCAACCGCAGGATCACTTTCGAGCATGGAACGCTTGTCCAGAGGATTGGGGTTGGCTTCGTCACCTTCCCAAAGCTACAAGCCGGAGGCTACCCGTCGAGCCTAAAGTCTACCCGCTAAGCTCCACAGATGAGTATCGCATCCACCCCACATGGCCATCGTCGCGGCTCCGCCGCAACGGTCTGGCGTCGAAGCGCAACGCCGGTCCGCCCCCCCCAAACGCCCCAGGAGAGCATCGTCGCGGTCGCGCGGCGACGATGCTCGACCACCCACTCAGTCCCCAGCGACCTCCATCAGCGTCTCGGGCTCGCCCAACGGAAGGATCTCCTCCTCGTAGAACGATTTCTCGACCATGAACTCCACGCCTTGATATCTGTGGATCCCGGTCCCCGCGGGAATGAGGTGCCCGATGATGATGTTCTCCTTGAGCCCCCTCAGGTCGTCCCTGGCTCCACGCACCGCAGCATCCGTGAGCACCCTGGTAGTCTCCTGGAAGGACGCGGCAGAGATGAACGACTCGGTGGTGAGGCTGGCCTTCGTGATTCCAAGGAGGAGCGGCTCCGAGCGAGCAGGTTTCAGCCCAGCTTCGATCGCCCTCTGGTTCACGTCTCGGAATTCCACCCGATCGACGTTCTCCCCCTCGAGCAGGATCGTTTCTCCTGGATCCGTGATCTTCACCTTCTGGAGCATCTGGCGCACGATGACACCGATGTGTTTGTCGTTGATCTTCACACCCTGGAGCCGGTACACCTCCTGGATCTCGTTGAGGAGATATTCCTGGACAGCTCTCGGGCCCCGGATTTTCAGAATGTCGTGCGGATTGATCGGCCCCTCCGAAAGGCGATCTCCGGCCCGCACGCGGTCGCGCTCGTGCACGCGCATGTGTTTGACGACCGGCACCATATAAGCCCGCTCGTCCTCCTCGCCTGTTTCGGGCGTAACCAAGATTTCGCGCTTGCCTCTCTTGATATCGCCGAATCCAACTTCGCCGTCGATCTCCGTGATAACGGCGGGATCCTTCGGCCGGCGGGCCTCGAAGAGTTCGGCCACGCGCGGCAACCCACCCGTGATGTCCCTTGTCTTGTAAACCTCACGACTGATCTTGGCGATGGTGTCGCCTGGCGCCACTTCGTCGCCATCGTTAATCGTGAGTTGCGCTCCCACGGGCATGATGAACTCGCGAAGCTTTTCGGATTTCTTCGTCTTTCGCCGAATTTGGATCGTCGGATACAGCTTCTTATCGCGGTCCTCGATGATCGTCATCTGGCGACGCCCGGTGCCCTCGTCCAACTCTTCGCGCATCGTGTGATCATCGACGATGTCGACGAACTTCAAGACGCCGCCCGCGTCCGCCACGATCGGCTCCGAGTATGGATCCCAGCTGAACAACTGATCGCCGGGATCGATTTTTTGCCCCTCGGCAACCACCAACGTGGCGCCGTACGGCACGCTGAGGTGGCTTCGAACAAGGCCTTCCGCGGTCTTGATAATGATCTCGCCCTCGCGAGACGTAACCACCTGACCTTCCTTCGGTGTTTTGACTGTGGTGACCCGGTCTAGGGTCACCACACCTTCGATCTTCGACCGACGCTGCGTCTGGGCCGCGATGCGGGCTGCGGTGCCTCCGATGTGGAACGTGCGAAGCGTCAGCTGCGTCCCGGGCTCGCCGATGGACTGAGCCGCCAAAATACCTACCGCCTCACCGATATCGACCACCTGCATCGTCGCCAGATTACGTCCGTAACACATCCGGCAAAGTCCACGCTTCGACTCACACGTCAGGACGGACCGCATCTTGACCGCTTGGATGCCGGCCACCTCGATCGCATCGGCTGCTTCTTCTTCGATGAGCTGCCCCCCACCCACGAGAAGCTCGCCGTCGATCGGATCGTAGACGTCTTCGAGCGCAACGTTGCCCACGATTCTGTCGGGAAGCGGCTCGATGATGTCCTCACCCTCTTTGAGGGCCACCATCTCGAGTCCGAGAATCGTACCGCAATCGTCCGCCACGATGGTGACGTCCTGCGCTACATCGACCAACCGGCGGGTGAGGTAGCCCGCGTCGGCAGTCTTGAGGGCCGTATCGGCAAGGCCCTTTCTCGCACCGTGCGTCGAGATGAAGTACTCGACCACACTGAGACCCTCACGGAAGTTCGCTTTGATCGGGCTCTCAATGATCTCACCGATGCCCCCGGTCAGCTTTTTCTGAGGCTTCGCCATCAAGCCGCGCATTCCGGCAAGCTGCCGCATCTGGTCCCGATTTCCTCGCGCACCCGACGCCATCATCATGTAGACGGGGTTGAATCCTTCTTGAGAACGGGCCAGACGCTTCACCATCGCATCCGCGACGTCGTTATTCGCGTGGGTCCAGGTGTCGATGACTTTGTTGTAGCGCTCTCCGTTGGAGATATACCCACTGCCGTAAGCTTTCTGAAACCGGACAACCTCCTCGCTGGCCGCGTGGATGATCTCCAACTTCTCGATCGGTACTTCCAGGTCCGCGATACCTACGCTGACGCCGCCCATAGTGGCATAACGAAATCCGAAGTCCTTCAAATGGTCGAGAAATTCGGTCGTCCTGGACAGACCGACCGTCGTAAAGCAGTCGAAGATGAGGTCGCCCAATTCCTTTTTGCCGAAAGTCTGATTGAAGAACCCCATCCCCATGGGAATAATGGAGTTGAAGAGCACGCGGCCCGCGGTGGTACGGAACCACCTGCCCGCGACCTCTTGATCCTCCTCGGTGTGCGGGCCGACCCAGTACCAAACGGGGCTTCCGAACTCGAGGCGTCTGGCTTCCATTCCCATCTCCACCTCTCCGAACGTGGAGAAGCGGGACGCGCCATGGAAAACCTTGTCGAGTTTTTCTTCGGCTTCAGCGAGTTCTTTCTTGGGCGCCCTGCTATTGGTGGTCACCTCTTCGAGATCCGAAATCTCCAGGGACGGCTTGGTTAGGTAGTATCCCCCGATCACCATGTCCTGCGATGGCGCCGCAACGGGCCGACCGTTCGAGGGGAGAAGAATGTTGTTGCTCGAGAGCATCAGCACTCGAGCCTCCAACTGGGCCTCGAACGAAAGCGGCACGTGGACCGCCATCTGGTCTCCGTCGAAGTCGGCGTTGAAAGCCGCACAAACGAGCGGGTGAATACGAATCGCCTTCCCTTCCACCAGAACGGGCTCGAACGCTTGAATTCCCAACCGATGGAGCGTGGGCGCCCGATTCAGCAGAATCGGGTGATCCTTGATGATGTCCTCGAGGACTTCGTACACTTTCGGATCATCACGTTCGACGATCTTTTTGGCTCGCTTGACGGTCTCGGCTTCTCCGCGCTTCTCCAGCTCATGGATGATGAACGGCTTGAAGAGCTCCACGGCCATCGCTTTGGGAAGGCCACACTGGTGCAGCTTGAGCTCGGGACCCACCACGATCACGGAGCGGCCCGAGTAGTCCACGCGCTTGCCGAGCAGGTTCTGGCGGAACCGTCCCTGCTTGCCTTTGAGCATGTCGGACAACGACTTGAGCGGACGCTTCCCGCGACCACGGATGGCTTTCGATCGGCGGCCATTGTCGAACAAAGCGTCGACGGCCTCCTGCAGCATCCGCTTTTCATTCCGGAGGATCACCTCCGGGGCACGCATGTCGATGAGCTTCTTGAGACGGTTGTTGCGGTTGATGACCCTACGGTACAGGTCGTTCAAGTCGGACGTAGCGAACCGACCTCCATCGAGGGGCACGAGCGGCCGCAAGTCGGGCGGAATCACCGGAACCACGTCCATGATCATCCACTCCGGGCGATTTCTTTCCTCCGGCGTGGCGCCTGAGTTGCGGAGCGCGTCGACAACTTTCAGCCTCTTGAGCTTCTTCTTTTTCCGATGCTGCGACGTCTCCGTGGCGATTTCTATCCGCAGCCACTTCGCTAGCCGCCCGAGTCCCTTGCCATCCGAGTTTCGGTCGTTGATGCGACGCTCGGGGCTATCGAGCATGGTAAGCAGGGTACGAACCGCTTCGGCACCGATTTCGGCTTTGAACCGTTCGTCCCCTTCCTCACGCGACTTTACGCGAAGATCGTAGTACTCGTCCTCATCCAATAGGTCCAGGAACTCAACATCCTGCTTACCCGGATGCGTCACTACGTAGGACGCGTAGTAGATGACCTTCTCGAGATCCCGCAGCGTCATCCCCACCAGGTATCCCAACTGGCTGGGGAGCGTCTTGAAGAACCAGATGTGGCAGACGGGCACCGCTAACTCGATGTGGCCCATCCGCTCCCGTCGCACCTTCGACAGGGTGACTTCGACGCCGCACCGGTCGCAAACGTGCCCACGGAACCGGATCCTCTTGAACTTCCCGCAGTGGCACTCCCAGTCCTTGACCGGCCCGAAGATTCTTTCGCAGAAAAGACCATCCCGCTCCGGTTTGAAGGAGCGGTAATTGATCGTTTCGGGCTTCGTCACCTCACCAAAGGACCACGACCGGATCTCTTCAGGGGAAGCGATCTTAATTTGAATGAAATCGAAGTCCGCCGCGCTCTGATCACTCGTTCTCGGGAAATCAATCATGCTATTCCTCCCGCCCGAGCGTAACGCTCAAGCCGAGCGCCTGAAGTTCTTTGACAAGCACGTTGAATGACTCCGGTATCCCAGGTTGCGGGAGGTTATCTCCCTTCACGATGGCTTCGTAGACCTTTGAACGGCCGCTGACATCGTCCGACTTGACCGTGAGAATCTCCTGCAGCGTGTGCGCAGCCCCGTAGGCCTCCAGCGCCCACACCTCCATCTCACCGAAACGCTGACCCCCGAACTGAGCCTTACCGGCGAGAGGCTGCTGCGTCACCAAGGAGTACGGGCCGATACTCCGAGCGTGAATCTTGTCGTCCACCAAGTGGCTGAGCTTCAGCATGTAGATGATGCCCACGGTAACCGGGAAGTCGAACTGTCGCCCGCTGCGTCCGTCGCGAAGCATGACCTTGCCGTTGGGGAGGATCTTCGCCGCATCCATGATCTCGAGCGAGGCGGCGTCCAAACCCTCGTCCAGCTTCCTTTTCCGTGAGAGATGGGCAATGTTCGGGAACGCCTCTCCGAAAGCAGCCCCTTGGCGTTCGGCCAACTCTTTACCGGCCTCCACCAGATAGGCCTTCAAACCGTTGAAGAACCCCGCCTGCGCCGTCGATAATTTGAGTCCGAGGTAAGCATCGACCGTGCGCCCGATCCCAACCCTGCGTGGGTCGTCACCTAACCCGTTGCCGTTGCCGTTGCCCCCGGCCACCGGTATTCCCCGTTTCGGCAGATCGTGCGCCAGGTCGATCAGCCCCCTGGTCGAGTCCGCATCGAGTGCCGGCATTTCAGCCTTGATACTGAGGCTTTGGTGCGCCCACCGAAGGCCGGCGAGCTTGAGGAGCAGACCGACCTCGTCTTCAGAACCACCGTGGAACACTGGCGTTTTGGCCTCAAAACCAAGCACCCGTCCCGCCCACCCAAGGTGGGTCTCCAGAACCTGTCCCACGTTCATTCGAGACGGAACACCCAGCGGATTCAACACGATCTCGACAGGCGTTCCGTCGGGGAGGAAGGGCATGTCCTCTTCCGGAGCGATGCGAGCGATGATCCCCTTGTTCCCGTGGCGCCCAGCCATCTTGTCACCGACGGATATTTGCCGCTTCTCGGCGATGTATACCTTGGCGAGTTGGACCACACCGGGGGGAAGTTCGTCCGGCTGAAATACCTTGTCGATCGACTCTTCCGTTTTCCGCTTCACACGCTCGATGCGCCGCTGTGCCTCGTCGGCCACTCTGCGGATCCTCGCATTCGACTCCTTCTTCTGGACCTTGAGAGTCTCGAGGTCCAGCTGCGCGAAGTTCAGATCAGCGAGGACGTCCTGGGTGAGCTTGGTTCCCTCCGTGATGAGCGGCTCTACGGTCCCCTTCCTGAGGGCCAAAGCCACGGTGCCGAGACGCAAGATCTCCCGCAGTTCGTCGTCCCGGGCCAGCGTGACCCGGTGGATTTCGTTGCGTTCGAGTTGCCGGAGTTCTCCGATGCGCGCGCCGTGTTCCTTTTCGAGAAGCGGATCGTCGATGCGGCGAGAGAAAATCTTCACGTCGATGACGGTGCCGCTCATCCCCGGCGGAACCCGCAACGAGGAATCCTTCACGTCCTTGGCTTTTTCTCCGAAGATGGCGGTGAGCAGCTTCTCTTCCGGGGAGAGCTCAGTCTCGCCCTTCGGCGTGATTTTGCCGACGAGAATATCACCGCTCGTGAGGCGGGCACCTTCACGGACGATCCCGCGCTCGTCCAAGTCGACCAGACTCTCTTCGGCCACATTAGGAATCTCGCGGGTGATTTCCTCCATCCCCCGCTTGGTATCGCGCACGTGTAGTTCGAGCTCCTGAATATGGATGGAGGCAAACACGTCCTCCTTCACGAGCTTCTCGCTGATCACGATCGCGTCTTCGTAGTTGTAGCCGTACCAGGGCATGAAGGCGACGAGCACGTTTCTACCGAGCGCCAGTTCGCCGTTGTCGGTGGACGGTCCGTCCGCGATGATGTCGCCCGGATTGATCTCTTGGCCATCCTTGACCAAGGGCCTCTGGTTGATCGCGGTGTCCTGATTGGTCCGCCAGTATTTCTTGAGCCGGTAGCGGTCGTACTGCGCCAACTTCGCAAGGGGCTGATCGGTTTCGCCGGACGGAGTTCCCGTGTCGACGACGACCTCATCCGCTGTCACGCGGACGATATTCCCACCACGGCGAGCCGTGATCACAGCGCCGGAATCCCGCGCGACCTTGAATTCGAGGCCGGTCCCCACCAGCGGGGCGTCCGGGAACAGGAGCGGCACGGCCTGCCTTTGCATGTTCGAGCCCATCAGCGCGCGGTTTGCGTCATCGTGTTCGAGGAACGGGATGAGCGCCGCGGCAACCGACACGAGTTGATCCGGTGCCACGTCCATGTAGTCGATGACCTCCGGCTTGAGCAGCGGGAAGTCTCCCTTTTCACGGCACAAGACGAACTCGTTGACGAAGTTCCCCTTGTCGTCTAGGGGAGCATTGGCCTGAGCGATTCTGACTTCTTCCTCTTCATTGGCGGAAAGCCAATCGATCTTATCCGTAACCTTCTCTTTGACGACCCTCCGATACGGCGTTTCGATAAAGCCGAGTTCGTTGATCCGGCTGTACGTCGTGAGCGACGTGATGAGGCCGATGTTCGGGCCTTCAGGCGTTTCGATCGGACACATCCGGCCGTAGTGAGAGTAGTGCACGTCCCTGACTTCGAAACCGGCGCGTTCCCGTGTCAGGCCACCTGGGCCGAGCGCGGAAAGACGTCGCTTGTGCGTCATTTCGGCCAGCGGGTTTGTCTGGTCCATGAACTGACTGAGCTGCGATGAACCGAAGAAGGCCTGGATCACGGCCGATACGGTGCGAGCATTTACGAGATCGTCGATATTGATTTTATCCGGATCCGTGTTGATCGACATGCGCTCTTTGACCAAACGCGCCATCCGAGACAACCCGACCGAGAACTGGTTTGCGATGAGCTCACCAACAGTGCGGACACGGCGATTTCCGAGATGGTCGATGTCATCCGTTGAGCCACGTCCTTCGCTCAACTCAATGAGATAACGGAGAATCTCGGTAAAGTCCTCCTTGGTCAGCACCGTTTCATGCGCCGGAATCTTCGAACCCAACCGCTTGTTGATCTTGTAGCGACCGACACGGCCGAGATCGTATCGTTTGGGGTTAAAAAACACGTGCTCTATCGCGGCCCTAGCGGTCTCCATGTTGGGTGCGTCGCCGGGCCTAAGTAGAGAATAGATCGCGGAAAGCGCCTCTCCTTCGCTGGCCGTCGGATCTTTCCGTAGCGTGTTCTTGATGATCGGACTCTCTCGTCCGGTCCCCTGCCCGCTGGTGTAGATCTCCACCTTCTTTCGCCCAGTCCGTTCCAGCAACTCGGCGACGTCCTCATCGATTTCCGTGGACTCCTCAATCAGCACTTCGCCCGTCGTGGAATCTACGATCTCCTCGGCCAAGACGTACCCGAGGATCTCCTTGTTGCCCTGCTTATCCAGGGCCATCGGATTGACCTTCTTGGTCGTAAAGAAGAGCCGATAGACCTCCGCATCGGTGCCGGAGCCGAAGGCTCGCAACAGAGCCGTCGCGGGGAATTTTTTCTTTTTGTCGATATGGACGTAACAGATGTGATTGATGTCGATGCTGAATTCGACCCACGAACCCCGGAACGGAATGATTCGAGCACTGTGGAGCTTTGATCCGTTCGGGTGAATGTTCTCCTCGAAGACCACTCCCGGAGAACGATGCAGCTGACTCACCACCACACGTTCGGCCCCGTTGACGATAAACGTGCCCAATTCGGTCAAGAGCGGCAGATCACCCAGATAAACTTCCTTCTCAATGATATCTCCCGGGCGCGCATCACCCCCGCCGTCCTCCGCTTCCGGGCGCTCCCAGACGACCAACCGCAGGGTCGCTTTCAGCGGCGCCGCATAAGTCATGTCCCGCTCAATGCACTCTTCCACCGAGTACTTCGGTTCACCCAGCGCGGCGGACACGTACTCCAGCGTGAAGTTCTCGTTGACGTCGGAGATCGGAAAAATCTCGGCGAACACTCGATCGAGGCCGAAATCCCACTGTTCCTTTGGATCCACCTCCTGCTCTACCAGCTTCTCGAAAGACCGGAGCTGAACATCCAACAGGTTGGGCATCGGCATGACCGACTTGAGCTTAGCAAAGCTCACTACCGGACGGGCATCATTCCTAATATCCAAGGGTGTTCCCCTTTTCCGGCACGCACCCGGAGGGCGAGGCCGAACAGGCATATGGTCGACAACGACGGGATCGGGCCCCTGTCAAACACCAACGCACCGCCACAGGCCCACACGAGGTGAGCCCATTCCGGCGGTGTCGCGGTTCCGCAGGTCCGATCCGAGATCTCTCGGGAAGACCGAGAGTAGAAGGCATCAAAACTGGTCTACTACTTCACCACTGCGGTCGCGCCCTGCGCCTCCAGCTTGGCCTTGATCTCCTCAGCTTCGGCTTTGGTTACTCCCTCCTTGACCGTGCTCGGAGCGCTATCGACCACATCCTTGGCCTCTTTGAGACCCAGGCTCGTGACCTCTCGGACCACCTTGATCACCTGGATCTTCTTGTCACCGACACCTTCTAGGACGACGTCGAACTCGTCCTGCTCTTCCACGACCTCCGCAGCCGCACCGCCACCTGCGACCGCGACCGCGGCCACAGCCGCCGTCACGTTGAACTTGTCCTTGAACGCGTCTACGAACTCAGATAGTTCGAGTACAGTCATGTTACCGATCGTTTCGAGAAGCTCTTCTTGGTTGGTAGCCATAATGGTGGCTTCCTCCTGGGTTTACCCCGCCTAGGGCAGGGTTGGACTATGGATTCCTGGTTCTTTTTCTCAGGTTTAGGCAGCTAAGCCGCTTCGCCTTCCTTCTGCTCCTTCAATGCCTCAAGGAGCTCCGACATCTCCTGAAGTTTGCCCTCGAGGGCACTCGCCAAGGCGGCCATCGGTGCCTCCAACGCCCCGGCCAGCTCCGCGAGGAGTTGCTCGCGGGGCGGAAGCTTGGCCAAACGCTCGATCTCGGCCGCTGAAACGATTCGGTTGTCTACGATGCCAAGCTTGAAGACGGGTCTGTCTTGGTGCTCCTTGGCGAAATCACTCAACACCTTCGCCGGCTCAACGACGCCCTCGTAGCCGAGCACCATACCGGTCGGGCCCAGCAACCCCTCAGAAATATCGGGCAGATCCAACTCCGAGATCGCAAGCCTGGCCAAGCGATTCTTCACCACCAGATACTCGGCCCCGGAGGCCCTGAGGCGTTGACGGAGAACCGTCATCGATTTTACGTCGAGACCGCTATAATCAGTGAGGTAGAGCACCGGAGCTGCCTGAAGCTTTTCTCGGAACTCTCCTACGAACGTCAGCTTTTCCGTACGGTTCATTGATCAGCTCCGGCGAAACAGATTCGGATCGACTGAAACGCCGGGACCCATGGTGCTGGATACCGTAACGCTCTTCACGTATGTGCCTTTAGAGGCCGACGGCTTGGCCCGGACGATCGAATCCATGATCGCCCCCAGATTCTCGCCGAGCTGCTCAAGGGAGAAAGAAACACGGCCAATCGGCGCATGTATGTTTCCCGTCTTATCGACTCGGTACTCGATCTTCCCACCCTTGATTTCTTTCACCGCCCGACCCACGTCGAAAGTCACCGTTCCACCCTTCGGTGTCGGCATCAGCCCTCGGGGTCCGAGAATCCGTCCAAGCGGCCCGACTTTGCCCATGAGATCGGGCGTGGCCACGCACACGTCGAAGTCCAACCACCCCTCCCGGATCTTATCCACATACTCGGCGCCCACATAGTCGGCCCCGGCCTCCGTAGCCTCAGTCTCTTTGTCACCTTGGGCGATGACCAATACCCTGGTCACCTTGCCGGTGCCATGCGGCAACACAACGGTGCCTCTAACGATCTGATCGGCCTTACGCGGGTCGACGTTGAGGCACGTAGCCACTTCCACCGTCTCATCGAATTTGGCCGAGGCGAGACCCTTGACCATCTGAACCGCTTCTTCGGAACTGAACTGGACCCCCGGCGGAACTTTGGCCTGGGCCTCGCGGAATTTCTTGCTGTGTTTTGGCATACACTCGGGAACCGACTTGTTTCGTCCTCCCACCCCTGGCGGCTCTCAGTGGGTGGTTCTACGGACTTTATCTGTCTTAGACGACTTCGATTTTAGACGACTTCGATGCCCATGGAGCGCGCACTACCAGACAACATACGGACCGCAGCGTCCAAATCGTTCGTGTTGAGATCCTCCATCTTGATCGCGGCAATCTCCTCCAGCTGCGCTCGCGTCACCCGGCCAACCTTATCGCGATTCGGCTCCGCCGACGCTTTCGGGAGACCGGCGGCCTTCTTGAGCAGGTAGGACGCCGGCGGCGTCTTCGTGATGAAAGAAAAGGAACGATCGGCGTAGACCGTGATCTCGACTGGCGTGATAACACCGGTCTGCTGCTGCGTCCTGGCGTTGAACTGCTTGCAGAATTCCATAATGTTCACGCCCTGCTGCCCCAACGCGGGCCCCACCGGCGGAGCCGGAGTCGCCTGCCCGCCCGTGACGTGAAGCTTGATAAACCCGGTGACCTTCTTTGCCATTCTCTACCCTGGGACTCTGCCTATGGAGTGCTAAAAACCCTTCAACTGTGTGTAGTCCAATTCGACCGACGTGGGACGACCGAAGAGTGATACTTCGACTTTTACCTTGCCCTTCTCGGGGTAGACCTCTTTGATCGTCCCCGAAAAATCGCTAAAGGGACCCTGCGTCACTTCCACCACCTGCCCCAGGTGGAAGGGGATCTCCTCGTGGGCATCGTCGTCGTCCTTCGCGATCTCGATTCCGAGAATCTTGTTGATCTCTTCTTCATGCAGGGGCTGCGGGGATTTTCCGCTTCCCACGAACTTGATCACACCCTGAATGTTGTTGACCGTGTGCATGGTCCTTTCATTCAGGTCCATGTTCACGAGCACGTATCCTGGGTACAGGCGCCGCGTTACCGTAACACGCTTTCCCTTTCGAATCTCGACTACGTCTTGCGTAGGCACGACAACGTCCCGGATTTCTCTGACTTCCGCAGCACCTTCCTGCTCTTCGATGCGGCGTTCCAGCAATCTCTGGACCTTGTTCTCGTGCCCTGAGTAGGTCTGAATCGCGTACCACGTGGATTCGGCCATGATGGTCATACGATCTGCATCTGCTCGCTCAAGCTCCGAAGATCCCCATGACGAAGCCGATGACCGTCCGGGAGGCCACGTCCATCATCCAGATGATGCCCGAAATCAATATCACGAACAGAATCACGACCAGGGTCGCACTCTTTAGCTGCGCCTGGTCCGGCCACACCACCTTGGAGAGCTCGTCCCAGCACTCCTCGACGAAGTCGCGCGTGGCCGTGATTTTCGCTCCGATCGCCATCCTTCTACTTGGTCTCTTTGTGGGGCGTGTGCTGCTTACAACGACGGCAGTACTTTCTGTACTCGACCCGCTCCGGGTGGAGACGTTTGTTCTTCGTTTGTGTGTAGTTCCGCTCTTCGCACTCGGAACAACCCAGCGTGACCTTTTCTCTCGCCATATGTCTTCCTCTCACTCTGGGGCGTGTGGGCCCCGCTTTCTTTGGTGAGGGCCCGCGCTAGCCCACCTTCCTGCCCCCGCCCAGCACGCCCAACAGGGCGCGGTGACGGAGTCTACCTATCTGTAAGGATTCGGATTTTCTCTCTCACGCAGCGTCCCGGACACGGTGTAGCGGAGGGAGAGAG
>Ga0114999_10003525_pt1 | contig 19537 bp, 21 predicted proteins | sample ArcticOcean_MG_C_3_FD_89820 | JGI IMG/M metagenome (GOLD analysis project Ga0114999, IMG submission 89820) | Marine microbial communities from western Arctic Ocean - ArcticOcean_MG_CB8_126 | ecosystem: Environmental > Aquatic > Marine > Oceanic | place: Arctic Ocean: Canada Basin | collected...
GCACCCGGCAATCGCCATGCTCATTCCCGCAAGGATGCCCGGGCGATCCACAGCCTCGACCAGAAGCGAGACCGTGTGCATCACATCTTTTTTCTCCTCGCCCCAAGAGACTTCAACCAGCCGCTCCCGCTCGGCGATGAGATCCTGAACAGCCGTGCACTGCTCAAGATGAACCGTCACCCCTTGTCCGCGTGTGATGAAGCCGACGATTGGGTCCCCCGGTATCGGGTCGCAGCACTTGGCGAAGTGAATCAGGAAATCCTCCTGCCCCTTGAGCAGAATTCCTGAGGGTGATTTGCCACCCACCCTATGGACAAAGCGCCGGAGCGCCGAGTTTTCGCGCTTCTCATGGCCCCGGACCAGCTCATCGGGAAGAAGACAGCGAACGACATCGCGGGCCGAAAGACGACCAAATCCGATGTCGGCCAAGAGTTCGTCCTCGCTTTGTACATCCAAGGCCTCGGCGGCCGCCTGGAGAGGCTCCTCTTTGATGTAAACAGCAGGGTCCGCCCTGAAGCGAATTAATTCCTTCTCAAGCAATTCCCGGCCCAGATCGGTCGAGCGCAGGCGCTGCTCCTGGCGAACCCACATTTTCACCTGTTGTTTGGCCCGGGGTGTCACGATGTACTGTAGCCATTCGCGATCCGGCGTTCGCTGGCTGTTGGTAAGAATTTCCACCACATCGCCATTCTCAAGGGGGATGTTCAAAGGCACGATTCGGCCATTGAGCTTCGCACCCACGCAATGATGTCCCACCTCGGAGTGAATGGCATAGGCGAAATCAACCGGGGTGGCGCCGCGGGGAAAGCTTTTTACCTCGCTCGTGGGGGTGAACACAAAAACCTCGTCCTGGAACAGATTCAGCCTCACGGAATCAACCAGGTTCTTTGGGTCTGACTCTTCATTGAGGCTTTCCACGATTCGGCGCAGCCACTCGAATTTGTCGAAGCTCTCGTCCTCCGCCTCCCCCTCTTCCTTGTAGCGCCAGTGGGCGGCGATGCCCTGCTCGGACAGCTGATGCATTTCCTTAGTTCGTATCTGAAACTCGACGCGCCGTCCCTGCGAGCCCATGACGGTCGTATGAAGCGACTGATAGAGGTTCGACTTCGGCAGCGCGATGTAGTCCTTAAATCGGCCCTGAATCGGCTTCCACATCGAGTGCAATATTCCGAGAACGGCGTAGCAATCCTTCACGCTGCCGACAACGATTCGGAGGCCCGCGATGTCGTATACCTGATGAAAGTCGAGGTTCTGCTCCCGCATTTTCCGGTAAATACTCGAGTGAAGCTTGAAGCGCGCCAATACGGTGGCCTCGATTTCGGCCTTCTCAAGCGCCTCGCGCACAAGCGATTCTCTTTCCCCGAGGTAGGCATTCCTGTCCTCAAAACCCTCCCGGAGCTTTTCGTCAATGCTCTGATAATCGGCGGGATGAAGATGCCGGAAGGCCACCTCCTCAAGTGCGCCCTTCAACCAGCCGATGCCCAGCCGGTTGGCCAGCGGCGCATAGATTTGAGCCGTCTCCTGGGCGATGCGCTCTCTTCGTTCGGGCGGCAGGAACTCGAGCGTCATGGCGTTGTGGAGGCGGTCGGCCAGCTTGATCAAGATCACCCGGATGTCGTGCGACATCGCGATAAGCATCTTGCGGTAGTTCTCGGCCTGCCTTGCCTGCGGGTTGGAATTGTCGAGTTTGGCGAGTTTGGTGACTCCATCGACAAGCTCGCCCACATGGGCGCCGAAGAGTTCGACGATTTCCTCAATCGAGGCTGAAGTGTCCTCGACCGTGTCGTGAAGCATCCCGGCGGCCACGGTGTCGGGGTCCTGGTGCATGATGGCAAGAACGCGCGACACTTCGAGGGGATGTGAAATATAGGGCTCGCCCGATATGCGGGACTGCCCGCGGTGCACTTTCGCGGTGTAGATATAAGCGCGCGTGATGAGATCCGAATGTCCCGGGGCGTATTCCTCCACCAGATCGACGATATCCATGATCCGGGCCGGAGGCAGGCCATTGAGTCTGGGAGGCATTTTCTCTCTCCAATCACGCGAACATCAAATCGCGCGGGCATCAAAAAGAAACGCTACCCGAGGGAGGGAGGAAGCGTCAACAGGGAGCGTCAACAGGGGAATTGGAAGTCATTGAGAAAAAAGGCCTCCCCCATTAGGGAGAGGCCTTGGAGCAGATAATAGCCGGGGGGAAAATTTCTTAATAGGCCCTGAGTGGCGAGACAACGAAATCGTGCATGAAAGGAGCCATGTAGTCCGATTCATCATCATGGCGATTCACCACAACCGCCCCCTTATTACAGATTTCAACGCAGAGCCTGCAACCAACACAGGTCGACTGATCCACCACGGCCACCTGGCTGTGATCGCGCTCGACTGAAGAGTCGGCCATGACGATGCAATCGAACGGGCAAATGTCCACGCACCAGACGCACCCGGTGCAATTCTCCTCGATGACATACGCCTTGGGCATTTCCTTGTGCTTGATGTTCGTGATGCGACTGCCGCCTTTGTCCTGAATCGACTCGACGGGGCAGTATTTCCCGCATACCCCGCAGTCGATGCACAGGGAGGGCGTGATGACGTAAATCTCCCTTCCCTTGCCCTCGAAGCCCTTGGCCGTCACCGTGATGCCGCTGTCGCCCCTTATCGCGCTGGTGGGGCAGACCGGCAGGCAGGCGTCACATCCGATACAGTCGTTGAATATAAAATGAGGCATCCGGGTTTTCAATTCCTATTCAAGCGGGCCGGAAACAGTCGGCAGGAGGCGTCTGAGCGCCAGGCCGAAACACAAGACCAACTCAATCATATTTCTGGTTTTCCCTTGCGTTGTCAACCGACAGGAGACTCCGAAATACGGGACCCAATGTCCGCCTACTTGCCCCTCCCCTCCATTTTGGAGTAAAAAAAGAAAGTGAAATCACCGTAAACGCCCGGTCAGAATTTATCAAAAACCAGGAGGTTTTCTCCGAGATGGAACATTTCATCAAGATTCTAACGAAGCCCGACAACATTCCAATCGCAATCATGTTTCCTCTTATCGTGTTTTTTGTATGGCTGGCTATCTCGCAGGGATTGCGGCATGACAAGCTAAACAAGGAAGGCAAAAAAGACGCGATTTACGATGAAATGATTCGCTAGCCCGAGAATTTCATCGTAAAACCCGGGCGGTTTCATCTTCAATTTTCAACGCATCTTCCTGAATTCGCGCCCAGCTCCTTTCACATCCGGGGACCCGTTTCATTGACTCCCGAAAATATTCAGCCACCCTTCTCACATGAATTTCGGACCCAAGCCCTATGATAGAAGTTATTGCTTTTGCTCTTATCATGGGATTTCTCGCCATCTTCTTAGTCAAGAAGACTACCTCGAATATCGCCCTTGAGGAAGAATCCGATAATACCCAAAACGACACAGAAATTCAGGCCCTCCGCAAAATGGCGCCCCAGGCCTTCGAGCGGGCGATCAAGAATCTTATCGAGGACATGGGCCTGAGAGTCATCGAGACCGTCTGGGTGAACAGCGAGGAAATCGACATTCTCGCCAACAACCCCACGCCCCTGATTGGCGGTGACTATCTCGTGCACGGAATACTCGTGCCCGACGGGCAATTCGTGGACTCCATCCGCGTCATCGGCCTCTCGGACACCGTACGCGCCGAGCGGGCGCTGAAGGGCATCCTCATTACAACCGGTTTTTTCACCGAAGAGGTGAACAAATACACCGAGGGCGCTCCGATGGAACTCATCAACGTATCGAGGTTCCGGGAAATCATGCGCGCCCGGAACCTCCCCTGGCCTGCCGGATAAGGGCCGCCTTTTAAACTCCCCCGTCTCAAAATTTACCCTGACAATTTCGGCGGCAGGCATCCTTGGCCACGGAACGAAAAAAGCCCCCTCACTCGAGGGGACTTTTCATATTCTAGAGGTCGCATGAAATGGAAAATCCGGGGTAAATACGTCTTCCTTCTAAATCTGTTTAAATGCCGTCCTTTATTGCAGGGAAGCCCACACTCAAGATAGCGATACGCCGTTGATCTAGATATTTCGAGGAATGCTATTTGATTTTAAGGAATGGCCATTATTCTCGAAAGATCGGAGTAAAAAATCCTTACCCCGCCAAGGAATGTTCGGCAAAAAAAAATCAGAAACAATAGGGTTCACTAAGACACAAAATCCTTCACTCTCACTAATGCGCGGCTAGGTAATCAGGTAATAGACTGCCGCTCCCGTGCCCACGAAAAGAACCAGCGCCCACAGACCGCAGGCATCCCACCACAGATGCTTCTTGGGTCTACCTTCCTGGCTCATGCTCCCGTCTCCTCAACTCAGATGTTCAGCCATGGAAGCACAAGCACGTACTTCACGTTAAATCCGATTCTCAGGATCATTTTCGCCACCAGAGCCATCATCGTCACGAACAGGAAGGCCTTAAGCGCATACCGGGTGAAACCGACGTTCACCAGTGTCTCCCGGCGCCAGATGTACCAAATTGGAATCGTAGCGTACCAGGCGACGATACAGAATATGCCGAAGGCGGCCTGGCTCCAATAGGTCCTGAAGCCGAACAAGTACGGCAGATCGACATTCGTCAGGGCAACGACCTTGTGCGGGTCCCAGTATTCCCAGGGCATGAAGAAGTTCCAGCCCGGCCCGCGCATGAAGGTGCCCTGAATAACCAGCCAGACCCAGAGGACGAGAAAACCGAACAGGAAGGTCAGGATGGCGAATTTACGGTCTTTGAAGGTGTAGTAGCCGTTTCCGCTGGGGTTCACGTCGATGTAGGGAATGGCCATGAGCCCGACGATAATCAGTGTGGGCAGCACCACCCCCGCCATCCAGGGGTCGAAGTAGACGAGCATCTCCTGGAGCCCCAGGAAGTACCACGGGGCCTTCGAGGGGTTGGGCGTGACCGAGGGGTTGGCCGGCTCCTCGAGAGGCGCATCTATCGTAATGGACCAGACGGTGAGCAGGATCGTTATGATAATCGCGCACATGAACTCGAGGCGGGTCAGGTAGGGCCACACGTGCACCTTGTCGTTGACCCGCTCCAAGCTTGTGCGGGGGAAATCCTCCAATGTGCCGACAACCTTGTCTTCTTTCGCCACGATAATCGCCTCTTGAAAGCGAGCCTACAAGGGCCCGGAAATTCCGCCGTCTTTCCTGATGCGCCAGAAGTGAACCATCATCAATATCGAGGCTACCAAGGGTATCACGATGCAGTGGAGCACATAGAAGCGCAAAAGGGTCGGCGGCCCGACGATGGTGCCGCCCAGAAGGGCCGAGCGGGCGTCAAATCGGGGCGTCACGCCCACCAACTCGGCAAAGGGCCCTTCGCTGCCCAGCAGGGGCGTTGCGCGGGCCATGTTCGTTCCCACCGTCACCGCCCAGATGGAGAGCTGGTCCCAGGGAAGCAGATAGCCCGTGAAGCTGAGCATTAGCGTGAGCGTCAGAAGCAGCACGCCGATGACCCAGTTGAACTCCCTGGGCGGCTTGTAGGAGCCGGTCATGAACACGCGGAACATATGGAGCCAGACCGCGATGATCATCGCGTGCGCCGCCCAGCGATGCATGTTTCGCATGAACATGCCAAAGGGCGCATCGAACTCGAGGAACTTCATGTCGAGATAGGCGTACTCGCCCACAGGGCGGTAGTAGAACATCAAGATAACGCCCGTGATGGTCAGATATAAAAAGAGAAGGAACGTGATGCCGCCCATGCACCAGGTGAAGCGGATGCGGATGGCGTGCCGGCGAATCTTCGTGGGATGAAGATGCAACCAGAGGTTGTCCACCACCATCAGGACGCGGTTCCGGGGCGTGTCCTCGTAGCCGTGGCGGAACATGGACCGCCAGATCTGCGAGTCCACGATACTCCGCTTCACGACATCAAGACTGAAGCGCTCCTTCAATTTCGCCATCAAATCCTCCAACACCCCGGTGAGGGGAAAACAGTCCTTACGGGAAACAGATCATATAAATAGATAGGCGGCTGGATTGGTCCACTCCCCGCGCTCCTGGCGGAAAGCCTTACCGCGTTCCACGAGAATCCGGCCGTCCTCAGCCAACACGATTTTGTAGCGATCAAGTGGCCGGGGGGCGGGGCCCTCGAAATTAATGCCGCTTCTCTTGAAGCCGCTGCCATGGCAGGGGCACTTGAATTTGTTTTCGTTGGCAAGCCATATGGGTGTGCAGCCCAGGTGGGTGCATATCGCGCTAAGGGCGTAGAAGCCCTTTTCCTCGCGAATGATCCAGACGCGGTGCGAGTTAACGAAACGCGTGTCGACCGAGTCCACGGCATAGTCATCGGGCCGCCCCGCAATGAAGGCCGTTGCCGGCTCAAAAAGAACCCTCGGAAACATGAACCGGAGGAAACCCAGGAGACCCACCAGAATACTTCCCAGGATTCCGACCCACCCTGTATAGTTCAGGAAGCGGCGGCGATCCATGAAAGCCGGATTGGCCTTCACTTCCGCCTCATACTCGGCGGGCATCCTCATTGCCGGGGATTTAACTCTTGCGCTCATCCTTGCTCCAACTGTGTGCGACGGGCACGAGCCCTTTTACCAGCCAGGCTTTTTTCAACCCGGCTTTTTTCCGCCCCATACCCAAAAACGCATCACCGGGGGCATGCACGTAAAATCACCCGCAACTTCAACCACACTCACCACCTAACGCGTAAATGCAATTTACCAGCTTCGGGCTTCGGTATGCTACCTCGGATGGGGCGATTTGCAGATACAATCAAAGCTTTCCCAGATTAATTACTGGCACAGAGCCACGCTGTCAAGGGCGGCGGGCCATTTGGCCTTGATGCTTAGAGACGGCCTCGGCTATCTGACCGGCGGCCACGCCCAATAGGCTCTTGAGATTCTTGGCCATGGCATCGACAAAACCTCCCGGGGGCTTTGATGTCGCCACCTCCTGGCGCGACAAACGCTTTTGGAGCAAGACCTTTCCCGTGCGCCTGTATATCAGCGAAATCTCGATCTGGGCTTCCGCGAAATAGCTTTTTGAGATGCCATTCTCCTCAAAGCGCTTGACACGGCCCCGGACCAGATAATCGGACGGCGCGCCGCTGGCCGCACGCACCACCTCCCGAAACCGCCGGGATGCCAGAAGATGATCGATCATCCTGTCCGTGACGATTTCATCGGGCCGGGCACCCCACCGCGAGTAGGGATAGAAATTCACCTCGTAGGGCACCTTCCTAAACACGATTTTATCCGTTCGGTAGAGCGCGTCGGACCTGAAATTATCCACGCCCACGATCACCGGGACCCTCAGCCCGGCTTTGCTCGAGGCGGACACGGAATAATCGACGACAAAAAAACGCGTCTCGGGCACCCTCACGGCGCCCACGCCGCAGCCGGCCAGGGCAAGAGGCGCTATTAGCATCAACGCCGCCCATAGCCCTCGGGCGCGCCTAGTTCCTTCCGGGACAGTTAACATGGCTCTCTTCCTCACTTATCAAAAGTTCGCGGAGCGGCCGGCGCACTCAGAATCATCGACGAGGGCTGGTCCTTGATCGTGGCCGTGAAGTTGCTCAAGTTGCTGGCCGTCTCCCTCAGATCCGAAATGAGTATTTGAATGTCCTCCCGGTGGCTCGCCACCACATCGTTAAGCTGGCTAAGAAGCGAGCGGGCCCGGCTCATGGCGACGCGAAGCTCCTCGGCCGCGCCCTTGATCTTGCTCCCTTTCTCGCCTCCCACCTGGAAAAGAATTTCGTTCAGGCTGCTCGAGAGCGTGCTGAAATTCACGATGACTTTCCTGAGCTCGCCCTGATTCGTCACGAGGAAACCGTCCACGCGATTGGCAACCCCCTCGACGGCGCCGAGCGTGCTCTGGAGGCTTTCGCCGCCCTTTTTGAGAGACGCCTTCGCCTGGGAGCCGACGCCTGAAATTTCGCCGCGCACGGCGCTCCCCGCCGACGCAATTTCTTTTTGCACCTCTTCGCGGATAAGGGGAATTTCGGTCTTGAGCGCCCCGGCAAGCTCCCCGACCGCCCTCTCGCCCGTGGCAAAGACTTTCTCAAGCCCCTCGCCCACTAAATCAAAGCGAGTCATCAACCGATCCGCGGTGGCGAGGCGGCCCTTAAGGAGATCGACGAATCCCGACGATTCGCCCGCCAGCTTCGTGAATGAGTTCGCCGTGCGGTCAAGGGTGTCGAGCGAGCCCCTGACTCTTTTAATGGTTTTCTGAAACTCGCCGATGGCGGGGCCGATATTTTTCTCAAGCCGCGTGGCCGCCCCGCCAAGTGAGGCGAGAAATTTTGTGATGTTCCGCTCGTTCTTCTCGCTCAGGATATTTTCCAACCTCGCCACCGCCCGGTCGGTCGTCCCGAGAATCGAAGCAACTTTCTCGCGCGCGCCAAGGAGCAGGCTCTTCACATCGGCGAACACGAGTTTCGCCGTCTCGTCGAGCCCCTCAAGGACATTGTTCACCCGCGAGGCGACGACCTGGGCCTCGTTGATCACATCCTGGAAGCTCGCGGCCTCCTGCCCCCGAATAACCGATTCGGGTTTGACCATAGGGGAAGCCGGCGAGCCGAGTGATATCGATAGGAACATCGAGCCCGTGATGCCTACCGATGTGACCTGAACCTTGCTGTCCTTTCGAATCGGGGTGCCCGATTTCAGCAAAATCACGGCCTCGGCCATCCGTGCATCGTCCGGCGAGATGCCCACGCTCTCGACACGGCCCACCTTGAGCCCGCCGAGCCGCACCAGACTTCCGTTCTCAAGACCCGCCACGCTCCCGAACTGCACGCGATAGCGGTCCTGCGAAACGGATAGGCCCAGCCCCACCAGTGAGAAAATGAACAAGGCAAAAATGCCGAGCCCCACCACGACAAAAATACCCACCTTCACTTCATGACCTTTATTTCTAGGCATTCTAGCGCTCCCTGCCTCCACCCGCAGTCAAATATTCAAGATACTCATGCGGATCGATTCTTTCCTCGTCCACGTGGCGCTCGAAGAACTGCCGTATTTTCGGATGATCGACCCGCATGACCTCATCGAGGGGCCCCACCGCAGCCGTCTCGCCCTGAAATAGCATGATCACCCGGTCGGCGATCTTCTTGATGCTCTCCATCTCATGGGTGACGACCACGATCGTCATCCCGAACGTTTCCCTTAGCTTGAGAATCAATTCATCAAGCCCGGCCCCCGCGATAGGGTCGAGACCCGCCGAGGGCTCATCGAAAAAAAGAACCTCTGGGTCCATCGAAATCGCCCGGGCCAGGCCCGCGCGCTTTTTCATGCCGCCCGACAATTGATCGGGCTTGAGATTCTCGAAACCGGCCAGATCCACCAGCCCGAGCTTCATGCGCACCTGAATCCCGATCGTCGCCTCGGGCAGGTCGGTGTATTCGCGCAATGGCAAGGCCACATTCTCGCCGACCGTGAGTGAATTGAACAGCGCGCCGCCCTGAAATAAAACGCCCATCCTGCGGCGAAGCGGCTGCCACTCCTCCTCACTCATCGTCACTGTATCGCGACCGAACATCTTGATCGAGCCCGAGGAGGGCCGAAGCAAGCCGACGATATGGCGAAGAAGCGTCGATTTTCCGCTACCGCTACCACCCAGGATGACGAAGATCTCCCCCTTATGGACATCGAAACTCACGTCCTTGAGAATCTTCCGCGTGCCGTAGTAGGTATCGAGATTGCGCACCTCGATGACCGCCCCATCGGCATTCGGGGTCCCTTCGCCTGGTGCCCCTAGCTGCGCCACGAGCCTTCGCTCCTATTCAATCGCATAGAAAAACGCCGTAAAAATCAAGTTGGTGAAAATGATCAGAAAAATCGACACCACCACCGAGTTCGTCGTCGAGCGCCCTACCCCTTCGGCCCCGCCCTCGACCTTGATTCCCAGATAACAGCCCGTCATGGCGATGAGGAACCCGAAGACAAAGCTCTTCGTCAGCCCGCGCATGACATCGCCCATGTCGATGGCGTCGATAGTGTGGCGGATATATTGCCAGGAGCCTAGATCCACCACCGTCACCGATAGCAACCAGCCACCGAGGATTCCCATGAAATCGGCGATAAGCGTCAGAATAGGCACCGCGATCATCATCGCCATTACGCGGGGCACCATCAAAAAACGCACCGGGTTGAGCCCCATTGTCGTCAGCGCGTCGATCTCCTCGGACATCTTCATGCTGCCGATCTCGGCGGTGAAGGCCGAACCGCTCCTGCCCGCCACGATGATCGCTGTAAGGAGGGGGGCCAGCTCCCGCGTCATCGAAAGCGCCACCGCGTTCGCCACGAGAAGAAGCTGTCCGAACTGTCGCAGGAGCGATGCGCTCTGGAGCGCCGAGATCATGCCCACAAAAAAGTTAATAATGACGACGATGAGAATCGCTTCCCAGCCAACGCGAACGCCCTGCTCGATGGCGCTCTCCCAACGGGTGCCGCTGCGCTCCCGCTTCCAAGGGGCGATGAAGGCCCAGTAGGCCAACTCGCGTGTGAGGCCAAAGGCCTGACGAATCGCGTCGCCCGCGTGAAGAACCGTGCGCCCGAGGGCGGCAAGGGTCTCATCCCAGCCGGATGTCTCCTGGTTTTCAGGCAATTTCTACAGCCCCTCTTTCGCCATCTCCGCATCGTCGTAGATTTCGAAAACGTCCGTCAGGCGGGCAAGTTCAAACACCTGCTTCACTTTATCGGTGAGCCCCGCGATTCGGAATTTTCCGCCATAGGAGGTGGTCTCTTGAAGACCCTCTACGAGGGTCGCAATGCCTGAGCTGTCCATATAGCTGACCGCCCCGAGATCCACCACAATAGCGGGAACCTTGTCCTTTACCAGGCCCATCAGGCTGTCGCGCACGGTCGGCGAGTTGGACATGTCCACTTCACCCGACACCCGCACAAGGGAGCCGTTACCCATATCCTGCGTTTCAATTTCCATTAAACCTATGCCCCCGATTCAGGTATTTTTTTCTCAAGAAAAAGGCGCGTTCCCTCCTCGCCGCAATCCTCGAACTCCATCCGGTCCATCACTTCTTGAATGAAATGAACGCCAAGCCCTCCCGGCCTCACATCGGCCAGATCGCGGGAGCGAATTTTCGACGGGTCCACTTTTTTTCCAAAATCCTGGAGAACGAACACGAGCCTCTGCGCCTCAATCTCACCCTTACAAATGATAGGCTTGTCGCGCTCGCCATCATAGCTGTGGCGGATGATGTTCGTGCACGCCTCATCCACGGCGAGAACAACCTTGCAGCTTTCGGTCTCGCTCAACCCCGCCATGCTGCATAGCGACTCGACCGAGGAGCGCAAAATTTTCATGCATGCCGGGTCGGATGGAATTTCTAGCTGAAATCGGCTCATCGCGCACCGGCCCAAGACATCGAGACCAACGTCATGTCATCCGCCTGGGTGGCACCCCGGCTGAACGACTCGACGGACTCGAGCACATGAGAAAGAAGGTTTTTTGCTCCGACCCCCGCCTGAGAAGCATTCGGAAGAAAGAATGGATCATACTGCTCGCCGTCCAGGTTTTCAGCCTCGACAATACCATCAGAGTAGTAGAGCAGGGTATCGAAGGGCTCCAATTTTATCTTCTCAGCTTTATAGACCGTAGTGGATATCATACCCAGAGGCGGGCCGCTGGCCGCGCCCACCCAGCGCGCTTCTCGATCCTTGCCAGCCAGTAGCGGCGGCAATTGGCCAGCGTTGGCCAGTTCAATTTCGCCCGTATTGAGGTCCAGAACGCAGTAGACGAAAGTGACAAACATCCCGCGCATTTTCGCGGCGGCCAGCGCTTTGTTCAAATCCGTCAAGATTTCTGCGGGCCCCGCCCCGGCGCCGCAACGCATCCGGAACTCGCTCACCACCCGGGCCATATAGAGTGCCGCCGGCACCCCCTTTCCCGAGACATCGCCAAGGGCAAGACCAATCCGGCCGTCGGCGAGCACCTCGCAGGTGTAGAGGTCCCCGCCGACCTCCTGGGCCGAGCGATTAAATGCATCCACCTCGAAGCGCCCACCCGGGTCCTCGGGAAGCTCCGCAGGCAAGAAGCTGCGCTGGATTTCGGCCGCCATTTCCATTTGCTGGGTGAGAAGGGTCTGCTTGACCTCTTTTTCGTGGAGGCGCGCATTTTCAACGGCAACGGCGACCTGGCGGCAAAACGTGGCGAAAAGCTCGAGGTCAGGTTTCGTGAACGGCCGGCCCGCCTTGTGGTTCAACACCTCGCTCACGCCAACAATGCCATCGTGAACAATCAGGGGGGCGGCCAGAATCGATTTTGTCACGAAACCAGTGACTTCATCTGCTGCCTGAAAAAATCGATTGTCTTTTGTGACGTCGGCCACGAGCAGAGGCTCCCTAGTCTCGGCCACAGTGCCGGCGATACCCTGCCCTTTTTTGATTTGAATGGTCTTGAGCTTCTCCACCCCCACGCCCCCTACGGAAATTTCGAACTCAAGGCACTCAAGATCATTATTCCAGAGCATGATCGAGGCGGCCTCGGCCTCCATCATCTCCTTGGCCATTTCCATGACCCGGTTCATCACTTCCTGAAGATTAAGGCTTGAGGAGACGAGGACAGTGACGTCAATGAGGCGGGAGAGATTTCTCACGCGCGCTCTGAGATCCTCGAGCTCGCTGAGCGAGTCAGAATTCTCCAAGTCGGTTTCCAAGGTATCATCGGGTTCAAACTGGGCAGAAGCCGTCATGCGGGACCCTAATGGGATAAACTGGCTGTCGATTGCCACGCGAAACAGGTAGAAGCGGACACCCGCGCCACCTAACGCCAGGCGCTCCGTCCACTAGCTCAATCCATGAAACGATACCATTCAAGTTCTTGAATCTACAATCCTTTTCTATTGAGCGCACATTAAGCGACAGCACTTACACAAAGAAGCTCACAGCACCTACCTGAAGAAATGCAAAGCATACATAGTACATTATACATTAACATACACGCACAACTAAATGATTATAAACGAGATATCTCTCTATGTATTACACGGAAAGTAGGGGTCGGTCGGCGCGGTTCGAGATGTTCGCCCCGGGGCCCTCCTATGAGCGGCATGTTGCACTCACCCCCCTATAACCCTTCATAAACCGGCGCGGTTGCTTCCCTTCACGTCCTTGTTGACGACGTTGACGGGCCACTCGCCCGAGAGCACGCGGCGCACCTCATTAGGCGCCCCCTGCTGGAGCCCCTGCATTGCCTCGATGCTGTACCAGGCTGCGTGGGGGTTGATGATGACGTTCTCTCGGTCCCTCAAGGGGTGCGGATTGGGAAGCGGCTCGGGGTCGGTCGTGTCCAGGCCGCAGCCACCGATTTCACCCGCATCGAGGGCGCGAACGAGCGCGTCTGTGTCGATGATAGGCCCCCTGGCGCAGTTGATGATGTAGGCGGTGTTTTTCATCGCCTTGAACACATCGTCGTTAATCATGCCGCGTGTCTGGGGAATCAACGGTGGGTGGACGGAAAGAAGGTCCGCCTCCTTGAAAAGCTCATCGTTCTCAACTTTCCTGGCCGGCACATCGAACTGCCCCTCCTCGACGAACGGATCGGAAAAGATGACCTTCATCCCGAAACTGTCACCCCGCTTTGCCACCTCCCGAGCGATGTTACCGAAGCCGAGGAGGCCGAGCGTGCTGCCCTCAAGACGGAACATGGGCTTCCCGGCCATGACATTCCACTCGCCCGCCCTGACCTGCCGGTCGAAAAATGCCACCCGGCGAACACAGGCTAATATCAGCGCCATGGCGTGCTCGGCGACCTCCTGGATGCAATAAGTTGGGTTGTTCGTCACGATGATCCCGGCCTCGGTCGCCGCCTTTAGATCGATCGTGTCCACCCCAATTCCGTAGCGAGCGATAATCTTGCAGTTAGGCATCTGGCCCATCGCCTCTGAAGTGATGGGGCCCGCGTAGGTGTTAAGGATGGCATCGCAGTCGCCCGCCTCGAGCAAGAACTCCTCGGGCGTCTTTGTCTGGAGCGCGACTAAGGTGGCTAGCCCCTTGAGCGCCTCATTCTCCACATCAAGCGAATCCCAGACATAGTCCGTTAGAACAACCTTCGCGTTGCCGGACATTTCCCTTTCCTCCTTATTCGCCGCACCAGGGCGACGTCAATGAATAACTACTCGTAGCAGCGATGGATATCGAAGCGGATGCTATCCCAGCCATCCAGGCGGATCAAGACGTTGAAATCCTTGACCCTCCATACCCAGTATGTTACCAGCTTAGGGAAATTTCACTCCGCCGAAAATGGAGACCTCATGGCCGAGATACAGAATTTCAGACTCTCGCCCGATGAAAGCGTTCTGCTCATTGTAGACCTTCAGGAAAAACTGATGACCGCCATGCCCGGGGCTCCTCGCAAGCGCACTCTAGACTCGGTTCACACCCTAATCGAGGCCGCCAGCCACCTCGGCTTCCCAATCATGGCCACCGAACAATACCCAAAGGGACTGGGGCCCACTGTAGCCTCGTTGGCCGAGGCAATCCCGAATTTCTCGCCCTTCGAGAAAATGACATTCAGCTGCACGGGAGCGGGTGAGTTTATTTCCGACATCAAGGCCCTTGGCCGCTCAAAAATTATCCTCACCGGCTGCGAGACCCATGTATGCTGTTATCAAACGGCGCTGGACTTGATGGAAATCGGTTTCATCGTTCACGCTGTGGGCGACGCGCTGTGCTCTCGCCAAAAACTCAACTGGCAAACCGGCCTAGCGGCGCTTGAGCGGGCCGGAGCGATTCCGACAACGACCGAACAGGTGCTTTTCGACCTGCTCAAAGTAGCTGGCACAGAGAATTTCAAAGCCCTCTCGCGCCTGATAAAATAATTCCGGCGCCCAAAAGGAAAGATACCGACCATGGCGACTTCTCAAGGTGGAAAACTACGCGTTGGAGTCCTCTTTGGCGGTCGCTCGACCGAACACGAGGTCAGCCTAGCCTCGGGCAGGGCTATCATGTCCAACCTTGACCAGAACCGCTACGAGGTGGTGCCCATCCTCATCACTCCCGCAGGAGGCTGGCGCCTACTACCAGAGCCCGAGGCGGAGGCCGAGGCGGGCCTAGAGGTCTTCTTTCCACCCGTGCCGGGAAAAAACGCCCTGCTCTTCCCCGAAGGCGGCGAAGCTGGGGCAGTCGATGTTTTCTTTCCAATCATTCACGGAACCTTCGGCGAAGACGGCACCCTCCAGGGCCTGCTCGAGCTGGCGAGTGCGGCCTTCGTTGGCCCAGGCTGCCTCTCCTCTGCGGCCTCGATGGACAAAACGGCGGCCAAGGCACTGCTGCGTGCCGCCGGGCTCCCCGTCTTGCCCTCCCAAAACATCACCCAAAGCCACTGGGAAGCCGAACGCGAGGGCATCCTCGACGACGCCAGCTCCGACATCGGCTTCCCTTTGTTCGTCAAGCCTGCCTCGACGGGCAGTAGCGTGGGCATCCACCGCGTCGAGTCGGCGGAGGATTTTGCCGCCGCCGTCGATGATGCCTTCTCTTACGACTCCAAGGTACTGATCGAGGAAGAAGCCAAGGGGCGTGAGCTTGAGTGCGCCATTATTGAAGACCCAAGTGGCGGGCCGCCGTTGGCGAGCCCCCTAGCTGAGATTTTCCCCTTGGAGGGCTGGTACGACTACGAGGCGAAATACACGCCCGGCAAAACCGAAGTTACCATTCCGGCCAACGTATCGCGCGGCGCAAGCGGAAAAATGCAAGAGATCGCCCGGGCCGCTTTCGGGGCGCTGGGCTGTTCGGGGCTGGCCCGGGTGGATTTCTTCTTCCGGGAAACACGGGGTGAGATCTATATCAACGAGTTGAACACCCTGCCCGGCTTCACCGAGTTAAGCGGCTACCCCAAGATGATCGCCGAGGCGGGAATCAATTACCCGGCCATGCTAGATCGGCTCATCGACTGTGCCCTCGCCAGACAGGCCAGAGTCGCCAAGCGACATTTCAGCCGGGCGAACTAATCTCCCTAAGCATCGAACAGGAAAGGCACGTAGATATCCACTATCGTCGCGGGCCATTTGTGCCCGCGGGTAATCTGGTGTTTCTACAATAAAACCTAATAGAGCCCGAGCGAGCCCGCATAAAACGACTCAGTCGAGCACACCAGCCAGAGGCGGTAGAGGCGGAAGATTCGCTCGCCGACGATCTCCCTCGCCCGCTCGGCGTTCCTCTCAAGATTCTCGTACCACTGGTGGCAGGTTCTGGCGTAGTGGAGACGGCGGTTCTCCACGTCGAAGATTTCCCACTCATAAAGCTCCATGATGTCCATGAGGTGAGTGATGTTGTCGAGCTCGCCGTTCGGAAAAACGTGTTTTCCGAGAAAATCGGTCTGCTCGTTCGCTTCCAGGCTTTCTCGTGAGTGATGCCGTGGTTCAGGAACAGGCTGCCGTCCCTGAGGCGGTTCCGGACCCACCTGAAATAGTATGGATAGGTGAGGATCCCAAGGTGCTCGATGATTCCGGTGGCTGAAATTTTCTCGTAGGTCTGGCCCTCGGGGAGATCGCGGTAGTCCATATGGCAAATCTGGCGACGGTCCTCGAGCCCCTCGCGGCAGACCCACTGCTGGCCCCATACGGCCCGCTCGCGCGAGAGGGTGACCCCTTGTGACTCTCGTGCCGTAGTACTTGGCCGACCAAATAGCGAGGCGCCCAGCCGCAGCCGATATCGAGGTGCTCCTCACCGGGCGAGAGACGAAGATTGCGGCAAACCAAGTCCAGTTTGTCACGCTGCGCCTGGGCGAGATCCCCCTCGGGCTCTCGGGAGTAGGCGCAGGCATAGAGCATGATTTCGCATAGAAAGAGTTGATAGAAATCGCCCCGCACCCCCTCAGCGTTACAGGCCATGACGCCGGGTTTGGTCATGACTTTGAGTGATGGCTCGCAGGTGTCCATCATCACAGCGCTAAATGGGTCGAAGCAAGTGACGATACCCTCGGCACAGGGAAGGTCAGGCTTCATTTCATCGGAAGAATAGCCCCTGGGCCAGACGACTTCAAAGCCAGGCCTAAACCACTCGGGTCCGCAATCTCAGTGTTTGATGCGCGAGAAAATCGGATCGGCAATTACTATTTTTGGCACAAAAATTTCCCTCTCTCGCTGGCGGCCCAAACAAGCGGGAAACAGCGGGCGGCGCTAGTCCACCAGAACTTCTTCCATCGAGACCGTGCGGCCCTCGGAATTACTCTTCAGCATGGCCTGCATGACGCCGAGGGCGCGGATGCCATTAGTGCCGTTCACTTCGGGGTCACCCCCCTCGCGGATGGCGCGTCGAAGGTCGCTGAACTGCTCGGCATTGCCCAGGTCGCGTCCGTCCCAGAATCCGTAGCCGATATCGAGCGTCTCGGCATCGACCATGGCATCCTTGAATTTTTGGAAGGTGGGCTCCGCGCCGCTCGAAAAACTTAGTGCGCCCCTAGTCCCCTCAATGCTACCCATGAAGCGGAAGGGCGCGGTGTAGCTCCCCGAGATGATACCAAGCATTCCGCTTTTAAAATGCAGCACCCCGGCCGCCGTGTCGTCTGTCTTCGAGGGGCCGCCCACTTTTCCGCAGACCGCATGGACGGTGTCGATCTCGCCAAAGAGCCCCTCCATCAGGTCGGCTAGGTGGATCGTGTAACTGTAGAGTGGGCCACCTGGATTCTCCACCGGGTCCCAGCGCGGGCTCCCCTCCCCGGCTGTGAGACCGAGGGGGCCTGAGAAATTCACAGATGCCAAACTGACGGTTCCCAGCTCGCCAGCGTCTATCATTTTCTTGACGCGGCGAAACATGGGCCATCGCCTGAAGTTCTGGCCGATACCGAGCTTTACGCCTGCCGCCTCACAGGCGCTAACCATCTCCTTGCAGTCGGCGATGGAAAAGGCCATGGGCTTTTCCAGATGTATGTGTTTGCCCGCCTTCGCTGCGGCAAGCGTATGCTCCTTATGGACACCATTCGCCGAGGCGATGACAACTGCCTCGGAATTGGGGTCGGCCAAAAGGGCCTCCAGTGAACTATAATTCTTGCACGAGAACTTTTCGGCGAATTTTTCGCGCGTCCCGGCGGTCCTGGCAAAGCCACCCACGACCTCGGCCGCGCCGGAGGCCACCGCCGCATCAGCCAGAACATCCCCCCACCAGCCAACGCCGATGAAAGCGACTTTCAACAAATCGGAGCTACTCATAAATATCCTCTCCAGAAACAAAAACGAGAAAAAATCTATTGCTCCCGATGAATACGGGGCAGAAATAAAATCGCGGTATGCGCCACCCGAAGCTAGAATTAACCGATAATTTTGAGTTCGGGCACACTGAAAGGTGCTGAGGAGTTGTGGATAGCGACTTGGAGGGCGACTTTTCTCGCGATTTCGCGGAAAGCGACCGCCACCGCGCTCTCAGGATCACTCACCACAACGGGCACGCCCCGGTCGCCGCCAAGACGCACCTTGATGTCGAGAGGCACTGCCCCGAGGAAGGGCACCTCGTAGCGCTCTGCCGCCTTCTCACCACCGCCGTTGTCAAATATTTCTTCTCGCCGTCCGCAGCCGGGGCATTCGTAGTAGCTCATGTTCTCGATGATCCCCAGTATTGGTACGTCCGTCTTGCGGAACATTTGGAGCCCTTTGCGCGCGTCAAGCAGTGCAATGTCCTGGGGCGTCGTGACGATAACCGCACCCGCCAGCGAGACCTGTTGGACAATAGTGAGCTGGGCGTCGCCCGTTCCGGGAGGCAGATCGAGGATCAGATAATCGAGATCCTCCCACTTCGTCTCGCCCAGGAACTGGACCAGCGCCTTCATCACCATCGGGCCACGCCAGATGACAGGGCTGTCCTCCTCGACCAGAAAGCCCATCGACATCACCTGCACACCATGGCCCACAAGTGGGTAAATCCGGTTGTTCTCATCAGACATCGGTTTCTCGCCGGCAATGCCGAGCATCTGGGGCTGACTGGGGCCGTATATATCAGCGTCAAGCATGCCTACGCGAGCTCCCTCGGCTACGAGTGAGAGCGCGAGGTTCGAGGCAACGGTAGATTTTCCCACCCCGCCTTTGCCGCTCGCGACAGCGACGATATTCTTTACGCCATCGACCGACATCTTCCCTTGCGCGGTGGGCCGGGCGGTCACATGGCTATCGAGGCGCACGTTCACCGTGGCCACGCCATCAAGCGTACCGACTTCCATCCGACACTCGTCCATGAACTGCTCCTTGCGGGGGTGGGCCGGAGTCGTGAGTTCCAGCGTGAACGCCACCGCGTCTCCACAAACCTGAACATCTTTGATCATATTGAGACTAACTACATCCTTTCCCAGATCCGGGTCTTTTACCTTCTTGAGTGCCTCAAGCACCCGCTCGCTCGTCACTTCCGTCATCTAATCCACTCCTATTGCGCGTTGCCGCGCATGTATAGCTATCTAAAATCGGGATGATTAGTCGCTCCTGCCGCGCCTTTTAAGTACTCCTTTCCCGGTTAATTCAGGGGCATCTTAGGGTCCACATTTTGAGACTGTCAAACTATCACTAAGCCAGACAAAAGACCCGCCCGCCTTTTGTTTTCAAAATAACCTCTAATGCAGTTGAC
>Ga0114999_10003528_pt1 | contig 19525 bp, 23 predicted proteins | sample ArcticOcean_MG_C_3_FD_89820 | JGI IMG/M metagenome (GOLD analysis project Ga0114999, IMG submission 89820) | Marine microbial communities from western Arctic Ocean - ArcticOcean_MG_CB8_126 | ecosystem: Environmental > Aquatic > Marine > Oceanic | place: Arctic Ocean: Canada Basin | collected...
GGCCGTGCTGGTCTTTGCGCTGCTGTCCGCGTTCATTTTCCAGTTCGCCTTCGACCCCAATCCCCGCGTGGTCGCGACTGTAGGTCCAGGCATCGTCTGGGTTGCGTACCTATTCGCCGGCATCCTCGGGCTGGGGCGCACCTTCGTGCTAGAACGAGACGGCGGCACGCTAGACGGGCTCGTCCTTGCACCCGTCAGTCGTGAAGCGATCTACGCCGGCAAGGTGCTGGGTGCGTTTACGCTGATGGCCGTGGTCGAAGCGTTGATGCTGCCGGTCTTCGTCGTCCTCTACGACCTCCCGGTGATCAATCCATGGTTCGCGAGCATGACCCTGCTGGCGACGCTGGGCTTCGCCGCGGTCGGGACGATCTTCTCGGCCATCGCGGTCCAGACCCGCGCGCGGGAAGTGCTACTCCCGTTGCTGTTCTTGCCGGTGGTACTGCCCGTCGTCGTGGCGGCAGTCGCGAGCAGCAGCTCGATCTTCCAAGGCGAGGGTTGGTCGGACTTCGGGCGTTGGTTCCAACTCCTGCTGGTCTTCGACACGCTATTCCTTGTGATATCATCGTTGGCGTTTGAGTACGTCTTGGAGGACTAGATGGCCACGGTGGCGGCAAGCCGAGTGGAGGTGGGTCAAGGGGCAGGGGGCCAACTCCTCTTGGCCGCGTCAGGTGTACTTGGCCTGGTCAACCTCTACCTTATTTTCTTCTGGGTGCCGACCGAGCAGGTCATGGGCATCGTCCAGCGCATCTTCTATGTACACGTGCCGACCGTCTGGGTCGGCTTCGTCGCATTCTTCTTCGTCGCCCTCTCCAGCCTGGCGTACCTGATCAAGCGCGATGTGAAGTGGGATCACCGGGCCCAGGCGGCAGCTGAGATCGGCGTCGTGTTCCTCACAGTGTCAATCGTCTCTGGCGCGGTGTGGGCCAAGCCCGTCTGGGGGACTTGGTGGACGTGGGACCCCAAGCTGACCTCAGTATTTGTCCTGTGGGTCATGTTTATCGGATACTTGATAGTGCGAGCGTACGCGCCGGGACGGCGCCAGGCCGCGACGTGGTCAGCGGTGGTTGGTATCATTGCATTCGCCGACGTGCCCATCGTCTACCTGGCGTCGGAGTGGTGGCGTTCGCTGCACCCTGAGCTTGTTGCCGGGCCACTGTCCGAGTCCGGCTCGCTCGAATCTTCCATGCGCATCACTCTCTATTTCTCGACCCTCACCTTCACTTTGATCTTCGCTTACCTCTTCCGTACGCGAGTGGCCCAGCGGCGGGACGAGGACACGATGGACGAGCTTCGCGCGGCGGTCTCCTAGGCAATGTCCCGCTTCTCCATGATGATGATGGTGTTGGTGTTGGCCCTGGCATTCCCGGCGACGACACTCGCAGCACCCATCGGCCATGAAGCCGCCGGCGAGAGCAACCTTGGCTTCCTCTTCACCGGCTTCTCAGTTGTCTGGGTCGGCCTGATCGCCTACGCGTTCTATGTCAACAGGCGCGAGCAGGCGCTGCGTCGAGAACTGGAAGAGCTCCGGCACCAACTGGCCGATAAGAACCCCAGCGACTAGTTGTAGAACACAGAGGCGCGGTTTGGCGTAGTCTGTGGGACGAGGACAGTCGAGATTGAGGCGGGTACGTGGCGGGCGAAACGCGGAACGGCGATAGTGAGGCGGAGCGGAGTGAAGTACACCCCAGCGCAGCAGCCGGAGAGTCTGAGCAGCGACGAGCCACGTGGCGGGCTGAACCGACGTATGCGGCTCATCATTGTTGGTTTCGTCATCGCCGTCGCCTTCGGTTACTTCGGTTTCACTGCTTTCCAAAGCGCCACGTCCTATTATTTGACCGTAGACGAACTGATTGAGCGTGGGCCCAGTCTGGGGGATTTACTGCAGGTGAAAGGCAGCCTTGTCCTAGAAAGCTTCACTCGCGAAGCAGCCGACGGTAGCGGCCCGACCATCGTGGCGGAGTTCCTGCTTGAGGACAATGGCCATCAAGTGTCTGCCACGTTCGACGGTGCCCTGCCCGACCTTTTCTTCAATCCGCACTCCGAGATCGTGCTAGGTGGTACCTACGGTGAGGACGGCGTCTTCGCCGCCGACCGCGTGCTGGTGAAGTGCCCGTCCAAGTACCGCGCCCTCGAAGTCGAGTTGCCGCCCGGCTACCGGGAGCAGACCTAGCTCCGCTGAGGACGCCGCCTCCACAGACGCACAGGGCCGGCGGCCGGCGCGCGCTCGACGAGCGCTGGCTCACCCACCTACGCGACAACCCTCTGGGCCTCGAAAAACTGGTGCCCTCGCTCGGGCTCGCGAAAGGCGTGCGTCTGTTCAACGAAGGCCGCTTCTTCGAGGCCCACGAGGCCTGGGAGGCGGCCTGGCACCAGGCTTTTTACCCTGAGCGCCTGCTGTATCTGGCGCTCACTAAACTGGCTGCGGGGCTCGTGCAGAACCGGCAGGGCAGTGCGGCCGGCGCGCGCAAGCAGATAGACGATGCGCTGCGGGTCTTAGGCTCGTTTACGCCACGCTGTTGCGGCCTCGATACCGGGCTCATCACCGCTGACGCCGTTGGCTGGCTCGCTCCGCACCGGAGCACACCAACGGTCCACTCAACCACTTAGGGCTCCCGCCGCCAGCAGGCCTCAAAAGCAAAGCCCCCACGTAAGGGGTTCCTTGCTTCTCGTCAGTGCGTCCTCGTTTATGCTGCGTCGGCCTTTGAGGTCTTCTTCGCCCTCTTGGTTGTCTTTTCCGCCGCCGGTGTGATCGCGAACGCGAGTTCACTCAGAGCCTCTACTCTGTGCCCGCACTGAAGGCACTTGTCGTAGTGGCCGTAGAGGTCTTCGCTTCGCTGGAGGTCACCCGAACACCTGGGGCACGCCCTGAAGAGTACTTCCATGTCTAAGCCTTTTCCTTCACTGAGGAGGGTGACTGCATCCTCCTGTTAGTTTCTATGTTAGATGGCGTTCTCGGCGAAGAGATGCCACGGTATGGAATCGTATAAGCGTGGTTGACACGAACTGTATCAAGTAGTTATCCTACGTTACGTGGGGCCACGATGCAACGGGTCCCGCACTCAATCTTCGGTGCAGCAGGCAACAACCGCATGCCCGACACTCGCAGCACTTGAAGACGAGGCGCACGGCCAGCGCGAGGCGCTGTTGACGAAGAGTGAGTCCGTAGTGCCGACCCCGGCCGAGCAGGCCGGGGTCTACATCATCAGTGTCGCGGCGCGAATGCTCGCCATGCACCCGCAGACACTGCGCAAGTACGAGCGCTTCGGTCTGATCCGGCCCTCGCGTACAGACGGCATGCTCCGCCTGTACTCCGCTGAAGACATCATGCGCTTGCGTATGATCAAGCACTTGGTCGACGAGCTCCGCCTCAACCTGGCGGGCGTCGAAACCGTCATGGGTCTCGTCGAGCGGCTGGAATCGTTCCGCCAGCGGATCGCGCCTGGCACAGGCTCCGTGGCACGGGCATTCGAACGTGAGATGCAGGCCATATTCGACATTCTTCAGGGACACGCACGCGCCGAACGGGAGACACCATAGTGGCAGACCACGACGACGAGCAGCCGACCTCAGCCGACTCCAATGCTCCGGCACCAGTCGACGAGTCTCCGCAGGAGCGCGTCGAGAGGGAACGGGACGAGTTCAAAGCCCTCGCTCAGCGGGCGCAGGCCGACCTGATTAACTATCGACGCCGCGTCGACGAAGAGCGCCGGGCGCTCGAGCAGAACGCGGCCAACAGCGTCATCGTGCGGTTGCTGCCCATCGCTGACGACCTCGAACGAGCGGTCGGCGCCCTGCCGCAGGATGCCGGTTCGTGGGCAGACGGCGTGCGCATGGTGCTCCAAGGCCTGTGCACGACCATCGAGACGGTCGGCGTGAAGGCCTACTCTCCGGAGCCAGGGACGACTTTCGACCCAGCTAACCATGACGCCATTTACTACCATCCGACGGGCGACCAGCCGCCGGGCGCCGTGCTCCAGTGCGTGCGGCCCGGCTATCGGTCGCAGGATCGGGTGCTGCGGGCTGCACAGGTGGTCGTGGCGAGAGCCCCTGAACAGGCCGGCGACGGTGCGACGGCCACGGCGCAATAGGGCAAAATACGCAACGGCCCGCCGAGCGACGCGGGCAGGAGAAAACATATGGCCAAAGTCCTTGGAATCGACCTCGGCACCACCAACTCGTGCATGGCCGTCATTGAGGCCGGCGAGCCGACGGTGTTGGAAAATAGCGAAGGGGGCCGGACGACGCCCTCAATGGTCGCCATCAACGACAAGTCCGGCGAGCGATACGTGGGCCAGATGGCCAAGCGGCAAGCCGTCACCAACTCCGACAACACCGTTTACTCAACGAAACGCTTCATCGGGCGCAAGTTCTCCGAAGTGAGCTCGGAAATCAAGGAGGTCGGCTTCGCGATCATCGAAGGGAAGAACGGCGACGCCGCCATCCAGATGGGGGACCGCCCTTACTCGCCCCCCGAAGTCTCCGCCATGATCCTCCAGAAGCTGAAGGCCGACGCGGAGGCGAAACTGGGCGAGACCATCACCGAGGCCGTCATCACCGTGCCCGCCTACTTCAACGATAGCCAGCGGCAGGCGACGAAGGATGCCGGGTTGATTGCGGGGCTCGACGTCCTGCGCATCATCAACGAGCCAACCGCCGCCGCGCTGGCCTACGGCCTCGACCGCAAGAACGACGAGACCATCGCCGTCTTCGATCTCGGTGGCGGCACCTTCGACATCTCTATCTTGAGCATCGGGGAGGGTGTCTTCGAGGTGAAGTCGACCCACGGCGACACCCACCTCGGCGGCGACGACTGGGACCAGCGGATCATCGAGTGGCTGGCCGACGAGTTCAAGCGCGACCAGGGCATCGACCTGCGCAGCGACCGCATGGCGCTCCAGCGCCTGCGGGAAGGCGCCGAGAAGGCGAAGATCGAGCTCTCCAGCGTGATGCAGACAGAGGTCAACCTCCCTTTCATCACGGCCGACGCCACGGGCCCGAAGCACCTCGCGATGTCGCTGAGCCGCTCGAAGCTTGACCAGCTGACCAACGACCTGCTCGAGCGGACCACGGCGCCAGTCAATCAGGCGCTCAAGGACGCCGGCGTCTTGGCGTCCGGCGTCGACGAGGTCGTGCTCGTGGGAGGGATGACGCGCATGCCCTCGGTCATCGAGAAGGTGCAGGCGCAGTTCGGCAAGGAGCCACACAAGGGCGTGAACCCGGACGAGGTCGTCGCCGTGGGCGCGGCCATCCAGGCGGGCGTCCTTCAAGGCGAAGTACAGGATATCGTCCTCGTGGACGTGACTCCGCTGACCTTAGGCATCGAGACGCTGGGCGGAGTCCTCACTCCGTTGATCAAGCGCAACACCAGCATCCCGACCCGGCAGACGGAGACTTTCACCACCGCCGCGGACAATCAGACCAGCGTGGAGGTGCATGTCCTCCAGGGCGAGCGCTCCATGGCGGCGGAGAGCAAGACCATCGGGCGCTTCTCCCTGGACGGAGTAGCGCCCTCGCCCCGAGGCCTACCCCAAATCGAGGTCGGCTTCGATATCGACGCCAACGGAATCCTCAATGTGTCCGCCACTGACAAGGCGACCGGCAAGGAACAACGCATCACCATCACGGCGAGCTCTGGCCTATCAAAAGACGAGGTTGAGTCGCTCGTGAAGGAAGCGGAGGAGCACGCCGAGGAGGACCAGGTTAGGCGCGAGCTCGTGGATGCGCGCAACGGAGCCGACAATGCGATCTACCAGGCCGAGAAGGCGCTTAACGAGCACAGCGACAAGGTCGGCGACGATATCAAGCAAGAGGTCCGCAGTAAGATCTCGGACGTCCAGGGCGCTGTCTCCGGCGACGACCCAGCCAGAATCCGCGCCGCGCTAGAGGCGCTTAGCACTGCCGTGGCCCTCATTGGCCAGGCCATTTACCAGGAAGACGATCAATCGACGGACGGCGAGGCGCCTGCGTCAGACCAACCGCCGGGCGAACCGAGCGACGAGGATACGATCGAGGGCGAGTTCCGCGAGGTGTAGTCTCGAAGGGTACGGCCTACCTTGACGCTGGGTGGACCAGCGCGCGGAGCAAGTCGGCTGCCACGGCCTTGTCCAACGGATGGTTGTTGTTGCCGCACTTGGGCGACTGTATGCACGCCGGACAGCCGGCCACGCACCCGCACTCCGCCACCGCCGCCAGCGTCGTTCGCCACAGCTCATCGACGATCTCATATCCATGCTCGGCGATGCCGACGCCGCCGGGGTGGCCGTCGTAGATAAAGACGACCGGGCCGCCGGTATCGGCGTGGAGCACCGTGGAAACGCCTCCAATGTCATTTCGGTCGCACAGCGCGAACAGCGGCAGGACGCCGATGGCCGCGTGCTCCATCGCGTGAAGCCCGCCGGCCAGGTCGGCGCGCTCGCGCAGTGCCTTCTGGAAAGCCTGCCCCGGCACGTCGAACCACAGCGCAACGGTGGGGAATCGGTCCTCCGGCATCTCCAGCGTCTCCTCACCGAGCACCTCGTTACCGTAGATGCTCTTGCGGCGATAGCCCACCACCGCACGTGAGACCTCCACCTCACCCAGTGCCACGCTCGCGCCGCCGGCCTTCTTGGCAGCGTGTGTGGCAGTGATCCGAATGTCGGTCAGCTCGCGCGACTCCGTGTAGTACGGTGCGTCAGTACGCTTCAGGTACGCGGCCTTCGTGGTCAGGTCCAGTCGTTCGACGATGTAAGGCTCACCCTGGTGCAGGTAGATGGCGCCACGGTGGAGCTGTGCGTAGGCTGAGTGCTCTTCGACACGCTCCAGCACGCGGCCCGACTCAGCCTCGACGGCGGCGAACTGGCCGCTCGACGCGGAGCGAATATTGACGGACTGCGCGGGGTACTCAATGGACGGCACCGGGAACCAACGTCCTCTTCGTTGGTGCAGCAGACCATCGGACTCGAGCGCGGGGACCAGCTCTTCGAGTGCTGCGCGGCCGAACAATGCTACGTCCCGTTCGTCCAGCGGAGCCTCGTAGGACGCGCAGAGTAAGTGGGCCTTGAGTATGTGGGGATTACCGGGCCGGGTGCGCGCATGTTCGTGGGGGCGCCCGAAGAAGAAGTCCGGGTGGCGCATGAGATACTGGTCCAGCGGGTTGTCTTGGCCCACGAGGATACTGAGCGCCTCGTGGCCGCGCCGGCCCGCCCTCCCGGCCTGCTGCCAGGTGCTGGCGATGCTGCCGGGGTAGCCGGCGAGCACGGTCGCCTCGAGGTCGCCAACGTCGATGCCGAGCTCCAAGGCATTGGTCGCCACGACACCCAGTAGTTCGCCATTGGCCAGGCCCGTTTCCACGGCACGCCGGTCCTCCGGCAGGTAGCTGGCGCGGTATGGCCGGACTCGCTGCGCCAGGCCATTGCCGTCGACGCTCAGCCTATCGCGCACGGCCATGTAGACCAGTTCAGCCTGCCGGCGGGTACGGACGAAAACGAGTGTCCGTACGTCACGTCTCAGCAACATCTCAAGCAAGCGTGCAGCTTCGCTGCTGGCGCTGGCTCGGGTTGCCTTCCCTTCGTCAACGATGGGTGGGTTCCAAAAGACGAAATACCGGCCGCTGGATGGGGCGGCGTCCTCGCTGATGATGCGGGCGGCACGACCAGTGAGGTTTTGGGCGTGGTCCTCGGGATTGGCGATGGTGGCCGAACTGAGAACGAAGACTGGATCAGCGCCGTAGGTCCGGCAGATGCGGCGCAGCCGCCGTATGACATTGGCAAGGTGCGAGCCGAAAACTCCACGGTACGCATGCGCCTCGTCGATGACGACATAGCGAAGAGACCGGAAGTACCGGGACCAGGCTTGGTGGTTCGGCAGGATGCCGAAGTGCAACATGTCCGGGTTAGTCAGAATCACCTGCGCGGAGCGGCGGATCTCGGCGCGCTCGTCCCTTGGCGTATCGCCATCGAACACCATGGCGCGCTGGCGGGAGCGCTCCGGCAATAGCTCACGAAGGCTCCGCAGCTGGTCCTGGGCCAGCGCTTTGGTGGGGAACAGAAGCAGCGCACGGCTCGAAGGGTCGTCGAGAAGCGTCTGCACCACGGGAACGCCGTAGCACAGGCTCTTGCCGCTTGCGGCGGGTGTGACCACGGCCACGTCCTCACCGTCGAGCACGGCGTCGATGGCCTCGACCTGGTGCGCATACAGGGGGAGGTTCCGCCGCCCCACTAGCGCATCGAGCAGTGCGGGGTGCAGGGTATGGCGGAGCTCGCCATAGCGCGCTTCGGTCGGCGGCACGTGCTCGACGTGCGCTACCTGGCCAGTGTGCCAGTCCGCGCCACGCAAGTGCGCGATGAAGCCCTCAACGTCCAGTCGGCGTGGGGGCGCTTCAGTCACTGTCGATAACCTCGCGCTGGATGTCAACGAGCTCGGTGTCGAGGCGCTGTCCCTGTGCGAAAGCCACGGCGTGGTCGATCATTTCGCCCGCGTGGCCGCCGCTGTTGCTGGCGCAGGTGATGCCTAGAACGAGCGTCTGCCAGGTGTCGAGGCCATCGACCTCGGCGACGGAGACGTTGAACTTTTGTCTGAGACGCGAGATCAGGGCCTGGGCCACTTGGCGCTTGCCCTTGAGCGAGCGGTTGGCGGGGAGATGGAAAACGAGGCGAGCCGTGCCGATTTGCAGGGCGCGTTCCTGTCTGTCGTGGGGTGGCGGCCACTATAGCAGGGAGGTGAGGGAAAGCCTCCCCCCCAATGTCGCACGAACAGCACTCGCCGGCCGCGTTGACCGACTTTGTGAATTAGTGATACAACGCACCTCAGCCGATCCTTTGGACAACACTTTGAACACTGTTCCGTCCAGCCCGCAGGCTGGCACCGAAGTCCCCGAAGTCCCCGAAGTCGTCATTCAGCGCCTGCCTCAGTACCTTCGGGCGTTGTCTAACCTGCAGCGCGAGGGCCAGGATGTCATCAGCTCGCAGCAACTAGGGGGTCTGCTCCATGTGACGCCGGCCCAGATACGCAAGGACTTGAGCTACTTCGGCCGGTTCGGAAAGCAAGGCCGGGGCTACAATATTCGGCATTTGCTGGAGCGCCTTCGCCACATTTTGGGGCTGGAGCGTACATGGAATGTCGCGGTGGTGGGCGTCGGGCGCTTGGGCCGCGCCATTATCAGCTATCAGGGCTTTCAGCCGGAGGGCTTTCGGGTGGTCTGCGCGTTCGACGCGGACCCGAATCTCATTGGCCAGACGGCGGGCGGACTGATGATCCATGACATCGCGAACATCAGAGAGGTGCTCGCGGGCGAGTCGGTCCAGATCGCCATCGTTTCCGTTCCTGCATCGGAGGCGCAGGCCGTCATCGACCATTTGGTGGAGGCGAAGATCGAGGCAGTCCTTAGCTACGCGCCGATGGCAGCTCACGTCCCCAGCAACGTCCACATCCGAAGCGTTGACCCGGTCCTCGAACTCCAGTCGATGACGTACTACCTGCGCGCGCCGGACTAACGGTCGCTACGAACTCGGGGTTCCTTCGCGATCAGGGGCGCCGACACCCCTATGTCGCCGACGACGGGAGGTATCGAGGCGGACCTGGGCCCGCCGCAGCGAGGCCAGCGCACGTTCCAAGTCCACGTCGGCGGTTCGCTCATTGATGCGCGCACGCGCACGCGCACGGGCTTCCTCGGCGCGGGCTTCGTCGATCTCATCAACGTGCTCGGCCGCGTCAGCGAGGACCATGACACGGTTCCCGCCCACTTCAATGAAGCCGCCGGAGACGACCAGCGAAGTCTCGGTGCCTCCAAGCCGGTAGCGCAGTTCGCCAGGCTGGAGCACCGCCAGCAGCGCAGCGTGGTTCGGCAGGATGCCGAGTTGGCCTTCCGTCCCTGGTGCGGCGAGCGCGTCGACATCGCCCTCGTAGAGTGACGCCTCGGCCGTGATGATCTCAAGGTGCATTGGGGTCATGGTTACGACGCCGTCGCGCCCTCGCGCTGGCCAGAGCGCTCGAGCACCTCATCGATGGTGCCGGCCATGTAGAAGTCCTGCTCTGCGATGTCGTCGTGCTTGCCTGCGAGGATCTCGCTGAAGCCGCGCACCGTCTCAGCGACAGGGACGTAGCGCCCCTCGCGCCCGGTGAACTGCTCAGCGACGAAGAAAGGCTGCGACAGGAAGCGCTGAATCTTCCGGGCTCGGTTGACGATGATCTTGTCCTCGTCGGAGAGCTCTTCGATGCCAAGGATGGCGATAATGTCCTGCAGGTCGCGGTAGCGCTGCAGCACACTCTGAACGGCGCGGGCCGTTTCGTAGTGCTCGCGACCGACAATGGTGGGGTCCAGCGCTCGCGACGATGATGTAAGTGGGTCTACCGCGGGGAACAGGCCCTGCTCAGCGATGGAGCGCTCGAGCGCGATCACTGCGTCCAGGTGGCCGAACGTCGTCGCGACACCCGGGTCGGTGTAATCGTCGGCTGGGACGTAGATGGCCTGGAAGGAAGTGATCGACCCTTTGTTCGTCGAGGTGATGCGCTCCTGCAGGTCACCCATCTCCGTGCTCAGGGTTGGCTGGTAGCCAACCGCCGAGGGCATGCGGCCCAGCAACGCCGACACCTCCATGCCCGCGAGGATGTATCGGTACATGTTATCGATGAACAGCAGCACATCCTGGCCCATGTTGTCGCGGAAGTATTCCGCCATAGTCAGGCCTGTCATGGCGATGCGGAGGCGGACGCCGGGCGGCTCGTTCATCTGGCCAAAGACCAGCGCCGTCGAGGCAAGCACGCCCGATTCCTTCATTTCGTTCCAGAGGTCGTTGCCCTCGCGAGAGCGCTCACCGACCCCGGCGAAGACGGAGTAGCCCTGGTGGACGTTAGCGATGTTGCGAATGAGTTCCATGATGACGACTGTCTTGCCGACGCCCGCGCCGCCGTAAGCGCCGACCTTGCCGCCCTTGGTGAAGGGCGCGATGAGGTCGATGGCCTTGACGCCGGTCTCCAGCACCTCCGCGGTGACGGACTGCTCGTCGAAAGCCGGCGCGGAGCGGTGAATAGGCCAGCGCTCTTTCGCATCGAGGGGGCCGAGGTCATCCAGTGGTTCGCCGATAACGTTGAAGATACGGCCGAGGCTGGGCTCGCCAACCGGGACCAAGATGGCGTCGCCGGTGTCCTTCACTACGGTGCCTCTCGCCAGGCCTTCGGTGGGTCCCAGGGCGAGACAGCGCACCCAGTTGTTGCCGATCTGCTGTTCGACTTCGAGGACGAGTCGCTCGCCGTTGATCTCAAGCTCAAGGGCGTTGTGAATCCCCGGCAGGTTGTCCGCCGGAAACTCGGCGTCGACGACGGTGCCGATCACTTGTACGACCTTGCCTTCGGTTCCCTGGGCCATCTCTCGCCTCCTCGCCTGATGCCTCTAGCCTTCGAGGGCGGCCACGCCGCCGACGAGGTCAAGAAGCTCGTTGGTGATGCTCTCCTGGCGAACCTTGTTCATCTCCAGGGTGAGCGCATCGATCATGTCATCCGCCGCGTCGGTCGCGTTGCGCATAGCGACCATGCGCGCCGACTGCTCGCTGGCCTGGGCCTCGAGCATTGAGTAGTACAGCTGCGCCTCTAGGAAGCGCGGCAGCAATGCGCCAAGCAGCTCGGGGGCGCTCGGCTCGAACAGGCTGTCGGTCATCAGGGCGGCCTCGCCGAGTTCTGCCGGGTCGACCGGAAGCAGCCGCTGGACCACCGGGGTCTGCACTAGCGTGTTCACATACACGGTGTAGGCCAGGTAGACCTCGTCGACCTGAGCCGTACGGTACATCGTCTCCACTTGCCGCACGATGGGGATGCAGTCCGCCATCGTAGGACGGTCGGACATGCCAGAGTAGTCAGCAATGACGTCAGCGCCCGTGCGGGTGAAGAAGTCGCGTCCTTTGCGCCCGACGGTGATGACGGAAACGGGAGTGTCCGAGCGCAGCAGGCGTTGGGCCGTCTCGCGGTTCATGTTCGTCGGCAGGCCACCGGCGAGACCGCGATCCGGCGTGACGTGCACAACGAGGACTCGCTCAACGGGGCGCTGCTCCAATAGCGGGTGGACGCCATCGTCGCCCGCGGGGTTCATTTGCGTGAGTCCGGCGATGACTTGGCGTATCTTGCGGGCATACGGCCTCGCCGCCGTAACGCGCTCCTGCGCGCGGCGCATTTTCGAGGCGGCGATCATCTGCATGGCCCGGGTGACCTTGGCTGTATTCTGGACGCTGCGAATGCGCCGCCGTAGCTGTCGAACGTTTGCCATAAGCCCTACGCGAAGGTCTGCTTGAAAGCAGCGATGGCGTCCTTCAGCGCCGTCTCGTTATCGTCGGTGATGTCCTTGGCCTCGTCGATGGAGGACAGGATCGTGGGCTTGCTGGTGCGTATGTAACCTAGGAGTTGGTCCTCAAAGTCAGAAATTCGATCGACCGGCACGTCGTCCATGTGCCCGTTGATGGCCGCGTACATGGCCGCGACCTGCTCAGGCAGCACCCGTGGTGCGTACTGCACTTGCTTGAGTAGTTCAGTCAAGCGTTGGCCACGATCGAGCTGCGCGCGAGTCGCCGCGTCCAAGTCGGACGCGCCGAACTGGGCAAACGTCGCGAGAGCACGGTATTGCGCCAGCTCCAGGCGCATCCGGCCGGCCACCTTACGCATGGCGCGGGTCTGTGCCGCGCCACCGACGCGGGAGACGGACAGTCCTGCGTTCACAGCCGGGCGAATGCCGGCGTTGAAGAGGTCGGCCTCAAGATAGATCTGTCCATCGGTGATGGAGATGACGTTGGTCGGGATGTAGGCGGACACGTCGCCGCCCTGCGTCTCGATGATCGGCAGCGCTGTCAGCGAGCCGCCGCCATGCGCGTCGTCCATACGCGCCGCGCGTTCCAGCAGCCGGCTGTGGAGGTAAAACACGTCGCCCGGATAAGCCTCGCGGCCCGGTGGGCGCCGTAGCAGCAGCGACATCTGGCGGTAGGCCCAGGCGTGCTTCGAGAGGTCGTCGTAGATGATAAGCGCGTCCTTGCCTTGCGCCATGAACGCTTCGCCGATGGCACACCCGGCGTAGGGAGCCAAGTACTGCATGGGCGCAGGGTCAGAGGCGTTGGCGGCGACGATAATGGTGTGGGCGAGCGAGCCGTGCTCTTCCAGTGTGCCCATGACCTGCGCGACCTTGCCCTGCTTCTGGCCGATGGCCACGTAGATGCAAATGAGGTCGCCGCCACGCTGGTTGATGATGGTATCGATGGCGATGGCGGTCTTGCCAGTCTGGCGGTCGCCGATGATCAGTTCGCGCTGGCCGCGGCCGATGGGGATCATGCCGTCGATGGACTTGATCCCAGTCTGCACAGGTGTGTTGACGGCCTGCCGCGAGGTGACGCTCGGGGCGACGATCTCGAGCGCCCGCACGTCAGTCGTGCTAAGGGCGCCCTTGCCGTCTATGGGGACACCGAGGCCATCGACCACACGACCGAGGAGCGCCTCACCTACGGGGACCTGGGCGACGCGCCCCGTTGCCCGCACTTGGTCTCCCTCTTTGATAGCGACGTCCAAGCCGATGACGGCCGCGCCGACGCTGTCTTCTTCGAGGTTCAGCGCAAGGCCGGTCACACCGGAACTGAACTCCAGCAGTTCGCCGTACCCGACACGGCTCAGACCGTGGATCTGAGCGATGCCATCACCCACCGCGACGACGGTGCCCACCTCCATGAGGGTGGCCTCGCCACCGAATTCCTCGATCTGGCGTTTGAGGACTGATGCGATGTCTTGCCCGCGAGTCGTCATGCCCGCTCCTCCATTGATGTAGATCCGCCGGTAGCGAGGCGCTCGCTTTCGAGCTGGCGCTTCAGCGCCTCCAGCCGGGCTCGGACACTGCCGTCGATGATCTGATCTCCCACCTGCACAACCACTCCACCTATGACCTCGGGGTCGACCGCCGCCTCTATGGCGACATCCCGCTCCAGCATGTCGCGCAGCAGCCCGCCGAGCCGGTCCCGCTGTGTGTCAGACAGCGCCACGGCGGTGGTGACCTGCGCCTGGGCACGGCCCTGACTCTCGTTGAGCCTCGCGCCATACTCCAGCACGATAGCCGGGAGCAAGGCAAGCGAGCCGCGCTCTGCCAGCAGGCTGACCGCGTTGGTCAGCAACGAGTCCGCTCTCGCCGTGAGGTTGCCAACGGCGGAGAGTTTGTCGGCCATCGGCACCCGCGGCACACTCAGGTAGAGCGCCACAGTGGGCGCCGCGAGTGCGTCGCTTGCCTCTGTGAGCTGCCCTAGCCAAGCATCTTCTTTGCCTTGGTCTTGGGCAAGTCCAAAGAGAGCCTGAGCGTATCGGCGCGCAGTGGGACCTCGGGCCATGCCTAACTGTCACCTTCCCGTTTCTGGAAGGTGTCGTTCTGCGCCAGGACCTCGTCGATGAGGTCTTGGTGGGCGCCCGAGTCGATGGACCGATGGATGATACGCTCGGCAGCGGTGACCGCCAGGCTGGCAAACTGCCGCCGCACATCCTCTAGCGCCGCGTCACGTTCGCGCCTTATCTCTTGGCGCGCGCCCTCCATGAAGCGCTCCGCCTCGGAGCGGGCCTGGGCGGCCTGTTCCTCCCGGTAGCGCTCGGCCATTTCTCTTGCATCCGCCAGCAAGCGCTGGCTTTCTTGGCGGCTCTCGTCGAACGTCCGTCGCATTTCAGCTTGGCGCTCCTCCGACTCGCGGCGAACGCGGTCGGCCTCGTCCAAGCTCTCCCTGATGCGGTTCGACCTGCTGTCGAGCGCGCCAAGTATTCGTTTGTAGGCGAAGAAGTACAGGATCAACAGCAGGACGCCGAAGTTGACCAGGTAGACGATGAGGCTACCGAGGTCGACACCGAGCGCGCCGATCCCGCTGGCCTCCTCCGCGAGCAGAGGTGCTGCTAGCAAGTTGCAGTCTCCTTTGGCTAGGCCACGAAGATCAGCAGGATCGCGGTAACGAGACCGTAAATGCCGATGGCTTCGGTGAAGGCGAGGGCTAATACCATGTTGGGCACGATCGCATCGCGCGCATCAGGGTTACGGCCCAGCGCGTTCATGGCACCGCTGCCCACCATGCCTAGGCCTATAGCCGCTCCGGCCAGGCCTAGGCCAGCAAGGCCAACCCCTAGCCACTTCGCGGCCTCCGAACCGATGGCCGTGCCCTGTTCTTGGGCCAAAATCGCAAGCGCTTCCATATCCAGCTCCTCTCGATGCGTTGTTCCGCGGGACCGCCCCTTAAGTCAGCATGTCGCGCATTTGCGCAGGACTAATGGGCCGCCTCCGCCCCGTGCTCCTCTTCGTGCCCCGCGTGCGGCGCCACCGCCATCACCGCGAACACCAAGGTGAGACCCGTAAAAATAAGTGCCTGTACGCCACCGACCAGAATCTCTAGGAAGTAGAAGGTGATGGGCGCCAGGAAGACAACAAGGAATGTCACCATGACCAGGACTATCTCGCCGGCGAGCATGTTACCGAAGAGGCGAAAAGTAAAGCTAAGCAGCCGGATCAGGTGGCTCAACCCTTCGAGCACCCCGATGGCCGCATCGATGACGCCGTAGAAAATGGCCGACGGGTTGAGCCGTACGATCCCCTTGAAGAGACCGCCGAGCCGCACGAACTCGCGCAGGTAGCCGATGCCGTGGGACCGGAAGCCCCAAGCCTCGATGAATACGAACGCGATGATGGCCAGAGCCAGCGGCATGTTGATATCGGTGCCGCCAGACCGCAGCAGGTGTGTTGTCACATGGTCGGAGCCCTCAGCCTTGAAGCCGACCGTCGGGTAGATGGGCAAGAGCGCCATCCATGCGTTGAAGGAGACGAAGACGAAAATAGTGGTCAGTAGCGGGAAAAACTTCCGGCCATTGCGCTCACCGGCCACTGAGGTGATAAACCCAAGAAGCGCTTCGATGAGTATCTCGAGGACGTTTTGCAGTCTGCCGGGCACCATGCTCATCTTCCGGGTGCCACCGACGAACAGCAGGACGATGACGATGGTTGTCGCCCATGCGGACAAGAGCGTGTTGGTGATGGTGAAGCCGCTGTCGCACTTGCCGCCTACGATGGCGCCCCCGATGCAAGTGATCGGCTGCGGAGCCAGGTGAACCTCAGGGACAGGGATGAATGGGTCGTTACCGAGGATCGCCGAGCCAACGGCGCCGATGATCAGGCCAAGGATGGTTAGCGCGGCAGCGCCGCCAGCAACGGGAAAGAGGACGCTCCGACTCACGAACTCTGTGCCTCGCTGTCAGGATCGTCATGCCCAGAACGACTAGGTCCGCCATCGGGTCCAATGAGGAACGCCATGATCATTCGGTACGTCCCGAAGAAACCTGCAACCAATCCCAAGGCCAAGCCAGCAAGGACGAAGACCGGCGAGGTGCCGAAGGTCCGATCAAGCCACACCCCACCCAGCGTGCCGAGGACGATTGTCGATGCGAGATACCACCCTACGCCGGTGAACTGGAGGCCTGTTGCCCACCATGGCCGTCTTCGGGGCCTTGATTTCAATGTTGTGAACTTTATCACAATACCATTAAGGCCGTCAAACCCAGCGCGCCCTGTGCGTGGCGGACGCATCTTAGCAAACTAGGCGGCGGCACGGTGGCATTCGGACCCGCACAATGTGAAAAGGCCCGGGTATCGAACCCGGGCCTTTGGTGGTCAGAGTGCGCGAACGATGGCTCGCTCATGGGTGACGCGGGCCAATCCTTGCCCCGCTCAAGGCCGAGAAGACTTAGGTCTTGGCTCCTTCGTCCAGGTCCTCAAGGCCAGGTAGGTCCTTCAGGAATTCAGTGAAGGCGGACATCGACTTGATTTCCTCTTCAGTAACCGCCCTACTGCGGGCACCGCCGGAGCGCTCCTTCTTAGGGAGCACGTCCTCACTCAAAGGCTTGCCGCTCTCGTGATCCATCATGATCCCGGCCTTCTCAAGGACGGCGTCCTCGACGAAGATTTGCACCGCGGTGCGGACTGCGATGGCGATGGCGTCGCTGGGCCGACAGTCCACCTCAATGGTGCTGCCGTCCCGCACGAGCGCGATCTTGGCGTAAAAGGTGTCGTTCATCAGGTCGGAGACGACCACGTGGTCGACTCTGCCTCCCAGGCTGCCGATCACCGAGCCCAGCAGGTCGTGCGTGAGCGGTCGCGGGACGGAGACGTCCTGCAGCTTAACGGCGATGGCATCGGCCTCAGGCGAGCCAATCCAGATAGGCAAAAAACGCTCGGAGCCTTTTTCCTTCAAGATCACCACCCGCTGGTAGTTCATCAGGCTGACCCGGATGCTGTCGATTTCCATTGCCAACATGGCGCTCTGCCCTTTCGTCGGAGGCTGGGCCGTACAGGCGTCCCGCAGTGGTCTGGCCAGTCTAGGGTTGGCCCAAGAAGAGTGTCAACTGAATCCCGGCTCGCGGTATCGCAGGTCCCGATGTGCCGTGCGCCAGCCTACGACCTGGCGCACGGGCTGTTCTGTTACAAAAGAATAGCTCGAATGGGTGGCTGTAGCGCTCAAATGGCGAGGGAAGGTCATTCGGTATGGACGTGGCCTTGGCGTTTTCGGCCTCCTTTATTACCCGGGAGCTTCGAAAAGAGGCTGCCGTGCGACCGCTAGTGCTACTAGTGCTACTCAAATCCATTAGCCAGCGTGGGATGCTCTCCCTCGTGGCGGCTGCACTGGAAAATGAGAGCACGACCAGCGACATTGTGGCCACGGTCGCGGGCAAGACGACGCCCGATGCGCTGGTCAGCATTAGCGGTGAGCCGGTCCACGTCGACGTGTTGGGCTAACTTGCCGCGCTGGTGGAGTTCACCAGGGACTCAATCCCGTTGAGGTGATGTCCAGTAACCTGCCGTTGTCCCGTCAGGTCGAAAACGGTCGTGCCGCGCGTCTGCCCTCACACAGTGCATCGAACCTGCATGGCCGCGGGCACAGAGGTTTGGTACGCGCAAGGCGAAACCCATTCCAGTGGGCCGTGAAGCCGTTCCTGCGTTGACCGTCCTCGCCAGCGCTTGCTATACTCCCGATACCTTCTCAAGGAGCGCAAGTCCCTGTTGCAGGCATACGCCCGTCCGGCGACGCTGGTTGACGTAGTCGTTCCGGGGAGCGGCATCCTTCGAGACGTGGCGCTAGTGATCGGCTTCGCTGGCCTCGTCGCCGTCTTTGCGCAGATCGCTATCCACCTCCCGTTCACGACCGTTCCTCTCACGGGGCAGACGCTAGCTGTCTTGCTCACCGGCGGTGCGCTTGGTGCACGGCGCGGCGCGGCCAGCCTGGGTCTGTACGCACTGGTCGGCACGTTGGGGCTGGGAGTCTTTGCTCCCTCGGCCAGCGCCTTCGAGGGCGAGTTGATCCACTTCATCTTTCCCTGGAAGGGCGGCGGCGAGCCGCTCTGGCTGCTGACGAGCGGGGGCTACATCGCGGGCTTTATCGCAGCGGCGTACGTGGTTGGGGTGCTTGCGGAGCGCGGGTGGGATCGCGGCTGGCGCATCACCGTCGCGATGCTCGCGGGCAGCGCTATGCTCTACGCCCCGGGCTTACTCTGGCTTGGCTACTTGATCGGCTCCGGCGCGCTGGACGAACGGCTGGGCTTCGTGCTCGCCGAGGTCATCCCGGGCGGCAGTACTCTCGACAAGACACTCGTCGGCGGCCTGTACCCATTCGTCGCCGGCGACCTCATCAAGCTCTACGTCGCAGCCATTGCTTTGCCGGGCGCGTGGGCGCTGGTTGGCAGGAGGAGGAGCTAGTCATGGAACTGGTCTGGATAGGTCACGCCGCGGTTCGGATACGGAGCGGCAGCAGCGAGCTTTTCATGGACCCGTTTCCGGCATCACTGGGCCTCAAGCCATCGCCAGCGATGGCACAAGCGCAGGTGGTGACTGCCAGCAACTCGTCCCCTGACCACAGCGCCGTTGACACGATCTCGCATGACCCTGCTCCTCGTGTGCTCACCGACCCTGGTGAGTATGAAATATCGGGCCTTAACATCAAGGGCATCCGCACGCGCTTAGGGGAGCCGGAAGAAGGTGAGGAGCAAGCTTGGAACACGACCTTCTGCGTGGAGATCGAAGGCTTGCTAGTGTGCCATGTCGGTAACCCTGGCAGTCGTTTCAATGACCGCCAGATTCAAGAGTTGTCGTCCCCGCATGTCCTTATCGTCCCCGCCGGAAGCCCCGACGGCCTCTCCGTGCCTGATGCGGTTGACTTGATCAATACCGTATCGCCCCGCGTTGTCGTTCCGGTGATGTACGCCCATGCAGGCAACCACCGTCAGTTGGGCGAGCTCGCGCCGTTCCTAGGTGATCTCGGCGCCGCTCGCCCGGAACCCCAGACTCGGCTCACGATCACGCGCACCACGCTCCCCGAGGAGACAACGGTTGCGCTGCTGACGCCAGCCGGCATACCCGCCTAGTCTCGCCTCAGTCCATCTGCTTTTTTAAGCGGCTCCTCGCCCGCAGCCCAACGGCCGTAGCGAGCCCAACAAGGCCCGCTATCGCCCCTCCGAGTACCCAGGTACTGGCCGGAGTCCCACTAGGGTCTGTTTCTGCCAGGGTGGCGGCCGTTTCAGA
>Ga0114999_10003529_pt1 | contig 19525 bp, 21 predicted proteins | sample ArcticOcean_MG_C_3_FD_89820 | JGI IMG/M metagenome (GOLD analysis project Ga0114999, IMG submission 89820) | Marine microbial communities from western Arctic Ocean - ArcticOcean_MG_CB8_126 | ecosystem: Environmental > Aquatic > Marine > Oceanic | place: Arctic Ocean: Canada Basin | collected...
AGCTCGCAGGAAAATTGAAAATCTATTGGAACATTAATGGAGTATTTACCCCGAAAAGCAAAAAAAGACTCTTCGTATGAGTCGTCTTAAATTCCGTAAGTCGTTGATTATAAATGGTGGAGCCAGACGGGGTCGAACCGACGACCTCTTGCATGCCATGCAAGCGCTCTTCCAACTGAGCTATGGCCCCCAAAGTAAGTGATGGAAAAAAGTCAGGAATGCTCAGTAGGTCAACTGCAATTTGTGCTTATTACTATTGGGTTATGGTAGGGGTTATTTCGTTTTTATGGAAATACCCTTATGGTGTTCAAATGACTGGTCCGGTCTAGGTTAAGCTTCTCAAACCATGGTGATACACAGCTCTGTTCTTTTGTTGGCCCATTCAAACGGCTATCATTGTTTTGCTTTTATTAGACGACGGGTGATTATCCACAGGATCGGAGGAATTGCTGCGCTTAAAGCGATCGCCAGGGTGGGGTATTCAGTTCCGGTTGATCCTATGTATGCGAAGACGAATCCTAGCGGTAAAGAGCCACAAGTGAGGGCAAGAAGGAATTTTCTGAAAGGCATTTGGGCGAGGCCGGCCATACAGGCGACAACTTCCGGTAATAGTGGCATCCAGCGAGAGAGGACCACCAGCCAGCCTCCTGCGTTTGCGAACAGGGTGATGCCTTTGTGGTAGTCGTTCTTGCCGAGTAATTGTTTGGTGGCTTTGGGACCTAGGAGACGGCAGAAGGTATAGGCGACGAGTCCGGCTAAAATGGATCCCATTGCTGAAATCGCTCCACCGAGGATTGCGCCGTAGACGTATCCTAGTGCAGACATGACTGCTGTTCCGGGTATGGGCAGAATAAAATCAAGCAGCAGGAGAGTAATGCCGGCGGCCCAGGCCCATTGCTCAAATTTGCTTAGCCAATTAATTGCTCCTTCTGTTGAGAAAGTGACACCCATGGTTTCACCCCAAATGAGGAATGGAATGGTAAATAGAATCGCCAGGCTGAGGAATATCCAGAGAAGTCGCATCTTAGTTTTTAGTTACTAAGAATTGTGGGGTTGAACGCGAATTGTTTTCTGGCAAAATGTGTTTAAAGGAATTGTTTTTTGCAAAACTTTGTTCCTTTCATAGTTTAAGTTTCTCCGATTTAAGCTAACGATTAAACAACTATGTCAAAACCTGTTCCTGATCCCATTGACCCAGAGAAATTAGAGCAGCTGGCTCAAGCTACAATTCATTCAGCCAAATTTCCCTGTTTGGCTTCGATGGACGGCGACCAGCCACGGTTGAGACCCGTCTCACCGGTTCGCGTGGATGGATTTACGGTGTATGTGGCTAACTTGAAGCAGTATCACAAAACAGGTGAACTGGAGAAAAATCCCAAAGTTGAGTTGTGCTATCTGGATAGTGATCACAACCAGGTAAGGATCACCGGTGTTAGTGAAGTATTAACGGACGCATCGATCCTTCAAGAAATTTGGGATAGCAATCCTTTGTTACGCAACTATTTGGGTGAGCGTGATAATCCGAATTTAATCGTCTACAAGATTGTTCCGAGTCATGTGCGCTATATGCGCGAATGGGCACTCGATTACTACGACGTAGCAATTAGTTAAACTCTCTTTCTAATCAGTGGGGTACTCGCTGAAATGAGACTTGATTTATTAAGCGCTCACTAAGCTCCGGTTTTAGTGGTTTGATTACCGCTATATCTTCTTTAAGCTCTGCAAAGAATTCTGATTTTACAGAGTCTTCCCAGCGGGCGTTTTGACGGAGTTCGACCAATTCACAGCGTAAAGTGAGGCAGTCAGCTTTAAAGGCCGAGGCGATAGGGTTTTCTTTAATTTTTTTGCTGAGTCGTCGGTCCGCATGGAGAGAGGAACAATCCAGATTTTCTACCACACTTTCCATGCAGGCGTTAGTCGCAAAATTGAGATCGTTTGCTTTAAAACCAACCAGGGCTTTCCAGGCGTCGTAAAGCGGTTTGCTTAATTCGTATTTAGGAATACGCGTCGCAAGTACGATGTTCTTGGAATTCCAGTTTTCAAGGTCTCGTCCAATAATAAGAAACCGTTGTAGCGAATTGAGCGATATAAGATGTTGAATAAGTACATCTTGGAACGGTGCTACATTGATTGGGACCTGCTTCAGATAAATGAACAACTGACGTTCGACATCTGAGACGCGTCGCATGTAAGCGATTCCTAGCCAAAGGTCGTGAAAGACATTGCGTGTATACCTACGGATCCGATCTTGCTCATGGTAACCGGAAACCATGAGGTATTCGGTTACAAAATTCAGATAATGATCGACTACAAATTGGAATGCACGGACGTCGCCCTTTGCTGCGTTGCGGATTCTTTTGCGTAGGAGCCCGCGAGAAGCGGAGTCAGGAAGATGAGATGTGCGGATAGATAACCAGCCCATGGATTATTTAATGGGTTTTGATGTAATGAAAACTACTCTTCGTCGTTTATTCGACGATCGAGTTCTTCCCTACAGTCATTCATCACTCTAAGCCAGATTTCACGGATATCGAACAAACGACCGATCGATTCCTTTTTGAAGGCATAGAGTTTTGGATTTTTTGCGGAATGAATTAATTCCAGAATACTTAAACTCTGGTTCAACGATTTAAGTGCTCTTTTCAGCTCACTTACGGTTAGGGCATAATCTGCCAAGTCTAATGATTGTAGTGCAAGAAGTGACTCTTGCTTCCCGTGATTGATCGATTGAACTAAATCGAAACAATACTTGGGAGATATTTCGTTTGTTGTTTCATTAAGCAAAGTTTCCCAGAGGTGAAGAATGGAACCAAATAAACCCTGTACGGCAATGTAGAGCGGGTGCCGGTGGAGGGTGTACGGGTCCATATTATTACTTTCTTCGTCATCGTTGATAGCGTCTGCTAGCCAGTTGCTATCTTCGATACTCTCATCGAAATTCATGTCGTTCATTGACCAATCAGAGGAGTCCCAGCCCATGATACGGGCAACTTCGTCAATGCGATTGGGGTGTGCGGGTAGACCGTTATAGGTTCGTATAAATCGCCGACCTTCATTGTCCTGTCTTTGGAGGAATAATTCCCAATCGAACTCGTTCCAGGCTAGTTCGCCTTTTTCCTCCCAATCACCTTCTGAAAATTGATCGTAATCGAAATTTTTCATATAATAAACCCGTAGTAAACCGGTGCAGGTCCTATGCCGTATCACTCTTGGCATATAAATGCCTTAGGCAAGTTTATTTTATCGTTGGAGTCGCTTATTGAAACCTTTGTTTGATTGAATTTATTTAAACTGGTTTTCTAAGCCTTTGATCCTAATAACTATACTCATGGGAGATACGGTTAATCATTTCACAGTTTTTTTTGAAGGTCGTGTTCAGGGCATCGGTTTTCGGTTTTCGACTCATAAATTGGCGAAGGGCTTTGAAGTGGTGGGTTACGTTAAAAACCTAGTCGATGGGCGCGTTCAATTGGAATTGGAAGGCGAGCACGACGAATGTCTGGCGTTTATCAAGGCTTTGAGTGAGGAAATGGCCGGTTTCATACGTGGGACTGGGCAGACTGAGGATTTACGGGAGCCCCAGTTTAAAGGATTCACCATACGATAATCAATGGATGGGCTCATTGATTCGCATTAAAGATCTAAAGGTAGTTTTTTCAGATGGTTGGAAGAAAAACCGTTTTGCTGCTCTGGATGGAATCTCTCTGGAAGCATCGGCGGGCGAAATCATTGGTGTATTGGGTAGTAATGGTTCAGGAAAGAGCACGCTTCTCAAGGTGCTTGGCGGCTTGTTGGTAGATGTGGAATGTAAAATTGAAATCGCTGGTTTCAGTCCCACTACAGCCGTTCGAAAGAAACTGATTGGCTATTTGCCCGAACGGCCGAGTTTTCCGGGTCATTTAACTCCGGAAAAGTTCCTTCAACTACTGGCCCGTTTGAGTAGTCTTTCGAGTGAGAGTTTTGAAACTCAGGTAAGTGACTCATTGAAGCGTTGTCTGCTAACCGAGCAAAAAGATGAACTTATTCGCACGTTGTCGAAAGGCAGTCTCCAGCGGTTGGCTTTGGCTCAGGCTTTTGTCCATGATCCTGAGGTACTTTTATTGGACGAACCGATCGATGGCTTAGATTCTTTGGCCCGAGAAAATGTCCTGTCTCTAATTCAAGAACTGAAGTTGGCTGGAAAAACCCTAATAATATCTACTCATTTTACCGAAGGGTTAGATAACCTTTGTGATAAGGTGTTAATCTTGCATGAAGGTAAGTCCATTTATTGTGGAGCTCCAGAATTCAAGGACGGATTGCAACCATGGCTGTTGAAACGTCTGAAGGAGGAAAGAGAGGCCAATGCGTAGTTCAATGATTCGCATTTGGCTTCTTACTTTTGAGATGCTCAAGGAAATCGTCGTCCATAATCGTTGGTTTCAGTTATGCCTGCTCGGCTTGTTGTTTTTCGTTTTGGGAGGACAATTACTGACGAGTCTGCCTGTTGAAGAATCTGCCTCAAAACTTCTTTTTGATTTTGGATTGGGCGTGGTTCTTCTAGTCGCCGGTGTGTTAATGGTAATTTTGCTGTCCTATCAACTCGATGCCGAATTGAGAAATGGTACAGTATACAATTTCCTGGTTCGCCCCGTTTCACGGTGGGAATATTTATTGAGTAAAGTTTTGGGGAGCTGGTTGGCTTTGTTAATGATAGTGTTAGCTGCAGACCTGTTGTTGATGATTCTGGTAAGCTATAATGTGACTTTAAATCAAGCTTTAGCTACAGACGTATTGGCCCCTAGTTTTTTAGCTTGGATTCAATTGTTTCTTTTCCAAATGCTTCATCTTTCGGTACTCGGTTCGTTGACCTTATTCATCGCCAGCCTTTCAAGGTCATTTTTATTCAATGTGATCATCAGCCTTTTTATTTGGATGATCGGAATTCTTATTTCGGGTGCGAGCAACTTGATTACCTCAGCTGAGGGTTTCCAGGGATTCTTACTTCAAACGCTTCAATGGATAGTTCCCAGATTTCAGCCAGCGGGATTATTTGACCTCTTTTGGTATTCGGGGAATCAGAATTCTTTGTATGTTTTTAAGGGAATCTTTGTAGTTCTTTTGTACACTGTTCTATTCATCTCTCTTGCTACCCAATGCTTTAATCGACGCGCCTTGTGAAACCACTGGCCCAATTTGTTGTTTTGTTAATCGCTCTTTTGGGGATAAATTTTTTGTCGTCGAAATTAATCCCATCAAGCCAGTCTGGAAATTCCAGTCACTGGCAACAAATTGTAAGCAATTGGTATTGGGTTGAAGCTTACGGGTCGTGGGTGGAAAAGGATAAAGAACGTCTTTTGGACAACTATGGATTTGCAACGGCCCTTGATCCTGGGAACCTAACTTATTGGCGCTTAGCTACCCAAACGATTGCTTATGATTTTCCAGTGTGGGACATTGAAGAGCAAAGAATGACGGATGAGCTAAAGATTGCGGCTTTGAGAAAACAGTATGGCGAAGAAGCACTGCAGTTTTTTAGTAGATCGAAGTCGTATTTTGATACCGACCCAACTTGGTATCTCTCGGGGAGTTTCATAGCCGAGCAGGCCTGTTTAGATTCTGAGAAGGCACTGCAGTTCTTAGAAGCTGCCATAACTTTACCTGACTTTTCTTTTTTAACAGCTGTTAACTTTACTCGGTTGCTCATTCAGAATGGTCGATCAACGGATGCTCTCCAATTTTTAAAAGAATGGTATCCGACTTTAATCGAAGGTTCAGACAAGTCTCGCCATTCTGAAGTAAGCGATTGGATCAAGAGATTGGAATCTGGAATTATTCAACCCACTAGCTCTCAGTAGTATGCTTTTGAAACCTTGGCTACTTGCCTCTCGCCCCAAGACCTTACCAGCGGCGATAGCTCCGGTGATGGTTGGCACAGCCCAGGCTTATGATGCCGGTGGATTTCGTCTGCTACCCGCGCTTATTTGTTTTCTTTTCGCAGTGTTGATTCAAATAGCGACTAATTTTGCCAACGACTATTTTGACTTTAAAAAGGGGGCCGATACTGCGGAACGGGTGGGACCTACTCGCGCCGTTGCTGCGGGTCTCATAAAACCTGACACGATGAAACGTGCCACAGGCCTAACATTTGCATTAGCCTTTTGTATTGGCTTGGGACTGATTCCGTTTGGTGGCTGGTGGTTATTGGGTATCGGGGTGACCAGCGTTCTTTGTGGGTATGCTTACACTGCTGGCCCTTACCCGTTAGCTTACATCGGTCTTGGAGATTTGTTTGTACTGTTGTTTTTTGGTATAGTGGCAGTATGCTGCACCTTTTATGTGCAAACGGGCTATTTTTCAATGCCTTCATTCTTGGCGGCGACCGCAGTCGGAGGATTGATTACCAATTTGTTGGTGGTTAATAATCTCAGAGACATTGATACGGATGTCTTGGTAAATAAGCGAACCTTAGCTGTGAGGTTAGGGAGAACATTTAGCCTATGGGAATATCAGTTCTTTTTGTTATGGTCCTTAATAGCGATTGTGTGGATGGCCTTCGAAATGAACGACTCCTGGGTTCAATTACCTATGGTCACGATTCCGTTAATGGCTTATCTGTCGGTGGGACTAATGAAGGCTAGATCTGGTGAGGTATTTAATTCCTTACTGGCTCGAACAGCCCTTCTGCTAGTACTGTTTTCGGTAAGCCTTTGTGTCGGATTGATACTGTAAAAAAAGCGACTCCCGAAAGAGCCGCTTATAAAAATTGATCGGATGTATTCTTAGCCCAGTTTTGCTTTCAAAGCATCCTTCTGAGTAATACCAACCATGGTTTCGGCTAACTCACCGTTTTTGAAGATGAGTAAGGTTGGAATCGAGCGAACGCCAAATTGGCCTGCTAGAGGACCATTCTCGTCGACATCGACCTTAAAGATCTTGGTTGAATCGTCTACTTCATCTGCGAGCTCCTCAAGAATAGCTCCCATCGTTCTGCAAGGGCCACACCAGGGAGCCCAGAAATCGACCAGGGCTGTTGGGGCTCCGGCGATTGCATCGTTAAAAGAATCGGTAGATAAGGCGGATATTTTATCGGACATAATTACAACTCTGAATAATATAATATGCAAAAGGCAACTGAAACCAGCGCTAGACTGGCATCAAAAATCAAAGCACCAAAATAAGTTCCACTTTTGGTGTTCCTTTGTTTGGAAATCGGTCTATCGGGAAGCTTGGGATAAACCGGGACTGAAACTCCATTTCGTGAACCTCCTTTGGGAATGGGAGCCTTCCAGTCGATTGGGGAGGGATACGGCGTTCGACATTGGGACCTGGCACCAGTGGTTCTTTTCGATGACTTGGGGCAGGCTCCATAAACGGGTATTCTACTGAGGGGTGTTTTTATCGAGGATTTCTTTCAGCTCCTTTGGCTCAATCGACTCCAAAGACTTACCCTTGCGATCCATGTCTTCGAAGGTCTTTACCACCGTCTCGGTCATCTTCTCATGAGTTTCCTTCGAGCCACCGACGATGGCAAATTTCTCAGCGGATGTTATTCGCTTGTGTTCGTCCTGATTATCAAGACCTACACCGAATAACATAGCTTCCTTTGGTTTTCTTTTACCGTCCATTAGTCTCTGATACGAAAAGTGTGTCCTCTTCAGATTCAAGCTCATTTTCTGTAAATCCTTCGAAATAGATTTCAGAAAAGGACTCATCCTGCCACACTTTTACTTTGAGAAGGCGCGTAAGTTCCAGGCAAGCTAGAAAGGTATAAACGACCAAGGTCAAGGTGGTCTTTCCCTTGAATAGCTCACTCAGCGCATAGCGTCCATGGGTGGAGGTGATATTTAAAATAAACTCCATTCGATCAGCGATGGTGTAGTTTTCATCATGAATTTCACCTACGACTAGTCGATCAGACAAACGTCGAAGAACCTGATTAAAGGCTCCCCAAAGTTGTATTTTATCCGATTTCTTTATGGGACGGGGACCCAGGTCGCTTTGACGGCCTGTGACCTCGCGAGGAACCAAATTCTGTTGATGCTGAATTAAAAAACCGAGATCCCCGGCTGCTTCTTTGAACTTCTTATACTCAAGCAATTGGTGAACGAGTTCCCAACGTGGGTCGTTATCTTCCTCTTCGTCCTCAGCAGCTGCAAGCTGTTCGCTTTTGGGTAATAGCATTCTGCTCTTAATTTCCATGAGAGAAGCCGCCATTACAAAAAACTCGCCCGCCATTTCGAGATTAAGTTTCTCCATCTCGTAAATAACAGCCAGGTATTGTTGGGTGACAGTTTCAACTGGGATGTCGTAGATGTCGATTTCGTGTTTACGAATTAGGAATAGCAGGAGGTCTAGGGGACCTTCAAATACCTCTAGTTTGATGGGGTGAGTTAAGTCTTTAAGCAGAGCGTCTTCCATAAAATATTATTAATAAGAGCGATTAGAAAGAAACGAGTTCCATGCCGACACGGAAGGCCCAGTCGTCCTCGCGAATTGCATTTTCACGTAAGGTCAAACGATATTCCAGTTCTACAGAACGACCAAATTTTTGAAAGATTGAGTAGTGTTGCTCTGTGAATTTGTTCAAGACCACGTCGTAACGAACCAGGAGGCGGCCTCTAAAGGTGTTATTAATCCGGGCACCAAATTCCAGCGAATGCTGATCCACGTCTAACAGAGGAAACGGATCTCCGGATTTCGGAAATATAGGCGAACCTATATAACCAAACCCCTGATTTAGCTTTGCTAGCGAATTACGATATTCTGCATACCAAATGTCTCCGTCTCGAACTCGGATGCGCGAGTTCCATTCCCAGAGCTTTAAGTGTTCAGTGGAGAAACGCTGAAACATTCCTACTTCCAGCCAATGAGCTGGAGACGCTGATATTTCAGAATACACAAAACTGACATCGTCTTCGAAAGGTCCATCAAAGAAATAGTCTACAGCGAGATTCCAACTCACTAATTGACGAGAGCCATAATCTTTCCGTTTCGTGAAAAGTTCGTTTTTAACACCCACGCGGGCTAAGGTTTGTTCCTGGGCAAATACCCCGTCGCGGCGGGTTGCCAAGTCCCAGTTAGGCAGGTTGGTGTCTTGGGCAAAGAGATAGCCGGACCCCGATCCCGGACCATTGTCCTCATCTGTTCCGTTATGGCGAACTTGGACGTAAGGTTTTACGACATGTTTTAGGCCATCAATCTTCCAGGTGCTGTTTGGGGTGTCCCAGGTTCGATAAAAATTCCCTTCAAAATTAAATCCAACATCCGTGATGCTTTGTGAGAAATTTTCTTCCTCTACATCTACTAGTTCGAGTGGAATGGATGCATACATGCCTGGACTAAACTCCGGGTAAGCGAATCGAAAAATATCGCCGTTAGCAGTCCTTGTAACCGCTGTTGGGACATCCTTCAGCTCGATTACTCTGATTCCTCCGAATAGATTTAGGCTGGCACTTTCGCCAAGCGATAACGTTTTCTGGATACGATAAAAGCCATCGAGACTGGTATAGTTTTCTCCGACACGGTTATCCGGTAAATAAAAGGTATGACCTACTTGGGCAGCGCTTAATGAGAGTTCATTATAGAAACCACCTCCGAGATGCATGGGGTGCAGGTCAAAACGGACTTCTGGTAGTTTTTCTTCGAAGACAAACGCCCGGTCGGTTTTACTATTTGAAAACGGAAGGTTGTCGCTAGAGAAAAAGTTATTGGGATCTGCGCGAACAAATGCACTTACCGCCCAGTCCTGTTCTTGGTATCGATACTCCAGGAAATTATCAGGCTGTTGATTGTGGTAGAACTCATCGTAGTGAAGGTCTCGGATGAGTTCTGGATCACTCGCGATACTGTAAACGCCCTGGATACTGTTTTTATCATTCCAGTTCTTTTTTATAAATCCGTTTGCGAAATAGCGATCTTGAGGAACCGATTTTCCAAATATGTCTAACCCGCGCTCCCCGCTGTCATGAATCCACCCAGAAGATAAAAACCAATCGGTCGATCCCGTTTCTTCAAGAAAGCGAAAGGAGGGTCCAAATAATATCCCTCGTTTGGAATAGATATCCAGGTTACCTCCTGCGTACCACGTTTCATTGAGGGGAAACAAAATCTGAGCTTGGGCATACGCGCCAAGATTGCCGCGAGTTCCTAGTTTTGTGTTTACTCGAAAAGGTGCAATCTCGGTTGGGATCTGTAAACTGGGTAAATACCAAACCGGTAGGCCAAGCACCTCAAAGAGCACTTTTTCACTATTCACGATTTCACCATCCTCAACGACGAATTTTTCAATGGTCATCCGTGGAGTAAATTTATCGGGTTCGCGGTAGTAGACTCTGGCATTATGTAGCTCGATCCGTTTATTACCTCCTGTTGCTGTATCAGCCTCCGCATAAATCGGTGGTGAGCCGAAACGCACGTTGAAAGCTTCTACTTCTTGTGTCTGCACGTTTAGCTTTAGACGTTCGGCGAGAAAACGATACCCTTCCTGACTAATACGTATGTTGCCCTCCGCATCGGCGCTACCTGTTTCCTGATCGTAGACAATTCGATTGGCCAACAATATGAGGTCACCGTAAGTCAGCGCCGCCTCTCCGGTAGCGATCATTTTTTTATTCACGCTGTCGAATTCGATGGGTTGATCCGACACTAATTGAAACTCCTGTGCAAAAAGCGACAGGAGTGGATTGATTACAAGGCAGCAGGTCAGAGCGAAATACGGTTTTATACGCACGGGGCAGACATTTAGGATTGGGTGGTTACGGCTCAAGACATATTTCTGCGAAAGCTGGATTGTTGTTTTCGACCCCAAATTGCTGCTCTGGTTTCTTCTACTCTCTTGTGTATGAGAGAATAAGTGTCCTTATTCGAATGGACAGGTCCCATAAAGTCATTTTGTGATGGCGCATTATTAAAGTATCTCACCAACCAGGCAATTAGCGTGATCATATCGGAAAAGGAACTAAACTCATTACTCTCTGGCAGAAATAGTCATCCGCACACATTCCTGGGTCTACATCCTTGTGAATTTGAAGGAAAATCCGGGCTGGTAGCCAGAGCTTTTGTCCACAATGCCGTGTCTTGCGAGATCGTGCATTTGGATAAAAAACCCGAACAACGCTTTGTTCTTAAACAATTGGATGCGTCTGGTTTCTTCGAAGGATTTATTCCGCGTTTCAAGAAAACCTTTAAATACAGGATTCGCGTTACTTATCCAACGGGTGAAGTTCGGCAATTTTATGATCCCTATTCATTTATGCCAACATTGGGTGATCAGGACCTTTACCTTTTCTCCGAAGGAAATGACCTGAAGATTCATGATAAGATGGGTGGCCATTTGCGTGAGATCAATGGGGTAAAAGGAGCGAGTTTTTCTGTGTGGGCACCGAATGCACGACGCGTGTCGGTAGTGGGGGACTTCAATCACTGGGATGGTCGTTTTCACGCCATGCGGAGTATGGGATCCTCTGGAGTCTGGGAGATTTTTATCCCCGGTCTAGAGGCGGGAACCAAATACAAATACGAAATCGTTTCTCAGGAAGAGCACCTGCTTCTCAAGACGGATCCGTATGGAGTTTACTTCGAACCACCGCCCCACAATTGCACGATTCTTTATGATTTTGATAACTATGAATGGAAAGATTCTGAGTGGATTGAAAGGCGCGCTAAAGCCGACAAGGCCGAAGTTCAGCCTATTTCGGTTTACGAAGTTCACATTGATTCGTGGAAAAAAGTGATTGAAGACGGAGGCCGGCCCCTGAGCTATATAGAGCTTGGCATGGAACTTGGCGATTACGTTAAGGAAATGGGATTTACCCATGTCGAGTTTATGCCGCTGGCCGAGTATCCTTTTATGGGTTCTTGGGGATATCAGGTTACCGGATTTTTTGCACCCACGCATCGTTACGGTCCTCCCGATGAGTTTCGTGAGCTTGTCGATGTACTTCATCAAAAAGGTATTGGTGTTATAATGGATTGGGTGCCTGCACATTTTCCCAAAGACGCTTTCGCACTTGCCGAATTCGATGGCTCACATCTTTACGAACATGCGGATCCGCGCCAGGGACACCACAAAGATTGGGGTACGCTTATCTTTAATTACGGTCGCAATGAAGTGGTTCAGTTCCTTATGGGAAGTGCATTACTCTGGTTCGACCGTTACCATATTGATGGATTAAGGGTAGATGCGGTCGCATCCATGCTCTACCTCGATTATTCACAAGAAGAAGGTGAATGGGTTCCTAATCAATATGGCGGTCGCGAGAATATAGAAGCCATCCATTTTCTGAGAAAGGTAAACTCGGTGGTGCATAACGAATTTCCGGGTGCAATGATGATTGCTGAAGAATCTACTTCGTTTGGTGGTGTGACGAAGGCGCCTGAGGAGGGTGGACTCGGTTTCGACTTCAAATGGAACATGGGTTGGATGCACGACACCTTGCTCTACTTTGGCAAGGATGCTCTGTTCCGAAAATGGCACCACGATAATCTCACATTTGGTATGCTCTACCAATTTTCCGAGAATTTTGTCTCAGTGTTTTCCCATGATGAAGTGGTGCACGGAAAAGGCTCGATGATTACCAAAATGTCTGGTGTCTCCATTTCTGAAAAATCGCAAACATTGCGCTCATTGTATGGCTATATGTGGGGTTATCCGGGCAAGAAATGCCTTTTTATGGGCACGGAATTCGGTCAATCCTCTGAATGGCGCTATGATGGCAGCCTGGATTGGCACCTTTGCGAATATGCCGACCATGAGGGAATTCGTCTCATGGTGAAAGACGCCAATCGACTTTACATGGAGAATAAGGCGCTGTTCGAAAGAGATAATAACTCGGACGGATTTCGCTGGATCAACTGCAGCGATGCCGAAAGCGGAGTTCTTTCTTTTGCACGATTTGGCCACAACAAAGCCGATACGCTTGTTGTCATTTGCCACTTCACGCCGGTCACAAGATCATCCTACCGAATAGGTTTTCCACATGCGGGTAAATGGAAAGAAATCCTTAACACCAACGCTTGGGAATATGGTGGTTCTGGAGTAGGCAATTTAGGTGAAGTTCATTCCCAACCGCACCCCTGCGATGATCTTGCAGACTCCGTTGAACTCACCTTGCCTGGACTTTCTACCCTGTGGTTTAAATGGGATGGTGAGAGCTAGGCCAGTTTAATAAAGACTTTCGCGGTATCCATCTCCGTAAGCTGTGAGGTCTCGATCACCGACTTTGCTAATTCTGCCGTTCTTTAAGAAGCGGTCTCAGAGGAAATCAAGTCCTTGAACTCCGACATAAATGCGTCGAACACATCAGTGTGTAATGCCAGGTCAGTTGTCAGCCGGATCTTTAGATAATTTCCGTCGTAGGCTGTAAGCATGAGGTAGGATGACTTTTCTTCGTATCCATTGTCGAAAGTGTAACTAAAATAGAGAAACGGTTGATCGCCGACTTGGATCCAATCATCCGTGTCGACGTTAACTATTTTGTAGTAACCCTTTTCTTCGATGGCAGCAATTTGTTGTTTAGCTTCTTCGTATTGAAAGTGAACACCGTCAGAAAGAATTCCGTCACCGATACTAACTAGTCCTCCATCGAAGACGGATATATCCAATTGAGTGTCCTCATCTTCGTAGAGGTAGCCAACTCCGTATCCTGGGTGTTCTGCTTCATAAACTTCCAGATCTCTAAAGGGAATTCCTGCGATGGCTCTTGGGAATACCAGATTCTTTTTTTCCTTCGGAACCGGTGTGATGGTTGCTGGAGCTAGATCAGGGTCACTGAAGGTTTGGTCTTTGGGTGTGGTAGAGCAACCGGCCCAAAATAATAGGGCGCTGAGGAAGGTTACTGTTACTATGTGCTTCATTCGGATATGAAAGTAGGTAATGGTATAGAGTCGATTACGGGGTTGAACGTTCAAAGAGGAGCTCGAATATCTCCCCTTTCTTATATAACGCACCAAACCGACCATTTGTTGCTTTCTTCACTCATTTTCTGAATAAAAAATCTCCAAGGACCGGATTTATTGATTTCACATGAGCTCAATACTTGAGAGGATAGCTGTTTTTAAAGCGTTAATTCTTGTTGGCAAATCGTAAGAAGAAGGAGCCTCAAAGGTGAATGTGCCACGAACTTTGCTCGTCATCTGCAGATAGATCGGTTCCGGCCAATGACCTGCCAGCTTCGAATCTTCAACGACAGAGCCAATGTCTGGGCTGATAATACCGCCATGGGCTTTCATATCGTCAATTTCGTTACCAAGGTCTATCGGGCAAATCTTGCTTACCTTTTCAATAATGATTTTGGACCAGCCGGCTGTTATTTCAGTTGGTAAATCGTAGAGGTAAAATCCATCAGATTCCCAATCTTCATGGATCGCCAATGCAAGATCCCAAGATTCTGATGCGTCAATGTAGTCTGTATGGGCCTGAATTTCCTTGGTGTCTTTGGTTTTGTAGTCCCGGTTTAGATCAACTCCGTCATGGTTTTCCCTTTGATTGAGTCTGAGGCCGATGGGATTGAGCATAGGTAACAAGGTCCAATCAATGTCTTGGCTAAACTGTTCTGTTTCGAGCAGATCCAGAAGCGCGAGAGGTCCGGCAGGTTCATCGCCATGCATGCCCGTAGATATATAGACTCGCGGAGAGCCAGGCTTACCAGGTGTTCGTCTGAATATAGGTATGATCGTACCGGCTTGTTCTACCAGAGTTTCGGTTGAAAACCCATGATGGTGAGCAGCGCGATTGAGTCGTTGAAGCGTAGCGCTTACATCGAGTGTTTCTCCAGTGTATGACATAATTTTAAAGATGAGGCGGAATAGTGAGGCCTTCAGTTACCATAAATAGATAGGCGTTGACTTTAAAGGTCTGTCTGAGAGGAAGTAGCTTTTTTATTCCAAGTTCAAAACCATTATTTTTATGTCTCAGGTCCGCGTTCGCTTTGCGCCCAGTCCAACCGGTAGTTTTCATCTAGGTTCAGCTCGTACAGCCTTGTTTAATTGGTTATACGCCAAGCATACAGGCGGCACTTTTATTCTACGGGTTGAGGATACTGATCGAGAACGTAACACGCCGGAAGCACTGGAGGTCTTAATTAAAGGTATGCGGTGGCTCGGCCTTGATTGGGATGAAGGTCCCGAGGTTGGTGGAGATTTTGGCCCTTATTTTCAAAGTCAGAGAAAGGCTGTTTACGACGAGTATCTGCAAAAGCTCTTTGATGCAGGTCGTACCTATGAGAAGGACGGCGCTATCTTTTTTAAATTGGAAGGCGAACGCTATACCGAGTACGATGAATATAAAAAAGAGGACTTGGAAAAGGTCCGTACTAAGCCCCAAGTAATCGATGACGCCGTGCGCGGTCAGGTGGTTCGTGCTGAAGAGCGAGATTTTGTCATTATGCGCTCAAACGGTGAACCCGTGTTTCACTTGGTGAATGTCGTCGACGATATAACTATGGGTATCACGCATGTTATTCGTGGCGAAGACCACCTTTCGAATACCACCAAGCACTGTGAACTCTTTCAGGCATTGGGTGCTCCTCTGCCGAAATTTGCCCATATTCCTATGATCTTAAGTAGTACCGGTCCCGGAAAGATGAGTAAGCGCGGAGATGGTGTGCACGTTGAAGACTACGAAAAAAGGCATTTCCTTCCTTATGGGTTAGTCAACTATTTGGCACTACTGGGTTGGAATGCCAAAGACGACCAGGAGCTATTTAGATTGGAGGAGCTGATTGAACGATTCGAACTTTCGGGAATTCAAAAAGGCAATGCACGTTTTGATGAAAAGAAATTGGCTCATATCAACACCGAGCAAATACGCCTCTTGTCCCTGGAGGCGTTTGTAGAATTGGCGATGCCTGTGCTAGAGGAAGCTGGAGTAGATGTGAGTGACGCCGCTTATTTGGCAGAGGTTTTGAAGTTGAGTCAGGAAAAGGCTCGTTCCTTGGAAGAACTTCCAGGATTCGTGGCCTACTTTTTTGATGACGCATTCGTATTTGATGAAAAGGCTGGTCAGCGAATTTTTAACAAAGGTGAACCTTTGGACCGTCTTGCCGAAGCGAAGCAGGCATTGACTGAGGTGATCGATTGGAGTGCGGAGTCGCTGGAGGAAGCTTTCTCGAATCTCGCCAAGTCACAGGGGCAGGAAAAACCGTTTGCGTGGTTTCCAATTACGCGTTTCGGGGTTTCTGGCGTAAGTGGAGGGCCAGACTTGATTCCCATGCTTGCAATGATGGGCAGGGATCGTGTGCTTAATAGAATGGAGCAGTTCCCTTCAAGGTATACTGCTTGATTTAACTCCGAATAGTTCGACCACGGTCAAAGGAGTATTGGCATTTAAGAAAAATTATTCGAGAGGGAATTGACGCATGATTTCCCGAATCTTCAGCTTAAATTCGTCTTCTGAGAATTTGTTATTCTCGAGTTTATCGATCCAGCCAACCCACAGAAGTTCTATACTCTCTGGGTCGATTACGCGAATAGTTAAAGTACTTTGTTCTATGTAGGCTGCTCCAATGGGTCCGGTGTTCACGCCTACACTGCTACCTCCTCTTCGATTGTAACTGCCGGTACCGATACCAATAGAAAACCCACCTTTTTCTCTTCCACCGGTGATTTCGGTTTCGATCGAAACCAGCATATCTGCATCTTCCAATGGACTTTGTTGCAACCCTCGACGGGCGAGTTCAATTTCAACTATTTCCTGAGTCCACAACAGTTCTGCAGGATTCACACCAGGCACTACCCGGGAAAGCTCTTCAGACACAAAAGCGAAGGTGTTCTTTTCGGCAAAGCTTTCATCGTCTTTCTTGACCGCTTGAATGGTGGAGGTTGATTCACAACCTACGCTGAGTATTACAAACGTGGCGATGAATGCTCTCAGCAGATTTGAAAATAGGGGCGATTTCACGGAGTTGAGTTTCATGGTTCGAAGATTGTGTGTCAATATGCAGGAGTAAACCGTTGTCCTTGTGAAACCCTTATTTAACAAAAAGTTTCGCCCTGATATCGGGCTTTGTGGTTGTTGACCTGAAGGTATAAAGTCCCACTATCCCAAGCTTTTATGAGCGAAGAAGAAGCAATTACCACCAACTTTATCCGAGATATCATCGATGAGGAACTAGCTAGCGGCAAACACGAGAAGATCGTGACTCGCTTTCCTCCAGAGCCAAATGGATATCTTCATATAGGCCACTCAAAGGCTATTCTGACCAACTATTCGATTGCCCAGGATTACGATGGCGAGTTTCACCTTCGCTTCGATGATACCAATCCGAGTAAAGAGGATATGTCCTATGTCGAAGCGATAAAGAAGGACTTGGAGTGGTTGGGAGTAGAGTGGGGAGATAACCTGTTTTTTGCCTCTGATTATTATCAACAACTTTTCGATTGGGCCGTTCATCTCATAAAAGAAGGCAGGGCGTATGTCGACGATCTGACTCTCGAAGAAATGAAGGAGTATCGTGGCTCTCTTACCGAGCCTGGCAAAAATAGTCCTCATCGCGATCGCGGTGTGGAAGAAAACCTGGAGTTGTTTCTTAAAATGAAAGCCGGAGAATTTTCAGATGGAGCCAAAGTCCTCCGGGCAAAGATTGATATGGCTCATCCGAATATTACTATGCGGGATCCCACGTTGTATAGAATCCTTCACCATAAACATTACCGGACTGGTAATGATTGGTGTATCTATCCCATGTACGACTTTGCTCATGGGCAAGGTGATGCGATAGAAGGTGTTACTCATAGTCTTTGTTCATTGGAATTTGAAAACCATCGGCCTCTGTATAATTGGTTTCTAGAAAACCTTCCTGTACCCAACAAACCGATACAGATAGAATTTTCCCGCCTGAACCTAACCTGTACAGTTATGAGTAAGCGGAAGCTACTTCGTTTGGTTGAGGAGAATCACGTCTCGGGTTGGGACGATCCACGAATGCCAACACTCAGTGGGTTAAGACGTCGAGGTTACACTGCAGGGTCAATTCACGAATTTGCTAAACGTGCCGGAGTTACCAAACAGCATCAGGTAATCGATATTTCTCTTTTGGACTTTTGTCTGAGACAGGATTTGGAAGTTCAAGCGCTGCGTCGCATGGCAGTTTTAGATCCTCTAAAGGTAACGATCACGAATTTTCCTGAAGGAGAAGTTGAGTGGTATGAAGGCCCTAACCATCCTGGTGACGAATCGTTCGGAAAGCGCAAGGTTCCTTTGACACGTGAGATCTATATTGAGCGCGACGACTTTATGGAAGAAGCACCGAGAAAATATTTCCGCTTGGCTCCAGATAGAGAGGTCAGGTTGCGATACGCATGCTACATTACTGCCAAAGAAATAATCAAGGATGACTCTGGAAACATCATTGAAATCCTTGCCAAATTCGATCCAGAATCCAGAGGTGCTAACACCGCCGATGGCCGTAAGGTAAAAGGAACTATTCACTTTGTAAGTGCTACAGAAAATGTTCCATTGGAAGTTCGACTCTACGATCAACTCTTCAATCAGCAAGACCCAGAAGTGGGAGGAGACTTTATTAGTAACCTAAATCCGGATTCTCTGAAAATTGTCACCGCCTACGGAGAGCCCGAGCTTGCCAATGCCAAACTCGGCGACCCCATTCAGTTCGAGCGCAAGGGCTATTTCTCCATCGATCCGGATTCGACAAGCGAGAATAGGGTCTTTAATCGGACCGTAGGTTTAAGAGACAGTTGGAGTAAGAAGCAGGGGAAGTGAGAGCGTAGATTGCTCATCTGATCGGCATCGCCCTTTCTTCGAATTTGAAATTCGGCGTCACCATGCGCATGATACGAGGCATGAGTGTATCGGGGACAGTAGTCGCGAAAAAAGGTGGGACCAAGCCGATGGAGAAAGTGCAAGTGGAGGTTAGGAATCGTTACGAAAACTTGCTCAATACGGCTATAACAAACGACAAGGGGGAATTCGTAATTGATCCTGCATTGACAAATGCCCAAACAGTTTTTCTGGAGTTGAATACGCCTGGATATTTTCCGTTTAGGAAAAGGGTTATGCCAAACAATTTGGGAGAGGACGATACCCCTGTTGATATCGTCGAAGCCATCGAACTCATTCCTTTGCCGGAACCTTTGGCTGTGACTGGAACTTTTAATCGCTTTGGTCCCTTTTTGCCGGGCGTCAGTAAATCGTCGAGTGGGGGAGTGCTGTCGCCCGACATCGATCTCGACTTGACCTATGGAATTTCGGCCATGGAAAATGAATTTACGATTTCCTTGCAGCCATACGGTCTTCCGGATGGTACGCAGTCGACGTTGGGGAGGTAGTTTTAAAAGATCCAATCAAAGAACTTTGGATCGTTGATCCGAGGGGATTTGAAAAAGATCCTTACGGCGATGATCCCATCCCACTAATGCCTCCGAAAGTGGCGGATGCGTTGATTAACTTAGATATGCATCGTTACGTCATTGCCGCAATGCGAAAGACTTTTATGGAGCCGGTAGAACCAGGAGTCAGGCCGGTACTATGGTATCGTTGGTATTCTACCGCACCCACTGATATAGAAGGGGAAGGTAAAGCAATGGG
>Ga0114999_10003535_pt1 | contig 19501 bp, 18 predicted proteins | sample ArcticOcean_MG_C_3_FD_89820 | JGI IMG/M metagenome (GOLD analysis project Ga0114999, IMG submission 89820) | Marine microbial communities from western Arctic Ocean - ArcticOcean_MG_CB8_126 | ecosystem: Environmental > Aquatic > Marine > Oceanic | place: Arctic Ocean: Canada Basin | collected...
AATCGCCGAATGGCCTGTTGTTCATTGATTTGAACCAAAAGCCGAAGACCTGCCTCCACGGCTGCTTTTTTAGTCTTTAAACCCGTAAGGTCCATTGCTTTTTAGATCAACTCATCATCGATTACAATATTGGTACGCATGTCTCACCTCAAGAGATGTGTATTTTATATTATACACATAATTTACAGGAAAAGTTATAACAGGATATGAAATATAATTTTAAATACTGCTAACCGCGTCTATCGTTCTCTAAAACGCTCTACCTCGGCAAGGCCAGCCAGTGTGCAATTTACCCCCGCAGCCCAGCTTGCCAGGCGGGTGGCGCTGATCGGGTCGCGGGTGACCAGATAATCGGTAAGAAACCCGGCGGCAAAAGCATCGCCACACCCTGTGGTATCCACCACCTCTTTGATCGGTACCGATGAGCTAATATAGGTTTTGATTTCGGTGGCTTCACGGTAAACCGTGACAGAGCCAAGACGGCCCCGGGTAGCGATGTAGATCGAAGGGCCCAGATCGAGAATCGTTTTGCCAAAGGCCAAAAAATCCTCGTCCGTATCCATCTCCTTGCCCGCCAAAAGGCTTGCTTCAACCTCATTCATCTGGACCACGTCAACGACTTCTATCCATTCATGCCAGCGGTCCTGAGTCCGATGAAAACGATAGCCCTGCTCATCAATGCCCAGGCACAGATTGTGCACATCCAGGTAGATAAGACCCTGAGATCGGGTCCGTATGGCGCGCATCGTTTCCCGGCTGATATCATCTCCGATAATGAAATTGATCAGAAATGCCTCATGGTTCAGAAATGGTTCGATCTGTTCAAGTGGAATACTTTCAATATGATTGGTCAGCTGTTCCACTTTCTCCATTGAGGCATCGTATCGGATGGTATTTCGGCTGGTACCTTCCGGTGCGATGGCTACCCCGCTTAGATCCACATTCGGATGTTCGGACAGGATATTGCGCATCATATCATGACAATCTTCGCCGATGCGTGTCACCGGAAAGAGCGTCGTCTTCTCATCCACCATATTAGCCAGCACGGCGGTGTTATACAGAATACCACCGAGATCCTTAAGTTCCTGGCCGTTGGCCATTGCGATGGTATCGTGATTGATAATGCCGATGATAGCGATGCGCATGGGGATAGAGAATTTGAGGTTCAGGGTTTTGAGCGTTGGGCTTGAATCATCGTTGATACTTGCTGCATGACCATATCGACTGTAATTTCCTGCATGCAGGCATGGGTGCCTATGGGACAGGTATGGCCACCGTGGGGACCGCATGGACGACAGGACAAGGATCGTTCGATAATCTGATGATGATCTCCATAAGGGACAAAACCAAATGAGGATACCGTTGGTCCGAACAGAGCGATGACCGGCGTGTCCATGGCTGCAGCGATGTGTGCCATACCGGTATCATTCGAAACCATCACGGTACACCGCGAAGCCAGAGCGGCTGACTGAAGTAAAGAGAGTTGACCTGCTGCAACGATCGGGGATACCCCGGACTGTGCGGCGATGTGCTGGCAGAGGGCTTCATCATCGGCACCGCCGAACAATATCACACGCCCTATCTGTTCGTCCGTAAATTGTTTTACGGTTTCGGCGAACCGCTCCGGCAACCAACGTTTTGTCGCCCAAACGGAGCCGGGACTGATGCCGATGAGCGTTTCATCCGGTCTGACGCCGTGACGCTCCAGCAGATCATCTGCTGCCGTAAAGTCCCTATCGTCTGGATACAATGATGGCTCATATCTTTCTACATCTGATACCCAGGGACGGAGGAGTCTCAGGTTACGTTCTACTTCATGAATCGCCTGATAGAGCACCCGATGCGTCAACAGCCACCGCCCGGCGCTCGTATCGAACCCTACCCGCATGGGAATACGAGCCAACCGGGCAAGTATGGCACTGCGGAGAGAGCGATGTGGTATCAAGGCCGCATCAAAATGCTGCTCACGAAGACGGCTCCCCATGCGTAACAATCCCTTTAAACCCCGGGCTGATCCCTTTTTGTCAAAAACAATAAGCTCATCCACCGCCGGATGATGAGCCAGTAGGCCCGCGGCATCAGGTCGTACCACCGCAGCCACGTAGGATGCGCTGAGTAGCTCTCGCGCCGCCTGCAATAACGGCGTGGCCAACACGACGTCACCTATGAAGGCTGTTTGTATGATGAGAAGGTTCATAAGAAAGTGGGAAAGTGGGAAAGTGGGAAAGTGGGAAAGTGGGCATGATATGCTTGCCACTTTCTAATTTATCAACTTTCCAACCAGTAACTTAATCCCCCCAGGCCTGTCGGAGCAGCCGGAGCCAGTTACTGTGCAATATGTCGGCAATGTCGGCGGTGCTGTAGCCCCGATCAGCCAGGAGGCTGGTAAATTTTTGCTCGTCGGCAATGGTGTCCAGGTCGTGCGGAGACTGCTCCCAGCCGAAACCGCCGTCCAGGTCGGAGCCGATAGCCACATGCTGGGCGTTCCCTGCAAGCTGACAGATGTGGTCCATATGATCAACAACCGTATTCAGGGAGACCACGCTATTGCCTGGATTTTCGACGCGCCATCCCGGATATAGCATCCAGCAATCAAATGACGAGCCGATGACCCCGCCCCGCTCTATGATGGCTCGTAGCTGGTCGTCGTCAAACTGGCGCTGATGCGGCACTAGCGCCCGGCAATTGTTGTGACTGGCCAGTACCAAGCCCGAATAATGATCAAGTGCCCCCCAGAAAGACCGGTCCGAACAATGCGTCAGATCGAGAAGTATACCCAGCCGGTCCATCTCTTTAAGTAACGGAGGGGCCAGATCAGTCAGGCCAGCCTCCACACCGGTCCCGCCGGCATATCGACCGGGGCCATAATGCGTGAGGCCCAGCAGCCGAAGACCATCCTGATGCCAGGCTTCCAGGTGGGACGCATCAAAGATCGAATCCACCCCTTCCATGCTGAGCAGAAAACCGAGGGGTGGCTGGTCGCCGTCCTCGTCTGCCTCCCAGGCTTCCCATGCAGTCCAGTGGCTGTCGAGACCTGTCCGATCCGTGATCATACGAATATGGCCTTCGTGCTCCAGCGCGCGATAGTAAGCCAGCTGGCCCTGCGTCGCGCCATAAGCCTGAGTCGTGGAACCAAAATCTGAATCCGGGACCGCATGCCCCGTACAACGACCGAAAAGCGTCGCGACACTCAGGGCAACCCGCCCTTTGCGCATCTCCGGCAACGCGACTGTATTCTGCATTCGTTCCCGTGCACGGATCGTATAGACGGAATCCAACAGGTTCCGGTTATTTTGTATGGCATTCCACGATAAGTCGAGATGGGCGTCGATGATTAGCATGAAGGACCTTGGGCAATGGGTGAGCGGGAGGTGCACGGCGCACCGTGCGCGTACAGGTGAATGATAAGGCCTTATTTCTTCATCGAGTTCAGTAATGACTTAAACTCTGCGTCGGCACCGGCGATGGTTTTGGCCGGGCCGGTCATTTTTATGAAGACATTACCTTCCGGGGCTTCGATGATGGCCCCCAGCATCTTGTAATTCGTTTTTTTGACCGCACCGGATTGAAACATGGGGCCCATGGAGGCCATATAGGAGCCCTCGACCGTGACGGTGGTGACGGCCAAGCTGTTGATGGTAGATTTCTGCTGGTTCAGCGCAGCGGATTTGCCATCGGCGGTCTCGAACTGGTCCCGCCACCGTGTTATATTCAGCTCGATGCTGCCACCCTGGCCCGTGCCGAAGAAAAACACGGCACATTCGCCGGGCTCCGGGTCACCGTCCGCTTGCGGTATGGCGTAGGTCGCGATGCGCATAGTCCGTGGTCCCTGGACCTGCCAGCGGCTCGGTATGTCCCAGGAAACACCGGCGGCGATGCCGGTTGTTCCAGTTGCTGATGGTTCTGAGGCGACCTGAGAGGGTGCGGAACTGGCTTGGGGCTGATCCGGCATAGAGCGGGCCATAGCCCCAGGTTGTGATGATTGGGGGACGGGTTCAGAATTCTGACCGCAAGCTGCGACGAGCAGGCCAATACCAGTACATATGGTGAATAGATAAGAGATACGCATAGGTGATGACTCCTTATGGTTTGGGTTGGGTGTTAAAATATAAAATAAGCTATTTTTTATCAATACATATACGGTGTACTATGGTGTGGTGTATTTTCCATAGTAGAGACGCCATGTATGGCGGCTCTGCTATCAACAGCTGGTCATGGGGCGGGTGGTGGTGTTTTCCATCGGCGATGGACCCAGAACCAGTGGTCCGGATATCTGCGTACATACTGTTCCAACACGGCCGTATAGGCCTGGGTATAGCGCTGTATGTCGGCGGCTTCATCACCTGACGGCACGGCCTCTATGGGCGTCTCAAAGACGACCCGGTGGTGCTCAGTTCCTTCACGAATGATAAAACAGGGGATAATAGGCGCACCGGATCTTAGCGCGAACAGCGCCGGACCCTGGTACGTCGATGCGGGTAAGCCCAGAAAATCGACGAACGCGCCACCCGGCCCCGCATCCTGGTCCATGAGCAGACCGATACATTCATTTCGGCGTAGAGTCCTCAGGATCGCGTGCGTTGCTTTCGCCATGGGAATCACTTTCATGCCCAACCGTTCCCGGCCTTTTATGATCAACGCGTTGACCGAAGGATTGTGCTGATCTTTGGCGACGACGGCCACCGGATGACCCAACGCGGCCACGCTTGCCCCCAATAACTCCCAGTATCCGAAATGCCCGGTGACCAGAATTACACCCTTGCCCTGTTCACGGGCTTGCGCGATATGATCGACCCCGGTAGCCGTCATCCGATCCCGAATATCTATCGTCTCCGTCGTCAGTAAACGGGCATGTTCTGTCGCGGTCCGCCCTAACTGACGGTATACATCCCGAGCTATACCGTGTAATTTATCGGGACCATAGACCTCTCCAAATACCCGGCCCAGATGCTCCTGCACCAAGGCACGTCGTTTCCTGATGAGGTCAAAGGCCAGATCACCCAGCCGTTCACCTATCCAGGCCCCTCCCGAAGGAGGCAGCAGGCCGGCTATATACATCAACAGGCGTACACCGGTGTATTCGATGTGATGTTTAAAGGTCATGGGTGGGAATCTGAGAATCTGAGAATCGTGAAACAACGAAGCCCTTCGGTTGTGTGATCAGTATAAATAGAACGTGGATAGTTTTTTATCCTTTGCACCGAATCCTTAATCCAACATTATAACAACATAACCATTGAACACAAATACATTATAAGCGGCGACAAACATATCCGTCTTTATACGCCAAGGTCCATCACCCATCAGTCCATCACCCATCAGTCCATCGCTAATTAGTCCATCACCAACAATCCCGAGGTATCCATGTCTCAAAATCGTCCCAATATTGTCCTGATCATGACCGACCAGCAACGCGTAGATACCATTCGTGCCTGGGGACAGGATCATATGGTCACTCCCGCCCAGGATCGCCTCGCCAGAGAAGGCGTCTCGTTCATGCAGGCGTACTGTCCGGGTGCAACCTGCGTCGCCTCGCGGGCGGCGATCTTCACCGGTATGTATCCCCATAACACGGGTGTGTACAGCTTCGATCCGTGGGGAGAGCACCGGACCTGGGTACAGGATCTGGCGGATAATGGCTACTGGTGCGCTAATATCGGTAAAATGCATTTCGTCCCGCGAGATGTCCCTGGTGGATTCCATGAACGGGTCATCGTAGAAAATCCTACCAGCATGAGCCTGGCCAGTGGCGGGGCGGACGACGACTGGGGTCGGTACATGACCTTTCACGGCGTGCAAAGACCGAATAACCGTCATAAAACGGATCCAGACTGGTGGAACAAATTGCAGGGGGCGGTCTGGCACGAAGAAGAAAAATTCCACAGCGATGTCTTTATCGGCAACTCCGCCCTCAATTGGATCAATAATCATCAGGGCGAAAAGCCGTTCTTTCTTGAAATCGGCTTTACCGGTCCTCACGAACCCTGGGACCCCCTACCGCGCCATCTCGATTTGTACAAGGATACGCCTATCCCCAAGCCGGTTGCTCGAGAAAACGAACTCTCTGAAAAACCGCGTCAGCATGAAGCCTTAAAGAAGGTCTTCGCCGGTGATGGCCATGAGTCCTGCATCAACATGTACCTGGCCAATGACGAACGTATCGACCACATGAGGCGACATTACTATGCCAAGGTGACGACCGTAGACGAAAAAATCGGAGAGATACTGGATGCGCTGGAAGCGCGCGGATGCATGGACAATACCCTGATCATATTTTGCTCGGATCACGGAGAGAATTTAGGCGACCATAACCTCGCCTACAAATGGCTCATGTACGATTCCGTCACTCACATCCCACTCATCATCCGCTATCCGGACCAGGCGCGGCAAGGGGAACAGGTGTCCGAACTGGCCTCGCTCATGGACCTGGGACCGACCATCCTCGAAGCTGCCGGGGTGCCTGTACCAACCTATCTTGAGGGGCAATCACTGATGTCATACGCCCAGGAGGACGGAGAGAGCGATCCGCGCAAATACGTCTTCTGTGAGGATAACTACCAGATTATGATGCGCAGCCAGACGCATAAGATGGTGTACTACATCGGTCAGGAAGAAGGGGAACTATACGATCTGGACGCCGATCCGGGCGAACTGTGGAATCGGTGGTCTGACGAGGATTATGCGGACATAAAATCAACGTTGAGAAACGATCTGCTGGAGTGGCTGGCGGCAAGCAACTACTGGCACGCCGGCTACAAACGGGAAAGAGCCTCCCAATACACCATGCGCTGGCCTACCGAGGATAACTGTAATCTGCAAGGTCAACCCGCTCAGAATGTACAACCACCGCAGTTGTAGCCCCTCTCGTAGGGGAGCGTGGAAAGTGCCGTTTACTACCTGCGAGGGCCACTCTACCTCCTCCCCTTTCCAGCCAGGGAAAGGGGTCGGGGTTAGATCGCCCCAACCTCCGTATCAAACACCGCCGTCATGACCATCTCCCCGATTTTACCTGCACCCAGATCCGGTATGACCCGGTTTGAGGAAAGGCAAATGGGAAGGCAAGCTGATTGTTCGGAGCAGCCGTCTCATCGCCCATCATATGTGTGCTGTGGTCCATACCCTCTGCCATAGTCTTGCTGGCCGTGCCCTCTTTTTTCTGGAAAATTTCCTGGGAGGCCATTGAAATACTGCCGACAGGGTGAAGATGCGCGAACACAGCACCATCGTCCCGACGGACGGCGGTGTGGCCCAGCATGCCCATATACGGCATGAGTCGCGCTGGTTGGCTGACGGGATCAAGAACCGTAAATTTCAGGGCGCTCTCTCCTGGATTTTGTGCGACCTCCGGATTATCCCAGACCATGCGATAACCATTTTGCAAATTGGCGGTGGTGGTCGGCTCCTGCACCGGGCCGGAGAACGGCTCGGCCTGATGCCAGGAATCGTCCAAATCCGGCTTAAGACGGGCGATCTCGGGTATAGGCGGGGCATCAGGTTTGAGGGCGGGTAATATCAGCCAGTCGGTTACAGTCTGACTCAGGCCGCTCTCATCTGTGATATCACCATAAAGACGATAGTCGCCGGCGGGCAAAGGCGGGGTGGTAAGCATAAAATTACCGGCAGGTGTAAAAGCCGGATGGACATGGGCGAATACGTCAAGATCAGGCTCGCGAATCAAAAAAGCATGCATGAGTTTGCCGTGATCCGTAACGAGCTTAGGCCAGGATTGATTGCCCCGGTCGTTCGATGCCGGCGTTATTCTGACAAGCCGGTCTCTGCCCCCGACCAGATTCGTTACGGTCGTAATCGGCATAGGCTTGAACAATTCATTGTTCCGATAGGCCCGGTCCATTTGTTCCCAGGCTGTCCACATGGCATAGGCGGCCAGAAGGCCCAGAAGCGCAGCTATGCTACCCGTCAGACGCGGCATCTGAGTCGGTGAAGGGTCGATACCAGGGCGTAGACCAGACTCTTTTATCGCTGTAGAGGCTATCACGGCAAAGCCCAGAACCAGAACCAGACCTAAAAAAACCAGACTGATCTGAATCCAGCCCGCCATCTCCGCAGGCGCCTGGCTGAAAGCATTCATCGGCACCACAGCCTCACCGGCACCCTGTCCCCCCTGCACACGTATACGAATCGCATAAGTCCCCTGTTCCATAATCCACACTTCCGCACTGTACAGATGAGGAATACCCGGTACGACATTCGCCGGATCTGCTGGTGGCAGGGAGTTATCCGCGACATTCGCCAGAGCAGGCAATACCCCCACCTGTTGAATATCATCCCCTTCGACCGTCACATTGACTTCAGCAAGACCGGGGATCGCTGTCGGCGGTCGGATCACCACACGGACCTGATATGGACCGGCATCGCCTTCGTAGAATACGTTTGGACTGCCTACATGGCCATGGACCGCATGTGGCAAAGCCGTACTTAAACAAACGATTAGACCCACGATATAAATATATTTAATCATGATAATACACCCACATACCCGGCGCTGAAGCCCCAGGATAAACCAACCCGCCGAAATTCGATATTAAGCACCGGGCGCGCCGGGTGCCCTGTAGAAGTCGCTACCGCTGCAACGCCCCCATCCATCCCCCCAGCCACAATCCGATCCGGCTTGAAGCCATGGCCAGCAACATGCAGCCGAATATCGTACCGGCATGCACAGGACTTTGCTCCATCCCCCAGAACATCGTTCGCTCAGGACCGACCTGCATATAAAATGGCCAATACCGTCCACCTTCAGCAAAAAGACCATTGTCTGCAGCCGATGAGAGTAAAAACTCGGCGAAATACCATTGGGCTCCCATAAACACTAAAGTGAAAAGAAGGCCACATAAAACTGACTTAATCCAGTCGTTCTGTCTCACATGCTGGAAAATCAGATCAATAACCAGCGCCGGTACGATAAGAAGCAATGGGAAATGAGGAGGGAGCATATGATCAATCTGCTGATAGACAGGCCCGATCAACGGCGTCGCAGGCAACAGCGGCAATATCCAGATTAGCATGCAGACCAGCCCGGTATAGACCAGCGCCGTAAACGTGGCAGGCCATCGGCCATATGCCGTACCGGCCAGCCAGGTTAGAATTAAGGGGTACACAGCGCAGGACACACTGTAAAACAGCGCCGTTCGCTGCAAGTTCGGCAGATTAATCTCTACTGTCGCCGTCGCGGCAAACGTCAACAGGAGCCCGGCAGCCCATAATGTAGACCAGACCTTTTTACCCTCCGCCCCCTGTGCCTCCCCTGTGTCCTCTGTGGTCAGGTTGTTCCGTGATGCGGTCAACAGCAGCGTCCCTATGAGGATCGCTGCGATCCCTGCCGTCACCAGAATCTGCGGGGCAGCCCAGGAACCGGACATCAGCCCATACGCACCGGACCACCATACATCCAGCGTCCCATAGGTCAGCATCGCTATACCGCCCCACAGGATACACAGCGCGCCGAAGGGCAGACGCAGCAACCCCACCTGTACAGAAGCTGGATGGCCCGATCGGGTGGCATGAACCGTCATCCTGATAGCAATAATCCAGGCTATCAAACCTCCGAAATTCAATGCCATATGGGCCGTAGTCCAGAACGAATCCTTGCCGACACTGCCGTCCCAGGAAATATCCCATATAACCCCTACAACCATGCTTGTAGCAGCCAGGAGCAAACCATATATAAAAATTTGATCATTCGTCGGAGGAACAATAACGGACGGCGTCTTCGAGGCCCGACTTGCGGACTGCGGGCGGCGTTTCTGTGTTTTAGTCTTAGCCATGGCGATCCAGAAACTTAATAACGCGGTGTTTAGTCGGCAACAACTCTTTCCATTATGTAATACGGAATCGCCAATCTGTCAATACCCTCATTCGCTGGCCGCCACGCCGAAAGCTATCGCCTTTGATGCCTGCCATCCAGACAGGGTATCTGTCACTTTGACGACCAATGTATAGGTGCCAGGATCCAGATCCGTCGTATCCAGCGAGGTATAGTTGACCCCATCCATTAATGTTCCAGCAACTGTTCGTTGACAATCGTGGTATGATTTTTGTCGGTATGTATGACGTGCAGTGGCCTGCACATACCGTAGAGACGCAATGTATTGCGTCTCTACGGTGCCATTTATATACCTGACAGGTAACCGGCCAATGCGGGTTTTGTTTTTCAATCACCATTCAAAAATAATAATTCACCAATCTCTTCACTTGCCCGGTGCATAATCCGATGGCAGTAAATCACCCACGGCCTTTGTGCCCCATTTGCCGTATTTTATCATCGCGAAAGGAAGATACTCGTGGCCTAATTCATCAATCAGTGTGACCTCTTTATTGAGTTTGATCACCGACCGTTCGGATCCATATTCCACCCCTAAATATTCAGCAAAGACCATTCTGAATAAACCGGTTGTATCGCCGGAGATAATCTGCTTTTCCAGACCTGGGTCCGGCTCTTTCATGATCCATTCATAATGGGCGGTGGTCTCTTGAAATTGAGTTATGTTGCTCCGACGTATTCCACCGTCTCGTAAAGATCGTGTTACAACAGACTTGGACGGAAGTAGTTTGTCCGTAACCGGTTTCTGTGCAAAAAAAGCGGATGGATCATCTAATATCCATAAGCGAAATTTATCTATGCCCGTCTGACCCTGCGCCAGGCTGCTGAGAAAATGTTTCAATGAACCGTTGTAACTCCGCTCACGATTTCGTGCCCAATCGTTTGCCTGTTGTCTTGTTCTCGGCGTCATGACTTCAAACTGAGGTACAATGGCATATTCGATGAATGCTTCCTCTCCGATACTTTGAAAGGCACCCAAGACAATATGTAATCGGTATCCGAACGCTCTGTTTTCTATATGTAAAAGATGGTCCGTCGTCGCGCGAAATACTTCGGAGGTCTCGTTAACGAAAAACGTCAACACATCTGGATTCAGAATCTTACACCGCTTTAAACCGTTCCAGACTGCCTTTCCACTTTTTGGAGCCCGGCCTGATCGCCTCTTCCCCCGTAGTCCCGACAACATCGGTGGCAGATAACGTCAGAATACGCCGGGTAAGCCGACGGTCATACTGAAAGGTCCCCGGCGTGATGATCTGAAATGGGGCTTTAATGAGTTCATAACCGATATGCCGCACCACAAGTTCATACGCACCGGGGGGTACGTTGTCAATATGATACCGCCCCACCTGATCGGTCTGGCCACCAACGGTCGTATGGGCCAGAAACACGCTGACGCCTTCGATGGGGGCACCGGTTTCACTATCCGTGATGGTGCCTTCAACGATGCTGGTCTGTGTCCGTCTGATAATCACCACATGATCAGTGGTAATCCTCCGGTAGGACAGATTTGAGCCGCGAAGAAGGTGCCGTAATACCTGATCTACCCCAGCAGCTTCAAGGTCTGCTGAGACGGTCACGCCGTTAACCAGATCATCCGCATAGACCAGATTAAGGCCACTCTGCCGCCCCATTTGCTGTAACGCCTCATGAAGCGATACCCCCTCAAGCCGCAATGTAATCGAGGCTGGTGGATTCGTTTGGGCTTCGATAAAAGAGGATAGACCACCCGGACAGACCACCAATAATACGACTAAAAAACGTACAAGGCGATGAGACATACACACCTCCTCCGTCATCCCGTTTACGATGAGCAGGACCTTCTGGATGAGTTTTAAAACGAGGACAATTGCTTCTATTTAATAATACGTTTCACAGTAAAAATGCCCTGTAAAAAGAACGAGGAATTCAATATATCTGCTATGAATACGTTGCAGGCGGTGGGGAGTATATTGTGAGCCATTCTGCTCCCTTTGGGAAAAGGAGAGCAATCGCATGATTAACAACCTGTTACTTAACCCAGGCTTTCAATCCTCATTTACTTCTTCTCCGATCACCACAAAACTTGTGGTCCGGGACGCACGCAGCCCTGAATGGTGATCGGTGACCACCAGGGTCAATTTATATTCACCGGGGGCAAGCATACCGGTATCGAGACCGGTGAATTGTCTATCCTCGCGGCTGAGACCGGATGCGTCGTAGGACAGGAGGACGGATTGTTCCTCTTCCGCGGTCGGTTGACTTCGGTCGCGCAACACGGCACCCTGGGCCGTGACTTCGTACAGCGTCTCATATTGCGTTTCACCGACATCGTCCTGCTGAAGATTGTAGAGTTCATAATACACGTAGACCAGTTGTCCGCTCTGATATAGATGGCTGGGATTGGGGGATATGCGAAGGCCATTACGGATAAAGGCCCCTTCATCGTCTGAGGGCTTGATATCGGTGGCCAGTTTGATGCCGCTGACCATCAAGTCGTCGCCCCGATAATCGGCCAGGACGATCGGCTTTTTATAAACCCCTATTTTCCGTGTCGCGGCATCCTTGATCTCAACGGCAGATTCATACGCACCGGATGGGGCGAAAAAGAGGGCCGACAACGTATGGAGACTTACATCCGCCTGCCGTCTGGCCTGGGGCGTCGTAGGGCGGTCCAGAGGGCCGTATTGCTGGGCATTGGATACGATATTCCGGTATTCAGCATCCCGTAAGGTGACCTGGGTATCCAGAGAAGTCCTGAGGCCGTTGCCGTCCTGTACGGAGCCCAACTGCCAGGTGGGCAGGCTCAGGATGAGTTCCACTTCCGTCTGCTGATCCACCCCACGAAAGGTCACCATATCGAAAACGAACTGTAACAGATCACCACCGAATTTATGCTGGTAAGCCTCCGGCTGACGGCTGATCAACAGCTCAGCTATCGTTTTCGGATGAAATTGCCCCTGCCGGGCCCCGGCGGTCTGGCTGAAGATCGCGGTCGGGTCCATCATGACATTCGGATAATCGTAATCACCATCCCAACGCTGATCCACAAAAAACAATTCCAGACCATAGGGGACATACACCCAACTTTCCGACGCGTGCGCCCCACGGGCTCTCAGGCGATAACGAACCTGCCGATTGACCTCACGTATGGCATCTACCTCCGAATTCTCGGTGGGTCGGGCAAAATCTTCCTCATTTTCGTCGCTGCGAAACGACCGTTCCCGTATCGAACTGCCGAAGGGATTTCGGGTCGTCATAAACACGTCGCCTTCGTTTGAGCCGCCGATAAACCGCTGGCGATCATCGGGGTCGCCGTAGCGAATGTAGATATCCCCCCGCCGATCCCAGGGCGTCTTGCCCCCGGCGAAATATTCACGGGCAAACATCACCCGACGATAATGCTCCGTCAGGCGTTCATTCACGGCGGTTGCCGGATTCGGGTCACGCGACGCCCAGAACCGCCGAAGGATCTCAGCCTGATCGTCCTTGGTGGCGGATTGATAGGCTTCATACGCCTCCGGTGCGGCAATGTATTTCAGGTCCTCGTAATAGGCCCGCTCTTTCACATCCACCGCAGACAGATACGTCTGGTAGGCTGCCCAGGCTTTGTCATAGGTCTGTTGGCTGTGATAATAGGCCGCCTCCAACTGCGAACGGACGATACGAAACAGCGACGACGTTTCCTCACCGTGTATCATGGTCAACTGGTCAATCAAATCCAGGCCCTGCTCGTACCGCTCAGTGACATAGCAACTCGTCCCCAGATGTAACAACGCGTCCAGATGGTTCGGCGTTACGGACAGTTGCCGAAAATACAGGAAGATGGCCTGATCGTACGCTGGCTGCGGATACTCGTGGGAAAGACCGAGTTGATAGTACGCATCAGGATGGTCGGGTTCAAGCGTCACGACCTTCTGGAAATACGCCCGGCCATCGGCTTCTGAGCTAAGCAACTTGCCCGATTTGTTCTGGCCGACAAAGGTCATGCCCATATAATACTGCACCTGCGGATCATCGGGCGCGCGCTTCACGGCCTCACGCATCGCCGCTCGGGCATCCATACGCCGATTCGGCGTTTTCAGGTATACAAGCCCTAATCCCATATACCCCCTGGCTGACTTGTTATCCAGCCGTATCACCCGCTTGAACAGATCTTCCGCCTCATCTAATTTGTCCTGCTCATATAACGCCATCCCCAGCCAGTTCACCGCCGGTGCGGATTTAGATGCCTGCGCGACCACCTGCCGAAATACGGTCTCCGCTTCGGAGAACTGCCCGGATAGATACAGACGCTGACCGGCGTTGAGCAGAGAGGCGGCGTCTTCCTGTGCGTACAGCACAGGGCAGGTTAGCAATAAAATAACGATAGCCAGAACAGGTCTACGCATTGGTCTATGGGGTTGTCGGGAAAGTCAAGTGAGCGCGGATATTTAGTATCTTATAGTATATATCAGAATTCGTAGAGATCTTCAATGTATTATCTTTGTCAGGTCGTGTCTGAATATAGGATGAATTCTGAAAAATATCTTTGTATACTATTCTAAAGACTGGTTTTTCCAAAATCTTATATTCATAATATATAACAAACCTGCACACGGACATTTTATTTTAAGGGTTGGAGTTTGATCTATGCTGGCCGATAAAATTCGATATTTCAGAGACTGCTACGAACAGGATAACAGCCGATCAGCCATCTGGAATATATTCAGTACCTCCATTGAGCACCGTATTCCGATAGAGGGCAAAGAAGAACTGCTGGCGGGCGGGCTGCCCTGGGCCCCCATTCCAAGGCGCCAGGGTATGGAAGCCAAACAGACCGCGCATATATACAGCAAAGAAAAAGATTTGATCTATGCCTCTCTATTTATTGCCGGCTCTCTCCAACAAGGTGATCAACGCCCGCAAAACCTCTGTGCACGTATCTTATGGCATCCTGCGACGATTGTGGACCATGAGTCGTACACCTATCTCGACGTAGATCTGGACAATCGCCAGGTCTATCACCGATTGCTTGATGTGCTTCAGGACAGCGATGAGCAGGAGCGGCTTTCGGATCGGGCAAGAGTTGGTAGATCGCCATATCTCGTTTGGTCATATCACCAACATCGGGGCACTCCTGGCTGATATCGTTCCCAGTATGGATGTGAAAGCGATGTATGATTATCCCGAGTTAATCTCAGGCCAGAACCTGAAGCGGCTGACTATTGCTGCTGCCAGCAGAAAAAGTGACCATAAAGCCGTGGTGGTAGCCTCCATGATGGCGCTTGTAAAAAATCGACAGAAGTCCGCGGCGTGCTGAATGAACTCGAAGAGATCGCCCAGAGCAAAAAATATTCAGCACCCATTAAAGTTTTGTTCGATCAACATAACGTAAAACAGACGAAACAGATCGTCCATCCGGTTCCGGCGGTTTTAAGCGAGGCGCAAGCGCGCATTCTACAAAACGGCGCACGGAATACGGTCTCCCTGGTGATCGGTCCGCCCGGAACTGAAAAATCATTCACCATTTCCGCCTTGGCCATGGAACATGTCAGCCGGGGGAAGTCGGTCCTGATTGCTTCAAAGATGAATCATGCGGTGGATGTGGTCGGGAATATGATTGAGCAGAAACTTGGCTTACCCGGTTGTGTGGTCCGCGGTGGCCGACGTCAGTACCTCAAAGAGCTTAAAGCGTATATAGAACGGCTGTGGTCCGGCATGTATACCTCGGAGCATGTGGATAAGACCGCTGTTCAGGCCCTGAAGAAAAATCTGGCTGGCACAGACAGAACCATCAAATCTCTGGAGAGAACCACAGAGGATCACAGCGACCGAAAGATCCGATGGGGACGGGTGATGGCGGGAAAAGAAGGCGGACTCGTCGGGGCATTGAAAAAACAATATGTACGCTGGATGGAGCCGAAATTGAAACCGCTCTGGATCTTGTTGAATGATCTGGAAAGCCGTCTGGATCGGCGTATCCAGTTGGTAGCCAGCCTGATTCAAGCCATGAATGCCTATTATGTGTATGACGCTGTACAATTTAATCGGGAGGTTTTTCAGACGTTTCTGAAAGGCATTCGGGCAAGGACCGGGACCCGGCAGGAAGCTGTTTTTAGAGATGTTAAATTCAACGTATTGCTCAAAGCTCTACCGGTATGACTTGTAAACCTCTCCGACCATAGGTATCCTATCACCTTTCAGAAGTCAGGCAGATCACATCGCAGCCGAACTTACCCACCGTATTCCGATAGAGGTCTTCGATAAACATAACATCCTTGTCGGTACGGCGCATACCTTTCAAGGGGAAGAGCGGGACGTCATGATGTTGTCCTTTGCCGTGGACACGGCTTCTCACGCCGCAACGATGCGATTTCTGGAGAAGCCGGATGTGTTCAATGTTTCTATCACACGGGCACGGGTCGCTCAGCACGTCTATCTCTCCATCGACAAGACACAGCTGAGGCCGGATTCTCTCCTGCATGCTTATATTCATATGGCTGAACAGGGGGCGAAAAATATGATCTGGATACTGGGACCCAATATCACCACCAATTTCTTATGGAAGTGGAGCAAAACCTGCATGGCCGTGGATTCCAGACCAGGGCCGTGTACACCACCGGCGGCCTCAGTATGGACCTGATGGTCATCCGGGATCACTGGTGATGCGGGTCGATCTGATCGGGTTCCCGGGGGAGTATGAGGAGGCGTTTTCTCTGGACAGCTACAAAATGTTCCATCGCGCTGGGCTAAAAATCATACCCCTGGCCTATTCCAGATGGCTGCTGGACCAGAAAGCTTGCTTGCATGCGACAGAAGAGGCGTATGCTGTTCACGGCTGCCATCACAAATAACGTTCACAACGCACCAATTTCAGGAGCCCCTATGCCAAACGATAAGCAGCGTTTCCTCACCGAGAACTACCAATCGCCCGATGGCCGTGATTTTACCTCTGATGCAATCCATGCTGGTTATCACGGCTCCTCATCCGCCGTGCCGATATATCAGGGCAACACCAATATCCGTGATGGCTATGAAGGCACCAATTCATACGGGCGCGGTCTCGATAAAGCAGGCGGGCCGACTAGCGGTGCGGTAGAGGACCTGGTCAAGCATCTGGAAGGCGGGACATGGGCGATGACGACCTCGTGCGGCATGGCGGCGATGAGCCAGATCTTCTTCGGGCTGCTCAAACACGGTGATCGCATGATAGGCCATCGATGTCTGTATGCCGGTGCGAATATGTGGATGGATGAGGATCTGCCCGACCAGTGGGGCATTGAGGTAGAACGGGTCAATATGTGTGATCTGAACGCCCTGCACGGGGCGCTGAAAACCCCAACGCGGGTCGTCTACTTCGAACCATATGCCAATGCCTCCATGGACTTCATCGACGTGAAAGCGGCCATCGACCTGGCCCATGACGCCGGCGCGCTGGCCGTTGTAGACAATACGTTTCTGAGTCCCTACCTGTTGCAACCGTTGCACTATGGTGCCGATGTGGTTATGCATTCCATGACAAAATACATGGCCGGACACGGGGATGCCATGGCCGGGGTAATCGTCGGCCGGGAAGAAGCCATCCGAGAACCGATTCATCGCATGCGTATTCTGATGGGCGGTGTCCTCGCGCCGATGAACGCTTTCCTCGTTCACCGCGGCTTGAAGACCCTGGCCTTTCGTATGGAACGACATTGTGTCAACGCCCAGAAAGTAGCTGAATTCCTCGAAAGCCATCCCCGCGTCACCCAGGTTCGTTATCTCGGCCTGCCTTCACATCCGGACCACGAGGTCGGTGTAAAATATCTACGCGGCTTCGGCGGTATGCTTGGCTTCTGTACCGCACCCGATGTGGACCAGAAGGCCATGAGCAAAGCCCTGGAAATGTGTAAACCTTGGTTCAGCCTCGGCGATGTCGAAACGCTGGTCCTGGGCCATGGCAATGCCGAAGGCACTCCGGCTCGGAATATACCGCCGTACTACGTCCGCGTATCTGCAGGGCTGGAAGATCCCAATGATATTATTCAGGATCTGGATCAGGCATTAAATAAAAGTTGAGTACATACTAAACGAGGAATCACAAATATGAGCGAAGGCCAGCAGAACTGGGCGGAAAATTTCACCTACAGCGCCGAAGCATATCACTATCCCGAAACAGTCGAACAGGTGCAGGCCCTGGTCACGCAATACGACCAGATAAAGACCCTTGGTGCCCGCCATTCATTCAACAAAATCGCCGATTCTACCGGGCATATGATCTCACTTAAACATTTCAAACAACCGCCCGTGCTGGATCGTGAACGGCAGACAGTGACGGTCAGTGCCGGCGCCAAATACGGCCACGTCAGCCAATATCTTAACCAGGCAGGCTATGCGTTGCACAACATGGCTTCTTTGCCTCATATTTCCGTCGCCGGCGCATGCGCTACAGCAACACATGGGTCGGGGGACAGCAATGGCAATCTGGCCACGGCCGTATCGGCGGTGGAACTGGTTACCGCCGATGGCACAGTTCACGTCCTGTCCCGCGAGCAACACGGTACGCCATTTGAGGGGATGGTAGTCGGGCTGGGCGGCCTCGGCGTCGTTACGAAGGTCACCCTGGATATTATCCCGGCATTCGACATGCGACAGACGGTATATGAACAGCTTCCCGTGGTGCAACTGGAACAGCATTTCGAGGACATTGTTTCGAGCGCTTACAGCGTCAGTCTTTTCACGGACTGGCAGAGCGAAACGATTAATCAGGCTTGGCGAAAAGAGCGCCTATCGGATGTCACAGAGCCCACGTTGCATCCCCACTGGTATGACACCACACCTGCGCTGGAGAAGCGCCATCCTATTGGCCGATTACCAGCGGACAACTGTACCGTACAGATGGGCGAACAGAAGCCCTGGCACGAAGTGCTCCCGCACTTTCAAATGGATTTTACCCCAAGTCACGGCACGGAACTGCAATCCGAATACTTCGTACCCCGGCACCATGCGGTGGCGGCTATTCGTGCAATCACGGGCCTCCGAGATCATATCACCCCTCAAATCAAAATATCAGAAATCCGCACCATCGCTGCCGATACCCTGTGGATGAGCCCCTGTTACAAACAACCATCCGTCGCGCTTCATTTCACCTGGGAAAAAAACTGGCCGGCGGTCAAAACCATCCTCCCATTGATCGAAACGGCCCTGGCCCCCTTCGGTGCACGGCCCCACTGGGGTAAGCTGTTCACCATGCCGCCGGCACGTCTGCAACCCCTCTATGAAAGACTACCGGACTTCAGAAGCTTGCTCCACCAGTATGATCCGCTAGGTAAATTCCGTAATGCGTTCCTGGATACGTATATATTTGACTGATATTAATAAAGGGGGAAGGACAAATATAAGCGTAATATTACCCTGGGAAGGTCTGTTGAGCCGTGAGGGAAAAAAGGTCGTGATGATGCCCTCAGACCCTGATGACCGAAGGTGAGACCTGTTGCGTATTGTTTAAGGGATGACCTCTCTATCCTTCAAGAATGGTATTAATCTCTTCCAGCTCAGTATCCGTCAATACCCAGTCCGCAGCTTTTGCGTTGCTTTGCATCTGTTCCAGCTTTGTCACGCCGGAAATGACCGAGCATACCGAGGGTTGGGCGAGCAGCCAGGCATGGGCCAGTTCATGGAGGCCGCGGTCGTGGTCCGCCGACCAGGCCATCAGTTTTTCCA
>Ga0114999_10003536_pt1 | contig 19501 bp, 18 predicted proteins | sample ArcticOcean_MG_C_3_FD_89820 | JGI IMG/M metagenome (GOLD analysis project Ga0114999, IMG submission 89820) | Marine microbial communities from western Arctic Ocean - ArcticOcean_MG_CB8_126 | ecosystem: Environmental > Aquatic > Marine > Oceanic | place: Arctic Ocean: Canada Basin | collected...
AAGGGTTGCGTATCCTTGGGTGTAACTCTTTAGTTTGTCAAAGAATTCCACGAGCATTTCCCGCAGCGATAATTCATATTCTAGCATTACACGACTATCAGTTTGGTCTGAACCGTCTTGGTCGGCATGGTGCGTATCTATATATTCCATTTTCTTAAAAATACCGCGCTTCTCAGACAGCAACTCCATAATGCTCCCGATGTATTTGGATGGAGTGATGATTGTGATATCTAGCCAAGGCTCCCGAATCTCTTGGATGCCCTGACTATCTGGTAATTTGGATGGATTTTCGATTTCTATAAGCTCATCATTATGAGTGAGCACTTGATAGGATACCGAAGGAGCTGTTGCTATGATTTCGAGTCCAAATTCTCGTTCTAGTCGCTCCTGAATTATGTCGAGATGAAGAAGTCCTAAAAATCCACACTGGAAACCAAATCCGAGAGCCTGTGATGACTCAGGGGTATAAATGAGAGCTGCATCATTGAGTTGTAATTTGTCTAGAGCGTCGCGTAAATTGGCATAATCCTTGCCATCGATGGGATAAAATCCTGCGAACACCATGGCCTTTGAAGGAGCATATCCTGGCAGTGGCTTAATTGCTGGTGAGGAGGATAAAGTTATAGTTTCACCTACAGTGCACTGACGAACATCTTTTAATCCTGTTGCGATGTAGCCCACTTGGCCACTCGATAAACTGGAGCTCTCGGTCAGACTAGGGGTGAAGAAGCCAATCTCGAGACTGTCGGTCTTAGCTCCTGTTGCCATCATGAGTAGTGGATCGCCTTGCTTCAAAGAACCATCCATCACGCGCACATACGCAATTACTCCCTTGTAGGAGTCATATTTTGAGTCAAAAACGAGTGCTCGAAGAGACTCTGTTAGCTTTCCTTCAGGTGGCGAAATACGAGATACAACTGCAGCAAGGATATCATCGACTCCGGTACCATCTTTTGCTGAGCAATAGACGATTTCTTCTTGTTTGAATCCAAACATTCTTTCGAGTTCGGCAGCAATTACCTTAGGCTGAGCCGAAGGTAAATCAATCTTGTTGATTACAGGTATGATAGTAAGATCGTTTTCAATTGCAAGGTAAACGTTAGCAAGGGTTTGAGCTTGTATACCCTGTGCGGCATCTACAAGTAATAGAGCCCCCTCACAAGCAGCGAGACTTCGAGAGACCTCATAAGAGAAATCAACATGTCCAGGGGTGTCGATAAGATTCAACTCATATGTTATTGAGTCAGTGTGATGATAGACCAATCTGACTGCCTGTGCTTTGATAGTGATTCCTCGTTCTCTTTCAAGATCCATTTGATCGAGGAGTTGATCCATCATGTCGCGACTTTTCACAGTGTGGGTGCGTTCAATCAGGCGATCGGCGAGCGTAGATTTTCCATGATCGATATGAGCTATGATGGAAAAATTCCTGATACGGTTAATGTCCATAGCTGATAACGCTCAGTTCTCAATGTCGTCGTGTGATTGATATGCTTGGGGTGTTCTTGAATCATGTATAAGCTAGTATCAAGACTAGCGTTATTCATGGAATTAGAACATCCATCAGTCTCAGCGACTTCCAATCTACCGCTGAGACTGATGGATGTTAATCTATACTCTTATACAGGCTACTTGGTGCCCATTCCCTACATCTCGAAGGCCAGGGAAGCCCTCTGGACTACCCGCTTCGTGGGTTCTTAGCACGTCTGGCTGATGGCATAAATCAATTGCTATTGGGCAACGAGTGTGGAATACGCATCCTTCAGGTGGTCGTATAGGGCTAGGAACGTCTCCCTGAAGCACGGTTCTTTCGCGTGCAGCTTCAACTGAAGGATCAGGAATTGGCACAGCCGATAGTAATGCTTGGGTGTATGGATGCAGTGGGTTTTCGTATAGCTCAAGTCGCTCTGCAACTTCCACGATATGGCCGAGGTACATTACCGCAATACGGTCACTAATGTGTCGAACAACGCTCAGGTCATGAGCAATGAACAATAGTGTCAGATCGAACTGCGAGCGAAGATCTTCCATCAGGTTGATAACCTGTGCCTGAATAGACACGTCAAGAGCTGAGACTGGCTCGTCACAGACAATAAAATCAGGGTTCACTGCTAGAGCTCGAGCGATTCCTATTCGCTGCCGTTGGCCTCCACTAAACTCGTGGGGGAACCTATCAGCCATAGCAGGGTTCAGTCCAACTGTTGTCAAAAGCTCAGCGACTCTGTCACGCCACTCAGCTTTGCTTTGGGTCATTTTGTGGATGATTAGAGGCTCTCCAATGATATTTCCTGCGCTCATGCGTGGGTTCAGAGACCCATAGGGATCTTGAAAGATTATCTGCATTTGTTTGCGTGAGGCCCGTAGGGTTTTGGCGTTCATCGTGGTCAACTCTACCCCATTGAACTTCACTGAGCCTTCTGTGGGTTTATAGAGCTGTAGGATACAGCGACCGGTGGTAGTTTTCCCACAGCCACTTTCGCCCACTAACCCAAGGGTTTCGCCTCGTTTCACCTGAAACGTTATGCCATCCAACGCTTTGATGTCAGCAACCTTCTTTTTGAAGACCATCCCAGCTGTAACCGGGAAGTACATCTTGAGGCCATCAACTTCGAGTAGGTTCTCAGATTTTATGCGGGTATCCGTTGTCATCTATATCCCCCCCCTCTGAATCTTCTCAATCCTCTTCTTGTTCAGTTCATCTAGATCATCAGCATACCAACATGCAGAAAGATGACCCTCAGCGACTTCACGCAACGGGGGCGTTTCATTACACTGGTCTGTTGCGAAAGGGCACCTAGGCTTGAATGGGCATCCCGCTGGCATATCGATGAGGTCCGGTGGCAGGCCTTCAATGACGTGCAGTCGTTCGCGTTCCATTGCGTCCAAGCGTGGAACAGACTGCAGTAGCCCTAAGGTGTAAGGGTGTTTTGGGCGGTGGTAAATATCCATAGCAGTACCACGCTCGGCCATTCGTCCTGCATACATGACATTGACTCTATGTGCATAGCGGGCTACAACCCCTAAGTTATGGGTGATAACCATCACCGCAGTACCTGTTTCTTCGCTAGCAGCCTGCATCACTTCAAGCACCTGTGCTTGAATCGTCACGTCCAGAGCCGTTGTCGGTTCATCCGCAATTAACAGTTTTGGGTCACAGCTAAGCCCGATGGCTATCATGACTCGTTGTCGCATACCACCACTGAATTGGTGAGGGTAGTCGTCGACTCGTGATTCTGAGCCAGGTATACCTACTAACTGCATCAATTCTATGGCACGGCTCCGGGCTTGCTCATAAGTTAGCCCATTGTGAAGCTGGAGAGGCTCTGACATTTGTCTGGCTATTGTAAGGACAGGATTCAGGGAGGTCATGGGCTCTTGGAAGATCATCCCAATCTTGTTGCCTCGGATGTGACGCATTTCATCTATATCTATTTGAAGGAGATCCTGTCCTTCAAATAGTACTTCTCCCCCGACAATTTTTCCAGGGGGGGTCGGGATCAGGCGCAAAATAGACATAGCGCCTACGCTTTTACCGCATCCGCTTTCTCCAACAATCCCTAATGTTTCACCTTCTTGGACGTCGTACGAGACTCCGTCCACTGCCTTTACGACCCCTTCGTCAGTGAAGAAGTGTGTCTCAAGGTTGCGAACTTCCAGTAACGTTGCCACTGTCCCTCCTTTGTTTTTGTCCGGTTTCGACATTGCCATTTTTGCTGTTAAGGCAGCAAGGAATTTGTAATCCCACCTTGCTTTGATCCTGTCTTTTGATCGGCATCCTAATGTCTACAAGTGGGGAAGAGGAGACTCGAACTCCTACGCCTTGCGGCACGTGATCCTAAATCACGCTCGTCTGCCAATTCCGACACTTCCCCCATGTCTTGGTGACCCGCCTCGGACTTGAACCGAGAACCTACTGATTAAGAGTCAGTTGCTCTGCCAATTGAGCTAGCGGGCCCCGTATCTTCTAGCTCTTTCTAGAACTTAGGGACTCGCGATCATACTCTAAATTGATGGGTAATGAAAAGTCAATACGTATAGCTAGTATTATTTGAGACCGTTAGGCGGGCATTTGGAATTGTGGTAGCTAATTACTATTAAATTTGGTGTGTTTTCTAGTTGCGACAATACTTTGTGTTTTGTTAAATGACCCATAACCACACGATAAATTGAGGAAAGTTAGAACGAAGTGCCTAAGTGGACTTACCCCATGTACCACTGCTTTGGTTAATGCAGTGGTCGTGATGGTATCAGATTGCCGTAGGGATGTGGGTGATTGCCAAGCTGCGCTGAATCTGGTGAGCGCCCGCCACGCTTTGGTGCCAATAGTCACAATTTCGTGGTAACGTAATACTTCAACTTGTGCAGTGAATCGACAGGAGTAAGAACTTGAAACGGCGATCCAAAATGGCGATGATCACAAATGACTATGAGGAAACGGCTAATCTTGGACTGTTACTAGGCAGTGTTTGTCGCCCAGGGTCAATAATTCTTCTGAACGGAGACCTAGGTACGGGGAAAACATGCTTGACTCAGGGACTCGCCAGGGGGCTGGGTGTTGAGAGCCCAGTCACGAGCCCAACTTTCGTCCTTATAGCTGAACACAAAGGCCGTCTTCCTCTCTATCATATGGATCTATATCGACTGGCTGATGGTTTGGTGCAATTTGATTTAGGATTGGATGAGTATTTTTACGGTGATGGAGTGACTGTAGTAGAGTGGCCGGAGTATGGTGGTGAGGCGATTCCAGATGAATATATACACTTTCGATTTGAACACATTGCCCCTGAGCAGAGAGAGATACACTGCACACTTTTCGGAGAAACATTCCATGAGGTATTTGCTGATTTCTATACCGCTGTCAGTAGCAATGCTCGACATCTTTTGTTGACTTAATCAATAACAGGCGGACTATATCTAAAAGAAGACTAATCTTCAGTAATTTTGGTGAAAGGAAATGATGCAGTTATCGATCGATACTTCTACTCGCTATGCTAGCCTTGCACTTGCAAAGGCAGGTGAAGTAATCGCGGAGTTTTCTTGGTATTCAAACCAAAACCATACTGTTGAGCTGGTCCCAAGTATCGAATTGTTGCTACAACGGCATAATGTTGATTACATGGATTTAAGCGTTATCGGACTGGCCATCGGGCCAGGTAACTTTAGTGCAGTGCGTGTGGCGGTAAGTGTAGCAAAAGGATTGTCAACGGCCTTGAGCGTCCCTCTGGCACCTGTGTCTAGCCTGTTGATAGAGGCATACCCCTACCTTTCATCCGATCTTTTGGTTTGTGCTGTTATCGGGGCAGGGCGGGGACAGGTGATTACGGCTTCTTACCAAATGCGAGACGGAATTGTCACAGTGGAGGCTCCTATGAGAATCTCGACAATTGACCAACTTGTGGAGTCGTCACAGTCAAGGTCTTTTCTTTGTGGCGAAGGGATGAACGGAATGACGGAAGAGGAGATTGCTGCTGCGAAAGAGACTTTTATCATGACGTCGCCCCGCATGCTTCCCTCAAGACGAGCGAGTTCCATTATTCATCTTTTGTCTGATGGCTATATAGATGTCGTTCCCGACGCAGCAGGAATCGAGCCCTCTTATGCTAGGGATGTAACTATAATCCAACCGCGATCCAAGTAATATTGATTTCTTGAAAGCTGCGTTTTTTAGGAAAAAAATAAACTAACTTAAACGGGAGATATACATGGAGAGAACACTAATTTTAGTCAAGCCGGATGGAGTTCAGCGAGGATTGATAGGAACAGTTATAAAACGGTTTGAGGATAAGGGTCTTCAAATAGCAGGTCTTAAATTGATGTTGGTCACTGAATCATTGGCAAGAGAGCATTATCGAGAGCACGTGGGTAAGGGGTTCTTTGACGGCCTTTTGAGCTTCATCACATCAAGTCCTGTCGTAGCGATCGCTGTTGACGGAGTGGGAGCCATCGGGATTGTGCGACAGATGATGGGAGAAACGAATCCTGCCAAGGCATCTTCTGGAACGATACGTGGGGACTTTGGGGTAGACTTTGGGCTCAACATAGTTCACGGTTCCGATGGAACAGAATCTGCGGAACGAGAGTTATCACTGTTTTTCGAAGAACGTGAATTGGTTGACTACAATCGAGCTATTCAGGCGTGGATTACTGCATAGTCAGCAAGGCGTTGTGAGTATTCCAGAGGGCATCTACGCGGTAGTACGTGCGAGTATGGCTTGAGAATATATGAACCACCAGGCCCCCAAAGTCCATGACAAGCCATCCGCTATCTGCAGAGCCTTCTCGTCGGTACAGATGCGCGCCGATAGAATCCATCCCTTTTATGAGGGTTTCGTCAATAGCGCTAATCTGCCGTGCGTTGTCCGCAGTCATAACAAGGAAATAATCTGCGATAGCTGTCCAGGAGCTGATATCACAGAGTGCAACCTCTCGTGCTTGTATTTCGTAGGCTAGTTCAGCTGCAGTGTTAGCCTGAATCCAGCTACTGGGTTCGGGTGTTTCTAAGTCGATCGGCGTTGTAATATGCCTCATTTTATTCTTTTCTTTTGCTTGGGCTGAACATACAGTCCAGATTTGCCCATACCGTATATCTGTTAGTGCTACAGCGGTGGCATTTTGTATTGATGTAGGTGAGGCCCTGCAGCATAACCTATATAAGGATCACCGCTTCCACGACGTTCTCAGATCCTTGTGGAAATTTCATGCCTTCATGGGCTTCTAATACTGATTCATCGCTGTCGGCTTCCAAGAAGCACCACGCTTGTCCATCTAGCCCTACGTAAATTTTCCAAGAGCTTACACCGTATTGACTAGAATCCCCGTTCCGGATTTTTTCAACCATATCTTGAACGTCTTGGGGACTCATTAATGGCAAAACTCGGTGGTAACAGACGAAATTTGGCATTGTGCTGTACTCCTAATTATCTTGATGGATGATGCAATGTATCTTGTATGGAGACTACGTCTATAGCTTATTCTGATCTCAGCCCTAGTTGGTGTCAAGAAGCCCCAATTATGAAGCCTCGACGAGAGATTGGTGATTTAACGGCATTTTCACTGGATACATGGTTTTGTAGTATGGCTCTACAATTTGATTGGAATTGGCATTTGGACAAAATACAGCTGGTGGTATACTCTCCGGCAATAAAGTGAATTCTCTGGAGACAAAGACTTTTTTGAGTTGGAGGATACGCAAATGGGGGCACTTTCAGGGATTAAGGTTTTGGACCTTACACAATACATAGCCGGCCCGTACTGTACCAAAGTACTCTCTGATTATGGGGCTGATGTCATTAAGATTGAAAAACCACCGTCTGGTGATCCAGCACGAAGATTGGCTCCATTTAAAGATAATCAGCCTGGATTGGAAAACAGTGGCTTGTTTTTGTACCTGAACACAGGGAAGAAAAGTGTGACCCTCAATCTAAAAACCGTAGAGGGTCGCAAGATTTTTTTCCGTTTGTTGAAAGAAGCAGATATAGTGGTCGAGAGCTATGCTCCAGACACTATGGAGTCGCTTGGACTCAATTATGATTCACTGAAAGCAATGAACCCTAATGTGCTCATGACTTCTATTTCGAATTTTGGAAATACAGGTCCCTACAAGAATTATAAGTTAACTGATATTGTTATGTATGCAATGGGATTGACTATGTATGGTACGGGAATGGCTGATCGCGAACCCCAGAAACTTGCCTTGACTTTGATTCAACACCAAGCAGGGATGATTGCAGCAGCGACCACTATGGGGACGTATTTAGGCCGGGAAATGCATGGGCTGAGCCAGCATTTGGAGATCGCTTTGATGTTGACGCAGTTAGGATCAATTGATCGCACTGCAACTCAAGCAATTTCCTACTCTTACTCTGGGGATTTTCCGCATACTAGAGTCGCAGCGGAAAATGCTATCAGTATAATGCCTATGGGGATATACCCCTGCGCCGACGGGTACGTAACTTTTGTAGCTGCGAATCCTTTATGGTGGCCACGGTTCGTAAGAATGATTGAAATGCCGGAGCTATCTGAAGATCCGAGATTTCAAGACGAAGATTTTGGATTTATATATAATCTCGATTATAAAGACGAGATGGATGCGTTAGTGCTTGGATGGACAACACAATTAACCAAACAAGAAGTTATGGAGAAAGCTCAGTCTGCAGGTATGGCAGGCACTTCCATCAACTCGATGGAAGATGTCTTCAAAGATCCACAATTTAACTACAGAGGTTTCTTTGTAGATATAGATCACCCGGTGGCAGGGATGCTTCGATACCCTGGGACACCTGCTGTGCTGAGTGAGACCCCTGCTGAGATTAGACGTGCCCCTCTTTTAGGAGAGCACAACCAAGAAATTTACTGTGATGTGCTCGGATATAATATTGAAGATTTACCAATGCTGAGAGAGCAAGCTGTTATCTGATATGGGACTAGGGACCGAGTGGTATCAAAAAAGTGAAGAGAAGAGAGGTGTGATATGACTGAAAAACTGCCGTTAAGCGGTATACGAGTCATTGATTTGTCGATTGTTTGGGCTGGCCCGTACGCGACGATTCTCTTGGGGGATTTAGGGGCTGAGGTAATCCGCATAGAAAGCCTGCAACACCCAGATATCAACACTCGGGGAAATCCGACTCCTCCTGCCGGACTATTGGGGACTCCGAGGGCCTTTATGTACCCGGATGCTAACCCCTACCCACGTCCATGGGAAAGAGGCGGAAGTTTTGCCTATAGTGGCAGAAATAAAAAAAGCGTGACGATAGACTTGGAACGCCCATCTGGCAAAGAGATTTTTCTTCGGCTTGTGGAGAAATCCGATGTGATCATTGAAAATGGCGCCGCAGGCACAATGGAGAAGCTTGGACTTACGTATGACGTCGTTAAGCAGAGCAATCCAGGCATTATAATGTGCTCGATGCCTGGTTATGGCACCAACGGCCCTTACAAATACTTCAAAGGGTATGGAGCTAACGTTGAAGGCGTTGGAGGACACACTTACCTTAGAGGGTACACTGATATGGATTTTAGTGGCACTTCTCCTGTATTTCACGCCGACCCTGCTGCAGGCGCCACAGCGGCATTCTCAATTCTGGCGGCTATAACTCATAAACGTAATACAGGCAAAGGGCAATATATCAATCTATCCCAGGCTGAGAATGTTATAGTTGCAATCCCTCAAGCATTCATGGATTATTCCATGAATGGCACTGTTCGAGAACGTTTGGGGAACCGGCAGCAAGGGTCTGTACAAGGATGTTATCAGTGTACTGGTGATGATAATTGGGTTGTGCTCACCATCAGCACGGATGACCAGTGGAAAGATTTTTGCTTGCTCATCGGGATGCCAGAACTCGTATCGTATCCGAGATTCTCGAGCGGTATAGCCCGATGGAATAATCATGATGAAATCGATGGGATCATATCGGACTGGACCAAAGATTTTGATCATTATGATGTTTTTCATAAGCTGCAAGCCCTCGGTATCCCGGCTGGGCCTGTGATAAAACCTCAAGAAGTATTTGAAGACCCCCATATAAAAGCTAGGGGTTTCTACGAAGCACACGAGCATCCAATGATTGGTGGCCCATACATGTATCCTGGGCCAGTTTTTGACCTTTCTGAAACACCCATGCGCATACGCAAGATGCACCCTATCCTTGGAGCCGATAACGAATATGTTTACAAAGAAATCATGGGTTACGGAGATGCTGAATACGACGCTTTTGTGGCGGATGAACATATCGGAGATGCGTATATAGGGATTGATCTACCAGAGGACTAAGAACCCCACAGAGTCACTAGCGACGCGACTGAGGGGAACAATAAAACGTGACTATGATTCTGATGAGTCGGTAGAGTTCAACGATTTGTGCCTTTGAAACTCCACCTACACGACGTGAAAAGCTTATTGGGATGTCAACTGTTGGGTTGTCAGGTGATTGGAGTAGCAGGTCATATAGGATTTTGAATCCATTAGTTTTTGTTTTTACAAGCAGATCGACTGGAGCTGCGAAAAATCCTGATAATGGGTCCGAGGTACTGTTCCTGATAGTTAGCCTGAGGCCGGCGGTCAATAGTCTACTGAGCATGAGCCTGCGAGTGGGGAATCCGCTTATCTTCGAATCCTGGAGGAATCTTGAGCCGATAACCACCGGATTCTCTTGCATGTTAGCCCGGCATCTGGTGAGCATGGCCAAGAAGTCTTCTATTCGATGCTGCCCATCACCATCCATCACGATTGCATAATTCGATATGCATTGTCGGGCGCCGTATCTCACAGCTGATCCAAGCCCACGTTGTTCCCTGCTCAACAGCACGATTCTGGGGTCGGCAGCCGCGAGTAATGACACGAAGTCCTGAGTGCCATCCACGCTTCCATCGTCTATCACCAATATTTGGTCAATTTCCTTGATGCGCACGAGTTGGGGAAGTAAATAGCGTAACCCGTGAACTTCATTAATGACAGGTATGATGGTCGATGTCGTTAGCAAATCTGGCATTGACGTAGTAGATCCTTGTAGCATGGAGGATTGTAGAGAATTAAGATCGCATAGCATTTATTCAACCATAAAAACGAGTGGCGGTGTTGCGATTTAGTGCCCAAATAATGTACAGTCAGAAAGACCGACTTTAGGGTGCAGATTGCTACACCTGCAAATGCTCCGGGGAGTAGTTGTGAATTTGCGTAAGGGAACTCCATCACCGGTTCAGTTACGAATTCAGTGCGTTGAAGGCGAGTCAGTATTCAAGTATGCATTCGGAGGTAGTTATGCCAGTGACACACGAGCAAATTGCTGCAGCCTTTAACCCGAAGGTGGTCGCAGTTATTGGAGCCCGCAAAGCGGATGACTATTCTTGGTTGCGCAATATGCGCGGATTCCGAGGGAAGGTCTATTCTATACAAATTGACCCAAATGATATCCCTGGTATTGAAGAAATGGGCGTTCCCAACTATAAAAGCCTTGCAGATGTTCCAGATCAAGTCGACTACGCAATTATTGCGGTACCCAGGAGAGTGGTTCCTTTTGTGCTGAAAGATGTTATAGCTGCAGGAGTTAAAACGGTCCACATGTTTACGTCTGGGTTCTCTGAGACAGCAGAGGAAGAAGGACTAGAGCTGGAGGCTACAGTCAAGCAGATGGCGGAAGAGGCAGGCCTCCTAATCATTGGGCCTAACTGTATGGGTGTGTTTAACGCAGATAACGGAATGAGATTCATGCGGACACAGGACATTGATGTATCTGGGTCTGTGGCTATTGTTGCTCAAAGTGGAGGTCATGCTTCCTCTCTAACCTCCGCAGGCCAGCAAGCTGGTGTCGGCATTCATACCACTATTAGCTTTGGGAATGGAATTATCCTAGACAGCCCGGACCTGCTTGAATATTTTGCAAACGACCCAAAAACAGAGTTAATTTGCGCGTATATAGAGGGACCAAAAGACGGTAAGAGATTCTTTGAAAAACTCAAGTATGCTGCATCTAAGAAACCTGTGGTTGTCTGGAAGGGAGGACAAACAGAGGCAGGGCAGCGGATGGCAACTTCACATACTGGATCCCTCGCAGGTTCTATGGCAGTCTGGAACGCTATGGTAAAGCAGGCGGGTGCTATTAAGGCGGATTCACTTGAAGAAGCATTGGATGTTATGAAAGCGTTAGCGTACCTTGACCCTCTTGTCGAGGATGGTATTGGCATCATTGGTGGGAGTGGGGGTCAGTCTGTTGCAATGAGTGATTCTTTCGCAAGGCATGGTATGCGTGTTCCGCGACTGACAGAGCCCACCCTTGAAGCAATGGGTAGTTTCTTTCAGTTGATTGGAGCGAGTTACTTCAACCCCGTGGACGTTGGGGGTATTAATCGTACGAATATGGAAACAATCCTGGATTTGCTAGGCTTGGATTCACAAATAGGAAGCGTTGGAGTCCTGATCTCTCCAACACTCGCCTTAGGTGGAGCGAGCGGAAAGCGTGCACGAAATAGTTTAACAAAGGCACAAAGAGCCACGCTTCAGCAATATAAGGACTCTCAAGACCGAGTGGGGAAGCCATTCTTTGGCATGTTCTGGGCGCCAGTCCCTTATAAAGACGGCAAATCATTAGAACTCATAGACGAAGCCTTCCAGGAAATGGGATTGCCTATATTTCTTAACCCTGAACGTGCTGCTACGGCACTTAGCAAGGTCGTGGAATACTACCGTGTGCATACGGATTTGGTGGCAAGTTAATATAACTAGAAGATAGCGATATAGGTCCGTGATTTAATTCGGATGTCAAAAAGCACTCAACAATTCGGGGGCGAGAGTATGAGCGATGTGCCCTGGAGTTTCGATGATTACGAATCACCTAGTCTAGAAGATATGCTAGGTTCCCTTAACGCCATTGGTGACAATCATAACCGCAGGTACCGAGCGCTGCTTGTAGAGCTACAGCAATTCATGGAGATGTGCAGGGGTAGTAAATCACAGGGATTCACTTTGCGGTACATACTAGCTGATGCTTATGAACAGGAACTCGGAAGAGTGACAGGCGTTCTGTCTGCTTGTGCAGGAGTTATTCAAGACACAAAACAAGCTGTCCAAGCAGTGGAACTTGGTATTCTAGTTCCTGGTTTTCTGTTAGATACACAGCAGACTTGGTTGAGTCTCTTGGATACGAAGGCGATGTGGTTAGAATCTGCGCTGGAGGCACTTACTCCACCAGACGAACTTGATGACCATCGCCCCCCACGGAAGTTAAGTCGGTTCGTGGCAAGCATGAATTTCGCCGGCCTTATTGGCTTGAACATCCCAATTCAACCCACTTAAATAATCCCAGTGTGGTTTCTTTGAACCTCTCTTAGTGGTCGTCATGAATCACGCTCTAGTTATCGGAAACATAGTTGCATACGAATGGATCTGTATCAGGTTTGCAATTAATAAGGAGAGGAAAACATGGAAGGGGTTCCCAGAATTCTGGTTATTGAAGATGAAATTGATATCCAGGAAATACTGAGATATAACTTAGTAAGAAATGGCTTTGCAGTTGAAACTGCAGGCGATGGTTTAACTGGGTTATCAAAAGCAAAAGAAAACCCCACTGATTTGATCGTGCTTGATCTTATGTTGCCAGGTTTAGATGGCCTTGAAGTATGTCGACTGCTGCGAAAAGACAGTGATGTACCGATCATCATACTAAGTGCTAAGGCTGAAGAAATTGAAAGAGTTGTTGGCCTTGAGATTGGCGCTGATGATTATCTGGTGAAGCCATTTAGTGTTCAGGAGTTGATGGCTAGGATACGATCGGTTTTGAGGCGATCTAGTCGGCTTGTGGAAGCCAGTAATAGAAGTGCTCCTGATTCAATGCTTGAATCGGGAAATCTAGTGGTGGACATATCTTCCCATACGGTTTGGATTCAAGGAGACGAAATTCTTCTTACCGTTCGGGAGTTTAAGCTGTTGTCCTTCTTGATGTCTAATAAAGGGAAGGTTCTAACTCGTGATCAGATTTTGCATAACGTCTGGGGCTTAGACTACGCGGACTTCAGTCGAACCCTAGACGTTCATATTAGGTGGATTCGCTCTAAGATTGATACCCAACCAAGTCAAGCCAGCAGAATAACGACTATTCGCGGTGTTGGATATCGGTTTGATAAGTGATCGGCATCTGTACTTAGGCTTTGCTGAATGTTAGCACCGTCTGATGGCTAAGGATTAGACGAGATTTATCGGGTAGTGAAGGTGAATTTTATAGAGTTTGCCGTACTTTTGCAGCTGTTTCTCTTGCGCTCACCGCAAAGGTCTCCGCAAAATAAGCAGAAAGTCCCGTGTACTGTTCAGGGTCAAGTAGTTCTCTGATTTGTGATCCAGTTAAGCGATCGGCAACTTCTTTCTCTTCGGCAAGTGTTTCCTTGAACGGACGATTTTCGTTGACTGAACGTTGGGCAGCGTCGTATACAGCATCATGTGCTTTTTGCCTGCCCATAGCGTTACCCAATTCCAGCATTATTCGCTCTGACATAATGAGCCCACCCGAAAGATCAAGATTCTTCCTCATGCGCTCTGGAAATAAGGTGATCCCCTCAAATAAAGGCAGCATGTTGCCCATGATCTTGCTGGTCAGCAAACAGGTACTTTCCATTGCTGATTGCATCATATTGTATCCAGCGGCAGCAGCCTCATGCTCCTGCAACATGGACTCCAGAGCCAAGGAGACAAAACCACGAAGTTCTGCCCCCCAGCTGATTATTCCGTTGCATAATTTAGGATTCCTTTTTTGGGGCATTGTGGAAGACCCTACGGCCCCAGCAGTCCAAGGCTCTTCTACTTCTCCGTACTCTTGTTTCATAAGTTGGAATACTTCTTGTGCCATCCGGCTGCACGTAGCCGAGAGCAGCGCTAAAGTCATGACATATTCAGTAAGGTGATCCATAGTGGTTCTGGAAGGTAGAGGCATTGAGGTCATACCGAGCGCCTCCCCCATCAGTCGTTGAGTTTCGAGTCCATCCATGCCCACAGAAGCTAGGTTGCCCGCCCCTCCACCAAACATTGCAGCGAAAACGCGACCTTCTGAAGTTTGCAAACGTTCCACATGGCGAAGCATTTCGTCGATCCACGTAGCTACTTTGTATCCAAAAGTTGCTGGCACTGCGTGTTGGCCGTGGGTTCTCCCAGGGATAACGTAATCCTTGCTCTTTTCTGCAAGATTAGCCAGTACATCAAGCAAATCAGCGAGATGAGAGAGAAGCGTATCGTGCCATCTTCGTACCACGAGCAGCTTGCCCGTTTGGATGATATTCTGTGTCGTCGCCCCCCAGTGAATGTATCCGCCTGCTTCAGGGCCACATACTCGGTCTAACTCCCAGATGATTGGCACAAGGGGATGGCCTGAAGTCTTCAGCCCTTCGTGAATAACTTCCATGTCGAGCAACTCTATATTGGCAAATTGCCGTATGGTCGCTGCTGCCTCTTCTGGAATTATCCCCTGTTTTGCCTGAGCATTTGCCAGAGCGACTTCAACGTCTAAATAGGCCTGATAGACGGATGTTTCGCTGAACATGTGTTCAATACTGGCACGCTCACTGGTCATGATAATTCCTTGCTTGCCGATGATTTTGAACCAAGGACTACTGTTAGTGTCATTCCATTCTTCTGGCGGGGTGTATGACGCATTAGCTGTATTCGGATAACTCTAGTAATCTTGCAGATCGGGAATCCACCGTCAGTTCTAATATCGCAACTTGTCCCAATTTCATCAGCGCCCGTGGCAATGAAGGACTGCCTGGGTTGATAAACATTATTCCCTGGTGCTCTTCCACCATGGCATACAGAGTTCTTCCGAAAATTACTATTTCAACAGGGGCCTCTAAGTAGTCTTCAACTAACTTTGGGAGTTCGCCTTCACCTATTGCTTGCCGTCCTATTGCCCCCGGCATCAACTCATCGCTTACCCAAGGCAGCCAGAACTCATTTATAAGGGCTATGCGATGTCCTTCTAATTCAAGGATATGCTGTTGTTGTACACGAGGGTCGTCGCCACCACCTTCCAGTGAGCTAGGCTGAGGACTCTCGGCATGTCCCTTTTGCACTCTACCGGCTGCTTTTACAGGCGCTACCCCTTCTAAAAGATCCAGAACATCTGGGGTATTGATGCCCCCAGCGTGAAGTATCAGGTCAACTTGTTCGGCCTTGAATGCTTTAAGGACTTGTTCAGGGACGTCTTTGGCATTCGAAACCCTTGTATCTGATATCAAACCAATTTTCATAGTAGGGGGGTACTCCTTTAATGATTTTCTCTGATATTTAGCAGCCAACTGTATGACGTGCTAGAAGTGCTTCTACCGTTGGATTAATACTACGAAGCACCTGGCGAATCTCTCTGGCTACTTGCTTGGAGGGTACTCGGTCAACTATGACACATGGAGCCCTTCATATCAATACAAAAAACGGATACTTGTAAGGGCCTGAACCTCTTTCGTTTGGGGCGCAGTGGCACTACGTTATTCGTAATTTATCAATCAGGTGGGCATGAATTCTGGCACAACCTCTTGCCAAAATTCCGAACTGAGAGCTTGGGTGTAATCGCCTTAACATCAGGCTTGACAAGATCGGCTGCCCTCGTGCATACTCTCTCAGAATCGAATAATTTACTCTACTCAGGAGGTGTGTGTTGGCGAAACAGACTCCAATTCCAGATGAACTGACGGGACCTTTTTATAAGGCGCTCAACGAAGGAAAGTTGGTAGTGCAAAGTTGCAATGCCTGCAACAAACTGCAGCATCCCCCAAAGCCGGTTTGTGCTAAGGATGGTTGCGGCTCCAGTGATCTAACGTACAAAGAAGTCAGCGGTCGAGGTACCATATACAACTACGGTGTTGTGTACGACTGCCCAATCCGAGTGCTTCAGGAAGATCAGCCATTCAATGTGGCAGTGATCAACATCGACGAGGATAGTGATATACAATTCTATTCACATCTTCCCGGTACTAAAGTTGATGACGTACCAGTCGGTGGCGCTGTGCAAATGATAGCCGAGGCTACAGCTGGCGGAGACCAGAAAATCGTCGAATGGAAAGTGATCTAACAGTAAACAGAATCCTTAAAAGAGGGAACCCCCTCCAAGTCTAAATTCACAAGAAGGAGTGAAGAATGGTAACTGAAAATGCACCCGATTCATTTTATCGGACGAAGCTCGGCCTGGGTGTTTGGGAGCACCGAGGCAAGGTGGCTGCCACTGGGATAGGCCACTCACCAACTTCCCGACGTTGGGATGGGAAAGCTGAGACATCTGTGGGCGCATTCGCAATAGATTCAATCAGGAAAGCCATAGCTGACGCAGGAATTGATCCTAGCGAGGTTGACGGATTGGTCCTAGATGCAACCACTACTACTGGAGCTCACTGGGAAGATGGCGCTCCAATCCCAATGGATGTAGTCAACTCATGGAATGCTACTGACGATCCTTTGGATGGAATTGCTAAGTTGAGCGCAGAGTGGATCATTAAGAACATGCCAGAATTGACCAATGTCAAGTTCACTATGTATGGTCCTGGCTGTATGTCTAGGGCGCTCGTTGTGGCTGCCCAGGCTGTTGGTGATGGATTAACCAACAACTGTATCGTTCTTAAGGGATGGCATAACTTGGAAGGTCGTTACTATCAGGGTGGTGCAAACGCTCTTGACACGCGACCCGGCACGGCTGCCCTGAGCACATTGTGGGGCACACCTGCCTCTTACGGTACTGCACTCCAGTTCGCTGCATACTGCACAAAGTATGGGAAGAATCATGATATGATGGCTCCTTTCGTTGTTCAGGAGCGCGCAAATGGTCTTCTTTTCCCGGAAGGTTTCTGGGCACAGCATCGACCTGAGCCACTGACGATTGAGGATTATCTTGCTGCACGCTGGATTGCCAAGCCAGCTAACCTTTATGATAACGATATTCCGATCATGGCGACTGCAGCATACATCTTCACGACAGCTGAAAGAGCTAAAGATCATAAGCAGAAGCCTGTTTACATCCTTAACCATGCCTCCAGCCGAACGAATGCTAAGAGCCTGACTCCTAGCCTTCAAGAAGTTGAAGATGACACGTACTTCACAGGCCAGAAGATCTATGAAGGCGCTGGTATTGGGCCTGATGATCTTTCTTTTGAGAATATGTACGACGGGTTTACCCTGTTCCATCAATTCCACATGGAGGGCTTGCGATATCGTGGCGTTCAAAACGGTGAAGCTCTCGACTTCTACGCAACTGACATTAGCCCAGAAGGAAAGAACCCGGTCTCACCTAGTGGCGGAAATGCTGGAAGTGGTAGAACCCGATTCTGGATGCACACAGACTGTATACAACAGATTCAGGGAAGAGCCGGTGAGCGAGCTATCACTGGGGTGAAGCCTGAAGTTGGTGTATCCGGTGGTCCCATGCCAATGGGTGGCGACTTCATAGTTTGGAGCGCTACACCAAATTAGGCATAGTTGAAGTTTAAGCAAAAATGGGACTGTCCTTTCGAGGGCAGTCCCATCTCTTGTTGTTGAAGTGCGTTAGCTTTCTCGTAGAGATTAATGCCCGAGTAGTGTATAATTTGTGCAGCGCTTCACAATGGCTCTTGTGCCAAGTTGGTCAGATACTATTCGGTGGTGCAAGAACTTAGGATAGAATCATAAGGTGATAGGATACAGGAGAGACAATTGGTTGATCAGTTGACTGGCCCGTTTACTACTGAAGCAAAACAATTAGCAGTGCAAAAAGAAGTAAAAGCCAACTACGAGACATATTTTGCCAGGGCTGCAATAACCCGCATGTGGTGGCCTGACCGCCTTGTAGAGAGAAACCAGATGGCGGAGTATGGACCGTTGGTTTCTGAACGCACCAAGGAAATACTTCTGGGCTTTCTGGGGGTCGAATCGGTTGTTGATGATTATGTGTTCAGTGGCATTCAGGCAGCCGGTGATAGTGTCTCAACTCGAGAACTTTATATGCAATGGGGCTTTGAAGAACGCCGTCATGGACAAACTTTTCGGCACTCACTTATAGACTCTGGGCTCTATTCCCAACAATATGTTGACAAATTCTTAGCTGAGGTGGCTGAGCGCCACTGGACGTTTGAGGATCAAACTGGGTATATGCAAACTCCGCTACTTGGAGCTGCATATGCAATTTTTCAGGAACGGCAGACCAGATGGAATTATACGGAGACACGGATGCAGCTGTGGGACGAGTATGGTTCCCCTAAGGATGCAGGCGGTAGGCAGATTTTCCCAGCCATTGCTGGCGCTATCAGGTTCCCGGAAATTGATGAGGGGGCCCACGAGGCGAATTTTACTAATATTGTTCGCATTTATATGAAGTATTTCCCCGATCAGGCACTTGAAGCACTCGCCAAGGTTTCCAATCACTATAAGATGCCCTTAGTGCAGTTACCCAACGCGGAGGAATTCGTGCGCTGTATTCTTGCAGCGGGTCTAGGCAGTGCCCGAACGGTGATCAATGAGGTGATGAACCCCACCTTGCAGCGTATGGGGCTGGAAAGCAGGCTTGCACTTCGGACTGCTGTTAAAAATTTCAGAAATCTTCCAGAGACTGCCCTGGTCCACCTTTTTGGCAAGGGCTTAGAGGGGATGATTCCTGATATGGAAACACCTGTGTACACAATGATGCCATCGGGTGATTTTGTGCTGGACGCAAGCAGTTAGTAGTTTTGCTTTAGAGGCGGGTGTGCCTTCTTGAGTTGGCCAAGTGGATTTCCCACATTCGCTTGTAGTCATCATACCCATTTTCATTTTACTTCATGCTAGTATGTCTGCTACTTATATGTATTAACCCTTACCAAGATAACACAAGACTAATGGTCGAGAAAAAATCTTGGTGATGTGCTAAGGTCTGCTAATACTTGTGTCAGTGGATGAGCAGTCTATCGCCCCCCCCCCCAGGATCCGCTGCCAGATTTTGGTATGTGAAAGGAAAGCAGTAATGGCAATTTTTTTGACCGAGGAAGAAGTGGTGCAACTTCTTCCCATTAATGAAGCAGTTGACTG
>Ga0114999_10003537_pt1 | contig 19499 bp, 18 predicted proteins | sample ArcticOcean_MG_C_3_FD_89820 | JGI IMG/M metagenome (GOLD analysis project Ga0114999, IMG submission 89820) | Marine microbial communities from western Arctic Ocean - ArcticOcean_MG_CB8_126 | ecosystem: Environmental > Aquatic > Marine > Oceanic | place: Arctic Ocean: Canada Basin | collected...
ACAATATACCTCATAAAACTATAATGTCAACTATCAATTACTATTCTCTGCTCCGACGGCGGGATTAACTGTGATCATCCCTCGATATAATGGACCGTCATTGAAGCCTGAATTATTATTTTTGTAGCCATCCCGAAGATCAAAAGTCGCTAATACGATGATGGGTTTAAACGGGAAGCCGTTGAGTTGATTCTATCCTGAGATCGGAGTACATCCGCGGTAGGCCGATCTCAGGATAGAACCCCAATGTGCTTCGTCGTTGGAAAAAACAATATGAAAACAGTGAACTATCAGTCGAGGACCGTGCCCAACAATGAGAGATGGCCGCACTGCGCCGGGAACTATCTCGTGTACGCATGGAGCGGGACATTTTAAAAAGGCCTTGGGCATTTTCTCCCAGATAAAAGAATGAGCTATCAATGTATTGCAGCACATTAAAGATACGTATCCCGTCCAGGAGATGGGTCAAAACCTGGGGGGCTCAAAAAGTAGGAATTACGCCTAGGACCGTGCACCGATTAGCCGCCGGACAAAGGAAGATATGGCCTCGGTAGAAAGCCACAAGCAATCTCGCCGGACCTGTGGTTCGCCGCCTGTGACCTATGATCTCAGGGATCAGGGGCACTGTGTCGGTAAAAATAGAATTCCCAGATTGATGTGCAAGCACGGCATAGAACCCAGTCGAACCACAACAGGCCTCTGGCACCGGATCTGGATAACCAGCAGTTCTCTTGTGATGCGCCTGATAAAATATGGGTAAGCGATATTAGCTATATCAAGAAAACACAAGGCTGGAGGTATCTATGCGTAGTCATGGAGCGGTTCTAACGACACATCGTTGGTTGGGCGATGGATAAACAACCGGAAGCTGATCTGGTCAATCGGGCTTTTGACATGGCCTTAGTTCATCGAAAGCCGGACAAAAGACTGATCGTGCATTTGGATCGGGGCGTGCAATATATCAGTACCTTTTTCCGCAGAAATCTCATCGCAACCGGGGCCAGGCAGAGCATGGGGCGTAAAAGTAATTGCTATGATAACGCCTGTTGTAAATCCTTTTTCCACACATTCAAAACAAAAGAGGTTTATTTTAATAAATATTGTACCCGAGCTGAAGCCAGATCATCTATCTTCGAGTATGTCGAAGGCTGGTACAATATCAAACGTCGTCATTCGACCCTGGCCTAACCAAACACAGTACCTCGTGCCCTAAAACGCTCTTACTTTTCTTTGGAGAGGGGATGGAAGCGCCTCAAGTTCTATTTTTTGAAAGCCTATCCTATTATAGAAGACATCCAAATCATCTCTTGCGACGCACCAGCAAGTTTTTTCTGAAACTAATTTCTCAAATTCCGCAAAGAGCTTCTTCCCAATACCTTTTCGTTGATGTTCTGGGTGAACGGACATTCCGCGCAAAACATATTGATCCTCTTCGATACAACGTCGTACAACGCCAATAAGAACATTATCCTGTTCTGCCATTAGTCATAGGTCGCCCTCTGACACGGTGGAAAAGTCTCCAACAGAATCATAAAAGTTTTGTATTTGATGGTGTTCTTTTGGCGTTGCCTGCAGAATAGTTATCATTACTTCGCAATTTACCTTAACGACCTGTTGACGCAGTCGGAGCAAATCCGGTTTCTTTTAGGCCTACAATGCTGGCAGAAGGTAGCCGACGGATTGGGTTGGCCGATTAAACCGATAGCGATTTCCAGAGCTTCGATCAGGATGCCCCCTTCGATCCATGATTGATATTCCATGGGATTTCGTGAACACGGACCCGGTGCTTTATCGAGTAATTCCGGACCCGTCAATGAATCCACGAATATGGACCATATCGAGCCGGTGGTAACTCCGATAAAATCGGTCCGATTATTCTGTTTTAAAGTAAAAAGCGGGCAGGTTGCTATAATCTATTAATAAGATGCAGGGCATAAGGCAACGGAATTCACACGCATGACCGCACTGAAACCCAAATTGCTTGACCATGTCCGTGCTGTGCTTCGCACCCGAGATTACGCTTATTCTTCCGAAAAGGTGTACATTTACTGGATTCACTAATACATCGTTTATCACGACAAGCGACATACAATTGAGATGACTGAACCCGGGGTTGAGGCGTTTTTGAGTCATCTGGCGGTTGATCTGGAAGTATCAGCGAGTACCCAGAATCAGTAGACTAACGACGTTCGGACCGATACGCCCCATATCAGATTAATAGATAGGCCTTGGGACCCCATATATTCGTCCCCGCTCCCCCGTGCACAACCTAGCACATGATCTTCCAGCACCCGCCATTTACCACGTTGAAGGCAGGGCGTTGCGGTGTCATATTGAACATTGTGAACGGCGCAGACATTGTCTACTGTGACCATTTCATGTCAGCAACCGGTGTCAGATGGCCACGGTCAAAGCCGGAACCACGATAGTCGCGTAATGCTGTTGAACCTGTTGGGATCGCCGGATCGGCGCGGAAGTTGTCGGTACGGCCCATGGTTCCTGATAGTTCTCTGGCGGTGAGCTCGCAGGGCACCCAATAGGGTAGCTCATTCTGCTCGGAATAGCACAGGACGAATCTGGATGGGCGGCGGATCTGGCGGTCGTGTTCACTCACCGGCAGGAAGCGTCATCCTGGGCGTAGGTGGGCGTGGGTAGGGGGAGGAAGAGACAAATAAGTCGAAGCGTTGATTATCTCCTGTCAAGATAGCCAACTTGACGTTGCGTATAATCAAGTAGATTTAGTTTCTGGTTTGTTGGGTGCATTTTGAGATGGTGCGTCAAGGATGAGCCTGTTATTATCTATTGTAAATAGAGTTAGTATCCCTCATCTTACCAAAGAGAAATTAATGAATGTTTCGTTTCTTTGTGCCCACCTCGCCGCTCAGCTAAAACGTTAGTGTCCTATTTCCTCTGAACAAGAACATTTTCTAAGGATATGATAAGGATATAATAAGGAGATGACGAGAGCTGTACTGTCTCGTTTAATCATGGAATTCAAACAGGACGGTTTCAGATGGCAACCGTCCTGATGGGCGTTGCAAAAACAAAAGTGAAAGGACAAGGATATGAGTAGTGACAGCAGACTGAACATAAGCTGGGAAATTAAAATTGTTGCCAGTATGTGTATAGGTTATGCGATGCTGATGCTTTGCAGGACAACCGTTGGTGTGGCTGGGCCTGCCATGTTGCTGGATCCAGACTTACAGTTGGACAAAGCAACTTTTGGCGCCATTCTGGGCTGGGGTACGGCAGGCAATCTGGCAGGTAAACTCACCAATGGTGTTTTGGCCGACAAGATAGGTGGCAGCAAGACGTTTATTTTTGCTATTGGCATGGCGGCAATAACCACGTTTATTTTCGGTACCCTGTCAACCAACAGTGCTTTTTTCGCACTCTTTTTTCTGACCCTCTTTGCCAAATCTGCCGGTTGGCCATCGATGGCAAATATTATTCGAGTCTGGTTTACTCATGCTAAACACGGTCGAATATGGGGAGGCATTTCCACCAGCTCCCGGGCGAGTTCAGTCGCTACGACTATTCTGTTGAGCAGTTTATTATTAGTGATGTCGTGGCGAGGATTGTTTTTTATCGCCGCAATAATTGCCCTAATCTGTGCCCTAATCCTGCCAAAATATCTAAAGATCACCCGGACAGATTCCGGAGAATTGTCTGACGAATCAGAACAGACCATGAATACACTGTCGGCGTGGGCAAACACTCATCCGCTAAATGGGGTCGAAACTTCTGCGGCCATTCTGTTCTTTATAAAGAGTCCTCGATTCTGGTTGATTAGTCTCGGCGTCGCATCCCTGGCGGTTTTGTTTGAATTTCAAGTCTTTATTCCAATTTATCTGAGCGAAACATTTAACTTGATGCCGGCAGAGGCTGGTCTAGCATCTGCGGCTTTCCCATTGGGGTGTCTTGTTGCCGTCTTCACTGGCGGGTTTGTTTATGACAAATTATCTAAAAAAAATATCATGTTTGTTATGGGTGGCATGCTCGTCCTCGCCATTTCTTGCCTCTTAAGCCTGAGATATCTCGGTTCTATCGAATGGGGCGTTCAGCTTGAGCTAGTGCTTACCATTGGTTTGATATTTACTTTTGGATTCGCCATTTCACCAGCCTACTACTTACCAATGAGTGTTTTTTCTATAGATTTTGGCGGCAAGCATTGTGGTCTCTTGGTCGGTTTGATTGATGCATTGGCTTATTTCGGAGCCATGGGTTTTGATTTTGTCGGTGGCGCTGTAGCCAATCAAGACGGGGGTTGGCAGATTTTTCTTTCGATCCTGATTGTTACTTCCGTAATAGCCACCGTTACCATGATCGTATTTCTTTATGTGGATTATGTTGGATCAAGATCAAACCAGAGTCCAAGTAGAATACAGAGAAGTAACGAACCGCACCCTACGAGTACGCCATAACAGGTCTGTTAAAGGTGATCGCCGACGATTGATTGTTCCGAACAACACCGTCGTACATCGCAGACGCTATGCTCGCAAAACTCTTTATAACGGTAGCCCATCTGTCGCCGGTGTGAAAAGATTCACCTGCCGACGCCTGTATCAATACCTGGCCCGAACTTTAGATATTTTAATAGAACCAGATAGAAATGCCTATCGTTTCAACCTGGTGAAGAAAGACAAAAACGGCCCACCAGTCCTGGATCATGAATAATAAATGGCAATTTGGTACGTACGAATAAGTAATACACCAACGAGCCAGGTCTGCGACAATGAGTATTGAGGTCTATTTAAATAGGCTATTTTCGTCCTCAGTTTTGTTAAATGATTGAGGTGTTAATTTTAAAAAAAATACAGGAAATAATACGACTATCGAGAATTGATCATAGCCTTCAAGGGACACGGGAAAAGTAAGCGGGTTGTATTCCGACAGGATTTAAGCGGGAAAGATCTACTTTTATCATGAAGCGCGTATTTATTGAAGTTAGATACGGTCTTTGACCTACTTGAAGGGTGGCGTTGACGCCGAGGGCATTTTTATGTAGCAGAAGGAAATGAAACGGTGCAAATTTCCATCTAATCCAAATCCAAACACCTCAAACTCATCAACATCTGACAGGTTGTATTGGGCGAATAGGCGATGATTTACCTTTCAACAAATTCGATGGGTGTGTGATCATATCAAAAGTTCATGGATATTAATCTCTGTCTGAATATGATAACATCTTGGTTAAAATGGATAGACCCTTTTCATGTGAAATTTAATTTAACCATTTGTACTCATCACATCCTATATTTATATTTCAAAGTTTGTTATGTAAAACCTAAATAAGAGGAGCGTCTTTTCAGTATGGATAAAGTTGACGTACATGTACACGTTTTCGCCTTGTTGAGTGAGGAACTTCCCCGCGAGGTGAGCCGATTGTCTCCTGCGGACAAAGAGGGCACAGCTGAGCAACTCTTAAGAGATATGGATAAAGCCGGTATAGATCGGACTGTATTGGTTGAAATGAACGGCACAAAAATAGAATACCATAGGTATGTTACACAGTGTGTTGAGAGGTGGCCCGACCGTTTCACTGCGACCGGGTTGGTGGATGTCGATGATCCGGACCCACCTGCTCGCCTCGGGGCTTTGGTGGAGGCCACCGGGATTGAGGGGATAAGATTGGGTGATCTGGGCGATCCAGACATCGAGGATGTAGAAAACCTGAAATCATATGGGTTATTTCAGTGTGCCGATGATTTGGGCATTAATGTAAATATCTATACCGGTAGTTCTAATATTCGTTGTGTAGAATTGCTTGCGGAGGCGTTTCCAAACGTCAATATATCGATGGATCACCTGGGCGTCATGCCCAGTACCCCGGGATCTACAGATAGATGGGGGCGCCCTCGATTCGACTTGGAACCATTGCCCCCGGTGACGTATCCACGCATGCTTAATTTAGCCAGGTTTAGCAATGTGTATGTTAAGATTTCAGGGGAATACGCCTTCTCTAAGGTGCCATGGCCCTACGAAGATATGAGACCCATGGTTCAACAGGTTTTCGAGGCCTTTGGCCCGGACCGTATGATGTGGTGTTCGGATTCCCCTTGGATACTCGAAGAGCCTGGATATCAAAAAGTCGTAAATTTGATCGATGTCCATCTTCCGAACCTAAGTAAAACTGATAAAGACCTGATTATGGGCGGTACTGCCCTTAAGATCTGGTTTAAGAAATGAGGAATATTATGCCCGATTCAACACTCGTACGTGTAGGGGTTCTCACATGTGCACGATATGTGCACATAAGTGGAATCTGGGGTCCGATCATTGACCCAACTGCAGAAGTGAAATTTGAATCCTGTTCAACCCGGATGACGGGTATGGTCATGACCCATGTGTGGGACATGGATCGGTTGGAGGCCGAGTCATTCGCCCGCATGCATAAAGGGGTGGAAGTGGTTGATGACTACGGGGATATGGTTGGAAAGGTCGACGGTATCATCCTTTCCGATTTCGATTCCTGTATCCACTTCAAAGAGCTAACCCAACCCTATCTGGAAGCAGGGATACCCATTTTTATCAATCGACCCTTTGCCCTAAATCTTGAAGATGCGCGGCATATGATTGATCTGGCTAAAAAACATGATACCCCCATCATGTCCGGTTCTTCCTTTGAGTATGCGCCTGAGGTAAAACATATTAAAAAGGAGATCGCTGAGATTGAGCCGGTCAGAGGATTCACGACTGCAAATTCCATGTCGGATTATGCCACACATGGCATACATGGTGTTTTCTTTGCCTATGCTTGTGTGGGGGGAGGCATCAGGAGTATGGCCTATCAGACGCCGGATTGGCATACCCCAAATGGATTAATCACCATCGAGTATGAGCCCAGAGGAGAAGAGGGTAAGGTTTTTTATGGCAGTATTCAGGAAATAACCGGGACTTGGGGTTGGATCAGGGTTTTCGGAGAACGAACCTTCGAGCAGTTTATCCATCCTGGGATTCATTTCTGGGTGCCGGGGTTAATCGCCATGCAGGAGATGTTCGAAACCAGGAAGATGCCCGAGTCATACGACGCTATCTATGAAAAGACACAGATGTTCCTGGCAGCTTTCAAATCACATTTAGAGTGTAATGGTTCTCCTGTAGCACTCAAAGATGTCGGTGACTGGCATGCCCCGTTATTAAATCCCAATCCATATCCCGATGGATACTTCAGGTAGGAAAGGTGTAAATGGAGATAGCGATATCTATCAAACGGATTGTGTGTAGTGATCCTGGGTATAAGGGGCAGATCCATGAAAGAAAAGATAATATCGTCGGTAAAAAGAATTGTGGCCCTCATGTGCGTATGGGAGACTAATTGCCTGATTTGTACTTGAATCTCAATATACTTTAGAAAATAACCCTCGATTATCCGTAGTCTCATTCTTAGTATAAAATATCCTGTTATTCATACATGATATATTTCGTCCTACTGGATGTAGTAAAAAGCGAATAAAGGAGGTCGGCCATGTTTGATGACATTCTGGCTGAGGAATACCCAAAGGAAGTTACACTTAAAAATGGCGTCACGGTGGTCATCCGGTTACTCTCTTCCGGTGATGCGGATGCGTTATACGATTTTTTCCAATCCATCTCTAAGGATGACCGGTTGTTTTTACGTGATAATGTACGCGATAAGAGTGTTATTCAAGGATGGTGCGAGAATCTAAACTGGGAACTGGCTATTCCTATTGTCGCCGTGGCTGGCGATAAAATTGTTGCCGAGTCGTCATTACACCTGGAACAACATGGCTGGAAAAGTCATATCGGCAAATTACGTTTAGTAGTTCATCATGATTTCAGAAGGCAGGGCCTGGCTGTTGAAATGGTAAAGGAAATCATTGAGATCGCCCTACACACGGGTTCGTTAGAGCAACTGAATGCGGAGTGTATGATTGACACCCAACAAGGCGCGATACATATGTTGGAGTTACTCGGTTTTGACCAACGTGCTGTATTACCACGACAGGTGAGGGATATCGAAGGAAAATCTCATGATTTAACGTTGTTGGCGTATGAATTGAGGGACCAGGAGTTTTATGGTGTTGACATAGGTGAACCAGGCGGGATGACATAGGATAAAAAGGTCATTAAAAAAATCTGTGTCCCTACCCTTTTACCGCGCCGATCGTAATGCTACGAACAAAATAGGGTTGAAAAAGCAGGAAGACCACGATCATGGGGGTGGCGGACACGGCCGCCCCTGCCATAAGTAAACCATAGTCTGTATAATATTGATTCTGTAAACTATTCAGACCGATCTGAAGCGTCATCATAGAGCTTCTGTTGGTAACAATCAACGGCCATAAGAATTCGTTCCATATCCCCATAAATGTGAATATACCGAGCACCCCCATGCCTGGTTTAGCCAGCGGAAGTACCACTCTCTGAAATACCCCCCACTCACTGCATCCATCGATACGTGCTGAGTCCATCAACTCAGAGGGAAGCGTCTGTAGAAATTGCTTCATGAGGAAAATTGAGAACGGCATGATTAGGGCCGGGACAATTAGTGCCTGATAGGTATTCACCCACCCCAATTGAATAATGAGGGCATAGAGTGGGATAATGGTTAATTGACTGGGAATTAGCATCAAGGATATGACTGCCCAAAAGATCAGTTGTCGGCCAGGAAAAAACTTCTTTGCCAGGGTATATCCGGCGAGCGTCCCCAGTAAAACATTTGAAATCGTAACGGTTCCGGTGACGATCAATGAATTAGTCATCCAGGTTAAAATGCGTGAACCATTAAACAATTGAGAGAAGTTAAGCCAGGAGGCTGGTGAGGGAATCAAACGTGGCGGAAATGCTATGACCACCGAGGGGGGCTGAAAGGCAGACACCACCATCCAGTATAGTGGTATCAAGGTTACCACTGCAAATATAGTCAGAATGGAATAACCAATTAATCGAGACATGGATTAGAGTTTGAGATTCAACTTACGGTTACAGAGGTTAAAGAGGATAGATTGAGTGACCAACTTATCAACTGACCATAATTTAATACTCGACATCACTAGACAGCCACTTGTATTGAATGACAGCGATAGTTGCTAGGCCAAGAGATAAAATGGTGGCTTCTGCGGCGGCCTTACCAAAATCAAAATATTCGAATGCATCCGTGTAAATCAGGTAAACCAGCGTCGTTGTGGCATAATTAGGTCCACCTCCTGTCATCATGAGCACCTGGGTAAACACCTGGAATGACGCTATGGTGCTTGTGACAACGAGGTATAGGAGGGTGGGACGAAGCAATGGGATCGTGATGGTCCAGAATTGTCGCACGGCACTTGCGCCGTCAAGATGCGCAGCCTCATAATAGGTTGTTGGGACACTACCCATCGCCGCGGTCAGGAGTACAATGGCCGCACCGTGACCACCAACCACTGCCATTAATATCAAGGATGGCAAGGCCATTTGTGGATCGCTTGTCCAGAGATAGGGTCCAATCCCTAGAAAGGAAAGTATGTAATTCAACAGCCCTTTTGCAGGATTAAAAATCCACAACCAGACTAAAGAGAGAATCGCCCCGGACGTGACTACAGGGATATAAAACGCTGATTTAAATATGGCCTGAGCAATAGATTGCTTCAACCCAAATATGAGATACGCCAGGACGAGGGATATTGAAATACTGATGGGGACAACACCCATGGTATACAGCATCGTATTCCATAATGCTTTCCAGAACAGGTCATCAGAAAGGGCGTAGGTATAATTACTCATCCCTACCCAAAGAGGGGAACCACCAGGGAAATAATCCGCAAAACCCAGTATGACCGTGGCCACCATAGGCAGTAAATTAAAAATGGAGAACAAGGCCAAGGGCACTATCAGAAAAATATAGGCCCACCGTTCTTTTTTGATCGTGTGTAAAATATTCAAAAGGGTTCCAATCATTCAGCTGACACCAGCGCCCCAGAACGCATGCGACGTTTGATATCTCTTTGTATAAACCTGTTACCCCTGTGGGTCAGGTTATCCATAGCGTCCTGAGCAGAAATTTGTCGGGCCATCGCCGCCTGAAATGCACTTAGGGTCATATTCACCAGAGGAATGCCGTACCCCTGGATTGCATCTTTGGTTCCATATTTTGCCATGCGTAGGACGTATTGCTGAAACGGATCATCTGACCAGACATCAATGGCAGAATTTCGAGTTGGTAAGGTGGACAGAGCATATGCTGCTTCCCGTTCATGCTGGGTATCTGTCAGGAATTTGGTTAGTTCTATGACCAGCTTTCGTTTTACTTTATCGGTTTGACGGAACACGCATGGTGAATCCGCAACAACAAAAGTATGTGGTCTAACACCCGGAATATTAGGGTACATCATAGGATATAATTCGATTACATCGGGCTCAATAACACCGGTATTTAAAGCCCTTTCATGGGCAATTTTTGTACCATGATACCCCCGGCGCATGGCCAATCGTCCCGAATTCCATAGATCAGAAACGTCATTATTTCTCATGCCAGCAGATCCAGGCGGTAACACACCGTGGACATGTTCAAGATCAACCATAAATTGTAAAGCATCGACTCCCGCCTTACTATTAATAATGAGCTGATCTCCATTTGTATCAAATTGCCATGCCCCATGTCCCCAGAAAAATGGGAGTTGATCCTGTTGGGGTGAATTCCGCTGAAACGGCATGGCAAACCCGTAGACATCTGTCTCACCATCCTGATCACGATCAAATGTGGTGGCTCTGGCAGCCTCAAGGAAGGCATCAAAGGTCCACAAGCGATCACCTTCGGTGGGCAACAAATGCTCAACACCCCGCTCTCGAAAAATCTGGAGGTTAGCCATTAAGTATTGATTGCCGCCAATAAAAGGTAAAAAATAATGTTTCCCCCCATACTCACCAAAGCCATAAAAGGGGCCAAAATCTTCTATGTCCTCTGGTGATAGATGTTCATCAAATGGTTCTAATAATCCAAATCGGGCATATTTTAAAGCTATACCTGATGTACTTATTAGAATATCAGGGGGAAGGCCAGAGGCGACTGCAATATCAATTTTTTGGAATCCATTCGTCCAATCAAGGATTTCAATATTAACGTTAATTTTTTTTTCTGGATGTAAGGCCTGGAACTCTTCTACTGCCTTGTTATACCAATCGACTCTTGTATATTGGGCTCGTCGAGGATCATCCAAAGGTACCCCATCAAGTTCGTGACCCGTCACACCGACCCAATGATCCTGTGTCCATAAAGTGATCGTTACGGCATCCGAGGATGAATTTTCATCAGATCCACAGCCTGAAACTAAGAGGATTAAAAGATACCAAATTAAATCAATTTTTCTCATTATCAGTCACAAAGCGATTATCTAAAACAGGCTCATTTGTTGGCCAAAATTGGGAGATTTGGTATCTAATCCCATTAATTTTTTCATTTGATTGCAATTGGTTGGCGCGTGTCCCGAATAATGATTACTGAAATATCCAAACACCGTATTCACTTTTGGAATAAGGTCTTTTTTCAGCACGCCCGCCCATTTGATCACCTTCTGGGTACGATCAATCACGGCTTCTTTTACGTGCGAGGTCCTGGTATCAGATGAATCACCCTTCCAACGAATATAGGTGAAATTTGCTGTTATCTCAGGCACCATAGGCATTTCCCAGGGATGATCCTGTATGGTCCAGGCGACATTTTTATTTCTAAGCAAATCAAATACAGATGGTTTTATCCAGGATTGATGCCGAAATTCGATCGCAAAACGAAAATCTTCCACAGGAAGTAAATCTAAAAAGTGTTTAAATCGTGTAAATGTTGTTTCATTACATCGATATCCGGGCGACAATTGGACCAGGTAGCAGGCAATTTTTTCACCTAATAAGGCCATATTACTCAGGAATGGGGTCAATATATCCTCAACGTCGACCAAGCCGCGATCGTGTGTAATTATTTTGGGTAATTTGGCTGAAAATCGAAACTCTGACGGAGTGTTTTGATGCCAGGTGGTCACAACCTCTGGTTTGGGAATATAATAGAATGTACTGTCGATCTCCAAACTGTTAAATACTTGAGAATAATAAGTCAGATAGTCTTTTTGATTTGATTCTTGCGGATAAAAGACCCCCAGCCAGTCCTTATACGACCACCCCATCGTGCCCATGTAAATGACGACCTGATGATTTGACATCTATACTCCAAATGCACCGCAAATTATTAAATCCAAAATAACGTTTCATGAATCCACGAATATGCCGATTGCATTCTGCTATACTATCCCCAGTGCAAATGGCTTTATATATTCAATTTTACGGGATGGAGAAGCGTTTGGGAAAAATCAAAGACCAATCTGGTCATAATCAAAATTTTCGAGGTTTTGTGTGACAGACTCAGTAAAACGGGCAGCATTAAGACCATCAACAAGACGATGATCGTATGAAAGACTCATCATCATTATCGACCGGATAGCCATAGTTTCATCTTCCATGACTTCCAATCTTTTTTTAACCGCCCCGGTGGCTAAGATACCGACTTCTGGTTGGTTAATAATCGGTGTACCGAATAACGTACCCCACATTCCAGGATTGGTTAGTGTAAATGTGCCACCCTGTATTTCATCCACTGAGAGTCGACGGGCATGGGCCCGTGTGGCAAGGTCGAAGGCTGACCGCGCAAGCCCAAGAAAATTCATTGCTTCTGCATGTTGAATTACTGGGACGACCACGCCTTTATCCAGGCCGACTGCCATACCGAAGTTCACGTGTTTCCACATGACGATGTTGTCGCCGTCTAATGAAGCATTTATGATCGGGTTTTTTCGAAGGGCGTCGACGATAGCCGATATGAAGAAGGGCGTCAAAGTGAGTTTAAACCCTTCCTTTTTCAAAAAAGCCTCTTTAACCTTTTCACGATACCGGACCAGATCAGTCATATCAACTTCGGATACTGAGGTTACATGGGGGGAAATGCGCTTACTCCGTACCATGTGTTCAGCAATAGACATCCTGACATTGTTCATGGTTGTGATATCTGCAACATTCAGATCATATGGTCTGTTCATTTCTTGATCAGAACGGAGAGGTTTTTCTGTAGATGATGATTCCTTAGTCTGGACCTTGAGGTAACCCAGGAGATCGTTCTTTGTTACCCGCCCATTTATACCAGTGCCATGAATGGTATCGAGTTCATGATGAGAAACGTGTTCTTGCCTTGCAATTCGTCGAACCAGGGGAGAGTAAAATCGGTCCCGTGAGGGAGGAATGATTGTAGAAATGGCAATATCTTCTTGATTGACGTGGATATTAATGACAGGAGAACGCTCTTGGTCTGGTTTCTGTTCGTCGATATTATCAGTTTCAACAAGGACCTCTTCACCATCCGTTGTGATGATACCCAAAGTCTCCCCTACGGACACGGTTGTTCCTTCGGCAATTAAAATCTCTGTTAGTATCCCACTCTCAATTGCAGGCACGTCCGTATCAATTTTATCCGTCGATATTTCCAATACGGATTCATCACGCGCGACGGGGGCGCCCACCTCTTTCAGCCAACGGGCGACGGTCCCTTCCATCACACTCTCCCCCAATTTCGGCATCACGATCTCAATGCGCATTTTACAACCACTCCGTACTGATTATGAGAGATCAATAGGCTGCCAGATCACGCAGCGCAATTACAATTTTTTCGGTATTTGGTAAGAAATAGGATTCCAAGGGCGAACTGAACGGAATAGGGGTATCAATTGCAGCCACACGCTTGATAGGGGCATCAAGAAATTCAAAAGCCTCATCAGCAATGATGGCCGCCATCTCACCTCCGATGCCGCCGGTCAATGTATCCTCATGGACAATAAGTAATCGGCTGGTTTTTTTAACCGATTCGAGAATCATGTTTTTATCAAATGGTAATAGAGACCGCAGATCTAAGACTTCAACCTCTATACCATCTTCAGAAAGCAACTCGGCAGCCTCCAGTGACTTATGCACCATCTTGCCGTATGAAATAATTGTGATATCCACGCCTGGACGGCGAATGAATGCCTCACCAATGGGTACGATGAAATCATCCGATGGCAATTCTTGACTTATGGCTTTATCACGATAAAGGTCCTTATGTTCAAAATAAAGAACTGGATTATTATCCCTTATAGCAGCTTTTAAAAGTCCTTTGGCATCATAAGGTGTCGAGGGGGCTACAATTTTTAGGCCCGGTACTCTGAAAAACCACGCTTCTGGGTTCTGAGCATGAAAGGGACCGGCATTGGGGAGTAAACCGGATGGACAGCGAACAACCATGGGTACCTTCGCTCCCCAGCGATAATACGTTTTGGCGGCATTGTTGACCAACTGATTAAATCCCGTGGTGATAAAGTCAGCAAATTGCATTTCTGCCACCGGACGCATCCCCATCAGGGCCGCACCCATTGCAGCTCCAATAATGGCGGATTCGGCAAGCGGAGTGTCCATAACACGATCTTCTCCGAATTCATCCAAAAGACCCTGTGTTACTTTGAACGCACCACCATACGCACCTATATCTTCACCGAGGCAAAAGACGTTTTCATCTCGAGCCATCTCTTCACGAAGGCCGGAGGTAATGGCTTCTAAATACGTAGATTTAATCATGGTAGTCGTCACGGATCCTTATGAAATTTAATCGGCATAGACATCAAGAAGGGCATCCTCTGGAGCAGGAAAGGGGCTCTTTTCTGCGAATGAAACGGCATCATCCACCGCCTCGACCATTTCTGCCTTGATCGTTGATATTTCTTCAGAAGTAAAATGTAGATCCGCAATCATAATATCTTCAGCTTTTAAAACCGGATCATTTTTTTGTCCATCCTTGAGGACCTCATCAGGCACATAGGATGCATTATCATGTTGGGCATGGCCTTGGAGACGGGTACATTTGGCTTCAATGAGTGTTGGTCCATCCCCATTTCTCGCACGATTAATCGCCTCAGTAGTCGATTGATAGACTGATCGGACATCGGTGCCATCGATTAATACACCCGGAATACCATAACCATGGGCTCGATCAACCAAATTTTCACAAGCATATTCTAATTCAGTAGGTGTAGAATATGCAAACTTGTTGTTCTCTATAATCAAAACCATCGGAAGTTTTCTTACGGCCGCAAAATTTAATCCTTCATGAAAATCACCGATGCTTGTCCCTCCCTCACCGATATAGGTCAGAGCAACCAAATTTTCACGGCGTAACTTGCTTGCCAAGGCAATGCCCACTGCGACAGGTATATTGGCACCGAGATGGCTTGTCATACCGACAATCTTCTTTTCCCAATCGCCACAATGCATATTCCCATCCCGACCTCGCGTTGGCCCATTTGCTCGACCCATATACTGACACATCATATCACGGGGGGTGTGGCCACGAAGAAAATGGGCACCAATGACCCGGTGCATAGGCACAAGGACATCTTGCGCGGCAAGGGCATACCCACTTCCAGCTGCGATCGCTTCATGACCTGCACCGGCATATGCAGCCCCTTCGAGTCTACCCTGACGGAAGAGGCGATATATCCGCTCTTCAAATTCACGTTGGAGAAACATGGTTGAAAAGAGGGTGCGATAGTCAGCCCGATTTAGGCCAAATTCATCAAGGTCATTGTCACGAATATCAGCCTCTGTTGCTGGTGGAGCAGCCTCGATACTCATATCGCCTCCTGGGAAAAGTCCCAAAGGGTCTATCCGTACAAATTTGAATAGATTCTGGTTATAGTATTCGTTTCATCAGATGCGGCAGAGTGATTTCCTCAAATTCGATTTCAAACACACGTGCCATGTGTTTAATTAATAATTTTGAGACCTCACCCATATCTATTTCTTTATTCATCATATTTGATAAAGAGGTTACCGATTTTTCAAATATGCCGCACGGAATTATATGATGATACATCCGTAAATCTGGATTTACATTTAGTGAAAATCCGTGCATGGTCACCCACCAACTTACTTTTACGCCCAGGGCTGCAATCTTTTCATCTTGCACCCAAACGCCAGTTAATCCATCGATTCGTTTGGCCTCGAGACCAAAGTCGGCTACAACGCAAATGAGTACCTCTTCAAGATCCCTTAAATATCGATAGACATCCTGATACCACTCGGTCAGATCAAAAATCGGATAACCGACCAGTTGACCTGGTCCGTGATATGTGATATCTCCGCCACGGTCTATCTCATGGACTTGAATAGCCCGTTGTTTCAATTCATTTTCATCTACGAGTAAATGTCGACGTGCCTGGTGCCGCCGCCCAATTGTAAAAGTTGGCGGATGTTCAAGAAGCATGAACACGTGATCTATAAGTCCGGCCCGGCGGGCTGTAAAGACGCTGCGTTGAAGGGCTAACGAATCCTCAAATGGCATACGTCCAGGCTGTAAAATCCAGCACCTATGCAAAACAGGCCATCTCTTCATTGTGGCTTAAAAAGAACGTGTGACTTTTCACGGAAAAAGTACCCCTAACTCGGGATGGTGTCAAGCTATTTCTCTTTTCCAACAAGCAGGATATAACAGCCATTCAAGGCACCATTTATAACCCTAAAATTTACTAGGCAGTTGCAAATCTATACAAGCGTTTGCCGGATAGAAATACCGACGCGATTAAAGCCAACGCGGGTAAAAGTATCATATAAATCGGCATTTTCATAAGGAGCATATAACAGAACCAATAATCGTACGTATAAAATCGAATGAGATCTCGATTGCTTTTAATATCCATGCTGATGGCACCTGTTATTACCTCCGCGGTCTGTTGAGCTTGCAAAAACGTATCAACACCATAAACAAGGATCTTCCAGGAGTCTCCAATTCTTGCATAAAAATCCTGAGCGTGTAACAAAACTGGAGAATATTCAGGATCATAACTGAGTAATTGAATGTCCATTTCATTTCCAGCCATACCCATTTTATCTATTATAGTTTGAAAGCTGACCGAAATTCCAAGGATTTGAACACAAAATCCGAGGACGATGAATGTGATTAATGATTTTTTCATATATGCGCTTCGTTGATCGACAATTTTGGAAACTAACGCACTCAGGGGTAATATAAGAAAGGGTGTTAAAGACACAAAATACCGTTCTCCCCAGCTTATTTTTGTCATTATCCAGGATGAGCCGGTTACAATGATGAAGATAACAGGCAGCGCTAGACAAAAGATTGCTACTGGCCGTTGGCTTTTCCAAAATAACTTCATCGCCCAATAATACATGATCATTGGAGGTGAAAATAATAAAAGGCCTTTGCCAGTACTGAAAATATGTTGATATGTCCCAACGAGAATACCCTCTAAAGAATCTAGCCAAACCGAAGAAGCCTGACCGATTTGGGATGATATAGGTTCAGAATAATGACGAAAAGCGAACCATTGGTCAAATCGGATATAATTATACCATAATATAGCAAATATGAAAAAAACGATAGGTATGCCCCAGGCGAGAAGCGGCGTTATGGTCTGTAACCACGTCCGTGGTTTGGCCTGAAACAGGTAATAGAGGAATAGACAAGAGAGTAGCCCGACGTATATAGCCATCTCTAACTTGGTTAAAACGCCATACCCGACACTCAATCCTCCAACAAAAATCCATCCTATCTGTTTTGTTGAATTATATCTTATAAGCCCATATAAACCGATAAGAACGCAGAGGGTGGCCTGGGGTTCACTCCATGAAGTCTTGGCATAAGGCCATGCAATAGAACAGAAACCAAAAATCAAAGAGGTTACGATAGAGGTGCGAAGGCTATATCCCAGCATTTGACATATGCCATATAGTATCAGGCAGGTTGTTGCAGTACAGATTGGGTTTATCAATGCATAACAGAACTCAATAATAAAAGTGCGTGGTATCCCGGAAAACATTTGGGCAATCTGATTACCAAGTAAATAAGATGGCATCATGGTTATGGAACTGCCCAATGGAAAAGGAGAAAAACTTAACCCGCCACGGCCGGGCGTCATGTATGCCATATCAGCTATAGGCAAGGTAAAGGCCTGGCGTTCTATTATCGCCTCAGAAATTAACCCCTTGATCTCATTATCTGCAGAATAAAGATGTCCCCCCATGGTTAAATAATACATCGACGTACAAAAAATGAATAACCAGAACCCTGGGGTAATTTTTAATGTTAGATAGCGCATGACAACTTTATATAAGCTTTTGGATTAACGAAGGGTTTAATCAAGAAGATGAGGTTTAAAGGGCAAGATGGGTCGGAATACGAAGGAAAAACATATACATCTGATGAGCTGTTTTTGACATCCATATATTAAATTTTTGAGTAAATCTCCGATTTGTTCCTCTTAATGACATCGTTTTCAAGCCAGCATTTTAATCAGTTGATCTCTAATCATTATCCGATTTTACATTTAATTCCTGAACACGTATCCGATATAATATTTCATCCATTAGCCGTCGATTATCTCCAATTCGATCAGCGAGGAGTCCAAAAAGTAGCACAAGGAATCCAACGATGATAGCGACGCTCGCCACGACCAGGGATTGTATATGGCCCGGTAGACTAAACCCTTCACTGATAAAGAAGTAAGCCAATCTGAGAGATAATATAAAAGATAACGTAAAGAAGGGAACAGAGAGATAGAAGAATATTCTCAATGGTTCATAGGTAGAGTAGGTTCGAACAATCGTGGCCGCTTGTCGTTTAACAAAATTCCAGTTTCCCTTGTGTAACCGAGATGGCCTTGTGGGGAGCGTTTGGATTGGTATATGGGCGACAGACAATCGTCGTTTTCCGGCCTGGATCAGATTGTCTATGGTATAGGAAAAATCGCTGATTACAAATAATCTTAGTGCCGTCTCCCGGGTATAAGCACGGAAACCGCTCGGGGCATCAGGCACATTAGTTCCAGAAGCTTTACGAACCACCCAACTTCCGAATTTTTGAAGCCACCTTTTTTGGATAGAGAAATGGTCGACCGTATTCACTTGCCGATTTCCAATGACCAGATCTGCATGTTGGGATATGATTAAATCCACCAGATGTGGAATCTGGTCACCGGGATATTGTCCATCTGCATCTGTATTAACAATGATATCCGCCCCTAATCTAAGACTAGCATCTAATCCTGTTTGGAAAGCAGAAGCCAGGCCTCGATTCCGATGCAGCGAGATCACATGATCAGCGCCTGCATCGTAGGCAACCTCGACGGTTCTATCTATAGACCCGTCATCAATGACCAGAACCTCAACCTTCGAGATCTGGGGTATGTCTCGCGGAATTTGTTGAATTACTGCGGCAATATAATCTTCTTCATTATATGCCGGTATTTGAACAATTAGCTTCAACTTTACGTCCTGATTAATGAATTATTGTCCCTGTCGACGCATTAACTCCCCTACGGTGTTAATGCCCTGTGCTTTCAACTTGGGCAGAAAATCTTTGAGAAGATGCCCGGTTGCCAATACATCTCCCATAGCCCTATGCGCATTATGGTCTTTTACCCCTATCTCATGAGCCACATATGCTAATTTATATCTTCTTAATCCCGGTAATAAGC
>Ga0114999_10003540_pt1 | contig 19494 bp, 20 predicted proteins | sample ArcticOcean_MG_C_3_FD_89820 | JGI IMG/M metagenome (GOLD analysis project Ga0114999, IMG submission 89820) | Marine microbial communities from western Arctic Ocean - ArcticOcean_MG_CB8_126 | ecosystem: Environmental > Aquatic > Marine > Oceanic | place: Arctic Ocean: Canada Basin | collected...
ATATGGAAAAGATAACCGCTGAAAGCATCTAAGTGGGAAACTTACCTCAAAACTAGTTCTTCCTATAGAGCCGTAGTAGACCACTACGTTGATAGGCTGGATGTGGAAGCGCGGTAACGCGTGTAGCTAACCAGTACTAATAGCTCAATTGGCTTGATTTATGCACTGAAAAAAATTTTTAATTCAGTAAAAAAATTAAATAAATATAATTTGATATTAGTTTACAAAATAAAAAACGTCAGAGCAATAAAGCTCTCTGGCGTTTTTTTTAATTCTCAGTTTGAGAAAAATGGTCCTACATTTTCATTCACTTGCTTAAAGAACATTGTATTAGGCAGTCTTTTTTAATTGTAATAATTTGTTATAAATGTCTGTAAATTAGTCTAATTGAATTAGAATTTTAACTTTACAAAAGCACTAAATTTTTGTTAATGTTCAAAAGTTGAACAATATGCAAGATCATTTTAATATTTTGAGATCTATAGTTAAAAATCCTAGAGCAAGTCAAAGAGAACTTGCCAACCACCTTGGATTTAGCTTAGGTAAATTAAACTATTGTTTAAAAGCTTTAAAATATAAGGGATTAATAAAAATGTCAAACTTCAAAAAAAATCCAAATAAACTTAATTATATATACATATTAACACCAAAAGGGGTAACTGAAAAAACTAAACTCACTATAAACTTTATGAAAAAAAAAATTAAAGAGTATGAAGAATTAAAGTCTGAAATAAATACAAGCGCTAACAATGATAAAATATAAATCAATTCTTATAACTGGTGGGACAGGCTCTTTTGGCCAGGCATTTGTAAGAAACTTATTAAGTAAAAATAATAAATTAAAAAGATTAGTTATTTTTAGTAGAGATGAATGGAAACAATCAGAAATGTTAAAAGAGTTTCCAATATCAAAGTATCCATGTGTAAGATTTTTTCTCGGAGACACGAGGGATCTATCAAGGTTAATTACAGCCTTTAAAGATATTGAACTAGTAGTTCATGCAGCTGCATTGAAACAAGTTCCGGTAGCAGAATATAATCCTATAGAGTTTATTAAGACAAATATTATTGGAGCGCAAAATATTATTGAGGCAGCTATCAGCCAAAATGTAAAAAAAGTAATTGCACTTTCAACAGATAAAGCGACCGCTCCACTAAATCTTTACGGTGCTACTAAATTGTGTAGTGATAAACTTTTTATTGCAGCAAACAATTATCATGGATCAAATAAATTAGTTTTTTCAATATGCAGATACGGAAATGTTATGGGCACAAGAGGCTCAGTTATACCTTTTTTTTTAAAAGAAGCTAAAAAAGGTCTAATACCAATTACAGATGTAAATATGACTAGATTTAATATTACTTTACAAGAAAGTATAGAACTAGTTTTATATGCTGCCAATCATTCAATGGGAAAAGAAGTTTTTGTTCCAAAAATTCCTTCTTTTAAAATTATTGATTTAGCTAAATCAATAGGACCAAACTGCAAAATTAAGTTTACGGGTATTAGACCGGGGGAAAAAGTTCACGAAGAAATGATTACAGAAGATGATAGCTTAAATACCTTAGAAAACTCAAAATATTATATTATTTTACCAAGACTAGATAAAAAAGAAATTAAAAATTATAAGTTAAAGCTTAAAGCAAAAAAAGTTAAAAAAAGATTTAGCTACAATTCATTAAATAATAAATTTTTTTTAAAAATATCTGAAATACAAGATTTAATTAAAATAAATATAGACTCAAAATTTAGGCCAGTTTAAATTAAAATGATACTTTGCAACAAACAGTTTGTCGATAAAAAGGACATATACTATGTATCAAAAATTTTAAAAGTAACATTTATTATACAAAGATTGCATACTTAATTGATTGCACTAAACGGGTTGTTGAAAAATAAAATAGTTTAAATGTTCAAAAAAAATTATATTTAAAAAAAAGTTGTAATAAATATGCAATTAAACCTTACCACTCATCTAAATGAAGAATTATTTAAAAGTGGAGAAAAGTTTTTGTACTTTGGGTTCATTAATGCCCAACAACATAAGATTATAAAAGAAAAATACAATAAAGTTGATTTTGATACGGAGACTACATTAGCAAAAGAATTAAAAGAAAGACACGAATACTGTGAAAAAGTTTATCAGAGGATTTTAACTGGGCTTACAAACAATTTAAATGAATTACATAATGTCAAATTTTCAGAGAGGATGTGGGAAGTAATTCTTGGTAGATGGACTAGGGATTTTATATATGTAGCATTTAAGAATTACCGTTTCTTAAAAAATTTATTTGAAAAAAAAAATGTTAAAAAAATATTTACAACAGATACAGAGGAATTTAGCTTATTAACTTTTGATTATCTTTCTTTAGTTTATGCAAATTCTGAACAAGCATGGGTTGAAGCCTTAAATTCAAAATTAATTGATCATCTAAATCCTAATATTGAGATACATAAAATTAAAAAAACAGCAAATTTTGTAGACCGTTTTAAAAGAAAACAAAAAAAAAAAGCTAAATTATTATCTTCATTTTTACCGTTGCTAGGAGGTTTTTATAATAAAATTTTTAACAAAAAAAATGATGCTATTATATACCAAAGTGGCTTAAGTTTTTTTTATGAAAAAAAACTTGAGTTTGCTTTGAGGCAATTTCCAAAAAAATGGAAAATACCAGACGTAGATTACGATGACAATATTGATGTTTTAACTAGAAGAAAATTAAAGACAAAAATAAATCCAAATGATAATTTTGAAGAGTTTTTAAAAAAAATATTACATCTCTGCTTGCCAAAATTTATAGTTGAAAATTTTGGAATAATAAATAAAATTTCAGAAAAAATTTTTCCAGTTAAAAATCCTGCATTTGTGATGAGCGGATTTGGTTTTGGAAATGAAGTTTTTAATTTTTATATAGCAAAAAACATTGAAAAAGGGATTCCGTACATTCTTGTGCAGCATGGAAATAGTTACCACACTCACATAGAAAGCAACTATTATATTGAGGCTAAGATCGCAGACTATTTTCTAACATGGGGGGCTAATAATAAAAAGAATCAAATTCCTATATATAATTTTAACACAATTGGTAAAAATTTTATTTTTAATTCAAGTGGTAATTTAAGTGTAATTTGCGATCAAGTTTTTTATACGCCTAGTCCCAGTCCACACAATGGCTTTTTAAGGCAAATGAGACCTCAAGATACAATTTCATTAGTTAATGAGCTGAATGAAAATGTTAAAATTAAAACCTATTTTCGTTTATTTCCAAAAGATAGACTTAAAGCGCATCCTTATTTTGAAGAATCTATTAAAAATCATAACTTAAAAATTTATAATAAAAATGAAACTTATAAAAATATTTTAAAAAAAACGAGATTGTGTTTGTTTAATTACGATTCAACAGGTCTTTATGAAAATTTATGTTTAAATATACCAAGTATTTCATATTGCAAATATATTAATGAGTTTTTAAATAAAAAATATATTACGATTTATCAAAATTTATTTGATGCAAAAATTTTATTTGATGATAAAAAAAAATTATTAAATCACATAAATTTTGTCTGGGGGGATATAAATGAATGGTGGTTAGACGAATACACCCAAGAAAAAATTAGAATATTTAATAATGAAGTAAATTTACCCTATAAAAATAATTTTAATAAACTTGTCCTAAATCTAAAAAAAATTAAAAATACAAAACAATATAAACCAAAAAAAAACGGACCATGATCCAGAAAATAAAAAATTATAAATAATTAATAAACATAATGGAAGATTTAGAGAAGCTAGATCCACAAAGAAAAACCGACAAGAGCTCTGACAAATCGCAAAGAAAACGAGTCAAAGAACTTGCGTCAGTATTAAAAAACTAAGGTAAATTTAATGGAAATTAAAAGGGTAGCAAAGCATTTGTATAACAATAGAAATATAAATTTAAAATTATTAAAATCTTTTAAAAATTTAAAAAATTTTAAAAGCAAGAAAATAGATTTAATTATATTAAAGTTAGAAAATAATTATTTAACAATATTAAGGGTTTATTTTCATCTTTTTTTAAAAAGAATTAGTTTTAAAAAAAATATTTTTTTAGTTTTTGAAACTAAGAAAATATTTTATGGTCAAAACATTTTACCTTGTTGGTCAATAATTTTGAATAAAAAAAAAAAAATTATAAATTTGCTAATTTGTTTGAAAATGATTCTTCGAGAAATAAAATTGTTAAATAAAATCAGGTATGTTCTAATAGAAATAAAATAAACTATGCTGCTAGAATATAATAAATTTAAAAAAACTTGTGTAATTATTAATGCATCGCAGAAAAAAATAAAGAAAATTTTTTTTTTGAAAAAAAATAGTGATTCAAAAATAAATTTTAAAAATGAAATTGCTGGAAATAAATGGTATTTTAGAAAACTTCAAATAAAAAATATATCAAAAAAATTTCATAATATTAATTATTCATCCAACTATATCACGCTGCCTTATTATCAAGGGTACCAGCTTAAGTTTTGGAAGAGCATAAGATATAGTTCAAAAATTATCGATGAAGTTTTAAGACATTATATTAAAGTATGGCCAGTAAAAAAAAAAGTCGCTTATCACGGTGACTTATCTCTTTCTAATATAATTTTTTTTAGGGATAAAAAAAAATTAAGAATAATTGATTGGGAAAATTTTAAAAAAAATGAGTGTTGGGGCTTAGATATTTGCTATTTTTTGTTATCATTATTAATACTCCCAAGTCTAGGCAGAAAAAAAATAACAATTCATCCTAATGAAATTAAATTGTTTAGCTACTACTGGAGATCCTTTTTTAAAAATAAAAAATACAAGTATCTATCTGACCCCATTAATTATTTAAAAAAAAAAAAATTAATAAATAAAGAAAACTTTATATATAAAATTAATTCTAAACAAGAAAGTCAAATAAAAAAAATTATTTATGAAATTTATTAATAAAATTGCAATTTTGATATCGTGGCCAAGAGAGCTTGATATGTTTTTAAATTTGATAAAAAAATTTCCGCAAAAAAAGTTAATAATAATTGCTAATGATATTAAATCAAATGCAGATGAAAGAAGTAAATCTAATAGTGTAATTATTAAGTTACTTAAAAAAGAAAATATTAAGTTTCATTTATTCTCAGAAATTTATAAAAAAAAAAAATTTAAAATATTAATCAGCACAGGTGAAACATGTTCACAGAAAATAAGTTGCTATTCTATATTAAGATTTTGTTATGCACATACCTTTGGAACAATTATTCAATTATTTAAAGTAAGTAATTTTTTTTTAAAATTATTTGGAAAACCACTTACTGCAGATGGAAAGAATTGTAAACTTGGTATTAACTGGTTTCCAGAAAAATCAATTGCAGATATAACAGTAAAATTTCCAGATGGTGTCGATATTAAATTAAATAGTTACCCATACAATTTCCTTAAAAAAATTTTTGATATTTTTTTAACATATAGCGACTTGGAAGCCAGGTTGATAAAGAAAAAATTCAAAAATACAAGTTGTATGAAAATTGATTATTATCGTTATCAAAATTTATCTAAAAATAAAAAAATATTTTTTGATTTTAAAAATTATAAAAAATTAAATTATAAAAAAAAAACAATATATTGGATGCCAACACATATTGATAACAAATTCGAAAGAGATCAAAATATTATTTTGTGGAGTGAGAAATTAGCATTTTTAAATAAAAGGTATAACTTAATAGTACGCCCACACCCCAAAACTATCTTAACGAACCAATCAATTATAAAAAAACTTAATAAGCTTAATTTTATTATTGATGATGTTCATAATAGAAAAATAGGAAATGTTATTAAAAATTCAAACTTAATTTTGTGTGATTATGGTGGTACACTTTTTAGTTCAATTTATCTCGAAAAACCAATAGTTTTATTAAATTTCCTAAGGAATTCACAATTTTTAAATGATTTGAGATTTAGCGAATCTCTTGATCTTCGGACGAGAAAAGATTTGAGTTATTTAGAACTGTCCGACAGCAAAGAAAAAATTGAAAAGCTTTTTAAGCTAGCCCTAGTTTCAAATTATTCAAAAAATATTCAAAAAATTAAAAATAAATATTTTGGTAAATCAAAAGCTTACAGTGTTGATGAATTAAAAAAATTCTTGTTAACAAGGCTAATTTAAATTATTTATTAAAATTACTTAATATTTCATTTTTAAATTCATTCTGAAGATTTTTTAAACAGTCTATTTCAATAAATTTAGATTTATTTTTTAAATAACTTCATGTATAAAATTGTATGTACCTAGTTCTAAAATCCTGTAAATAGTATTGAATAAAAATTAAAAAAATTGTAAAAAATTAAAAAAAAAGCTACCTTAGAAAATAATTTTAGCAAACTAGGAACAAGTATTAATAACGATTATGAAAAAATTATTTCAGGAGTCAATCCACCAAGATCTAACAACAACCCTGTAAATATATCTAAAACTTAATTAAGTGAAATAATTTAAAATTATTAAAAAATTATAGGAAATCAGTTGAATCATAAAACAAAAATTATTATTATTGGCGGAACTGGATTTTTAGGATTTCATTTAGCTAAATTCTGTTTAAAAAAAAACTGGGAAGTTGTTAGTGTTTCTAGAAAAAAGCCCAAAAAAATTAGATTTATAAAAGAAATAAAATATATTTTTGTAGATATTATAGATAAGAAAAATCTTTATAAAAAATTAAAAAATCAATTTGATTCAGATTATTTGGTAAACTTCGGAGGTGAAGTTGAACACAGGAAATTAAAAAAAACTTTTTTAAGTCATTATAATGGTTTAAAAAATTTATCTGATATATTTTTGAAAAAATCATTAAAAAAATTTATTCAAATTGGCAGTTCTTTGGAATATGGTAAGAGCAAATCTCCCCATAAAGAAAATTTTAAAATAAATCCAGATTCAAATTATGCAAAAGCCAAGGCTTTAGCTTCTAAAAGGTTATTAAAAATGCATAAGAAATATGACTTCCCAGCATTGATAGTAAGGCCCTATCAAGTATATGGACCATACCAAGATTTAAATAGATTTATACCAACAGTAATTACAAATTGTATTAAAAATAAAACTTTTCCATGTTCTTCTGGCGAACAGTTTAGAGACTTCTTGTTTATTGATGATTTTGTTAAATTTATTTTTAGAATTATAAAAGTCAAAAAACTTAAAGGTGAAATATTCAATGTTGGTTTTGGTGACCCAATGAAAATTAAAAATGTCATTTTCCAAATAAGAAATTTAATTGGCAAGGGCAGACCAGATATAGGAAAAATTCAAATGAGGAATGAAGAGAGTTTAATTTTTTACCCAAGTATAAACAAAGCATTTAAATTAATAGGCTGGAAACCTAGAATAAGATTTAATATAGGTTTAAAGAAAACTATGGAGTACTATCAAAAATATTAAAATGAAAGTTGTAATTTTAGCTGGAGGATTAGGAACACGTATATCAGAGTATACTCGTTTAATTCCGAAACCAATGATAAAAATTGGAAGATATCCGATCATCGTACATATAATGAATCATTATTTAAGATATGGATTTAACGAATTTATTTTAGCAACAGGCTATAAAAGTAATATTTTTAAAAAATATTTTAGAAATTTTAGCGCAGTAGGAAAAACCTTCAAGACAAGTATTAAAAAAAAAAAATGTAAAATCACAATATTAGATACAGGATTAAAAACGCTTACAGGCGGCAGATTAAAAAGAGTTAGAAGTTTTTTAAATAAAGATGAAAATTTTATGTTTACATATGGTGATGGAGTATCAAGTGTAAATTTAAGAAAATTAATTAATTTTCATGCAAAGAGTAAAACACTGATAACAGTAACAGCAGTTAGACCTCCAGCAAGATTTGGAGAAATAGTAATAAAAAATAAGAGAGTAATTTCGTTTAAAGAAAAGCCACAAATAACAACTAATGGATGGATAAATGGTGGTTTTTTTGTTGCAAACACTAAGTTTTTAAATTTTATAAGAGGAGACAAAGAAATTCTGGAAAAATGGCCTTTAGAAAAAGCTACAAGACTAAAGCAGATTAGTGCATTTAAGCATAATGGTTTTTGGAAGTGCATGGATGTAAAAAGAGATAGAGACGAATTACAAAGATTATATAATAAAAATGAATTTATTTGGTAATTTATCCTTTGTAGAAAATAATCTATTTTTACGTGTAATTACAAATTGTCTTAATGGAAAAAAATTTCTCTAATGTTGGATAAAAAGTTTTTTAAGCTTTTAACAAATGTTGGGCGTGTAGTTCAGTGGTAGAACGCTACGTTGACATCGTAGAGGTCATAAGTTCAATTCTTATCACGCCCACCAAAAATGTTACGCTTTTCAGTTAATTCTCCTATTTACTTGCTATAAAAAAAATACTATAAAATCTTGCCTGGTAATTATTGCGAAGGGGCCACACCCGATCCCATACCGAACTCGGAAGTAAAGTCCTTCAGCGCCAATGGTACTTTGTCTTAAGACATGGGAGAGTAGGACGTTGCCAGGCTAATATTTTAATTTTATGAAAATAGCTAGCTCACTTAAATCACTAATAAAACGAGATCTTAACTCTAAAATAGTTAAACGTAGAGGAAAAATTTACGTGATAAATAAAAAAAATCCCAGATATAAAGCTCGCCAAGGTTAATTAGATGAGCGATCAAGAATATAAAAATACTTGGAGCGGTTTTACTAAATTTGTTTTATTTCAAATAATAGCAGTAATTTTAGTTTTAATAATATTAGGAGTCACTCTACTTTAATAAATAAATATTTAAAATTTTAAACAATGATAGTTGGGTCAATAAAAGAAGATATTAATTTAGAAAAAAGAATATCAATAACTCCAGAAACAGCAAAAAATATTATAGGCCTAGGTTTAAATGTTAACTTGGAAAAAAATTATGCAGTCCATTTAGGAATTAGTGACAAACAATATGAAGAAGTTGGTGTAAAATTTTACAATAGTTCACTAGAAATAATTAATAATTCTCGACTACTATTAAAAGTTAACTGTCCTACAAATGAAGAAATTAAGTGTTTAACAGAAAAAATTATCCTAGTAGGAATTTTTAATCCCACAAAAAATCAAGATAAACTCAAAGAAATATTAAAAAAAACTATAAATATTTTTTCACTTGAACTTTTGCCTCGTATTTCAAGAGCACAATCAATGGACGTTCTTTCTTCACAGTCTAATTTAGCTGGTTATAGAGCTGTTATAGAATCTATTTACGAATTTGAAAAAGTAGTTCCCATGATGATGACAGCTGCGGGAACAGTGCCCGCCGCTAAAGTTTTGGTTATCGGTGCAGGTGTTGCGGGACTTCAAGCTATTGCAACAGCTAAAAGACTTGGTGCAGTAGTATCAGCCACAGATGTTAGAGCGGCATCAAAAGAACAGGTTGAGAGTCTAGGAGGAAAATTCTTAACAGTTGAACAAGAAGAAAATTTAGAGGCAGTAGGTGGCTACGCCAAAGAAGCAAGTAAAGAATTTAAAAAAAAACAAGCAGATCTTTTAAAAGAAGCACTAATTAAAAATGATATAGTAATTTGTACAGCTCTTATACCGGGGAGACCCGCACCAAGAATTTTAAATGAAGAGCTTGTAAAGCTGATGAAACCAGGTTCAGTTATATATGATTTAGCAGTAGAACAAGGTGGTAATGCGGCTTATTCAGAAATTGATAAAATTAATATTATAAATGGGATTAAAATTATTGGTATTAAGAATCTAATGAACAAATTACCATCAACAGCTTCAAGTCTTTATGCAAAAAATTTGTTTAGCTTTATAAGGAATTTTTATAGTAAAGATAAAAAAGATTTTAACATTAATTTAGAAGATGAAATTATTTCTAAAACATTAATTAAAGAATAAAACTATGGAAATTGATCCTTTTATATTAAGACTTTGTATTTTTATTCTTTCAATTTTTATTGGTTATTTTGTGGTTTGGAATGTTACCCCATCTCTACATACGCCTTTAATGTCTGTAACAAATGCTATTTCATCAGTAATAATTGTTGGAGCTATTATTGCATCTTTTAGTTCTTTTAACGGTAGCAGCATATCAGTTTCAAATATATTAGGATTTATAGCAACTACCCTAGCGGCCATTAATATTTTTGGAGGTTTTTTAGTTACCCAAAGAATGTTGCAGATGTATAAAAAAAAAGAAAAAAAGAAAGATAAATAATGTCAGTTAATTTATCTTCAATATTGTTTTTAATAACTGGTATTTTATTTATTCTAGCTCTAAGAGGACTGTCATCTCCTGAAACGTCAAGAATGGGAAATTTTTTTGGTATATCAGGTATGTTACTTGCAATAGTTGTTTCAATTTTATCTGTAGATATTTTCTTTACTAATTTGATATATTTTCTAATTGCACTTTCAATAGGTGGAATTATTGGCGGGATTATTGCTTTCAAAATATCAATGACCGCTATGCCTCAACTAGTTGCAGGTTTTCATAGTTTGGTAGGTTTGGCAGCAGTGTTGGTTGCTGTATCTGCTTACTATAGTCCAGAGTCTTTTGGTCTTGGTAATTTTCAAGCTATTAAAACTGCAAGTATTGTTGAAATGGGAATAGGAGTTTCAATAGGAGCCATAACATTTACTGGATCAATAATTGCTTTTCTAAAACTACAAGGATTAATGTCTGGTTCACCAATAACTTTTCCTGGCCAGCATTATTTAAACGCTTTATTAGGTACTCTAATAATTTTTTTAATTGGCTACTTGATTTCAAATCAATCTACACAAATATTTTGGATATTAATTATGGCTTCACTAGCTATCGGATTCCTAATTATAATTCCAATAGGTGGAGCAGATATGCCAGTTGTTATATCAATGCTTAATTCATATTCAGGCTGGGCCGCAGCTGGAATTGGTTTTACATTAGAAAATACAGCATTAATAATTACTGGTGCGCTCGTTGGATCTTCTGGAGCAATACTTTCATATATAATGTGCAAAGGCATGAATAGATCTTTTTTAAATGTTATTCTTGGTGGATTTGGTACAGATAGTTCATCTAGCAATACAAAAGAAAAAACAGAACAAAAACCAGTTAAAAGTGGCAATGCCGAAGATGCAGCTTTTTTAATGAAGAATGCCTCATCAGTTATAATTGTTCCTGGCTATGGAATGGCCGTCGCACAAGCTCAACATGTGCTTAGAGAAATGGTAGATAGATTAAAAAAAAATGATGTAAAGGTTAGTTATGCAATCCACCCTGTTGCAGGAAGAATGCCAGGTCACATGAATGTATTATTAGCAGAAGCTAATGTTCCCTACGATGAAGTTTTTGAGCTTGATGATATTAACAATGACTTTATTAATACTGACGTTGCTTATGTAGTTGGAGCAAATGATGTTACGAATCCAGTCGCAAAAACAGACCCTAAGAGTCCTATATTTGGAATGCCCATACTAGACGTTGAAAAATGCAAGTCTATTTTATTTGTAAAGAGAGGTATGTCACCAGGATATGCCGGGGTTGATAATGAGCTTTTTTATAGAGATAATACTTTAATGTTATTTGCCGATGCAAAAAAAATGACAGAGGATATAGTTAAATACTTAGACTAATGAAAACAAAAATATTTTGTGATAGCGCCGATTACGAAACTATAAAATTTTTCAACAACAAATCAATTGTTGATGGCTTTACTACCAATCCAAGTTTAATGAGAATCTCAGGAGCTAAAAATTATAAACATTATTCTTTTAAAATTTTAAAAATTTGCAAAAACAAACCAATATCATTTGAAGTTTTTGCAGATGATCAAAAAGAAATGCTAAAACAAGCTTATAAGATTAAAAATTGGGGCAAAAATGTTTATGTAAAAATACCTGTAGTTAATTCAAAAGGACATTTTATGGGACCTGTTATTAAAGAATTAAACTCAAAAGGAATAAAGTTAAATATTACAGCAGTTTATTCTTTTGAACAGGTAAAAAAAATATTTAAATGTTTAGATAAAAAAACAAAGACAATAATATCAATTTTTGCAGGCAGGATGGCAGATAAAGGTAAAGATCCGCTCCCAATATTTAAAAAAAGTATCTCCAAAGTAAAAAAATATAAAAATATTGAAATACTATGGGCAAGCACTAGAGAAGCATATAATTTTTTACAGGCAAAACAATTAGGCTGTAACATTATAACAATGCCCCCAAAAATAATTAATCAAATAAATTCTTTTGGAGAAAACCTTAACCAATTAACACTTCAGACAGTTAAAGCGTTTTTAATTGATAGTAAAAAATCTAAATTTAAAATTTAATTAAAAAGTTCTTTTTAGTAATAAAAATTTTTTTATAATTGAATTAAAAAAATTATATGCCTTGCTATCAGAAACTTTATTTAAAGCTTCAGAATGAGATATTATTTTACTTATATTTTTTATTATAAATTTTCTAAATTTTATAAAATCATCATCGCTCCAATAATTTAAATGAATTTGTGTAGATTGAATACCAAAAGGCAGGATTATATTTTTATAAAATAGCTGAGGTATAAATTTAATACCGAATCTTTCAAAGGGCATAATTCCATATCCATCTATTACTTAAGTAATTCCACAACTTTTTAAAGCAATAAATGTATTAGAATCGTAAGTATGATTTGGTGCAAAAAATATTTTTATTTCAATTTTTTGATCTTCAAATATTTTTAATCCTTTTTTAAGTTTATCTGTTTGTTCTTCTAAACTATGTCCAAAAAATTCAGACATACCCCCATGTTGAAAAAAATCTTTTTTGTTTGTTTGCCTATCATACACGTGAGAATAACCGTGCATTGCTATTTTCCATCCTAGAGATTGCCAATGCCTTATAGTTTCCCAAAAATTTTCATTTCTAGGATAATTTAACAAAGTTTTATCTTGATTGTTTGGTATTACCCCCATTACTGGTTTGATATTGTGCTCTAAAAGAAGATCCTCACACATTTTCATTAAAGGCCAGTTCATATTTTCCGCAATATCATCAAATCTTATGAGTAGACCAGTATTACTTTTTATAAAATTCTGTAAATATTTATTTATCATTTTTAATTAGCAATAGAATAAAATTAATTATGTTTATTAAATAATTAATTTAATATTATTTCATGAAAAAAAGAAAAAATCTAGTTTCTATAATTTTAAATTGTCATAATGGAGAAAAATACTTAGCAGAAGCGTTGAGGAGTATAGAAAACCAAACGTATAAAAATTGGGAACTAATTTTTTGGGACAATCAATCAAATGATAAAAGCAAACAGATTTTACAATCTTTTGTAAACAAGCAGTTTAAGTATTTTAAATCCAAAAAACACACTAGCTTATATGCGGCAAGAAACTTAGCAACAGAAAAAGCAAAAGGAAAGTTTATCAGTTTTATTGATGCAGATGATCTTTGGGAACACGACAAGTTACAAGTGCAGATTAAATGTTTTAGAGATAAAAGCGTAGCTTTAGTTTATGGAAACCAATGGATTCAAAAAGAGTCTTTCAAAAAAAAAAAATATTTATCGATTATAAAATAAAGCAGGGATATGTTTATTTTTGTTAAAATAATTTTTTTTTTTAAAGAATTAAGAAACTAAGCTAAATTTTGATTGTCTTTTTCTATCGTGAGAATTCAACATTGATTTTCTTAGTCTAAGAGATTTAGGAGTAATTTCTAAGGCCTCATCTGTATTTAACACACTAAGTTGCTCAGCGATCGACATGTTTCTAACGGGTATTAAGACGACATTTTCATCTGTTCCTTGAGTTCTCATATTTGTCAATTGCTTTCCTTTCATTACATTTATTTCTAAGTCCCCACTTTTTGATGACAATCCTACGATCATACCTTCATAAACCGGATCATTGTGTGTAACGAACATTTCACCTCTTGCCTGAAGATTAAAAATTGCGAAAGCAACAGCCTTTCCAGATACCATTGAAATCAAAGCTCCATTTCTTCTACCGTCTAGATCACCTGTGTATTTTCCGAAAGAATGAAATATTCTATTAATTACTCCGTTACCCTTAGTTAATGTTAAAAACCTACTTGTGTAACCCATTAAACCTCTTGTTGGTGCATGAAAAATTAAACGTTTTTTATTTTTACCTGTGTCCTTAAGGTCGATCAGTTTTCCTTTTCTTCTATTCATTGAATCTATAACTTTTGAAGAATATTCTTCATCTAAGTCCACTGTAATTTCTTCGATAGGTTCTAATTTATTTCCAGAATCGTCTTTTTGAAACAATACTTTTGGAGGGCCTACTGTCATTTCAAATCCCTCTCTTCTCATTTGAGTTAATAGAATTTCTAGCATTAACTCACCTCTGCCGCTGATAATAAATGTATCTTTGTTTTCATTTTCACTAAATGTAATACCCACATTATTTTCTGCTTCTAACATCAATCTATCCCTTATTTGTGTGCTAGTTAATTTTTTCCCTTCCGTTCCTGCTAAAGGGGAGCTATTTACCGTAACAGTAATTGACATTGTTGGAGGGTCGATCGGTGTGGCACTAATCGGCTGATTTACCTCTAGATCACAAATAGTATCAGCAACGTTAGCTTTTGCTAGTCCGGCTATAATAACAATATCACCAGCCTCACCAACTTCAATCGGAACTCTTTTTGTGCCTTCGTACCTAAAAATTTTTGTCAGTCTTCCTTCGTCAACTTTTTCACCTTGAAGGTTTATAGCTTTAATTTGCTGATTTGCCTTAGCTCTACCTTGAGATATTCTTCCAACTAAACTTCTTCCTAAAAAACTATCGGCATATAAAAGTGTGCTAAGCATAGCAAAGGGTTTATCTTTATCTAATTTAGCTGGTTTAACATGGTCCAAAATTAAATCTAAAATCGGATGAAGATTTTCTCTAGGTCCATCAACTTCTTTGCTCGCCCACCCAGATCTTCCACTTGCATAGAGGACTGGGAAATCTAATTGTTCTTCATTGGCATCTAAGTTTACAAATAAGTCAAAAGTTTCATCCAAAACTTCACTTGCTCTTTGATCGGCTTTATCTAATTTATTTATTATTACAATTGGTTTAAGTCCTTGCTTCAGAGCTTTGGCTAGTACAAATTTTGTTTGCGGCATTACACCTTCTGCCGAGTCTATAAGCAATAAAGCTCCATCTGCCATGTTTAAAACACGCTCAACCTCAGCAGCAAAGTCTCTGTGCCCAGGCGTATCTATGATATTAATTCTAGAATCTTTCCAATTCACAGAAGCAGGTTTTGCTAAAATTGTAATTCCTCTTTCTTTTTCAAGTTCACCAGAATCCATTAGTCTTTCTTCAACAAACTCATTATCTCTAAATGAGCCACTCTGCTTCAATAAATTGTCAATCATAGTAGTTTTTCCATGGTCAACGTGAGCAATAATTGTAATGTTTCTAATACCTTGTGTCATTTATTTTTTGGTTGCGAGGCAGGATTTGAACCTACGACCTTCAGGTTACGAGTCTTACGCACGTACCTTTCTGCTTGAATTCATTGAGGCTTAATAGCATACAAATACAAAAAAGATAGCAAAAATTTCAATATTTAAGATTCATTTGGTCAAATGAACCTCACTCTATTGATTGTCTTTTAAGTCCTTTGTGCCTACCAATTTCACAAAATTCTACTTTAAATTAAAATCTAAAAAGGACATAGCGTTGATAAGTACAAATAATATATGATACATATATCATTCATGAGCTTAAATAAAAAATTAATCCATAACATTAAAGCATACAAAGAAAATGGATTTGTTTTAATGAAAAATTTTGTTAATAAAAAAGAATGTTTAAAGAGTTTTTAAAAGGTAAGTTCTCAACAAGAAAACCTAAATTAATACAACATCTTAATTAATCAATAATGTATAAAATAATTATTTATGGATCGTCAGGATTTTTGGGTAAGAAATTAGTAAAATATCTTAATAAAAAAAACTACAGTTTATTAAAGGATAATAAAAAATTAAAAAATAAATTTAAAAAAACAAAAAATTTATTCAATATTTTTTTAAAAGAAATAAAAAAAAATCAGCCGGATGCAATTATAAATTTAGTTGCTTTAACAAATGTAGATCAATGTGAAAAAAATAAAAAACTTGCCGATAAAACAAATGCATTTTTTTTAATGGATCTAGTAAAAGCTATAAATTCTTATTCTAAAAAAGTTCATTTAATACATATTTCTACAGATCAAGTTTACGATGGAAAAGGCTCTCACAAAGAAGACGCTACAAGACCATTAAATTATTATGGTCACTCAAAACTTCAGGGAGAAAGTTTTGTAGAAAAAACTTTTTCAACAATTTTAAGAACCAATTTTATTGGAAAAGGAGACAATAAAAAAAAATTAAATTTAAGTGATTGGATAGTTAGTAATGTAGAAAAAAATAAAAAAATAGATGTTTTTAAAAATATTTTTTTCTCACCTTTGCACACATCTACTTTAGTTAAGTTAATTGAGAAAGTGATAAAAGAAAAAAAAAATGGAATATTTAATCTATCTTCAAAATCAAAGGTATCGAAAGCAGATTTTGCTAAAATACTTTGCAAACAATTAAAACTAAGTTTAAAAAATATTAATCAGATAAATTATAATTATAAAAGTCTTTTAGCAAAAAGACCACTCGATATGAGTTTAAATGTAACAAAATTTGAAAAGCATTATAATGTTAGACTGCCAAAAGTATTTGAAGAAATTAAAAAATTAGCAAAGGAGTATTCATCATCTATTATTTAAGAAGTATATATAAATTTACAAAAAAGAATAAATTTTTTTTTAATAATAAAATAAATTAATAATGAGGAGGGGTTAAAATAAAATTAAATGAAAAGTTTAAAAATAGGAAATAAAAAAATTGGATTAAGTTATCCTACGTATTTTATCGCTGATATCGGGGCAAATCATGACGGAAGCTTCGTCAGAGCTAAAAAACTAATCAAATTAGCAAAATTAGCTGGAGCAAACGCTGCTAAGTTTCAGCATTTTTCCGCAAATACAATAGTAAGTGACAAAGGTTTTAGGCAGCTAAAATCAAAAAAATCACACCAAGATAAGTGGAAAAAATCAGTTTTTGAAGTATACAGGTCTGCTTCTATAAACAAAAGATGGACAAAAAAATTAAAATCTTATTGCGATAAGGTAGGTATTGAATTTATGACAAGTCCTTATTCCTTAGAGATCTTGAACGAGGTAAATCCCTATGTAAATGCAATAAAAATTGGCTCAGGTGATATTACATGGGTCGATATTATTAAAGAAATAGCAAAAAAAAACAAAGTTGGGATTTTAGCTACAGGCGCGTCGACTTTAACTGAAGTTTCTAAAGCAGTAAAAGAGTATTTAAAAATAAATAAATCTTTTGTGCTCATGCAATGTAATACAAATTACACGGGTGATAAAAAAAATATAAATTTTGTTAATTTAAATGTGCTAAAACAATTCAAAAAAAAATTTCCTAATATTATACTCGGGTTGAGTGATCATACCTTTGGTCATACCGCTGTTATTGGAGCGGTTGTTTTAGGTGCCAGAGTAATTGAAAAACATTTTACAGACAGCAATAAAAGAAACGGCCCGGATCATTTCTTTGCCATGAATCCAAAGGCGTGGAGAGAAATGGTAAATAACACAAGAGAAATTGAGTCAGCATTAGGTGACGGTATAAAGAAAATTGAAAAAAATGAAGTAGCGACAAAAACAGTTCAAAGAAGAAGCATAAGAGCAAGTAAAGATATATCAAAAGGAACGGTAATAAAAAAGGACATGCTTTCTTATTTAAGACCATGTCCATCCAATGCCGTGGATCCTAGTCAAAAAAAATTAATTTTAAATAAAAAATTAAAAAGGAGCTTAAAGACCGAAGATATAATTAGGTTAAAAGATGTTAAATAAAAAATTTAGCGATTTTTTAATATTAATACCAGCGTATAATGAACAAAAAACAATTAAAAAAATTGTAAAAAGTATTATTAAATTTGGCAAAGTTCTAGTGATTAATGATGCGTCAAATGATGATACAAAAAAGAATGCAGTACAAGCTGGTGCTGATGTTATAAGTCATAAAAAAAACTTAGGATATAATTACGCTATAGACACAGGACTAAAATTTTTTTTAAAAAGTAAATATAAAAAAATAATTTTGATAGATGCCGATGGACAACATCCAGTAAATTACATTAAAAATTACAAAAAACATTTAAATCACAATTATGATGTAATTTGTGGTGTTAGAAAAAATGTAACAAGAATAGGTGAAAAAATATTTATTATACTTACAAGACTTATGTGGAACTTAAAAGATCCGCTATGCGGAATGAAAGGTTACAGTAAAAAATTCTTAAAACAATTTTATGAACCAGCTTACCATAATTTTATAAACACAGAGTATTTGATTAAAGCTAGAAAAAAAAATATTAAAATCAAAGAAATTGTTATTAAAAATAAATTAAGAAAAGATAAGTCTAGATTTGGCGAGGGAGTTTTTATCAATTTTTATATTATATTTATTTTTTTTAAGTGTTTAATCTTAATTAAGTGAAAACTAAAATTAAGAACTTAAAAGCTTTAGGGTTCGCAAGGTAGTTTGTCTCAGGTAGTCTCAAAGCATTATCAAACCTAACTTTTATTTATAACCATTCAATTCTCACTGGTAATTAACACTGATTAATTTGTGTATTCTAGAACAGGACTAGGACACAGGGAGATAGTTTTGTGAAGATCACTCAATATGAAAAAACTTTTATAAATTTACAAATTATACCTTTCTTGGAGCATTATTTATTGTGTTTGGGATCTTTTCATCTTCTAAAAAAATGTTAGAATAGATCATTTTTTTAATAGTTTTTAGAAAGGTGATGCTTATGAGTTTAACAAAACAACAATTAAACCAGTTTGATAAAGAAGGTTATCTTTTTTTTCCAAAACTTTTTTCCGCGAAAGAAATTAAGTATTTAGCGGACGCTGTTCCCGAGCTTTACAAAAGAAGAGAAGAGTACAATATTAGAGAAAAGGGATCTGATTCTGTAAGAACGAATTTTGCAGCACATATGTATAGTGAGCCCTTTGCTAAATTAGCTAGACACCCGAGAATGGTTAAACCTGTAGAAAATTTACTGGGTGAAAAACTTTATATGCATCAATTTAAGATTAATGGAAAAATGGCTTTTGATGGTGATGTTTGGCAATGGCATCAAGATTACGGAACTTGGAAAAATGATGATTTAATGCCAACTGAAAGAGCAATGAATATTGCTATTTTTCTTGATGATGTAAATGAGTTTAATGGACCATTAGTACTTATTCCAGGTTCTCATAAAAAAGGTGTGATTGATGCTAAACACGATACAAACACTACTAGTTATCCACTTTGGACTTTAGACAATCAGCTAGTATCAAAATTGGTAGATAGAGCAGGAGGAAAAAATGGAGGAATGGTGAGTCCTCACGGACC
>Ga0114999_10003541_pt1 | contig 19492 bp, 20 predicted proteins | sample ArcticOcean_MG_C_3_FD_89820 | JGI IMG/M metagenome (GOLD analysis project Ga0114999, IMG submission 89820) | Marine microbial communities from western Arctic Ocean - ArcticOcean_MG_CB8_126 | ecosystem: Environmental > Aquatic > Marine > Oceanic | place: Arctic Ocean: Canada Basin | collected...
AGAAAAATGTTTAGTTAATCGTCTTAAGCGTGTATAGTTTGGTCGTTGCGATGTATATAGCCGCGTCCCTCCTCATCGCAACAAGGTTCCCGCGTGCGACATTCGGGAACGTCAAGGCGGTAGCCCCCTTACGCTGCCGTCTCCCTGCACTAAACACAACTAGGCCCTGCGCTTGCGCAGGGCCGAATTTCTTGGTGTCCGAACTGGTGGGGTCACCGCCCTACTTGTCCGTTCGTTCCGCTTGATGGCATGCTCCGGCGCGTACGCAGGCGAGGAGTCGGATGGCACAGGGAACGGGAGGTGAGTACCTCCTCGAATTTCGCCGCATAGGCAACTCCGTCAAGGTGTCGGCGATTGATCCCATTAACCGCTCAAGAGGTATCGATTGTTGGCCCGGCGGATATTGGTCAGGAAGAACTATCGCGAGTAGCCATACGCAAACTAAAGTATGTTATGCAAAAAAACGCTGCCGAAGCTCGAAAGCGCTAAGACGGTCGCCGTGGACAAGCTAGCGATAACGTTGATCGGGCGGTGCCACTCGTCCGGGCTCTCTAGCGAAACGCAGTGGCAACCGACTAACCGACATGATTGAAGTTCGGCAGCTGAGCAAGCACTTTGGCGGCGTGGTTGCGGTTAATAACGTCAGTTTGCAGATCGCGCCGGGGTCCATCACCGGACTGATCGGCCCTAACGGGGCCGGCAAGACAACGCTGTTCAATGTCGTCGCGGGTAATCTAGCGCCGTCGTCCGGCCATATCCTTTTCGACGGTAAAGACGTGACCGGCCTCGAGTCTCACCAACTCTTCCACAAAGGATTGTTGCGAACGTTTCAGATTGCACACGAGTTCAGCAAGCTCACAGTTCTTGAGAACCTCATGGTGGTGCCGGCCGCCCAAGCGGGAGAAAACCTGCTTTCAACTTGGATACGGCCCGGCCTGGTCCGTCGCCAAGAGGCGATCGTTCTCGAGAAAGCCCGCGAGGTGTTGGAATTTCTCAATCTCAGCCATCTGTCGAATACCATCGCCGGGAATCTGTCCGGTGGTCAGAAAAAGCTCCTCGAGCTGGGCCGCACGATGATGGTCTTGAATGGCAAGGCGGTGCTACTCGATGAGATCGGCGCCGGGGTCAATCGCGCGCTGTTGGCCGAAATCGGCACAGCGATTCAGCGCCTCAACCAGGAGCTGGGTTACACGTTCTGCATGATTGAGCACGATCTCGATTTCATAAGCCGGATGTGCGATCGGGTGATTGTGATGGCCGAGGGCGAGGTCCTCACCGAAGGAACGGTAGAGGACATAAAGGCCAACGAAGAAGTTATCGAGGCGTATCTCGGCACCGGTATGAAGCATCGTCGCACTGCAATCGCGGTTGAAGTAGCCAATGACGCTGCTTAGTGCCGACCATATGTCCGGCGGATATGGCGGCCCCGATATCCTATTCGGCTGTTCGATTGAAGTGGACCAAGGTGAAGTCGTGGTCATCGTTGGCCCGAACGGCGCCGGCAAATCGACCGCGATGAAAGCGATTTTCGGCATGCTTCACCTCAGCGCCGGATCTATTGTCCTTAATGGTCACGACATCACGGCAATGCCCCCGCAGGCGCGAGTTCAATTGGGAATGGCCTTCGTCCCCCAGACCAACAATGTCTTCACCAGCATGACCGTGGAAGAAAATCTGGAGATGGGTGCTTACCTTCGCCGCGACGACTTTCGCGACAGCATGGAACAGGTCTACGACCTATTCCCAATTCTCAAGGAAAAGCGGCAGCAGGCGGCGGGCGAACTCTCCGGTGGCCAGCGTCAACAGCTCGCCGTCGGGCGGGCGCTGATGACCGAGCCGACGCTGCTGATGCTTGATGAGCCGACCGCGGGGGTATCGCCAATTGTGATGGATGAACTCTTCGATCGCATTCTCGAAATCAAACAAACCCGCATCGGCATCCTTATGGTCGAGCAAAATGCTCGCCAAGCGCTCGAGATTGCCGATACCGGCTATGTCCTCGTCAACGGCGAAAACCGCTACACCGGAACCGGCCAGGAGCTGCTTGCCGACCCCGAAGTGCGCAGCACGTTTATCGGCGGATAGCTAAAGATGGCTTACGCCACCGATCTCCTCCATGCGTTCCTTTGGACATTCAATTTCCTATTGCTGCCAGCCATCACTTATGGCTCTGCGTTAGCACTGGGTGCGCTCGGCGTGACGCTGGTATTCGGCATTCTGCGTTTTGCCAACTTTGCCCACGGCGACATGATGGCGTTCGGTGCCATGGTGTCGCTAATAGGCGTCGAGTTGCTCAACCACTTCGGCATCTTTACGTACCCGTTTCCAGCCGGGTTGTTGGTTTTGCCAGTGGCGATGTTGGTCACAGCGCTGCTGGCCATCTCGTTGGACAAGACCGTCTACGGCTACTACCGGCGCATCAAGAGCCCGCCGGTGGTTCTCGTAATGACTTCGATTGGTGTGATGTTCTTGCTTAACGGCGTTACCCGCCTGATCAAGGGCGCGGATCTAACGCCGTTTAACGACCGACGGATTTTCGCCTTTGATTCGGTTGATCCCGCCGCCCTCATCGATCAGTTGGGCAAAGCGGCGGTTCAAATCAAGACCGATTTTTCCACCCAAGCGAAGACGGTTCAGGTAACCGAACCCGAATATGTTTTCTTCAGTGTTGGCGCATTCAAACGCGCAACCGGGCTGGAAGAAGGGTTCGGCCTCGACTTGATCCAGGTCATCATAATCGTGCTGGCGGTCGCCATTTTCTTGGGGCTCTACTGGTTCCTGGCGCGGACCCGTTCAGGTAAATCGATGCGCGCGTTTTCCGATAATGAAGATCTAGCGCTGCTATCTGGCATCGATCCCCAAAGAGTGGTGCTCATTACCTGGATAATCGCCGGATCGTTGGCTGCCATCGCTGGGACGATGTACGGGATGGATAAGGGCTACAAGCCGTTTACATATTTCCAGATGTTGTTGCCGATCTTTGCGGCGACCATCGTCGGCGGCATCGGCAACCCCCAAGGCGCGATCGTCGGTGGTTACCTCGTCGCCTTGACGGAAATTGGCATCACGGCGAACTACAAAAAAGTGGCCAACTATGCCTTGCCCGATAGTTGGGAAGTTGCCGGCAACCTTCAGCTCCTCGGAACCGAATATAAATTTAGCGTCTCATTCCTGATTCTCATCATTGTGTTGCTAATCAGGCCTACCGGCATTTTCAAAGGTAAGGTGCTCTGAGGTGAAGACGTTCCAGCGATATTGGATTGTCTTCGGACTGCTGGCGGCGTTGATCGTTCTCACCGGGTTCGTGCAGAGCTGGTCGATTGCCTTGAGCTTGCTCACTGTCGGCCTGATCTCCGCCATCATCACCCTGGGCCTCAATATGCAGTGGGGCTACGCCGGGCTTTTCAATGCTGGCGTAATGGGCTTCTCAGCGATCGGCGCGCTGGCCTGCGTGCTGATATCGATGCCATGGGTTACCGCGGCAATGTTGCAAACCCTCGACGTCATGCTCGCCGATCCTGCTACCAACGCCACCGCCATCGAAAAACTCCAAAAAGATATACCACGTCGGTTTCTTGCCGAAGGCCAGATGCTTGCCGCGTGGCTTATCGGCGCGGCGAGTGCGCTCGTCGCTTGGGGCGCCAACCGGGTGCTGCGCGATCGACTTCCTGGCGGCAGACGCCTCCTGATCAGCTTGGTCATTCTTGGCATCGGGCTGGTGATGTTCACGAGCCGCTTTGATGCTGCTACCAGCGTCATCGAGTCGACCGGTTTCGCCGATAACAGCAAGTATATGGGAGGGCTCGGACTACCCATCCTACTGGCATGGATTGTCGGAGGGTTTCTGGCCGCCGGTGCGGCCTGGTTGATCGCGCGAATCGCACTCGGACTGCGCTCGGACTATCTCGCAATTGCGACATTGGGTATTTCCGAGATCGTGATCTCGGTGCTGAAAAATGAGGGTTGGCTGTCGCGCGGCGTGCTCAACGTTACCGGCTTGCCGTCGCCGATACCGACCGCGACTGCGTTGCAGGAAGTTCCCTACGAAATGGCACGCGATGCCAGCTTGATCGTCAACAAGCTCTTATTCATCGCCATCATTATGGTGTTTTTGGTTTTCTTCCTGTGGCTCGCCCATCGTGCGTTGCAGTCGCCGTGGGGCCGTATGATGCGCGCGATTCGCGACAACGAAGAAGCAGCCAATGCGATGGGCAAAGACGTCGTCAAACGCCATCGCGAAGTGTTCATCCTGGGGTCGTTCTTGCTCGGGGTCGGTGGCGCGATGCTTGCCACCAACGTTCTGCAATTCGAGCCCGGCGGCTACCAACCGCTGCGTTACACGTTCCTGATTTGGGTTATGGTCATTGTCGGTGGTAGTGGCAACAACCTGGGATCGGTTGTTGGCGGTATCTTGATCTGGTTCGTTTGGATTCAAGCCGAGCCGATTGCGACGGGCTTGTTCGCATTACTCAGTGCCGGTCTCCTGCCTGATGGTAGCGAACTCGCGCAGACTCTTCTTGATCGTGCCCCACAGATGCGGACCCTCATTATGGGTGTCATGTTGCTCGTGGTGTTGCGGCTGATGCCGCGCGGTATTCTTCCCGAAGAGCTGCAACGAAAGTAAGAACAAAAAAAGCCCCGGGGCGAACCCGGGGCTCTTGATGCAATCTCTATTTGTTAGCGCGCGCCGACCGTGGCCCACGCACCGCCTTTGACGACCAATTCGAGATAGGCCCCGGGCGGGTCACCGGCCTCGTTGAACTCGACCAGCGCGGCGCCCTCATAATTCACGTCACCGCCACCGGCAATGATCTTGAGAGCTTTCGCAAGCTGGCCCGGCCAGATCTTCTCACCTGGGGCATTGGCAACCGACATGATCTTGCTCTTGATCGCGGCACGATCGGTAGACCCCGCCGCTTGCATCGCCAGCGCGATAATCGCCGCCGCATCATAGGCTTCACCCTGGAACGGACCGTTCAGCTCCAATTTGTTGGCCTTGGCGATCATTGCGAACGCCTGGGCACCCTCGCCTTCGCCACCGGGGCGGGTCCCGATCATGCCATTGATACCATCACCCAGCGCATCGATAATCGATTGGCCGATCATGCCATCGCCGCCCGAGAAGCTTGAGAAAGCACCCGACTTGATCGATTCCTGGATGATCCCTTTGCCGCCTTGGTCGAGGTAACCCAGCACCACGAGGTGCTTGGCGCCGGTGGCGGACAACGCCGCGACTTCGGCGCTGTAGTCGGCTTTGCCATCTTCATGGCCCGCCGATAGAGCGACCTTGCCGCCCATGCCGGTAAAAGAACCGGTGAAGGCATCGGCGAAGCCCTTGCCGTAGTCGTTGTTGGTATAGGAAAGAGCGACGTTCTTAATGCCCTTGTCGCCAAGCACTTTGGCGAGAACTTGTCCCTGACGGGCATCCGACGGCGCGGTCCGGAAAATTAACCCCTTGTCTTTGAGGCCGGTAAGTGCCGGTGATGTGGACGCAGGGCTTATCATTACGACACCGTTGGGAATCGCAACATTGTTGGCCGAAGCGATTGTCGAACCTGAGCACAGCGCGCCGACGATGGCGACGACGCCTTCGCTATTAATAAGCCGCTCGGCCGACGCTGTTGCCGCCGCCGCATCTACGCACGTCGTATCAGCGGCGACCACCTCAAGCGTCTTGCCGCCAATAAATGCGCCGGATGCATTAACTTCCTGCAGAGCAATCCTGGCGCCCTGTGCGATCCCGACGGTTAGAGATTCAATTGGGCCGGTAAAGCCCATCAACACACCGACTTTGACCACATGGCCGTCTGCCATGGCCTGGGACGACAACGCCATGAGTGCCGCAGCACCCGCTATGAGTGATTTTTTCATGACCTCCCTCAAATTAGTTGTAAGTGTAATAAGCGCTTAGCTAAGCCAATACTGGACCCGATGGATGCCAAATTAAAGGACATTCTAATCTGCGCCGTGCCCCAAACCCGGCGAACAACATATTGGGATTTATTGTCATACCACCACGAACCCGACCGATAATTTGTGCACTGTTGGCGGGATTTCGCGAGATGTGGTATTAATCCAAAATCCGCCTTCGACGCGAGCATCCCGATCATCATGGCTGCCGAAAAGACGATAGCGATCGCCGCTGACCATGCTGGATTCCGACTCAAGGCGGTTATCAAGGACGAACTGGAGTCGCTCGGATACGTCGTTCTTGATCTTGGAACCGACGGGCCCGATTCCGTCGATTATCCTGATTATGGTGACGCTATTGCGCTAGCTTTGAAGGACAGAGCCGCCCCTCGCGGTATCATCGTTTGTGGAACCGGAATCGGGATCGCAATCGCCGCGAATCGGCACCCACACGTCCGGGCGGCGGTTTGTCACGACGTAACGACAGCTCGCGCCGCACGCCAGCACAACGATGCCAACGTGTTGGCGCTGGGTGCGCGAATCGTCGGCGAGCAAGTCGCAAAAGACTGTTTGCACGAGTTTCTCACCGTGTCCTACGAGGGCGGACGTCACGACCGCCGAGTCGCCAAGCTAGGTCGTGTGCAAGCGCTCGATGCGCCGCGACAAGAGCCCGATAGCAGAGCGACGGGTAGGGCCGATGCCGTCACATGACGCGACCATGACCGCGGGACGCCCCGGGGATTTTTTCGCCTCTAGTTTGGAGGAGGTCGATCCGGACGTTTGGGCGGCGATTGGCGGTGAGCTGCAACGCCAGCAAGACCAAATTGAGCTCATTGCCTCAGAGAATATCGTCAGCGCTGCTGTGCTCACCGCGCAGGGGTCGGTGTTGACCAACAAATACGCTGAAGGCTATCCCGGTCGACGTTACTACGGCGGTTGCGAGTATGTGGATGTGGTCGAGGATCTCGCTCGTGATAGGGCTAAAAAACTCTTCGGCTGTGCCTATGCCAACGTGCAGGCCCATTCGGGATCCCAGGCCAACCAAGCCGCTTACGCCGCTGTCCTGAAACCCGGCGACACTATCTTGGGTATGTCTTTGGCCGCGGGGGGGCACCTTACGCATGGCGCTGCCCCCAACTTGTCCGGAAAATGGTTTAACGCGGTTCAATATGGCGTGCGCCGGCAGGATGCACTGATCGATTTTGATGAAGTTGAATCGCTCGCTCGGAAGCATCGGCCCAAGGTCATCATTGCCGGCGGGTCGGCGTATCCGCGAGTGATTGATTTTGCGAGATTTCGGGCGATCGCCGATGACGTCGGCGCCTACCTTATTGTCGATATGGCGCACTTCGCCGGCCTCGTCGCGGCAGGAGTCCACCCGAGTCCGTTCCCCCATGCGCATATCGTCACGACCACGACCCACAAAACATTACGTGGCCCACGCGGGGGAATGGTCCTAACGAATGATGCCGAGCTCGCTAAGAAAATCAATTCGATGATTTTCCCGTTTCTTCAAGGCGGCCCGCTCATGCATGCAATTGCCGCGAAGGCGGTCGCGTTTGCTGAAGCCTTGCAGCCGGCCTTTCGCAGCTATGCCAGCGCCGTTGTCGAGAACGCGCGTGCATTGGCGGCGTCACTTATCGAGGGTGGATTGGAGATCGTTTCGGGTGGCACCGACACCCACCTCATGTTGGTTGATCTTCGACCAAAGCGGTTGACCGGCAATCTCGCCGAGGGATCGTTGGAGGCGGCTAACATCACCTGTAATAAGAACGGGATTCCATTTGATCCGGAGAAACCCACGGTTACTTCCGGCGTTCGGCTGGGCTCGCCAGCCGCGACGACCCGCGGTTTCGGTGTCGCCGAGTTTCGCGATGTCGGCGAGATGATCATTGAGGTTCTCGACGGCCTGACAACCAATCCTGACAACAACACGATTGTGGAAGTCGCCATCAAGGAGCGTGTTATCGCGCTATGTGGTCGGTTTCCGATCTACCAGATGCAATCATGAAGCGGGGGACTCATGCGGTGTCCGTTTTGCAGTAACGACGAAACGCAGGTTAAAGATTCGCGACCAACCGAGGATAACTCGGCGATCCGCCGCCGGCGTTATTGTCCGGGATGTGGATCACGTTTCACGACATTCGAGCGTATCCAACTGCGCGAACTCACCGTGATGAAACGCAATAACCAACGCGTGCCCTTTGATCGCGATAAATTGCATCGCTCGATATTGGTTTCACTTCGCAAGCGTCCGGTTGATCCCGACCGCATCGAACGGATGGTCAATGGTATTGTCCGCCGGCTCGAAAGCCTGGGAGAATCCGAAATTCCGTCTCAGGTTATTGGCGAGATGGTGATGGACGGGCTATCAAATCTCGATCCGGTCGGCTATGTCCGGTTTGCCTCGGTGTACCGGAATTTTAGGGAGGTAAAAGATTTCGAGGAATTCATCGGCGACCTCGCCACGCCCGCGCATCGAGAAGAAGAACTCGAAGACTGACCAAGCCTTTATGCGGACCGCATTAGCGCTGGCCGCACGCGGGCTCGGGGTGACGTGGCCGAATCCGTCGGTGGGCTGCATTCTCGTTCGAAACGGACGTGTTATCGCGCGCGGCTCGACCCAACCGGGTGGCCGGCCACACGCCGAAGCTGTGGCGCTGGACCGGGCCGGCGCCGCTGCGCAAGGAGCGACCGCCTATGTTTCCTTGGAACCTTGTTCGCACCAAGGTGAAACGTCACCTTGCGCGGATGCGTTAATCGCCGCCGATATTGCCTGCGTGGTGATCGCGACAACAGATCCCAATCCCTCGGTTGACGGTGCCGGCATCAAGAAACTCGAAGCCGCCGGTATTGAGGTCGAGGTGGGCTTGCTAGGCCTAGAGGCTCGTAAATTGAACGCGGGTTTTTTTCTCAACATTGAGGAAAATCGACCGCTGGTGACGTTGAAAACCGCAACGACTCTGGACGGCCGTATTGCCGTAGCGAGCGGCGCAAGCCAATGGCTCACAGGTCCGTCGGCGCGTCGCCGCGGGCACTTGCTTCGGGCCCAGAACGACGCTGTGATGGTTGGCGTTGGAACCGCTGTCGCCGACAATCCAGAACTAACATGCCGGCTGGCTGGTCTCTCGGATCGTTCGCCCGTTCGCATTGTGGTGGACTCGTCTATGCGCCTGCCGTTGACACATAAAATCGTCGCAACAGCGGCAGCAACACCGACATGGATCGTGACCCTCGATAGCGGGGACGCCGAGCGCAAAAAAGCGTTTCGCGGTTGTGGCGTCGAGTTACTGGAAGTTGGTCCGGACTCGTACGGCTATCCTAGCATTCCGGTCGCGCTCGAAATGATTGCCAAGCGTAAGATCACGCGTCTTTTGGTTGAGGGAGGTAGTCGCCTTGCCGCCACATTTCTGAGGGCGAAGCGGGTCGACCGCCTGGCCTGGTTCCGTGCGCCCTCGATGATTGGTGGCGACGGTTATCCGGTCGCGCTGCCGTTTGGCGTCGAAGATCTGCCGGACATGCGGAAATTCAGGCGCGAGCGCGTGGTCTCGTTGGACGATGACGTGCTCGAGACTTATATCGTCTCCGGGTGAACACAGTGTTTAGCGGGATCGTTACGGATGTTGGTCGGATCGATAGCATCAGGACGAACGGCGATACGCGGTTTGTCATTGCCACCGTCTACGACACCGGCGGTATCGCAATCGGCGCATCGATCTGTTGCTCGGGCGCGTGCCTAACCGTGGTTGAAACTGGCGCCGACTGGTTTGCCGTTGATGTCTCCGCGGAAACGCTCAGCTGCACCAATCTCGGCCACTGGAAAATGGATACCCGCATCAACCTCGAACGAAGTCTGCGTATGGGGGACGAACTCGGCGGTCACATGGTGCTCGGCCACGTCGATGCGGTAACGGCTATTGTCGCGTTAACGAGGGAAGGAGATTCACAACGTCTTGAGTTTTCCATGCCACCTGGCCTTGCGCGCTACGTTGCACAAAAAGGATCGGTTGCGCTGAACGGGGTCTCCCTCACCGTCAATGACGTGGTAGAAGGTCGATTCGGCGTCAACATAATTCCGCATACCCAGCAGGTGACGACGTTGGGAGCGGCACAAATTGGTGACGTCGTGAACCTTGAAGTGGACATGATCGCGCGCTACCTCGCGCGCCTGATGGATACCGCATGAGCATTCTTGAAACCGAAGCGTTATCGACGATCGACGAGGTGCTTGAGGACGTCAAGCGAGGCCGGATGATCGTCCTGGTCGACGCCGAAGATCGTGAAAATGAGGGTGACCTCGTCATTCCCGCTGAGATGGCCAATTCGGAAGTCATCAACTTCATGGCCAAACACGGCCGTGGCCTAATCTGCCTGGCGCTGACCGCCCAACGGGTCGAAGAACTTGGCCTCCCGTTGATGCCGCGCGAGAACCTGTCGCGCCATCAAACCGCTTTCACGGTTTCGATTGAGGCGCGTGAGGGCGTTTCAACGGGAATATCCGCCGGCGACCGGGCGTTAACGATCGCGGTCGCAACCGATCCGACAAAAGGTCGGGCCGATATCAGTACGCCAGGTCACGTTTTTCCACTGGTCGCGCGCGACGGCGGCGTGCTCGTCCGCGCCGGCCATACCGAAGCGGCCGTCGATCTCGCACGCCTCGCTGGCTTCAACGCGGCCGGCGTCATCTGTGAGATCATGAATGATGATGGCAGCATGGCCCGGATGCCGGACCTCATCAAATTCGCGCAGCTTCACGGCATCAAGGTCGCGACCATTTCAGATCTGATCGCACACCGCATGCGATACGACACGATCGTCGAACGGGTCGGGGAGAAGGACCTCGATAGTCTTTTTGGCGGCACGTTTCGAATGATGGTCTACCGCACGACGGTCGAAGCCGGCGAACACGTTGCGCTCATCAAAGGCGACATCACGACCGATGAACCGGTGCTCGTGCGTGTGCACGTGTTTGATGTTCTCGGCGATGTACTTGGCGCCAAGGCGAGCCGCGGCGGCGTGATGCAGAACGCGATGCGCCTGATCAGCGAGGCCGATCGCGGGGTCGTGGTGCTGATACGTAAAACCAGTATCCAAAGCCTTAGCGATCACATCCGCGGCGGCGGCTCAGGGGAATCACCGAGCCAAATCGATAAATGGCGCGAGGTTGGGATCGGCTCTCAAATTCTTCGCGATCTCGGTGTTCGCGACATGATCCTGCTATCGAATTCCCAGCGCGCGCTGGTTGGGATCGAAGGGTACGGTCTTCGGGTTGTCGAGCGACGTACCGTGCCGGTCGAAAACTAATCAGCTAATGACGGCGAAACCACATCTACTGATCGTCGAAGCGCGCTATTACCAAGATATCGCCGACGAACTGCTCAAGGGTGCGATTGCTGAGATCGAGGGTCGCGGCGCCACCTATGAGCGCGTTACGGTGCCCGGGGTCTTCGAGATTCCGGCTGCAGTTCGAATTGCACTAAAATCGATGGATCTAGTGGGCGTGCGCCGGCGGATTGCCGGCTACGTCGCTCTCGGCTGTGTAATACGCGGTGAAACCGATCACTACAAATATGTTGCCGACGCTTGCGTCACCGGACTCATGGAACTCACCACCCGGTTTACGCTTGCGGTCGGATTTGGCGTCTTGACCTGCGAAACCCACGCCCAGGCCGTGGAGCGGGCTGCGGTCGACCAACGCAACAAGGGAGCCGAAGCGGCGCAGGCGGCTTTCTCAATGCTCGATCTCAAGCACGACTTCGGATATTTCCCGCGATGAATACCGCCGCTGCGCGCAAGGTAATTCGTCCGCGAACAGCGGCGCGGCTCTGTGCGGTGCAGGCCCTTTATCAAATCGAAATGAGGGGCGGTTCGGCCGAGCACACGATCACCCAGTTTCTCGAATACCGCATTGGTGAAGTCGTGGATGGGTTTGATTGCCGCAAGACCGATACCGCGCTATTTGGCCGGATCGTACGGGGCACCAAAACCAACCAGCAACAGCTTGACGATCTCATCGCCGGGTCGTTGACCGAAGATTGGACGCTAGCGCGTCTCGATAAGATTTTGCGGGTTACCCTGCGTGCCGGAACCTACGAGTTGCTATACGCGCCCGATGTACCGGTCCGGGTCATCCTTAATGAGTATGTTGATATCGCCCACAGTTTTTTTGAGGGCGCTGAACCCGGTCTCCTCAATGGTATTCTCGACCGAATCGGTCACCTGCTACGCAGCGGCGAGCTGGAGCATCAGAATGAGCGCGCGACGCCGCAGTGAGTTCGAGATCATTGCGGAGGTTCTAGCGCCGCTATCGCGGGGTGCTGACCTCGCGTTCGATCTCACCGACGATGCAGCACTGCTCACGCCTCAACCCGGCGAGTGCATCGCCACGACTGCCGATGCACTCGTTGCCGGTGTCCACTTCCCGCGTGATGAAGCCGCCGATTTCATAGCCCGCAAGGCGCTGCGCGTGAATTTGTCAGACTTGGCGGCAATGGGGGCAGCGCCCATGGCATATTTTATGACGATTGCGTTGCCGCCCGATATCGACGACGCGTGGATCGAATCGTTTGCAGCGGGTCTTGCCGCTGATCAGGCCGAGTTTGGCGTCACGCTCTCGGGCGGCGATATCGTCAGCACGCCCCACGAGGCCGTGTTGTCCATCACCATGATGGGATCGGTCAAGCAGGAAGCGGCGATCCGCCGCAGCGGGGCCCGCATTGGCGATCGGATATTCGTATCGGGAACAATTGGCGATGCCGCGTTGGGACTGAAGGCCCTACAGGGGGAACTCGGTAGCGCCAGCAACGTCATAGATAGTCTGGTCGAGCGTTATCGCTTGCCGCGACCGCGCGTATCGCTCGGAATCGCGCTGCGAGGATTGGTTCATGCGGGAATTGATGTTTCCGACGGGCTGGTGGCCGATCTCGGTCACATTTGTCAAACTTCCTCGGTCGCGGCTCATGTTCGGGCGGCTGATGTCCCTCTGTCAGATGCGGCGCGGGCTGCATTGAGCGGCGATGCGGGATTGCTCGCAACCATCCTGACCGGTGGTGACGACTACGAGCTTCTGTTCACCGCTACGCCCGAATTTGACGCTGCTTCGATTTCGGCGAAGGTTGGGGTTGCTCTCAGTGAGATCGGCGAAATCGTCAAAGGGGAGGGGGGCGTCGCGGTGATCGGCGACGACGGCGCACCGATTGCCCTCGATCATAGCGGGTATACGCACCGCTAGCGGCTACTTAACGTTTGGCGCAACAACGTTTGGCGCAACGCCCTAGTTGACCAAGTTTGAAATGCTCTAGCGGCCGCCGCAAAGGCTTGCATCACGGGGTCCAGATCGCGTATCGATCCAAGGGCGCTACGAAGTCAGCAACGAATGATTCCAAATGAAACTGATCGCCTTTGTCGCCATCGTGATACTCGTGCTGTTTCTCGGGGGCGGTGCTGCTTTTTTGGCGCTGTTTTCTCAGTCGCCCGAGCAGGACGCTATTGTCGAACAACAAAAACCTGATCTTGATCCAGACGATTTCGTAAAGCTCGCTCTCAAGCCGTTCACCGTTCCCCTCACGAGTTTGAAATATACCGTCGTCGGCGTCGAACTCACTTTCGCCGACGAATCCGCAGCTGAGTTCGCGGAGTCTCGATTGCCGCGGTTGCGGAGTGTGATACTGGAGGAACTTTATGAAGCGGCTGACAAAGGTGGCAAAGCCGCCGGCGTGCGCGACTTTGAAGCGCTTTCCTAAAGTCTTACTGCGATCTTAGCCAATATTGTTGGCGGGCAAGAGCTCGTCGGTGTGGCGGTAAGAGACATGACTAAAGAACTAAATAAGAAACCGACGCTGCCAACCCCCGAACTCTCCAAAAAGAAATCTAGCGGGCACTAGTTCAGATGGAAACGATGCTGGCGGAAAAACGCAACGTTTGGCTTCTGGCCTCTTGTCAGGCGCTGTTCATGACCGGCAATGCGTTGATGATTACCCTGAGCACGTTGGTCGGCGATCATATGCTTACCGAGGATCGAGCGTTGGTGACCCTGCCGGTGACCTCCATGGTGGTGGGGACGCTCGTAGCCACGATGCCGGCGTCATTTTGGATGCGATTTATCGGTCGTCGCTGGGGCTTTATGACCGGCGCGGCCATCGGCTTCGGCGGTGGAATCGTTACGTCGGTCGCAATCTACGAAAACATCTTTTGGCTGTTCTGCCTCGGAACATTCATGATGGGTAGCTATAACGCGTTCGCTCAATATTACCGCTTTGCGGCAGCGGATGTGGCCTCCGATAGCTACAGAAGTCGCGCGATCTCGTACGTAATGGCTGGTGGCGTGGTGTCGGCCCTCTTCGGACCAGAGCTCGCACGCCAGACCCATGACCTGGTCGCCACCTATTCATACCTTGCGTCTTATATGTCGCTGTCGGTCTTAGCGAGCGCGGCGTTGCTGTTGTTGTCCTTTTTAAATATACCGAGAATGACGGCTGAAGAGCGGCGCGACACCGGGCGCCCGTGGCTCGCTATCGCCCGCCAGCCGGTTTTTATCGTCGCGGTTCTAAGTTCGGTAGTCGGTTACGCATCTATGAGCTTGGTGATGACGGCTACGCCGTTGGCGATGGCAATCTGTAATCACGGGCTCAACGAAACCGCATTCGTTATTCAGTGGCATGCACTCGGCATGTTTGCGCCATCGTTCGTAACCGGCCACCTGATTCGTCGGTTCGGCGTGCTCTACATCATTCTTGTAGGCTGTGTGATCGAAGTCGCCGCCGTTATGACGAATCTACACGGCATCACCTTCCTACACTTCGGTATGGCGCTCTTCCTACTCGGGGTCGGTTGGAATTTTATGTTCATTGGTGGGACTGCGTTAGTTACCGAAACTTACCAACCGTCGGAGAAAGGCAAAGCCCAAGCGATTAACGACTTCATCGTTTTTGGTTCGGTGGCGATCTCGTCGTTCGCATCTGGCAACCTACTCCATTACGTAAATTGGTCTGCCGTGAATTACAGCGCGCTTCCGTTCATCGCGCTAACGGTCGTTGCCGTACTGTGGCTGATCGCCCGCCGGCGTGCAGAACCTACTGCGGCCTGACCCTTAGAATTCGAATTCGCCCGACTTTTGTTGCTATCCCACTGTAACTTTGGCATTTTCCGGTCGCGGGTGATCCGGATGTCACAACGATACCGCGCTGGGCGGTTGATCATGCTTCGGTCGCGGCCGAATCAGTTTTTTCAAGAGGGGACCAGTTCATGACTGGAGAAATGTGGTTTGTGATCGCGTGCGGCGTCGTTGCGCTGCTTTATGGTGTTTATGCGAGTCGATCGGTTCTTGCAGCCGATGCCGGCAATGAACGCATGCGTGAAATTGCGACTGCAATTCAAGTCGGCGCCAGTGCATATCTCAATCGTCAGTATCGGGCCGTCGCCGTGGTGGGCGTCGTTGTGTTTGTCATCTTATGGGCGCTGCTTGGCTCGCTGGTCGGGATCGGGTTTTTGATTGGCGCAGTACTATCTGCCGCCACCGGCTACATCGGTATGAATGTTTCGGTGCGAGCGAATGTACGCACGACCGAAGCGGCGAAGAGCGGGTTGGAGGGCGCGCTGGCAATCGCCTTCAAATCGGGCGCCGTGACCGGCATGTTGGTGGTCGGACTCGCACTGTTGGCGGTCGCGATTTACTACGCAATCCTACTTGATGCCGGGGTTCCGACGCGTTCGATCCTTGAGGCGCTCGTCGGCCTCGGCTTCGGGGGCTCTCTGATTTCGATTTTTGCCCGGCTGGGCGGCGGTATTTTTACCAAGGGTGCGGACGTCGGCGCTGATTTGGTTGGCAAGGTTGAAGCCGGCATTCCCGAAGATGACCCGCGCAATCCGGCTGTGATTGCCGACAATGTCGGTGACAATGTCGGCGACTGCGCCGGCATGGCGGCCGATCTATTCGAGACCTATGCGGTCACCATTGTTGCCACGATGCTTCTCGCTGCCATCTCCTTTAGCGGCGGTGTCGAGACGCAGATGATGATGTACCCGCTGATGATCGGCGCCGTATGCATCATTACGTCGGTGATCGGAACATTCTTTGTTCGCCTCGGCGCTAGCAAAGACATCATGGCGGCTCTTTACAAAGGATTCATCGCGTCCGCGGTTCTATCGGCCATCGCTTTGTGGTTCGTGACCGATTGGATTATCGGAACCTCGACCAGCTTCACCGTCGGTGAAGAAACTTTCGTCGGTCGCGAACTGTATTATTGCGCGCTGGTCGGCTTGGTCGTAACCGGTTTGCTGATGTGGATCACGGAGTTCTACACCGGCACCAATCATCGTCCGGTGTTGAGCATAGCCGAGGCTTCCACCACTGGTCATGGCACGAACGTCATCCAAGGGCTGGCCATATCCATGGAATCAACCGCGCTGCCGGTTGTCGTGGTATGCGTCGGCATCATCGTATCGTTCCTCGCGGCCGGGGTGTTTGGTATTGCCATCGCTGCGACGGCGATGCTGTCACTGGCAGGAATGGTTGTTGCTCTGGACGCTTATGGGCCGGTTACCGACAATGCCGGCGGAATTGCCGAAATGGCGGAGCTCGATGAAGCGGTACGCAAGACGACCGATGCGCTTGATGCCGTCGGCAACACCACCAAAGCAGTAACCAAGGGCTACGCAATCGGATCGGCTGGGCTGGCAGCCTTGGTCCTATTCTCGGCGTACACCGAAGACCTCCATCACTATTTTCCGGATCTTAACGTAACATTTGCTTTGCAAAATCCATTTGTCGTCGTCGGATTATTCATCGGTGGGATGTTGCCGTTTCTATTTGGCGCGTTGGGTATGCGCGCGGTTGGCCGTTCCGCGGCGGCGATCGTGGTCGAAGTGCGACGTCAATTCAAAGAGATCCCGGGGATCATGGAAGGGACGGCAAAACCCGACTATTCGCGTGCCGTCGACATGCTGACGCGGGCCGCGATCCGCGAGATGATCGTGCCGTCACTACTGCCGGTATTGGCACCGATCGTGGTTTATTTCGTCATCTTCGCTATCGCTGGTCAGGCTCAGGCTTTCGGGGCGCTCGGGGCGATGTTAATGGGAACGATCGTTACCGGCCTCTTCGTTGCAATCTCCATGACGTCGGGTGGCGGCGCTTGGGATAACGCAAAGAAATACATTGAGGACGGTAACCACGGCGGCAAAGGCTCGGAAGCACACAAGGCGGCCGTAACGGGTGATACCGTGGGGGATCCTTACAAGGACACGGCGGGGCCGGCTATCAATCCGATGATCAAGATCATCAATATTGTTGCGTTGCTTCTACTTGCGGCGCTTGGCGCGTAGGCGGTTGAGCCGGGTTAATTCGTCTCGCCCCCGCTGAAACGGCCGATATTGCCGAACAGTTGCTCCAGAAAGCCGAGTTGCTTGCCAAGCGTGGGGGTGTGGCGCTCGACAATTTGGATTGGGCGACCGTCGGTGAGATCATAAGTTCCGATCTCTTTGACGGTACCGGTGCCAACATCAAACGAGATGGCGAGGACCCGTTGATCCTTCACATCTGGCTCAAAGAAGGCGAGTGTCTCGGTTCGCCGCGTTATGTAGTACCAGGTCTCGCCCTCGAAATTGGCGATGCTCGATGGTGAACCCAGAAGCTCTTCGACATAGGTTCGATCGTGCTGGCCCGTCTTGATCTGTTTGACAAGCTCGTCATCGGGTATAAACCCATGGACCTCAACCTTTGGCGTACATGCCGTGGCGGCGATGACGACTGTTAGGAGAAGGGCCACGGCAAAGCGGTGCGCTATGTTCACGAGCCATCCTTTGGTTCTCAAGTTCAATCTCAATCTCAACAAGCTTGCCGCGCGCAGCTTTCTACCGCGCGCCTCACTAGGCGTTGCTGGTTCCTGCGACGGTCTTGCCGCGGCCATCGTACTTGGTTGTTGACGCAATGGGTTTACGCAACCTCTTCCGCCCGAATCGGGCCCGTGGCGCCGCAGGCGATCTCTATCGCAGTTTGGTTAGTCAATCACGCAGTCCCCAATTCTATACGAGTGGCGGTGTAGCCGACACCCTTGATGGCCGCTTTGATCTTGTTGCTCTTCATGTAGCGCTGGTTATGACCCGACTCAAGAGCGCAGATCCGCCGCTCTTCGATCTTTCGCAGTCCTTGTTTGATGAGATGGTGGCCAACTTCGATGTCGGCCTGCGCGAGGCCGGGGTTGGCGATATGGGGGTGGGGAAGCGAATGAAGAAACTTGTCCAAGCCTATTTTGGGCGCGCGCAGGCGTACGAAGAGGCGGTCCGGCTATCCAGCGACGATACGCTAATGCAAGTTCTCGAAAGGAATCTCTTTCGCGGTCAGGAGACGGCTGAATTGGATGTCGTGCTCCGGTCTATGACGGATTACGTATCACGCCAATACGCCCATCTTCTCGCCCAACAGGACCTCGATTTGGCTGGAGGTCGGGTCGACTTCCAACCATTCAAGGGCTAGTGGATGAAATCCAACATATGGCACCCATACGCGACCCACAGGGCGGCTTGTCGAGCTCGCCGGCCGCGTTACGCAAAGCTTCGGATGCGCCCGCATCGCGCGCCTAAACGGCGAACTCGTCAAGCCGTCGTATGTGTACCATATGTTGGATTTCATCCACTAAGCTGAACGGTTGACCTCGGCGCGGGCTGCCCGTATATGAAATGCGCTCAGCCGATGAGCTGACCGTGAAATTGACCCAGTACATAGTCGACCATGACGGCAAGCAATCCGATCGCCGAACTGAGCCATGTCGTCAAACTGAGTGGGTTGGCTGCTGAGCCTGTAAACTTTTCAATCGAGGCGACGGCAGAAGAACGCGAAATATTGTGTAAGCGATTGGATCTAAGAGATCTTTCTTTGCTGTGCGCCACAGTGGATCTCACGATCTGCGGCCCGCAGCGGGTGCGTGCCGATGTAAGTTTTAAGGCTAATGTGGTACAATCCTGCGTCGTTACGCTGGACCCGGTTCCCGCGACGGTGGAAGAAAGATTTTCACAGGAATGTTCCTACGAAACGGCGTCGATGGACAGTATCGCTGGCAGCGCAGCCGATGTTTGGGTTGAGCCAGAGGAAGAGTTGGAGATACTGGCTGACGATCGGCTCGACCTAGGTGAATTGGTAACACAGCACTTCTCGCTGGCTCTTGATCCCTATCCACGAAAATCGGGCGTTTCGTTTGATGGTTATAGGACTGACAAGGGACCACCGACCGCTGCTTTCGCAGCGCTGAGTGAATTGAAGGTTGGTGCTGCAAGAAAACGCGGCTAAGCGGATTTGGACTTCTCTTATTTGAATTTCTTGTTAACAGAATAGCTTGGAGATTGGTGAGATGGCTGTACCCCGGAAGAAAGTTTCGCGCTCCCGCCGAGACATGCGACGCTCCCACCATGCGTTGAAGTCATCGGCCTATGTGGAGTGCTCAAATTGCGGCGAGCAAAAGCAACCGCATCACGTCTGCCCGGCCTGCGGGCATTACGATAATCGCCAGGTGATGGAGGCGTCAGAGGCTGTCTAGTGGACAGAATCCAACATATGGGAACTCTACGATACGCGACCCATAAGGCTGCT
>Ga0114999_10003543_pt1 | contig 19485 bp, 14 predicted proteins | sample ArcticOcean_MG_C_3_FD_89820 | JGI IMG/M metagenome (GOLD analysis project Ga0114999, IMG submission 89820) | Marine microbial communities from western Arctic Ocean - ArcticOcean_MG_CB8_126 | ecosystem: Environmental > Aquatic > Marine > Oceanic | place: Arctic Ocean: Canada Basin | collected...
ATTATTTGCACTTTTTTTTTTGAAAATTGAGTTGTCTAAAACAACCTTCTCACGTTTTAAAATTATATGTAAGAGCGTTTAATACTATGTCCTGCATCATGATAATCATCGATCCTAACATAAAACCACTAAAAAAATCCACACTTGTACATATTTCTTAATAAAATTGAATATATATTGAATATATAACTATAAAGAACATGAAATTAGTTGTTGGATGTAATTATTATGATAGAGATGAATTTATACGTATAATGAAAATAGTAAAATGGTGTGGAGAGATAGTATCAGAACCAGATGATAATGATATAGATTATATATATGTTCAGTGTAAATATAATATATATAAATTTAATAGATATAATAAATTATTTATAGAAAAAGTTGAAGAAGCAATCAATTCATGTAGTTATTATCAATATGAGGGACTTCTAAATATCGTAAATATAGATGATAGATTTACAGATACAAAATATTATACTATATCATGTAAATTTAATTCTAAAATTACTATAGATTATTTATCTATAGAAAAAGATAAAATAATAAATGATTTATATAATAATACTTATGTATATAATTTATGATGTTCTTTGAGGGAAATCAATAGTATGTTAGAATAATAAAATTGGAACCATTTTTGTTATATTTGTCAATTTTTTTACAAATTGAAACATTTTTTTGTTATTTGTTGATATAAAATGGAGTGCATGAAATTACAGCACTGGATTGATGCTGATAAGCTTAATTGGACGAGTTTAGGTATGAATCCAAATGCCATTCAATTGTTAAGAGAAAATCAAGATAAAATTACTAACTGGACGAGTTTAAGTATGAATCCAAACGCAATTCAATTGCTGAGAGAAAATCAATATAAAATTAATTGGGACTATTTAAGTGGAAATCCAAATGCAATTCAATTACTAAGAGAAAATCCAGATAAAATTAATTGGCATGGTTTAAGTTCAAATCCAAATGCCATTCAACTGTTGATAGAAAATCCAGATAAAATTAATTGGCATAGTTTAAGTGGAAATCCAAATGCAATTCAATTGTTGAAAGAAAATCAAGATAGAATTAATTGGTATGGTTTAAGTACGAATCCAAATGCAATTCAATTGTTAATAGAAAATCAAGATAAAATTAAATGGAAGTGGTTAAGTATAAACCCAAATGCAATTCAATTGTTACGAGAAAATCAAGATAAAATTAGTTGGTGTAATTTAAGTGAAAATCCAAATGCAATTCAATTGTTGATAGAAAATCCAGATAATATTAATTGGAGTTATTTAAGTAAAAATCCAAATGCAATTCAATTGTTGATAGACAATCAAGATAAAATTTATTGGACATGGTTAAGCTACAACTCGAGTATATTTACATATGACTATGCAAAAATAAAACAAGTAAATTTAGAAAAAAATAAAGCAGTCATTGAAAAAGTATTTCATCCATCGAATATGGATAAATGGTTCAAGTGGGGAATTGAAGACTGGGAAGATTTTTAAAATTGATTTAATTATTATATATTTGATTACGTATTATGGGTAGTTGTCATTCATGTTTTGTTAAAGAAAAACACGAGGCTACAATGGTTAAAGCACATGACCAAAAATTTACACATTCATATGTAGTATCTTATCCTGCGCATGAATTGCGTAATACATCACCACTATTTCAACGTACTCGACGAACACTTCGTTCCAAATATAATTGTTTTATATGTGGAACTAGAGATAAGTTGGAAATTCATCACTTTTATATAGAACATGCTGCTATGTTTGCAATTGACTGGAATAAGTTTGGTGCATTTTCAATGAAACATTATAATATTCAAACAAATGAATTCTAGGGAAACTTTAATTGGAAAGACGTGGCAAAAAATCCAGAATTGTTTGTGGATTCGTCAGCAAATATGATTGTGCTGTGTAAAAAACATCATACTGGCTGTGGAGGGATCCATAGAATTCCATTTCCAATTTGGATACTTGATAAATTTTCAAAGAAAGGTCAAACATTTATTAAAGACACTTGATTGGGCGAGTTGTTATAATACATATATTTGTACATGGCGTTTTACATGATTTCATTGGCCAATAGTAGCCGTTTTGGCTACAATCAGAACGCCATACATGATGGTACATTGAATTTGCAAAAGATGTTCGAGTCCCACTACACCTCATGCAGTCTTCAGCAAAGAAGCATGTATAATCGTGTTTTCGCCAACAGGACTTTGTACAGTACTCACCAATGTACCCAGAGAGGCACACAGGAGTCATTCGACCACATCCATGACAATGAGTTGCTTGATGAAGATTCTCCATTACAAGTGCCCATTTGATACGATGTTCATACATCTTTTTTCATATACATCGAGCCATTATATTTCAATTTTTATAATATTTTATCACATTATTTAATTGACTGTATATTACGTCGTGTATATTTTATAGACGTTAATTTCTTTTTAGAACGTGTTTTATTTATCATACCGCCTTTGGTCATCACAGTTTTATCACGTTTTTTAAAACTGCACCGATCTCTTAACGATAATTCGCATTTATCGTCCATTGGTTTGTCATCCGTACGAACTCTGCATTTTTTTTCAGCAATAACTCTTTTGCAAGTTTTGCGGGTGAATTTTTTGACAGATTTGTTTATTACTTTCGGTGTAATGCTCTCTGGTTCTCCTCTGTATCCATTTTCTTTAACTTCTTCTGCACCTTCAGCACCCCAACTCTTGGCAGGTAATTGACCGGATGTATGTTTTGGTGTAGTATGTTTTTTAAACCTGCAACGACCTTTTAAAGATAATTCGCATTCGTCGTCCATCGGACCACCGTCCTTACGAACTTCACATCTATTTTTAAATATAATTTTTTCACAAGTTTTGCGGGATGAATTAGGTACTGAGTGAGGTGATTCAGATGTTAATGGTTCTTCAACGTCTATGTCTACATCGTTTATTAAAGGATTTTTTATTTGTTCTATTTCTTGGGGTGTAAATCCTATTAACTTATAAAATTCGTCTTCTGTTATATCTGCATGTCCTAACTTACGAAGATCTGGAATATAATTGAATGCTTCATTGTCTAAAAAATCTTGTCCATATTTTGTGTAATGACTTATCATATCGCTAATTTTAAAATTCAATATTTTTAATATTAATTCTACATTTTCTCCTAAAATATAAAACTTATGATTTCCAGTTAAACTCAATTTTCCTTTATCAATAAACGCACCTGTAAAACTTGCTTTATTTGAAATAATAAGTTTGCGTTTATTTGCATCTGGATGTTGCTCAATTGCCTTCTTAACCATTATTCCTTCCTTGATGATGTATGTATCCACCGCCCACATATCTTCTACTGCATAGTCATGTAGTAGTTTTACAGCTCGAATTGACGATGATTTGTCCTCATATATCCCAGTATGTTTATTTTTAACTGGGATTATTTCTTGAGCATTTTTAACTGTTGTTGTTTTATATTCCAACCCACAATTATGTGTTTCTATAAATTGGACGAGTTTATTAAATATACTATGAAATGCTAATGGAACAGAATATTTTGGATTGAGATATTCGGTTGAGGTTGTTGTAAGTTTTTTACTTTGTATTACACTAATAATAACAGTTTTTTTATTTGTTATATTTAGTGTATTTTGTAGTACATACAACGAAATAGGAATTTTACCCTTTATGGTTTCTAAACTCTTAATATTATCCCATAATTTTAGCCAAATAATATGTTTTGTTAACATTTTGTTATGTAATGAATGACTTTTCTTCAACCAACTCAACGGATTGATAAATACTAAAAATCCATCTGGTTTTAACCAATCAAACGATTTTTCAATAAACTTTGGCCAAATGGTTTCGCTTTTTCCATCTCCTAATTTATTTCCCGTGTGCGAACGAATACCTCCTTTATTATATGGCGGATTTCCTAAAATAACCTCGAACCCAATAAAATCGGCAGGTAATTTAAACGCTTTTATAACATCCATTGTCAAAGTATTACCTTCATAAATATTTAATTTGTATTTATCACTGCAAAATATTTTATTATAAATAAATACATTTTTGGGAGTCAATTCAGATGAATATAACATGTTTTCCAATATATGTTTTCTTCTATCTTCTTCATTGAGAAAGTTTAACTTTAAACCATTCATTAATCGTTGATACACAATAATTGGGAAATTACCAATACCAACAGCTGGATCAAACCACTTGAATTCACTCTCTGTAAATATGCTTTTTCCATGTTCTTTTGAATATGCTTTATCTAACTTATCCAACATATCATTTACCAATGATATTGGTGTAAATACTTCACCGTTTTCCTTTCTCTCCTTTTCTTTTGGTTTTAATTCATCATTAATGAATTCTAATAGTTGATCAGGTTCGTTAATTGTATAATAATGTTTCTTTTGACTCATAATTATTTTATTAATAACATGTTTATCATCTAAATTATCCATTGCTCCCAAGACAGAGTCAATTATTTCTTCTGGATAAGGTTCATTAGCATTTCCAGTTAGACACCCATTTAATATTTTCAAAAAAATATTTTTTTTCTCTTCATTTTCATAAACGTTGGTTTTTAAAACATCAATGTCATCAATAACGGTGATTTGTGCGTTTAATTTCGATGTGTCAGTTAAAATGCATTGTGCTCCAGTATCAGTATAAAGCGTAAAGATATTCAATAAGGATATATATTCACTTATTAATTCTGTTGCGGTTTCAGTTAAATTAATTTCTTTTTCTTTAATACTCTGTTTCTTTGTTTCGCCAATCTTTGATTTCTTTTTACCCGGTAGCATCATTTCATCGTCTAATTTTTTACTTATTGGAGTTGATGGTTTATTGTGTTTATTAATATTGATTTGTTCAAACGGTTTTCTTAATGTTTCCAATTTTGACATATTAAAAGAAAATTTGCTAACAATTTTTCTAATGTTTTTAACATTTACATTCCACGATGTGTATAATTTATTGAATAACTCTTTGACAAACTCATTCATACCTTTATCATCATCTCCATATTTATCGTATAATACATCCTTGTCAATATTTATTAAATCTGTGATTTGACGATATTGCTGTATATCATCATTTTGTTTACTTAGATTTGCACTAAATAAACTTACATTTGTTAATGCTCTCTGTGGATTCATATCGACCATAAATCCAAATTTTTTTTCATCACAATATTCATTTTGGTCACATGGTGTTCCATCAACCTCGGTCATGGACCTAAATAACATTTGAAAAATTGCATCAGAACTTGAAATAGAATTCCATAATGTAACTATATCAACATTTCGAAGCGAAATCCCCAACTGTAAACGATTTCCTGCTAAAATAATTAAATTGTCTGGTTCTTTTATTGTTCCATCTTTTATTTTCTTTTCAATATCTTCAATATCTGATTTTATTTTGTGTGGATCACCCATATATGTAATTTCTCCAATTGTACGACCCTGTTTTGATTTGTCTTCAATATCAACTGCTATGAAAAAATGATATATTTTTTTAATATCTTTAAATTCGTTTGATGTTGTTAATAAATTAATCAATGCTTTCACCTTATTTTTTATTTTTCCAGTTCCAAGTGGCAAAAACCATAGTTGAGTTGTTTTATGTTGTGGTTGTAATGTTCTACAATTATTTAAGCAAATATTTCGGATACGCGGTAATATACCTCTGGTTCTATAAAAAGATTGTTTTTCATAGTCTTCCTTTTTATCTGGGTAACCAAAGTAATACCGCATCATTTCTTTCATTTGTTCTTCGTTAACAAATACATCACTTTGCTCTTTAGTAGCAAATAATGTGTTCATGTCCCATCCAAATTCAGTGTTCCCTATTTTTAATTTTTCAATATTTAAAAATTCCTTATCCCATAAAGATGTAATCATATATGGTTTTGGAAATATTTCATAGTTTTTCTTAAACGTATCGACTAAAGATTTACCAGTTTTATCTCCAAAATATTCTAATGAAGCTTTGTATATATCAGTTCCAAACCGGTGTTTTATAGGATTATCAAGTATAGTTTCATTAGTTAATGTTTTCATTATTTGAATATCATTCATATCCCATGTAATTTTAGAATCTATTTTAACATTATACGATTGTAATGGTTTAGTATAGGTTGCTGTAACATATATCTTGATTGTATTCGAAATCGCATCATTTAATACATCTACAATTTTCTGTGCCTTTTCTGTACTCATTCCAAAATGTGCTTCATCAAGAAACATCATATCTATATCGAGTTTTGTGCCAAATAATTTTTTAATACGTTGTTTAATTTTTTTTATATCTTTATCACCCATATCTTCACCGTCGGATTCATCATCGAGTTTATCATCGAATTCATCATCGGATTCGTCATCCTTTGTTAACATTTTTTCAGAATTGCTTCCGGCAGACCACCCTAATTTTTGTTTTGATATTAATATAACACAATGTTTGTCTTTATTTGCACAAACTGAGTTAAGTTTAACCTTATCATTATATGTAACGACCTCTATTCCTAATTCATCAAACTCAATATAATTATTAAAAATAGCTTCATATTCTACAAATGTTTCGTTTGGAACAGGCGTCATTATCATAAACTTTAATTTTTTGCCTGGGTCTAATACTTGTTGATTTTTTACATAGTCAAGTATTGTTCCTGCCATTATATATGATTTTCCAGAACGTGGTATGGCACCAACTAATATATTTTTTTCATGGTCTTCAATAAGTTTATTTATTTTTATCATGAATAACTTTTGATGAAACCTAGGTATAAATATACTTTTTAATACATTTAAGTATGTTAATTGAAAATCATTAATATTATCTGGTGTAGTTAAATAATTATAATGTGCTAATATTTTTTTTAGTTTAAAAAAGGATGACTGTAAATCATCCAAGTCATACACATGTTCATATTTTCCACCAGGATTAATATAGTTTAATAAAATATTACTTGATCGATGTTGAGCCTGAAATTTCTGTATCGCCAAAACTTTATTATTTACAAAAATATATAATTTTATTATCCTTCCTTTTCGTTCATGAAGGCGTATTAAACTACAAAGTTTGCCAATGTCATATTGATCTATAAATTTTTCTTTTTTAAAATATTTTACAGAAATTAAATATACTTCTTCATCTCCAACTTTATTACCATTGCAATCATATTTTTGATTTATAAATGTGATGTCTGAATATCCACCCGAGTTTACACTTCTAACGAGTTGTTGAAGAAATCCTCCAGGATTTTTATTTAAACTATTTCCGTCCCAACAATTTGATTTAAAATTTATATCAGTTGTATTTGTATTTTCACTAATAATGTGAAATGTTTGTAAATAAGATTTTTTTGTTATATTATTTGTAATAGCATCTAATGTTAAATCTGTCACGCCAAATTTAATACATAACTCCCATAACCGTTCATAATAAAATCCTTGTGATGACCTATCCTCAACTATATCTCCATCTACTATATTTCCGTCTACAAATTTTATTTTGTCTAATATATCCTCTTTAACACGGTTGTTATTCTTAATTGTGGTTTGTATAAATTCAAGTACATTTTCATTTCCATAATCCAATATATCATCAGAACCTGACATACTATATTATATTCTTATGTTATAATATGTCAAATTTAAACCACGAATAATTATTCGCAATTAACAGTTGAAAATGTTGATTAATTGCGAACAAAACTAAAATATTTTATATCATGAATTACAAAAATGTCGCATGATTACATTATTGCAACCTATATTGATTCACCAATTGATGACTATGTCAAACAAACTATACACTTCTTACTACTCGACTATTTCCGCAAAACTATTCAGGCATTTCATCAAGAGCCTGAATATAATTCTTTTATATATTTATGTGGATATGATGACTTTATATTTCCAAATGCACTTATCCCAGTTAATAAACCATTGTTATCCATCAATACAACACCAATACCAGATGAAATAAATCAAATATATTATTACGTATCGCAATTAGCACATGATACTTGTATAGTGACGCATTCGCTTGATTTCTCAATTGGATCATCTGGTACAGATATTAGACACGTACAATATTTTGGATACAAAGGTATATTACCTACCATAGATATTGAACCTCGACAACAATCACGTAAAGTTGTATATAACAAGGGATTGCCAAATCGAGATAAATTTTTAGTCTTTCCACCTTCAGATAACCCATTGCGAGTCATGTATAAATTTACTCCAACACCAGAATCAAACGTGTACGACGTGCCTGATATTGGAAAAGTAATCATGAATCCTCCAGCCAATGACGAACCGTGGTACGGAAGTCAAGTCATTGTACTATTTGATTATGGATTTATACCTCCACCAATTCAAGAGATTGATGATTCTACAGGAATAAGTGCATTAGCATTTGAAAATGTTGGTACGTATTTAGATGATTGTGAATAAAAATTGAAACAATTTACACTTATGTAGTCATCATTAAGTTGCACCATGTTTTGCTTACGCGAGTGGATTGATCCAGAAAAACTCGACTGGGACATTTTGTCCTCTCAGCCATTTGCCATACCTCTACTTGAAGCCAATCTGGACAAGGTTCATTGGGGAAATCTATCCAGAAATCCAGCTGCCAGCCACCTACTAAAAGATAATCTAGACAAGGTTGTATGGCAATACATTTATTCCAATGTTGGAACGACTGACTTACTTGAGGTCAATATCCATTTACTGTATGCTAAAATGGTGAATTGGAATGAAATATCTGAAAATCCATCTGCCATATCAATTCTCGAGGCCAACTTTGACAAGATTGTGTGGACATGTTTATCGAAGAATCCATCTGCCATGCATTTGTTAGAAGCTAATCAAGACAAGATTTGCTGGTCATGGCTATCAAGAAATCCATCTGCCATGCATTTGTTAGAAGCTAATCAAGATAAGATTGATTGGAAATGGTTGTCCATGAATCCATCCGCAATGCGTTTATTAGAGGCAAACTTGGACAAGATTTACTGGGCACAGTTATCCATGAATCCATCTGCTATGCATCTATTAGAAGCTAACCAAGACAAGATTTTCTGGTCACATTTATCTGGAAATCCAAATGCGGGAAAACTATTAGAATCAAATTTAGACAATGTTGATTGGAACTATGTGTCACAAAATACTGGTGTAATTAATTTATTGACTACCTATCAGAACATTCTTTGTTGGCCCATGTTGATGAGCAATCCCTCGGCAATTCATATACTAGGAAACTATCCAGACAAAATAAACTGGCGCACATTATCATACAATCCAGCCATCATCATGTACGACTACAAGACAATGTACAATGACATGTGGAAAGAAGATGGATTGGCAAGTCAGTTGATGGAAAACATTTACCACCCTAGAAACATTCATAAATGGATTGATGAAGAATAAATATATACTACTTATATATGAATAGTAAGGACTGTACAAAATTGTTGTGTAAAAATAAGATAACATCTGTTAAAGAATGGAGACGACTTGCATTGGCAAAGAAAAAAGAATTAAGTGCCAGGGGAATTAGGTTTGATAGTCACGAGGAGTTTAAGAAGATTACCGAATGCAGACCAACAAATGATGTCTATCCAAATAGATTTGATTGTATTTTAGCATCATATCCACCAGCACCAGCAGCAGCAGCAAAAAAAGAACGATGTAAAACTGGTACTCGACGTAATAAAAGAACCGGAAACTGTGAACCAACTGGACGAGCACCAAGATCACCACCAAGACCTGCAGCGCCAGCATCAAAAAAGGCACGGTGTAAAAAGGGTACTCGGCGTAATAAAAGAACCGGAAATTGTGAACCAAAATAAGTATCTAAATGCATCTACCAAACAATAGTAGTTGATTTTCAAATTCATTTGGAAAGACTGTGCGTTCAGAGGAAACACGCTTCATCACATCACCCTTTGCTGTAAGAAATGTAAGAATTTTTTGTTCTTGATTTTTAGCTTTTTTAATGGATCCGCGTGAAATAGTTATAATTCCATGATCTGGTAGCGTCATTTTATTTATCCCAGGCGTTTCAATACCAAATTTGGTATACATGTATCTAATTATAGTGTCTGATTTTGTATCTGTTGATCTGAGAAATCGAAATGATAATTGGTGTATATTAATAGCACTATATGTTGGACTTATAAATACATGTCGAGGAAATCGACCATCTTTATCATCAAGGTCAATACCACAACAAATTACTCGCAAATTCGCAATAATAATACGAGACTTATTATTTGGTTCTTGAAATGTATTAATTGACTTACTTCTTGTTGCTGTATTAATTTTTCCAGACAATAGTGTTGGAGCATACCGTTCCAAAAGTTCCATTAATTGAACAGAAGAGTCTGTATAATTAATGGAAATAACAACCTTATTATTTGGATGTGCTTCTAATACTTGTATTGCATAGTCTGCCATGGTGTTTATTTTAACACTTTCAAGTAGCATCAACTGTTCAAACATGTTCATACGAACATCCCTAATTACAGTTTGATCAGTATTGTCATATAATTTTATTAATTTTTGTATAACTTGTGTTGCTAGTTCAGTATCTTTTCCAAGTTCACAGAAACTATTTATATTCTTCAATGATGCAGTTTGAATATTTGCAATGTGCATTTTTGAGGAATTATAATGCATAACGTGTGACAAAAACATGTTTGCAACATGTGGCAATGCAGATGCACGATTAACTCCTGCACCTGCATCCAATATTACATTTGTAAATTGATTATCTGTATCAAGAGATTTACAGTACTGTATTATTTCATTATAACCCACTGGATGATTAATACCAGTCTGCATATTATATTGGAAAATATTTGATTGCTGGACATTAATATTCTTGAAGAATGTCAAGTACTGTTCATTTTTATCGAATGGTGTCCCAGAAATCATGATGCATTTATTGCCAAATTTTTGGGTTGCTATAATGCCATGCATGAGTTCACGACAAGCATGTGTTCGATTACTAAATTCTGTGCGAATGTTTTGAATCTCATCAAATATGAGCAATACACCGTTTGGTACATTTAACTTTTCAGTATATTTTTTAGATGCTTTAAACGATACAATGTTGACTATTTGTTGTATTCCATTTAATAGTCGTTCTTCCGTGAAATCATTGCGAACCAACAGTCCATGTTTTGGTTGGACATATTTAATACTTGTAATTTCATTATATGTCAATACAAATGCTAAAATACCAAATTCTCGAGTCACACTTAACCATTTTTCTTTCAATGATGCTGGACATATAACATATACTTGTTTGAATTTATTATCTTGAAAATATTTACTTGAAATATATGTTTTTCCTGATCCAAGTGGAGATAAATCAAGTGCATATGCTTGACGACTTAGAATTTCTGATATCCGTGCAAAGTGTCCTAGTTGATACTTTCGGAGTTGAATGCTTTTTATTGGTATAGAAGATGTTAAATTTGGTTTAATTTCTTTTTGTTTTGCTTCAACACGAATTATCGGAATAGTTGATTGTTCGTCTGGTAGAGTAAATCGATATGTATGTTCAGAACCACAGTAATGTTCATCATTTACACACTCGAAACAAGTATTGCAAAAGGATAATAGCTCGGATACTTGTCCAATGGCTAAAATACAAGTGCAATTGTCATTAAATATTTCACTTTGAATTTTATTAATACAATCAACATACATGTTTACTATTTTTCCACATTCAAGTTTTAGATCAAGCATTTGAGCATTTTGAAATAAATGTCTACCCCAGTATTCCACTTTGATTTTATGTTTAATAAACTTGACTCGTAAAGCATCATTTTTAATTCGGTAGTCACGATTTAAACTATTAATATTGTATTCGTTGATGCAATAACGACGAATCTTTTTTGTATCTTCATAAAGTAATTGTTTAATTTTTTTAACAGTCATTATAGGAATATATAGATCGGCCATTTTTCTTTCAAGTGTGTCATATGGCACATGTTCACTGTCAGTTTGGACGTGATCAATGCATGCACCTAGACGCTCTCCATCTTGCCCTTCTTGACGATAATGACCATTTGTTGAACTAGACAATACATTACCAGTTGTCCAATCAAAATGTACATTACAACGCGTGCAATGCATGTGGCTACATCCACTAATTTTAAAAATTTTTGTATAACATCGTGGACATGGTTTGGTACTATTTTGGATTTCAAATGCATTTTTAATCACGTCAGGATCACACACATGGTCATTCTGCTTGACTTCAAAACATAAATGACAATGTTCCAACTTACACGTGTTACAAGCTATTATATTTTGTTCAGTTTTTAAGATACCTTTACATGTAGGGATAGTGCAATTATCAAACATGATTGCACCAATTATAGGTTTATCACCATGACCATCAAGTCTCATTCCGCGCATAAATAATTTTTTTCTTGTTATTTCAGTTGTTTCCCATTTAATTAATTCAGATGTCTGTGGTATCAGTAATTTTTCAGATTCTAATAATATTGTGATTTTATTGTGTTGAATTACATTTTTAATGAATTTTGGACCAAGTAGTGTTATAATTTGGCTTTTAGTGAATAATGATCGACAATTCATGCAGAATTGTTTTGCATATGTTGTTTGACAGTGATTACATGTACTATATTTACATGCTGTACAAGTAATAACCTTGTTTTTTTTACCAATTACAAGCGTTTCACAACAAATCGAGCAATTAAATGTTGACATTATATCTATTATCTATAGTGTCATTATTTAATTCGATTTTTATTTTACCATATGTTTGTATTTATTATTTAATTTGAAAATATTTTATATCTTCCAGGATATGATAATGTTTCATAATAATGTTGATTAATTTTATTTATTTTACAGCCGATTGTTATAAAATTGACATTATCGACTCTACTAAAATTAATAGTATTTTTATTTATTTCATCAGAAAGATAATTGTTTTGTAGTCCATGAAAATAGTTTTCTTCATCATTAAATTTCATTCTATGAAATTCAAAATAACTATTTTTGTCACCAACATGCATTCTAGAATATTCTTCTCCATTTACATAACATATTACAGTTCCTTTTCCTTCAACATATAAATCAATACTATCAGTTGGATGATGCATCATTGGTGATATAGTGTTATCATAATGTGGATATATATCTATTGTTTTAGTTGTTAAATCACCTAAATTTCCTTTATTGTAAAAATATCCATGTGCAATAACTTGCAATTTTTCATCAAATGCAAAATTTACATATTCTTTTGGAATAATTATAGAAATATTGAGTATTTTATTAAAGTTCATAAAATCTTCATGGTTTTTTAGTTCAAGCTGTATTTCATCGCAAGTAATGCTGTGCATTAATTCTAACTGAGAATCAATTACTTTTATGCCCTCTTTAATATCAAAATAATTACCATCTTTGGACAGTTTGGATGTTGCAACATTCATACCATTAAAATTTAATATGCAACGAACATTTGGATAGTTAATTAGCTCTAGTTTATTTATTAAACCATTGCATACAATTCTTTTAGATCTATTAAGGATGACATCTCGAGTAATTAATGCAGAATAACTATTTTTAGTTTGATGAAATGATTTTTCCAAAGGTATAGAATTTTCTTCCAACTGGGTCTTAAATAAATCAAGAATATCAACATCTGATAATTTGTCATTAACAGATGTATGATTTCTTGATATAATGTCGACTTGGGTTGCTGTTTTCATATATAACATGTCCTTAGGTATTTTATTAGATAATAAAACGCATAAGAGATAGTAAAATTAATAAATTACATAATTTTTTCTTGTTAGTGTTATTTAAAAGAATACTATATTTTTTTATTCTCACTACCAATAAAATTGATTAATTTAATCTCGTGAATAATGTACAAGAATGAATCGAATGATTATAAAACGATTGTTCACGAGTAAAGTCAAAGAAGTCAAAGACATTAAATGTTGGGTTTGTGGAGCAGAAAAAATCAATGTTACACATTGTCTTGACGAGAAATTTATAGCGAGTTTATCAAACACTGATGGTAAACGTTACAGTAATAACGAACTATATAAACATCCATGTACTTGGATGTTTGTACGTGGATATTAAAAAAAAATTGATTAAAAACAAGTATCCTTTAAATATATAGATGAATATTGTCAATGTCAAGAAACCGCTCTACGGATGTCGCCAATTTACCATTACAGGCATTGATAAAAGTTTTGTAAATGGTCTGAGACGAACTCTACTTGGTAACATTCCAATCCTTGTTATGAAAGCAGTTGATTGTGACATTACCGTGAATACATCTCGATTTACGAATGAAATCATCAAGGATCGACTAGCTAGTATACCAATCAACCAGAAACTATCAGGAAACAAGCCAATCACTGTTACCGTGTCTAAAAAGAATACAACCACAAATGTCATTTTCGTAACGACTGAAGATTTTGATACACCTGTATATGAGCCCACTATAATTCCAAACTTTCCAGGAAAACACTTTATAGATTTTATTAGATTGAGACCAGGAGAAGAAATTCAACTTACTTGTACATCGTCCATTGGTACATCTAATGAATCTGGCATGTATAATTCTGTCGGCACGTGCTCCTTTAATAATACACATGATAAAAATGCTTCTGATGCAGAATGGAACTCTACCCCAAGAGAATCTAGAGCTGATTGGGAGCTTTTAGAAGCAAAACGATTTTCAATCCCAAACTCATTTGACTTTATCATGGAAACAATTGGTACCTATACAAATGACGAACTGCTATTGTATGCAGGATTTATTTTAAAGAATCAGTTTGATGCCTGTCAAAAACCAAAAAATATAATTGCATCTCCATCCACCATCCATGATTGTTTTGACGTGACTATAACAGGAGATTATTTTGCATTTGATACAGAGTTTAAACTAAATGGCGATTATACAACTGGTAAAATGATTGAGTATGCTATTTATAAGCGATTTAAGAATCCAATTACCTATGTAGCCTACTTTAAACGGCACCCACACGATACAACTGGTATTTTGCGAGTTGCATATCCAAATGCTACACGAGAATCAGTTGAAGAATTGATTAATGATGTATGTAAAGAGTGTATTGTTTTAGTAAATACATTTACACAATTGATTAAAACTTTGTCTGAATAATAAACTATACTCTTACTACATGACGGAATTAAAGTCAAGCGATGTCATTCATATGGCGTCAGATATAGAACACTTGAATGGATTTTTTTTAGTCACGAGAATTGATGCAACTGAATTATCCGTATCAAAACCACCGAACCATACATACCAGTTATCAATTATAAACGGTACCATTGAAGACATTACAGGTATTCAAGTAGTGCATTCAGCCACACCACCCGGCATTGTAGAGACTAGAAACTATGTTGTTGGCACCATGTTGGCCATTATTTACAACAAGTCGAAAGAAGATATTGTTAGGGGTAAAATTAGTCAAATAGAAAATGACATGATTGACGTTCAAGTAACAGACGGAACAACAATATACATTGACTTTAAATATGTAGGTAATCCTGATGACATTTATTCTGTTCATATTGATTGTGAAGAAGAGTTGGACATTGAAGATGATATTTATTATTTACCAGAGAGTCATCATCGATTTACACTTGAACATCAAATAACAGACATTATGAATAAACTGTTATCATTACCAAAACAAACCTCTAAAACAATACGAATGGCCAATCAAATAGTTCAACGATTTCAAGAACTTCGTACAACGTTTTCAGACAGTACACTAAATCCTGCTGTTAATCCTATGCAGTTTTATCCACCGCCACATACTGCAAGATGGATAATTCCAGTCCTGAAAGGATTAAAACGTAAAGTTTATCCAGATCCATTTTATAGCCAAGATCTTGTACAGATTGAGAAGAATGATAATGCATTTTTGGACGGATCATATGTATCAGTATATAAGCGTATGCTAGAAGCACTTGTACCATTTTATCCAATTGCAGGTACACTGGTTGACCGTCCCATGACTGCTATACTAACACAATGTGAAACCGTTCGAATGAGGGATAAAACATATGTAATTACACCTCGAAAATGGGTACCGCAAGTATTTACTACCTCTTTGAGATATCCCTTTGGTACAGTACCAGAAAGAATGCCAATCAAGTATTATTTTGTAAATCAAGTAGAGGCAACACGTGCATTTATTCCAAATTCAACCTTGTTGGATAAAATTAGTGCAGTACCAGAATACAAAGTAAAACCTACTTGTACCAAGTTTAATACGGCGGAAGAATGCGTACCGTCTCAGGCTGTCCTGCTAGAACAAGTTACAGCCTATTCAAAACATGCAACTGTAGCTTCTTTACTTTTATATTTAATAACTAAAAGTGGAGTGTTTAGCGGTCAACATGATCTTATTGTAAAACAGGTAGTATCAGCTATACAAACATATAAGAAATGCGCTACGTATTCTTCTTATACACCAAATCCATTATTAACCCATGACAATGAATCTATCTCTGAATGGAAATCACAATTGCTGTTGCGAGGTGATAGTGGTAGCTTATTTGCAGTTACGGCCAGTTTAGAATTTGAGAGGCTGAGCGATGACTCGGATAATTTAAATAAACGTCAAGTACAATTAGCCCATAGAGCAGATATAATGAGTCAAGAATATCATAATAGAGAACTATTGTATAATAATAGATTTAGACAATTAGCACGAACGATTAATACCATATCACAATCACCCAACCAGAATTTATTACAGTATATACTACAAAAACCGATAGAAGAACGATATAATGAATTGTCTCATTTTATAAATAATCGTACAAGGTGTGCAACTGAAACCGAAGATGGTCAATGGATTTACTGTAGTATTAGTGACTTGAAATTGCTACCAGTCGTATTCAAGGTAATCATAGCTGGTTATGATGACAATATGTATGAAGCCACTCTCAGTGACCTTAAAACAAAACAATTAATTAGGGATGATTCGGATAACATGGTGACTACTCATGGCGGATTTATAGTTGCTCCACTACAACTAGTTAATTCATTTGACGACATGGTGCGTTCGGTTGAATTTGATGAAGATGTCATATTATCATTTCATCGTAAAGAAAATAAAAACACGCCACTATTGGTTGATGTGCTAAGTTTAATGTCAAGATTAATAAAGGTGGATATTTCTGCTTATTTTAATTATATTATACACAAGAGTTTAGAGGCTTCTATATCCATGTTTATGGTTCGTGCCACTGCACTCATGCTAACCATCTCTCAGATTCAACATGGTATTGAAATTAAAGAAAAGCTTCGCGTAATTCTTGATAATACAAAACGTTTCATTGATATACTTCAAAAGTATTCCATTACACTTGAAAATTTTGACGATGCAAAAATAAACAAGGAACTAATTAAAGTAAAAACGTATTATGAAATTCAACGACTTTCTTGGAACAAGACTCAATCTGCAATAATGAGAGTAACGTCATCTAGTATATGGGAAAACTTTTTACCACCACCCATTCCAGATATTGAACTACAAACACATTCCATTGAAATAATTCAGTTACTACAATCAATGATTCAAGAAAAACCATCCCTGCTGGACATGCATGGTATAAATTCTGTATCTGGACCATTTATATCCAAAAAAATAAACGAAGTGTTAAAGGCGATACCACGTGCTGGATTAAAAACATACAATGTAGATGTACCATTTGTACTAAATGATATTCGAGCTATTCCAGACATGACCACGGTCCATCCAGTGCAATTACCATCGTTACCAGTAGTACCATTACTAGAACCAAATACAGTTGATTATTCAGAGGCAGTCATACTAGGACTTGAAAAATTAACAATACATGGGCTTGATATACCGCTTCATTTCATAGCTCGAGATACACCACTTGTATTCCTGCGAACATTTATACAACACATTGCTGGCTTTTATCCAAAAATTATTTGTCAGCAGCACGAGGCATATGTTTATCCTGATCCACTCATGAAATCTACCATTAGCAGTTCGCATAGAACAACACTGGTAGGCTTTTTAAACAATCAATCGTATAGACAATTAATCAAGTTTATTACAATGTCACCTATTGCAGACTCTATATTGAATAATGTTGATATCAAGTCAATTTTACAGCGTATTCAATTACCAACTACTGACCAAACAATACATGAATATGAATACTATATTTATTCTATATTTAATATTTACATGGAGGCTGGTTCTCGTGCAGATAGTTTAATACGTCAATATATGAAAATGTATGATCAAGAAGCATCCAGAGTTATTATATCACATGAACAAATTCAACGCCGTACACAACGCGACAAGGCATCTGAATCTCAGTCAGTTCAAGAAAATAGAAATGCAATGGCCCCTGCAGAACAGTTTATATACAATTTTCGTCAATCCCATGATATTGACGAGGCATCACGGTTAGGACGATTGCGAAATTACAATGCAGTACAAAGTGATGCTGAACATGCAATGTTTAATCAAGATGATAATGATGCAGGTGATAGTGGCAATACAGATGAATATTAAAAAAAATGAATTAAATATTATTAACTAAATTAATAAATGTATAAAATGGTATTGAGACCATGGATAAATGTTGATGAACTTGACTGGATTATGTTATCCTCTAATCCTTCTGCTATATCGTTTCTGGAAGATAATCCAACCAAGATTAATTGGAATACCTTGTCGAGAAATCCATCGGCGTTGAAGCTTTTAGAAGCAAATCCAGACAAGATTAACTGGAACAATTTATCTGGAAATAAATCTGCCATGCATCTATTGGAGGCAAACCAAGACAGAATTTGTTGGTCTCGGTTATCGGGAAATCCATCTGCTATACAGTTATTAGAGGCTAACCCAGATAGGATTATTTGGATGCATTTATCATCTAACTCGTCTGCTATGCATTTATTAGAGGCTAATCAAGACAAGATTAATTGGGAATGGTTATCGGCAAATCCGTCGGCTATACAATTATTAACAGACAACTACGACAAGATTAATTGGGGGTGTTTATCTGGAAACCCGTCGGCAATACATTTGCTGGAGACAAATCAAGATAAGATTAATTGGGATTGTTTCTCGGCAAATCCAGCTGCTATGCATATATTGGAAGCAAATCCAGACAAGATTGATTGGGATTGGATAACAACAAATCCAGCTGCCATACATTTACTGGAAGCTAACCAAGATAAGGTTATTTCTCATCTATTATCAGTTAATTCACGTATTTTTACATATGATTATGAATCAATGCATAAAACCATGTGGAAGGAAAATGGATTGGCCAATCAACTCATGGAGTACATTTACCATCCTAGAAACATGCATAAATGGGAAGATGACGATTAAAAAGTCAAGCCATACATTATCA
>Ga0114999_10003544_pt1 | contig 19485 bp, 16 predicted proteins | sample ArcticOcean_MG_C_3_FD_89820 | JGI IMG/M metagenome (GOLD analysis project Ga0114999, IMG submission 89820) | Marine microbial communities from western Arctic Ocean - ArcticOcean_MG_CB8_126 | ecosystem: Environmental > Aquatic > Marine > Oceanic | place: Arctic Ocean: Canada Basin | collected...
ATCTTTGGGGTTGCCCTTCAATGTATGTTCATTTTACGAACAATTGCGGCTATTGTGCTTTTGGGTGAAATCAGATTAGAATTAAGGTGCGTTTACGTATTGACAAGATAAAAACGCGTGAATTATATTTTCTATACCTTAGTTTTTAAAGGTGAAAGATTGATTGGTTGGGGATGTTTGGGGATTTGTAACGAAATGTTGAAAAGCGTTTGTTTTGGACGGTTAAAGTCTTGACAATAGGCATGAAATTAGTGTACAAATCATAGGCCCTAAAATATATTGGGGCAGTATCGCTTGCAACTTTGCTTGCGAATTAAGAAAATTAGAATAGAAATGAAAAGAGTACCGGTTATATTATTCGGGACTTTTCGAGTTAAATTTGGGAATTAAAAATTTAGACCCGCACCATGCAAGGGGGTAACGAAGTGAAGAATGTATTTAAATTCATAAGCATTGGCTTAGTGATGGTTGTACTGCTTATGTCGCAGTGGACCGTTAACGAGTCAGCAGAAGCAGCTGCGATAGCCGAAGACAAGGTATCGTGGATGAATGCAAGCGCGGTAGTGCAGAAGCACTATTCGCCAGGTCCAGTGGGCTCAGCCTCTGGAGCCACATCTACAGCTAGTTTTTGGCTGAGAGACGGAGCTTTGGACACTACTAAGACAGCGTCCACTACTTGGTATTTTGCCAACGTCGTGGGCAGTAATGTTGGAATAGACAGCGAGTTTACTTTATTCTCAGCTTCTACAACTCCTCAAATTAATGGCAGTTCTACATGTACTGTCTTTAATGGAAACACTTGTGGGGGAATATATAGCCCTGGTACTGTTGCTTCCTCATCGGGAGCTACTTTCAATACTGGAACTACAGCTCTTACATCAATAGCTTCCTTGTCTGTTGTTTCTTCAGCGACAGGTACTACTGATACTTATTCTGAGCTTGTTGGTTGGAATAAAGACAATCCAGTGTTTAAGAACAAATCTATAATCAACGCTAAGGCGTCTGTTGTAGCTACTTATTCTTATAACGTTGTTGACACTTATGCCGGCACTGCTGGTTCTAAAGTTGCTAAGATAACGAGTACTTCGGACTCCGAAGGTGAGTGGGTAGACATAACTCAGGTTCTGTCTCCAGGCTCTTCAACCGGGGATGATGAGGCAGACTATTATGCTGGTGCTGTCATAATCAGTAAGGACGCAGGCGCGACTACTGCTGGTGACGATACTGTTTGGGTTCAAGATGGAGATACCTTAACGGTCTCTTATTATGGTTGCGGTACTAGCTGTGTTGACGCAGTGGACTCAACTACAATAATTTCTACTGCAACAGCCACTATTGACTTTGCATCACCAACAATTACTGTTGCTAGTCCTTTAGATGGAACAATTACTAACGATACAACTCCAGAATTTACATTCACAGTTGCTGACACAGCATCAGGGTTTACAGCTACGGCTCCTCTGTCCTATGTGACTGCATACGTAAATGAATGTAAAGCAACTACTACTGAATTTTCATATTCGAACCTCGGTTCGAAGTCTATGACTATTACTGTGGCATTGACTCCAGGTACTGCCTGGACGACTGCTTTCACGGGAACTTGTGGAGATGGAGGAGCTGACAGAACTGGTGGTGGATTTGGTGTTGACGGTACTACCGTTACTACAGCCACAACTGGTACTTGGCACGGTTCTTCAACTAACTACAAGATTGTTGTTAATGACATAGCAGGTAACAGTAAGACAGTTACGGGCTCCGCAGCTAACTTCACAGTTGATGCGCAAGCACCTAATTTGCTGTCTGCTACAACTGGTAAGAAGTACAGCGCTGATAAAGATACGATTTCTCCTTATACAATAACTGGTAATGATGCTAACGATAACTTTACAGTTAAGGTTGTCTTTGACGAGTCATTGTTAACAAGTTCTGTCGAAACTACTGACTTTTCTGTTGGCGGAGTTACTCCTCTTACAGTAACGATGGGTGGTAAAGGTGAATTTACTGACCGACTTGTTTACTTGGGTATGGAAAATGAGATCGCTCATAATTCCAAGCCTGTTGTTAAGCTAGTTGGGGCTGTTACGGACAGAGTAGGAAACTCTCTGAACGACAAGCCTGCTGGAGTAACATCTGGTACAGATAGCAGTGGATCCTCTACTGACGGAATTGGAGACAAGGCTACAGCGGCTGATGGAGTTAAACCTAGTATTACAGGCGCTGCACTAACAAGCTCATTGCTTGCTAAGAGCGGATCGTCAGTACTTACATTTGCTTCAGACGAAAACTTAAAAGATAATTCGAACACTATTGCTGATGTCTGCACTTGTGGTGTAGTTCTTGGTGGTGGTGCAACTGGAGGAAATGCTTCCTCAACTAAATTGGCAGTATCTCTAACCGGCCCACAAGCAGGTAAAGCTACATTCAAACAGGCTACATTCTCATCTACTGGTATATATGGAATCGTCATAAACGGTAAAGACGTTAACAATAACGTTGGAAACAGTGGCGCGACTAAAGTAGCCAATGAAGATGTAAGTAGCCAGTGGGCTGCTTCCACAACTGCTGGAACAACCAAAGCTGTTAAATTAAAGAAATGGCCATTAGCTGACCATGACGGTGACGGAACCCTAATTGATGGTGTATCAGTTACTGTTAATGGACTTGCTTCTACAATAAGTTTTGCCGCAAACGGGGCAGCTGTTATTGACTGGAGCGAAGCTGAGACTCTAAGCATAGATTTCCATAGTGCCATATCTGATACAGATACAGTTAAAGTAACTTATTACTATGCTGCTGCTACTCATGTTGTTGAAGTAGACGTAACTAAGCCTACTGTCAGTTCCTACAGCCCAGCTGATGGATCTAGCAGCCAGAACAGAAGGCCTATGATCGGAGTAACATGGGATGAAGATGAGTATGCTGGTGACACTAATACAACAGTGACACTATCAAAGGCTGAACTTACTTCTCCTGATGCTTCAAAGGCTGATGTTCTTGCTAGCATGAATACTTCAGATAACAAGAACTTCTTCTATAGGCCTGCTGCTGACCTTGCTTACGGAGACTATATATTGACAGTAAGTGCTAAAGACGCTGCTGGTAATGAGCAAATTAATCAGACAGGTAGATTTACAGTTAAAGCTAGAGCATTGACAAAGGTTGCTTTGTTGCCAGGTTGGAACTTAATTTCCTTACCAGGTACACCGACTGACACTGCTATTAATACAGTGATGGCGAGCACACCTAAGGTCGAGACTATCTTGACTTACGAGCCAAGTGTTGCTGGTGGTTGGTTGTCAGCTATTAGAGCTTCCGACGGTACCCTATCAGGTACTTTAGGTGCTGTTGATGCCGCTAGAGCATACTGGATATACACAACAAACAATGATCCTATAAAGGTTGACATTCCAGGATATGAAGGTGGGGCTCAACAGCTACCTCCAGCAATATCCCTAGTGAAAGGCTGGAACATGGTTCCTGCTGTATCTATAACAGGTTCAGCAATCGGCGCTTCATTAGACAGTGATACATACTTTACAGGACTGTCATGGACAAGAGCTTATGGCTTTAATACCACGACAGATGTCTACAGCAGTTTCATACCTACTGCTGCAGTAGTTGATACCAACGTAACAGTAGGTAAAGGTTACTGGCTCTTCTTGAGCAAGGCAGGTACCTTAGTACCTTAAGGGAGTTTTTCCCTAATAGGTTTGTGATGGCCTCTTCTCGCTCTAATTAGAGTGGGGAGAGGCTTATTTTTATTAAGGAGTAAGTGATATACATGTTTAAATTTCTTGGTTTTTCAATAATTTTATTTTTTATTGCTTATTCTTTAAACGTTTCTACCCTTGAAGCGGCAGGCGGATCTCCTCCACCTAATCCAACTATTTACACAGGGACAATTTCTGTTGGCGGCGAAGTACCCGCAGATAGTAAATCTGTTTTAGAAGGAGTTAGAAGGAGATGTTTAGAAAGATGTGTTACTGCAAAAGTAGGATCTTTTACAAGTGATGCGGGTATTGTAGAAAATGGAATCTATGTTCTTACATTTGGTCCTCCGGACAGCACTTTTGTTAATTCTCCAGTAACTTTTCATTTTGACGGATTAGTTAAAGCAGATCAAGAAACCGTATTTATGATTTCAGGTACTATTAAAACTGAATCTAATTATTCTCTTACATTTCCAGATTTACCAACACCAACACCAACACCAATACCAGCTCTGACTCTTGCACCTAGTCCTGCTATTGATTTGACTCCTATTGAGCCTCTTGTTGTTACTGCGACTCCCTTGCCCTTAGCTTCTTTACAAATAGAGAAACCTTCTGAAAGTAATATCCCATTTGTTTCAATAGATAACTTACATTTATCTATTAGTGGTGAAGTTGCTTATAATGTATCTGATTATGAGGGTGATTTAGAGATTGTCGCAAAGATCGGATCATACTTCAGTCCTGCGGTTAGTGTTACTCAATACTCTCAAGATGGAGAAATAGGATTCGCTGTTTTTGATTCTCTTGAGATAGATCCTGGAAGTGCCAAATTTATTGGTAAATCGATTGTATTTTATTTTAGAGACGGAGACGGTGTTTCAACAAAAATGCATCTTGCTAAGGATACCTCTTTGATATTTGGTGAAACATTATCTGAGATAGATATAGAATTGGAAGTAGGCGATGCTAGTTTATTTAATAACCCTACAGCTACAGGTCCTCTTCCCGCAGATGTAATCATTGGTTCTGGAGAACAATCTATAGAAGATGCAAGCGAAGCATCAGGAAGTGGCTCTACTTGCGGGAGAGTTGAAACTCTTTCGTTTGTGGAAGGTTCTCCTGATATGTTAATGATGATAGCGCCTATTTTCTTATTAGTAGCATACACTGGTTGGAGAAAGAGAAAGTAGCCCGAATCCCACGCCTAAAATGCTCTAGGAGCTTCATATAGAGGAGAAATCCTCTTGAGGAGTCTCTTTGTACGCAGGTGGGCGCTCCCTAAGCATTTGGGAAACCGCGATTTAGTAGATTTTGAAGTTAACTGTTTTGAGGATTGAGTATTTGAACTTTTAATTCTGCTGGTAGTTTTGTCTCATCTATATTAAGTTTGTTAATTCCAACTGTTTCTGTAGATCCTATATTTGAAAGAAATTTATCTAATCCTGTTTGCCCACTTTCATCAGGTTCTTCAATGTATTCTAAAGGAATTAAAATTCTTGGTTGAATAGCAGATATTATTTCTTGAAGTGTTTCATATTCGAGAGAACAACTATTTGCAATTGGAGCTAATAATATATTTACTTGCCGTAATTGATCTAGTTGTGGCGATGATAATTTTTGAGTCAACCCACCTAATTGGCCTATAACTAGTCCTTCAACCCGTATAACATAAACTGTATTAATAGCTGGTTTCGGGTCTGATGATCCCGAAAGAGCAGTTCCTGTTCCAGTTATATAATGCTTACCAATTTCATATTCGCCAGGCCCGGTTACTATATAGGGATTTCCGTCAACCGCTGTTGTTGTAGAATATTTAGAGTTAGAATTGCTAACGGTAATAATATCAGCTTTCCTAGAGGGCATTAGCTTATCATTAGAACTATCAAAAGGATCAGTAATTAATATTACGTCTCTGCTATTGATGCAAACCGATGAATGCCCTAACCATGTTATTTCCATTTGCTCGTCCCCTTTTAAATGTTTTAAACTAACTACATGAGTATAGCAATGCTTAAGAGAAGCATTCAAGGAGAATCTGATTCTCATTTTTTATCTAGATGTTAATGTTAAATGCAGGTAATCTTAAATTATGTTTGAAAATCTTACTGAAAAATTCTCGTCAATTATATATAAACTTAATAATAAAGGTCGTATAACAGACGAAGATATTGACGATGCATTAAAAGATATCCGTTTTGCTTTATTAGATGCGGATGTTAATTTCAAAGTTGTAAAATCTTTTATAAAATCTGTTAAAGACAAAATACTGCCTGGTGAACTTTTAGAAGCTCTCACTCCTGCGCAATATATTGTTAAAATTGTTGACCAAGAGTTGACTGATATTTTGGGAGTACCATCTTCTGGATTTATAAAAACTGGTACGAAGCCGAATACAGTCTTAATGATAGGGTTAAATGGTTCAGGAAAAACCACTTCTGCAGCTAAATTGGCACTTTATTTGTTGAATAGCAACCATAATTCTATATTGATTCCTGCCGATACTCATAGACCTGCGGCAATCGAGCAGTTAAAAATTTTAGGCAATGATATTGGCGTTCAGGTATACGAATCAGATAATTCTATGTCTCCAGAGTCTATAACGAAAGAAGGATTAAAATTAGCTGAAGATATAAATGCAGATTGGGCTATTATTGATACTGCGGGTAGATTCACTATCGACAGTGATTTGATGGATGAATTGTTGTCGATTAAAAATGCTTCTGACCCTAATGAAATCCTTTTAGTTGTAGATGCAATGACAGGACAAGAAGCAGTAAATATTGCTCAAGATTTCCATCAAAAGATTGGTATTACTGGGTTGATTTTAACAAAAATGGATGGAGATGCGAGAGGTGGAGCAGCATTATCTATAGCATCCGTTACGGGAATACCGGTTCGATTTATAGGGTTAGGTGAGGATGTTAATTCACTAGAAGTATTTCATCCTGATAGATTAGCGTCTCGCATTTTAGGTATGGGTGATGTTCTTACACTTGCAGAGAAAGCTCAACAATCTTTCGATGCGGATAAGTTGGCAGAGATGGAGCAAAAAATACGTAAAGCGACATTTGATCTTGAAGATTTTCTAGAGCAAATGCAAGCTATAAAAAAAATGGGATCATTTGGTCAAATTTTAGAAATGATTCCAGGTATTTCAGGATTGAAAAATAAAATTTCACAAGATGATATGGATGAGAGTCATTTACATAAAGCGGAAGCCATTATTCATTCGATGACTCAACGAGAACGTCAGAAGCCTGAAATAATTGGAGGTAGCAGACGCAAAAGAATATCAACAGGTAGTGGGACCACTCCTAAAGATGTAAATCAGCTTCTAAATCAGTTTAAACAAATTCGTAAAATGATGAAAGATATGTCTTCCCCGAATGGGCAGAAAAAAATGATGAGGATGATGGGTCAATCTAAAGGAATAAATAAAAATCTATTTTAAGTGGTAAAATGTAAGGGTATTATATAATTCAATATAGGATTTATATTTAAGTCTAGATACAATTTAATAACAATTTAATAAGGAAGGTGGGTCGCGTGGGTAATTTTTTTATGTTAGCGATTACTGTCCTTAGCTGTTTTATATTAGGATTAACATCAGGTCTTTTATATCGACGTATACAATCTTTATTCTCTGCTAAGTCAGCTGCAACGCAAGCTGAACAAATTTTAGAAGAAGCAGGCAAAAAAGTTAAAACGATGATATTAGGGGCTAAAGAAGAAGCTTTACAAACGCGTCGGGAAGGCGAAAGTGAGATACGAGAAAACAGGGCTGAAATACGCTCTATTGAGAGGAGACTTTCGAATAGAGAAGAAAATTTAGATGGTAGAACTCGTAATATTGAAAAACGTGAACTTAAAGCAACAGATCTAGAAAAAGAAATTGAGCAAACTTACTCTGAGGTTCAAGAATTAAAAAACAATGAGGTAACTGCTCTTCAACAAATAGCCGACATGTCTATGGATGAGGCTAAAGATCTAATCTTAAAACAGGCTGAGGACGATATTAGTCATGAGCTAACTGTTAAATATAGAGATATGGAACTGGAAGCTCAAAATACAGTGACGGAAAAAGCTAGAATGGTATTAGGTCAGGCTATACAACGATTGGCTTCAGATGTTGTTTCAGATTCGACTGTTACCAGCGTGCCTATACCTAGCGATGATATGAAAGGTCGTCTTATTGGTAGAGAAGGCAGAAATATACGGGCAATAGAGGCTGCAACAGGAGTAGATCTTATTATTGATGACAGCCCTGAGGCTGTTACTCTTTCATGTTTCGATCCAATACGTAGAGAAATAGCACGATTAACAGTTGTGAAATTAGTTGCTGATGGAAGAATTCATCCTGCAAGAATCGAAGATATGGCAGAAAAATCTAAAAAAGAAGTTGAAGAAGCTATTTGGAAAAGTGGTGAAACAGCTGTGATAGATTCTAATGTCAGAGGATTACACGCAGAGCTCATTCGCCTCCTTGGTAGACTCAAATATAGATACAGCTATGGAGAAAATGTTTTAACACATTCCCTTGAAGTCGGACATTTAGCAGGATTAATGGCTGCTGAAGTAGGGGCGAATGTTAAAGTCGCCAAATTAGGTGGATTATTACATGATATAGGGAAGGCATTAACACATGAAGTAGAAGGGCCTCACGCTCAAATTGGAGCAGAGATTGCTAATAAATATAAAGTCTCCAGAAAGGTAACTACGTGCATTGCTGAACATCATGATGATGAAATGAGTTCAGTCGAGTCCTTTTTAGTTTCGGCTGCAGATGCTTTAAGTGCTGCTCGGCCCGGATCTCGCAGAGACACATTAGATAATTATGTTAAAAGAATGGAAGAATTGGAGGAAGTAGCAGGTAATTTTGAAGGTATTAATAGGTGTTATGCTATTCAAGCTGGCAGAGAGGTTCGAATTATGGTTGAACCCGACTCCATAGATGATGTTGCTGCTAGTGAATTATCTAGAAATATAGTAAAAAGTATTGAAGAAAAACTAGCTTATCCAGGGCAGATCAAAGTTGTTGTGATTCGTGAAAAGCGATCTATTCAATATGCTAAGTAATAATTTGATTAACTAATTCCTAGTAAGTATTTTTTTTGATACGGAATATTTAGATGACGTCATATAAAGTTGAAGCAGATTTACATTTGCATACTAATCATTCAGACGGAACTTTAACGCCTAAAGAATTATTAGTACTTTGCAAAAAAAGAAATCTGAAGCTAGTTTCAATCACTGATCATGATACAACTGCGGGTATATCAGAAGCAAAACAAATAGCTGCCGATATAGAGATCGATTTTATTCCAGGAATTGAATTAGGGGCCTACTGGGAGGAATCTGAAATACATATACTTGGTTACTATGTGAATCCTGACGATTCACATTTACAGAAAATATTATCTGATTTTAGAGACAATAGAATTTCCCGTGGCGCATCAATTGTGAAAAAATTACGAGAAATGGGATTAAATATTTCATTTGAAAGAGTAGAGGAAATATCTAAAGGCGGATCAATAGGAAGGCCACACATTGCACAAGCATTAATGGAATCTGGCTATATTAAAACCCCCAAAGAAGCATTCGATAAATTTATCGGTGACCGTAATGAAGGATTTGTTCCTAGGAAATTATTGTCTTTAGAAGACTCTATTAAATTGTTGACTCGTAATGGTGCATTACCAGTCTTGGCACATCCCCTGATGTCTTCAGCAAAATCTGGCCGAAAAGGTATTCTTGGTTTATCGAAATTACTACCTATAATGAAGGAATGGGGACTAGTTGGTATGGAAATATATTATGGAACTTATAGAAATAATCAAAAAAGAAAATTGTTAGATTTAGCAAATGAATATTCTTTAATTCCCTGTGGGGGAAGTGACTATCATGCAGTAGGGAACCCAATTGAACCAGAACCAGGGGATGTAGGACCACCTTTATATGATGTTGATAGATTAATAGAATTACATGAATAATAGATGATAGAAGACCTAAGGGGAGTTTTGTTTTTTGGGCTTAGCCTCTATATCATTTCTTCGATTCCTGTTGCGTATATTGCGGTAATTATTAGAAATAGAGGGTTAAATTTAACTCAAATAGGTACCTATAATATAGGAGCATCAAATACTAAGAATATTTTAGGTACCCACTTTGCTATTTTGATTGCCCTTATTGATATAGTGGGTAAGGGGTTTGTCCCAATATATATATTATCGCAGGTATTTAATTATTCCTGGGAGTTGTTTTTTTATGGATTAATAATAGTATTTGGTCATAATTGGTCAATTTTCATGAATTTTAAAGGCGGAAGAGGAATAGCTGTTTCAATAGGGATTTTGTTAGCATTGGAACCAATGAGAACAGCTTTTTTGATAATTGCTATACCAGTTGTATTTGGAAGATGGATTATTTATAAAGATAGTGCTCCTTTGACGTTTATAACTATTATTTTGTTAAATATGATTACAATTTACATGTCTACAGAAATTACAGAAAAAATATTCACTATAGGGCTTTCAGTATTGTTAATTAGTAAAAGGATTTTATCTAATAATTATTCTTTTCCAGAACATTTAAATAAATACCAAGTTATTATGTACAGGATTATTTTTGATAGAGATATTAAATCAAAGCAGTTATGGATCAATAATTAGTACAATATAGTGTGTCTATATTGTACTAGGAAAGTATAATGTCACGGCCTTTATCAAAAATAAAGTAAAATTGTAATCTGGAGAAAATATATTGCTCAAAGAAATAAGTTGTGGCTCTTTAACTATAGATGATGTTGGAAATGAAGTTACATTAGCGGGGTGGGTGCACAGAAGGAGAGATCATGGGAATTTAATCTTCATCGATATGCGGGATAGAGAAGGATTAGTTCAAGTTGTTTTTAATCCTGAGATCGATTCTGTGTCTCACTCAAGTGCTGAAAAATTACGTAACGAATGGGTTATACAACTTAAAGGGACGGTTATTAAGCGTTCTAAAGTTACAATCAACTCTGATATGTATACGGGAGAGATTGAAGTACATGTTAGTGAATTGACTATATTGAACGAATCTTTGACCCCGCCATTTTATGTAAATGATGAATCTGATGTTGACGAATCAGTTCGATTAAAATATAGATACATAGATTTAAGACGAGAAAACATGAAAAATGCCTTGATAACCCGCCATAAAGTTGTCAAATATATTCGTGATTTTCTTGATAAAAATAACTTTTTGGAAATCGAAACTCCCATTTTGATAAAAAGTACTCCCGAAGGAGCTAGAGATCATATTGTTCCAAGTAGATTGTTCCCAGGTAATTTTTACGCATTGCCTCAATCCCCTCAACAACTAAAACAATTGTTAATGGTTGCCGGGGTGGAAAGATATTTCCAAATAGCTAGGTGTTTTAGAGATGAGGATTCTCGTTCTGATAGACAACCTGAATTCACTCAACTAGATTTAGAAATGAGTTTTGTGACTCAAGAGGACATTTTAAGTTTAACAGAACAATTATTTACTGAAATGATGAGAGATTTATTTCCAGAAAAAAAATTCATCACTCCTTTTCCTAGATTGACTTATAAAGAATCCATACATATGTATGGTATTGACCGGCCAGATTTGAGATATACATTGAAGCTATGTGATTTAGATAGTGTAGTTAAGGATAGTGACTTTAAAGTATTTCAGGATATTTTGAGTTCAGGAGGTGTTATCAGGGGATTTTCAGTTCCAAATTGCGCTAATTACACTAGGCGTGAAATTGATGAATTAACTGAATTCGTGAAAGGCAGAGGAGCTACTGGATTAATATCCATTGGTATTGAAGGAGATTTGGATCATTTAACTATAGATAATGTTAAATCCAATATCACAAGATTTCTTTCTATGGAAGAAATAACTGGATTTGCCGATTTGACTTCTGCAGGATCTGGAGATCTTATCTTGATTATTGCAGGAGAAGAAAAATCTACAAATCAAGCCCTTGGAGCCTTGAGACATAAAATGGGAGATTCTTTAGGTTTGGCTGATCCTAATACAATGGCCTTTGCTTTTGTTACTGACTTTCCGTTGTTTGAATGGAATACAGATGATGATAAATGGAATGCAACTCATCATGCTTTTTGTATGCCGCGAGAAGAGCATATAGATATTATCCAAACATCTCCAGGGGATGTTATAGCGGAATCCTATGATTTGATTTGCAACGGATTGGAAATGGCTAGCGGAAGTATTAGAGTTCACAAACGTGAGTTGCAAGAGAAGATTTTTGAAGTTCTTGGGTATTCTAAACAAGATGTATCAGATAGATTCGCACAACTTTTAGATGCATTTGAGTATGGAGCTCCACCACATGGAGGGATAGCTCCTGGGATTGATAGATTGATTATGGTTCTTCTGGGTAAAGCCTCTATTCGAGAGGTTATTGCATTTCCCAAGGCACAAAGCCAAATGGACCCGCTATTTCAAGCACCATCACCTGTAAGTGATAATCAATTAAATGAGCTAAAGATCAAAATAGTAGAAGATTGATCTTTAAGCAGATTTTAAGTTTGATTTTGTATTCTTCTGTTCAATTTCATTATCTGTGATAATCATTTGAACAGGAGAATCACCATTAATTGCTGATTCATCTACTAAACAATCATTTACGTTTTTTAAATCCGGCAACTCATACATGACATCTAATAATGTATTTTCTAAAATAGATCTCAACCCTCGAGCTCCTGTGTTTTGTTCTACTGCTTTTTCAGCTGTTGCTGAAATTGCTTTGTCAGTGAAAGTAAGAGCCACTCCATCCATTTCAAATAAAGCTTTATACTGTTTGATAAAGGCGTTCTTAGGTTCTGTTAAAACTCTTATCAGGTCAGGCTTCTCTAATTCTTTTAGAGTTACCATGATTGGCAAACGTCCTATGAATTCTGGAATAAACCCATATTCCATTAAATCTTCAACGCTAACATATTCTCTAATTAATTTTTTATCGTCTATCACATCATTTGCGTCATCATCTTTTCTGAAACCTAATGAATAATTACTGCTGAATTCTCTTTTCTTTATGATTTCAGAGATACCTTCAAATGCTCCCCCAACCATAAATAGGATGTCATTAGTATTGATTTGCACAAATTCTTGTTGAGGATGTTTTCTACCACCCTGAGGAGGCACATTTGCGATACAACCTTCTATTATTTTCAATAAAGCTTGTTGCACCCCTTCTCCTGACACATCACGAGTTATTGATGGATTAGGACTTTTACGAGATATTTTGTCAATTTCATCGATATATATTATGCCTTGTTCCGCTTTAGAAATGTCATAATCAGCGGATTGTATCAATCTAAGGAGTATATTCTCGACATCTTCGCCTACATAGCCAGCTTCAGTTAATGAAGTTGCATCAGCAATCGCAAACGGGACATCCAGTATTTTTGCCAATGTTTGGGCAAGATGAGTCTTCCCTGATCCTGATGGGCCTAACATTAAAATATTTGCTTTTTGTAACTCCACATCAACATTGGAGTTACTCCTATTTGACCAAATTCTTTTGTAGTGATTATATACGGATACACTCAATATTTTCTTCGCATCTTCTTGCCCTATGACATATTCTTCTAATTTTTCAAAGATACTTTTAGGAGTTAATCCTGAGTCTAAAGGATTTTGGATTTCGGAAGAGCTGTCACTAGATTCCTCTGAAATAATCTGATCACACAAAATTACACATTCATCACATATGAAAACTCGATCAGGGCCTGCGATTAAGCGTTTGACTTCAGGTTGTGTTTTACTGCAAAAAGAACAGGTGTAACTTGTTTCTGAATTAGACATGTTCTATTTACTTTTACTCGGATCTTGTTTGGCAGACATAACAATATCTACCAATCCATATTCTTTTGCATCTTCAGCGCTCATGTAAAAATCTCTGTCACTATCCCGAGCTATCTTTTCGTAAGGTTGGTCTGTGTGCTCTGATAATATAGTTCTAATTTTATCCTGCATTCTTATTATTTCTCTAGCAGCTATTTCGATATCAGATGCTTGCCCTTGCGCACCTCCTAATGCTTGATGCATATGGATAGTTGAATTTGGTAAGGTAAATCTTTTACCATCGGCTCCCCCGGCCAATAAGACTGTTCCCATACTGGCAGCCATGCCTACGCAAATTGTAGATACGTCAGGTCTTATTAATTGCATTGTGTCATATATGGCTAGCCCCGACGTTATAACACCTCCTGGAGAGTTGATATATAAGTTAATATCACGATCAGGGTCTTCGCGATCTAAAAACAATAATTGGGCAATTATGGCATTAGCAACTTGGTCATTAATACCTGTTCCTAAGAAAACAATTCTTTCCTTTAGAAGTAATGAATATATATCGTAAGTACGTTCCCCTCTAGGATCTCTTTCAACAACGTAAGGGATAATGTTTTCAGGAATTTGATTCATTTTTATCTTCTCCATCAGTGGGTTTTACATTTTTAATTACTGCTATCTTTTCTAAATGTTCCATAAGCTTTTCCATTTTCATAGATCTTTGTAAGTAATCCTTCATCTCATCAGTTTGACTGGAATCAGGTATATTTTCTTCAGAGTCGGCATATAGTTCATTAATACGAATATCTATTTCTTCATCCGAGACTTCTATTTTTTCTTCATCCGATATTTTTGACAATATGAAAGATCTTTTCAGGCGATTAATTGCCTCTTCTTTTGATTGTTCAATTAATTGTTCTCTAGTTGTTCCGATAGATTGTAAGTAATCATCTAAAACCATGTTGGCTTGTTGCACCATACGTTCTTGTTCATTAATCATATGTTCGGCTTCATGTTGAATTAATAACGGAGGGAGTTCGATTTTTGCCTTATCTATTAAGGCACTTATAATATCTTCTCTGAAATCTCTTATTGATTCTGTTTCATATTCAGTTTTCAAACTCTTTTTAATTTCAGATTTCAAATCAGCTAAGTTTTCGTGTTCTGGACCTAAACTTTGCGCAAAATCGTCATTTACCTCAGGGAGTATTCTTTCTTTTATGTCTGTGATTACCACATTGATAGAAATAGTGTTTCCTGCTAATTTAGGATCATTAAAAGTTTCAGGAATATCTAGGTCAAATGCGTTAGGTTCACTAGCAGCAAGCCCTACCAATTTAGTTGCAAATCCAGGATATGGTCTTTGGATTTCTTCATTTACTAAATATACGCCATCTGTTTCATTCATTATTTCTTGGTCATCTAATTTCCCAACAATAGTTGCGGATACCATATCGCCTATTTGTATTTTTCGATCTGCGGGTTCCCATGAAGCAACACTAGTTCTAAGTTGTTCGATTCTTTCGTCGATGACTTTTTTCGTTACGCGGGTACTTTTCTGTTTTACACGTATAGAAGTGTAATCTCCAAGATCTATTGAAGGTTTTAAAGGTACAGTTGCTGAGAATGATATTGGTTCCATTCCTTCTAGATTTATACTTGGCATGCCGACGATATCTAATTCTTGTTCAGATATTGCTTTACTTGTCATATCAGGCAACATTGAATCTAGAGCTTCATTAATTAAGCTCTCTTTTCCGAAATATTGTTCTATGATGTTGCGGGGCGCTTTTCCTTTTCTAAATCCTGGAATGTTTACTCTTCCTACAACTTTACTGTATGCTCGATTTAGATAAGGGTTAATGTCATTTTCATCAAGTTCGATGTGCAAGACAGTTTGACACTGTTCTATCTCATCTTGAATGATTTTCACGTACTACTCCTAAGTGGTTGGATTTAGTTTTGAACATCTGACAATTATATCATCATCTTTGTTTTTTTAAAGAAATTCTAATTTATAGTTATAATTGAAGGTGTATATAAAATCAATTAGGAATTAATTAATGGATGTCCCATTTTATTTTGCATTTTCAGCTGGAATAGTAGCTGCATTCAATCCTTGTGGGATCGCAATGTTTCCAGCATACATAGGTTTCACCTTCGGGAAAGATCGCTTATCTGAGAATATATTACTAGCTTTATTTAGAGGATTATATTTAGGATTAACTCTTTCTTTAGGGTTTGTTATAGTTTTCGGTATTGCGGGAATAATACTGGCTTTTGGGGGAAAATTTTTAGGATATTCTTTACCTATATTAGGTTTAGGAATAGGGTTTATAATTGCATTTTCCGGAGTATACCTGTTACTTTCTAAGCGAAATATATCAATTCGAGTATTTGATAATTTATCTTTAGGAAATTTTGATGGATTAGTGCAAACATTTTTATTTGGTATTGCTTATGCTATGGCATCCCTTAGTTGTGCGCTCCCAGTATTTTTAGCTGCTGTTGGAATAGTTGTTGGGTCTGGGCTTTCTTTAGACAGCTCCGCAAACATTATTGTAGGAGCTATAATTTACTCATTAGGGATGGGGTCGATAATGACAGTTGTAACTATGTCATCATTATTATTTGAAGAAGCAACAACTAAATTCGTAAATAAATTAATGCCAATCATTGATCAAGCAGGGAAAATAGCAATGATATTTGCTGGATCATACATTATGTACTATTGGCTTTTCGGTAAAGGGAAAGAAATTTTTTACCTTAGAATCGAACAGGTCTTCTTCTAAATTTTAGGATTCACCTATTACCGGATTGCTTAGGACTCCAACTCCTTCAACTTCAATTTCAACAATGTCTCCAGGGTGGATATCACCGGGAGTACCTGGAGTGCCTGTCATAATTACATCTCCTGGATGTAAAGTCATTACAGCGCTTACATATTCTATGATTTTTGTTACTGGATATATCAAGTCGGAAGTGTTCTGGTTTTGTTTCTCGATTCCGTTAACCCTACATTTTACTTGTATATTTGTTGGATCTAAATCAGTAACCATCCATGGCCCTATTGGAGCAAAAGTGTCCGAGGATTTTCCTCTAGTCCATTGAAGATCATTCCATTGCCAGTCTCTAGCTGAAACATCGTTCCCACAAGTGTAAGCAAAAACGTATTCAAGAGCATTCTCGGCTGTAACTCCTTTACATTCTTTTCCAATAACAAGTGCAAGCTCAGCTTCTGGCTGAATTTTAACTTTTTCATTTAATGCAACTTTTGGAATAATGATATTGTCATTTAATCCTATTACAGTGTTAGGAGCTTTCAAGAAAGGCTCTGGAGCTTTGGGAGATTCTCTACCGTCTAGATGGCTTTTGTAATTTAACCCGATAGCTATTATTTTACTGGGAGTTACAGGAGATAATAGTCGGACATCTTCTAAATCATGGACGATACCCGTTTCAGTATAATCAAGTAATGGGCACTGCGATATTTCCTTTATCACGGTATCGGCAACAATCCCAAATGCAATTTCCCCTTTAAAATTATATCTGGCAAAAATAGTCACATATTCCTCCTAAGATTTTTCTATATTAAACATTAATATTAGTTTAACTGAATTGCGAATTAATTTCTTTGACGTTAATTATTAGGTACCGTATAAGCCACTTTCACGGAAGTGTGCAATCCACCTCGTATTTTGTAATCTAATGTTATGGACATATTACTAGGATGACATGCATTGACAAGATCATCTAATATTTTGTTGGCAGCGTGCTCCTGCACAATACCTACTCCTGTATATGATAATAAATAATATTTTAACGATTTGAGTTCTAAACAATATTTTTTGGGGATGTATTGGATTGTTAAAACTCCGAAATCTGGCAAATCAGTCCAAGGGCATACAGCTGTAAATTCATCTGTTTCTATTATCACTTCAGCTTCTGACTTTTCATAATCATAATCAAATACTATTATGAGAGAATTATCTATGGTTCCTTTAGGCACTTTATTGAATTTATCGTCAAGAGATTTGTATTCGTCTTGTAATTTTTTTATAGATGTCATTATATTCCTTAGTATTGACTATAATTATAATGTTGTTTCTATTATAAATTAAGAATAATATTTGAACAGTAATTAATGTTGTATTTGAGAGCAATAATTTTTGTTGGAGAATGATTTGTTGGATAATAATTTAAAATATATGTTACGGGCAGAAAGTTTGTCTAAGTCTTATGGTTTTAAGTATGTACTAAATAAATTAGACTTAAATATTGAACCGGGCGAACTTGCAATTGTCAGTGGTGCTAACGGTACAGGTAAAACAACTTTACACTTGGTTTTATCTTCTCTAATTAAGGCGGACACAGGGAAAATTGAGATTGCTGGAATAAATATTCAAGATGACCCCGTAAGGACAAGAAGCTCCGTTGGGTATGTATCTCACGATCCTTTTTTATATTCTTCTTTAACTGTTAGAGAGAATTTAATTTTCTTTGCTAAATTATATAATATTTCTTACACAAAGTTTAATCAGACGTATGATCAAAATAACTTATTAGAATTATTGGACATAGCAGATAAATTAGACATCCAAGTGAGAGTTCTTTCTCACGGATTTAGAAAGAGAGTCGGAATTGCATGCTCATTAATCCATAATCCATCTATTTTATTATTTGATGAACCAGAGACAGGCTTAGATACTCAAGGATTTGATACATTACTTAAGATAATGAGTTTTTATATGCAGAAGAATAAATCAATTCTTGTTACAACACATGCAGACCTTGCCACATTTGATATGAAATATACTCACTATCATATTAGAGGTGGGAGATTAGACTGATGCGTAATTACTTCAAACATATAGTTTCGATTTTTGCGAAAGATCTGCTTTTAGAATTCAGGACAAAGGAAACATTTGTAGCTGTAGTCATTTTTGCTTTATTAATTATTCTGACTTTTAACCTTGGGTTAGATAATATGCCCGGAACTACTCCAACGGTATCTGCGGGAATATTATGGATTGCCATCATTTTTGGCGGAATCATTGGTATGAATCGTATATATTCGATTGAAACAGAAACAGGAGCTATCAATAGGATTTTGTTAACTCCTGTTAGTAGGGATGCTGTTTTTTTTGCTAAGGCTTTATCTAATATTGTGTTAATGATTTCAGTGGAATTTATTTTGTTGCCAACGATTATTGTTTTATATAATCTGTCTTTTGATATATTTCCAATGATATTTTTGTCATTATTTGTTATAACGGGTATTTCTTTAGTAGGTACGCTATTTTCTGTAATTTCTATTAAAACAAAGACAAGAGAAGTTATGCTACCTATATTACTATTGCCTATATTGTCACCCGTTTTAATAGCTGCTGTAGAAGCTTCTGCAGCTATTATTGCGGGACAAACTATTTCAGATATTCAGAATTGGGTAGCTTTAATAATTGTATTTGATGCTATTTTTTTTGTTTTAGCGCCACTTTTTTTTACATATATTGTAAATGAATAAATAATAATACATATTTATACCCCCCACTTAACAAAGTGTGTTATGCGCAATCGGGAACAAAAACAATTATTGTTATCCTTAAGGCTAGTATGTATTTGAAAATTGGCGTAAAATCACTACGTTTTATTTACTATTTCGATGATAATAATAAGACGGATTGATTTCCTACATTAATATGCGGAGGAAAAATTGAAAAAACAGGACATAGTAGTTCGGTTTGCTGGAGAAGGTGGGCAAGGTGTTGTGACTTCAGCAGAAGGCTTGGCTCAAGCAATGGCTCAATCAGGTTATGATGTTCAACCATTTTCGACTTTTCCATCACAAATACGCGGTGGCCCAACTTGGTCTCAAATAAGGATTGCCACTACGAAGATTCATGGTTCAGGTGATTATTTAGATGTATTGGTTGCTTTTAAT
>Ga0114999_10003546_pt1 | contig 19479 bp, 13 predicted proteins | sample ArcticOcean_MG_C_3_FD_89820 | JGI IMG/M metagenome (GOLD analysis project Ga0114999, IMG submission 89820) | Marine microbial communities from western Arctic Ocean - ArcticOcean_MG_CB8_126 | ecosystem: Environmental > Aquatic > Marine > Oceanic | place: Arctic Ocean: Canada Basin | collected...
GGGGGAGTGGCCCCAGCCCGCGTCTATAGCCTCGCGTTCGGTACAAAACCACCGGTCGCCGACGGTCACATCGACCAGCACGTCTATATAACCGGAGTCCCCCGGGTTGTAATAGACGCCTACCCCGGTGGATCGTTCAGAGATGCCTTTTATCACCGGTTGAGGTGTGCCTGTAAAGTCACAAATTGCGACCTCTTCACCGCTCGGCCGCGACGGGATCGTACCCCCGCGAAACGACTCCTCGGTGGCAGTGGACCCCACCGTGACGGGCGTGGGGGCCGAAACAGAGGCCCAGACACCACGGCTCAAAGCCCTGGCCGTTTCTTGAGCCAGGATTAGTCTGTCCCGGTACCTGAACTCGTCGGGGAATCCGGATACGAATGCGTGACCACTGGCTAGCAGAACCTCGTTGACCATTTCCCCGCCTACATACACGTAGCGTAGGGCCCTGCCGGACGCGTCTGCCTGGATGACGTCGATTTCCAGTTCAACGGTCCGGCCCTCTACCAGGTACCTGTTTTGTTCAACGGCGGCGGCGGCGCTCAGGTCGGGGATTTCGATCCCCAGATAGCGAACCTCGAATGTTTCGCCATCGCGGCTGACCAGTATTGTCGAGCCGTCGATGACTCGCTCAACCACGGCAGAGATGAGGAACTCAGATTGGACGCTGGGTGTGCCGGGTCCGGGTGTCGTAATTGCGACCAGGTTGTCGTCGGTATCGTTATCGCACGCTCCAGCCAGGGCGACAACGCCGGCAAAGGCTGCCAGGAGTACAAAGAGCCCGGCTCGTGAAGCGCCAGACTCGCCTGGGCCTCCAAAGCCTCCAAAGCCGCCAAACCCGAGAGTAGAGGGGGTCACGAACCGTTAGTTGGGTAGGAAGAAGCTCTGCACGACCTCGGCAGTAATCGAGTTTTCGTACAGGCCCACGTTGTCACCGGCCGTGAAGTTTCCGAAGGCGTCAATTGTGCCTGCGGACGGGTCGGTGACCCGCCACAGAACCGTTAAGCCGGGTAGATAGTTGCCCTGCCGGTCCTGCGATGAGACGGCGAAGTGGATGGTACGGCCAGGGACTACGGTGGCCAGGGCAGGCTCTATGGTTACCGAGTTCAGTCGCCCTGTAATGACCACGTCTACGAGCCTTGTCAGGACCGTTTGTTCGTCGCCCACGCCCTGGACGGCGGTCACTTTCAGCGCCTTTGTGTAAATGCCCGGTTCGCCGGTCAACTCCAGGCTGCCTGCCGGGTTAATTTCACCGACAAGTGAGTCGAGAGCCTCCCACGCGTATGTCGTGTCCGGAGCGGGCAAGCCGGCCTCGTCTATCCCCTGGACGATCATCACCAGCCGCGATCCGGATGGCGCTATCAGCGTGCCTGGCACGACTCTTATGGCGGCAAGCGGCTGAATAATTTCTTCACCGAGCACGACGACCGAGGCGTAGTCTTCTGCTCGCAAAACTTCCCCCGTGGCTCCGAGGGAGACGGCTTCGACGCGCACGGCCTCTGTGAACACCCCAATATCTTTGGCGGCCGTAAACAGGCCGTCGCCGTCCACTGAACCGGCCGATGGGTCGACCACGCTCCACTGTATTTGCGCGGTGCGCACGATCTGCCCCAGCGCATCGAGGGCCACAGCGGCGAGTTGTAGTTGATCGCCCGGATGAAGTCGGAACGTCTCTGGGAGGGCCTGTACCGCCAGGAAATCGTCCGATCCTGCAAGGACGGTTACGGAGACGTCGACAGTCTTGGAGAGGGTTTCTCCCTCCCAGATGGCCGTAACGGTCACGGACTGCCCGTAGACGCCTTCTTCTCCGAGTACTGTGAGGTACCCGAGCTGGTTGATCCGGCCAAGCGCTGGAACGTCTACCGACCACAGCAGGTTCACCTGCGGTATGACCTGCCCGTCCTCGTCGAAGGCCGCCGCTCTCATGCGGTAGACCTCGTTTTTAGATACGGTGGTTTGCCCTGGAAACACGCTAATTGAGGCCAATTTGCTGTGGGCCGCATCGCCCACCACCGTTACGTCAACTGAAGAGGCAACGGACTGGATACCCTCGACCGAATTCCTCACGGCGGTGACCGTCACTGCGTCGCGGAATGTTCCCGGTGTCGGACCGGCGAGCAACTGTCCGCTTCCACTAATGCTTCCAGCCCTGGGGTCACTGATGCTCCAGATAAGAATTACGTCGTCGAACTTTCGGCCCAAACCGTCGTAGGCGTTCGCCGAAAGCGAGGCGTCTGACCCGGCGTCAAGAACTACCTGGGCTGGCTCCACATCGATTGAGGCGATGGTGCGCACGTCTCCCGGCTCACCGGTGATTAAGACCGAAGCGCGTGCTAGAACCCGGACCGTTTCGTCGCGGGTTGGGGTTGGGACTGATGCAGCTGCGGGGACTGGATCTGGGCCGACGCAGGCCGCGGCGAGTACGACCATCACGGCTGCCAGTAACCCCCAGCGCACGGACGAGCGGGACCGGCGGACCGAAGACACGGCTCGCACGTAAAACGAGGCGGCCGATCTTGCCGGTCGCCTTACTCTACCGATGACTGGGCTCAGTTTCTCGCCTTTACAGCGGTTGGTGAGGTGAATACCACCTCCAAGAGGATATCATTCGTCTGCGAGATTTCGTACCTGACCGTGGTCCCGGTCTCGGAGAATGGCTGCAACGACGACGATTCCAATTCGAAACCTCCCGGTGCCCGCAGCTCAACCGAGACCCCTCGCCTGGGCACACCCGGCTGTTTTTGGATGAGTAGCCTGTACGTCAACTGACCGTCTATTAGCTCTACCGTGGACGCGGGCAGGTCATAGACCAGCGAAATTTCTCGGCTCGTACTTGCTTCGATACTGACCAGTCCGGAAAAAACCGTCAGGCCGTGGTTGCTAGACACGCCAGAGGTGTCCTGTCCGGGAGTCCCGAACCCGGACTCGACCGACACGCTCTGTTCCGGTAGAGGTAGTTCAGTGTTGTCGAGCAGTCGGATATTGCCCGGCATTAGAACCCTCAAATAGTTCCAGTAGCAGGCGTTTTTAAGGGTGCTGTAGTCACTGCCCCGAAAGCGCCACTGAGGGTTGCAGGGCGGCGAGCCGGGACTGCTGTGGTTCTGGTATGTCAGGCGTAGGGTTGCACGTGGCACGTTCGGGTTACTAAGGTCGACGGCGTAGTTCAGGCTTCGTTGAATATTGCGGTCGACTTTGCTCCAACCGACATTGGAGTCGAACACGCCGATGTAATCGTGATCGACCGCGGTGACTTCTCCACTCCAGCCCTGAGCACTGATGACCTCGGCAGCACGCTTGTCATTGATCTGAATAAGCAGGTCTCGGTTTTCCAGCGCCCGGAGAGAGGCCGCCGCCAAGTCTAATAGCTGGGACAGGCTACGAGGTTGTTTGAGAGCGTCGAAGAGGCCGCGGACGACGAGGTCCGAGTAGGACGTGCCGTGGCGGTCGGTGCCCAACTCCATAAGCGTCAAAAAGTTCCTGGAGGTGATGGGTTCGCCTCCGTCGGGTGAGGCTACAGATCCGAGGGCTTCTACGAGTTCCAACATTGCCCACTGGTTGACGGCAATAACACCGTCTACCGTGCGCCGTTGGCCGAGGTTGAAGATGTCCTGCGCCACTACGGCGCTGGTGGGGAAGTCGGGGTCCCAGGAAACATCCCGCATGAGCCACACCCAGCCGTTCATGTGCTCTTCCAGCCCGGGAGGCCCCACGGGGTACAGCGCTATGCGGTCATAGTCGTCGACCCGCACCACGTCAAAGTACTCGACCTGGTCCAATGCCCCATCGGAAAGCGAAATTACCCACACCGCCGATACGAAGCCTCCGGTCGGTCGTAACTCGTCTGCCGATTGGCCCAATACGAGGTAGCTGCGGTCTTCGCCCGGGCCAAAGAGGGCGCCGCCGATGCGCGACAGCCCGGAGACCAGGTCCAACCCCTCATGAAAGGATCGCGCTGCTGTGGCGAGTTCGGAAACCGGCCCACCAAGTAGCGCCGAAGAGCCCTGCAGCTGAAGTTGTTCCATGGCGTTCGCCGCAGCGTCGGCCAGGCCAATGGCCTCATCAAGTCGGAGGGAGTCCTGTGAGACCGAGTCCAGGGCCAGTGCCAGACCCGCTCCGCCCAACAGCCCCTGGCCGTCGCCGGATGCCAGGTCGAGTATCGGACGCAGAACGTCTATCCCCAGTCCTGCGGCCGCTGTCAAATCGCCGACCGAAGCCAATAGCAAGTCCAAGTCAGCGAGATCGCGTTGCAGCGAGCCCGCGTCTCCGAGCTTTGCGAGCATGCCGGAGACCCGGTCGATCACTGTTGCGGCCTCGTCGGCACCTGCCTCAATCGTCGCCAGAATGCGGGCCAGTTCGTCGCTGTCGGGCAAACCAGAATTGCTTGTGCCGAGAATTGGGCCGACGATGGGCCTGGCCTGCCTGGCTATCTCCAGTGCGACATCGAACAGGTCGGTGGTCGCAAGGCCAACTTCTGCAGCGGCAGCCATGCGGGCCTCGGTTGACTCCATGCCCGCTACCGCAGAGCGTAGTCCGGGCAACCTGAGCGCAATGCCACCGGACTCGCCCCCCCGCCAGCCTCGATCTAGGCGACTGGCCGCCCGAGCGAACTCCCTGCGAGCCGTTTCTACGGCTGTGTTCACTCCAGTGGCACCGTTCTCAGTGCCGTCGCTCCCCGTGGCAGCATCACTGGGGGCAGCATTTTGGGTGAAAGCGGCACCCACCGCACCCGATGCTGCGGTGACGGCCTGTGTCCCAGCGATGAGGGCGAGTGCAGCCTCCACGTCGCGCTCGGCACGAGTGGCGGCGAACTCCCACGAGGTCACTTCACGCTCCATAAGAGGTACCCACGAGAGTCCCTTGGTCATCTGGCCCACCCAACGAAACGCGGTTGCGGCACCCGAGATGTCTGAGTCCAGTTCGTCGAGGTCGTTTTTGAGGCTTTCGAGCGCACCGGATTCAGAGCCGAACAGGGAGGCAGGCGAAACCGACGTAAGCCTGTCGATGCGGTCTCCAGCCGAGAAGGCCAGCGGGATCATGTAGGCAGCCGCTACCCAAACCGTAAGTCCAATTGCGATTACAGATACGGCGAGCGGTACCTGCCAACGCAAATCGAGTGTTGGAAGCGATGAGGTTTTGTGCGGCCGGTCCCGGCCATTCGAGGCGTCTGAGTTCAAAGCGTCTGAGTTCAACTAGGGTGGGGCTCCTCGAAAATTATACGTGCCCGGGTTCGAGCAAGTTCCGAGTCGCGCGCCCGCTGCCCACGACACAGACGAAGCCCACATCGCAGACAGGCGGAAACCGCTTGACGGTGCGCTGGAGGGGTCATATAGTCCAAATTATGCGTTCGGGCCGTGAACATAGCATTGCATCCGCTGCTTCTATACGAGAGTTGCAGGTACTGGAAGAGGTCAGCCACAAGCCAGACGTAAGCCAGCGCCAACTCGCTGACCGCCTGGGTGTTGCGCTGGGAGCCACCAACGTACTTATTCGGCGGCTCTCGGACCAGGGCTATATCCGAACATCTAAGGTTGGTTGGCGGCGCTGGTCGTACGCCATCACGGCCACGGGCGTCTCTCACAAAGAGGCGCTCGCACAGGGGGTAGTTAAGCAGTTTCTACGCAACTACAGCGCCTTTCGCAGCGTCGTCAAAGCCGAGCTTGAAGAGGCGGGATTGTCGAAGCGACCGTGCGTGTCGGTAATTGGCTCGGGTGATATGACTGAACTTGTGTACCTGGCTCTCACCGAACTCGGCGTGGCAGCTGTCGACTTTTATGCTGTACCCCCGAACCTCGCTGGAAAGCAGGGGGACGAGTCATTGGCCGATCGGGAACTGTTGGGCAGATCGGTTCGCCCTGCAAGCGAAATCGGCCCCGATAAAGACGAGGCCATAGAGAACGAGGCGATAGTCGTGGCGACCGCTGGAGACTCATCTGACCTCGTAACCTGGCTGGTAAGTAGCGGAGTCAGCCGCAATAGAGTCTTCGCGATGTCCAATGGGAGATTTGGAGACCTGACGAGTCACACTCCGATGAGGGAAGTGTTTTAAGTTTCCGGAGATGGGCGATATTTACTCCTATTGCTATGCCAATACATTCGAACCAGGAAATTGAGTGAAGCAGCAACTACTTCGTAAGTTCCAGAAAAAAGAGGCGGTAGTGGCCGTGGTCGGCGTTGGATACGTTGGCCTCCCGCTCGCGCTCGCGTTTGCCGAGTCTGGCCTCAGCGTGGTCGGTATCGATATGGACGCGGCCAAAGTTAAGGCACTCAATGCAGGTGTCAGCCACATTCCGGACGTTTCAGACGATGCCCTGGCCAAAATGGTGAACGACGGTTCGCTTCGGGCCACGATCGACTTCGATGCGCTCGCGGACGCCGACGCCGTCATCATTTGCGTACCAACTCCTCTGGCCAAGACACGGGATCCCGACCTGTCGGCGGTTGTCTCGGCCTGCGACCAGGTAGCCAGTCGTCTTCATTCCGGCATGGTGGTGGTGTTGGAGAGCACCACTTACCCCGGCACAACGGAAGAGGTAATACTGCCCCGGTTGTCCGCGCCCTCCCGCAACGTCGGTGTGGAGGTAGGCAAAGACTATTTCGTAGCGTTCTCCCCGGAGCGAATTGACCCAGGTCGCACCGACTACACGGTCAGGACGACCCCCAAAGTGGTCGGGGGTATCACGGCCGCCTGCACCGAGATTGCGATGGCGCTATACGAGACGGCGATCGACACGATCGTCCCGGTCTCGTCTCCTAAAGTCGCAGAGATGGTTAAGCTGCTGGAAAACACGTTTCGAGCGGTCAATATTGGCCTGGTAAATGAAGTAGCGATCATGTGTGACCACCTGGATGTCGACGTGTGGGAGGTCATAGACGCCGCCAGTAGCAAACCGTTCGGATACGTGCCGTTCTACCCGGGCCCGGGACTTGGCGGGCACTGCATTCCCATAGACCCTCATTACCTTTCCTGGAAGTTGAGAACCCTCAATTACGACGCCCGGTTCATTGACCTGGCGGCGCAGATAAACCAGGGGATGCCCCAGTACGTCGTTCAGAAGGTGACCGACGCTCTGAACGGGGCAGGGAAGTCTTTGAATGGATCGAGTGTTTTGTTGCTGGGCGCCGCCTACAAAGCGGACGTGTCGGACACGAGGGAGTCCCCCAGCCTGGAACTCATTTCACACTTTCGGGCACGCGGGGCAACCGTGACGTATAACGACCCTTACGTGGCGCGAATAAAAGTGGACGGGGTCGCTATGGAGTCTGTTGAGATTACCGATGACGAGTTGGGGGCGGCGGACTGTGTTGTCATCGCTACAAACCATGCTTCTTACGACTGGGAGCGCATAGTTGGTGCCAGCCGCCTCGTAATGGATACAAGAAACGCGACCGGGCAACTTACTTCGGGTCGTGACAAGGTTGTGAAGCTGTGACGTCTGCCAATAACGCCGGTGTGAATAGCAATTCGAACGGCAATGGCCGCCGCGTCCTGATTACGGGCGGCGCCGGTTTCATCGGCTCTCACCTCTCCGAGGCGCTGTTGGCGCGCGGCTACCGGGTCACCGTCATCGACGATGTTTCCACGGGGCGACTGGACAATGTCGCGCACCTGCAAGGCAATGATGACTTTTCGGTCGTTATCGAGTCCATCACAAACGAAGTTGTCATGGACCGGCTCATGAGCGAGACCGACGTGGTTTACCACCTCGCTGCGGCTGTGGGGGTAGACCTGATTGTCAACGACCCGGTGCGAGTAATTGAAACCAACGTGCTCGGCACGCACGCGGTGCTCGACGCCGCCAGCCGCTATCGCAGCAAGGTGCTCATAGCCTCCACCTCCGAGATATACGGAAAGGGCGAGTCCGTTCCGTTCGCCGAGGACGATGACCGGCTCCTGGGGCCGACTACGAAGGCCCGCTGGTGCTATTCCACTTCGAAGGCAGTGGACGAGTTTTTGGCCCTGGCTTACCACAGACAAAAAGGGCTGCCGGTCACGATTTTCCGACTGTTCAATACCGTTGGACCCAAACAGACCGGTATGTACGGCATGGTCGTCCCGCGGTTCGTCGAACAAGCGGTGAAGGGCGACGCGCTCACCGTTTACGGGGATGGGACGCAGTCCCGGTGTTTTTGCGACGTGCGGGACGTCGTTAGGGCGATTGTTGGCCTCGCCGAATCGGACGCGGCCGTCGGCGGTGTCTTCAACATCGGCTCCGAGCGCGAGATATCCATTTTGGAACTGGCCCGCCTGGTGCGTCGCATCGTGGGCGGCGGCGGCGATCCGATACTGGTGCCGTACGAACAGGCTTACCAGCCAGGGTTTGAGGACATGATGCGGCGAGTGCCCGACACCCGCAGAATTCGGGAAACCATTGGCTGGGAGCCCGAGATCGACCTGGAAACCACGATCGCCGACGTCGCAGCCCACTTCACCAACGCCCAGCGAACCGACCCCCGGCTAACCGACGGGGAATAGGCTGCCAACGTGGCGGGCGACCCTACAGCCGCGAATCGGGCAGAGTGAGGCCGGGTCCGCCTCGACAGCCTCGACAAGGGACGGACACACATTGTTAGTGCTCAATTGAGAGTCGTACACATAGTGGGTGCTCGACCCAACTTCATGAAGATTGCCCCGGTCATCGACGCCCTGGGCGCGCTGGACGACGATGTGGTTCAGACGCTGGTCCACACCGGGCAGCACTACGACGAAGAGATGTCGCAGGTGTTCTTTAGGGACCTCGGGCTGCGAACTCCGGACGTGAACCTGGGCGTGGGCTCCGGCAGCCACGCCGCGCAGACGGCCGCCGTGATGGCTGCCTGCGAGCCCGTTCTTCAGCGGGAGCGCCCGGACTGGGTGGTGGTGGTGGGCGACGTCAATTCAACGCTGGCAGCGACCGTGACGGCGGCCAAGATGGGCCTGAAAGTGGCCCACGTAGAGGCCGGGCTGCGGTCTTTCGACCGCACCATGCCGGAAGAGCGCAACCGGGTCGTCACCGATCACCTTGCGGACCTGCTACTCACCCCGTCGCGAGATGCCGACGCCAACCTTGCGCGTGAAGGCATTGCCGCCGAGCGCATTCGTTTCGTGGGCAATGTCATGATCGACACGCTCGTACGACTGCTGCCGGTCGCCGAGCGGCGCTGGCCCGAAACGTCCGAACGATTGAGAGGACTGGGGCGACCGGGCGGATTGGAGCGCGGCGAGTACGCTCTGGTCACGCTGCACAGGCCGTCCAATGTCGATGGGCCAGAGGCCCTGAAGGCGATCATGGCCGACCTGGCGTTTTTAGCGGAGTCTATGCCAGTTATTTTCCCGGTTCATCCCCGCACCCGGGCACGCCTCGAAGCCATGGGGACCGCCGATGTGAACGGTTCGGTAAAAATGATCGAGCCGCTCGGCTACCTAGACTTTTTGTCCCTTCAGGCCAATGCACGCCTTGTTGTGACCGACTCGGGCGGACTGCAAGAAGAAACGACGTTCTTGGGTGTCCCTTGCATCACGGTGCGCGAGAACACCGAGAGGCCGATCACTATTGAGCAGGGGACAAATACCCTCGTTCCGCCGTCCGGGCTGCGGGAGGCCCTCGTCCAGGCTCTGTCCAAGTTGAAACCGAGAAGGCGTGAGGCGACGGCGGGACCTTCCATCGAATACTGGGATGGCAGGGCGGGCGAACGGGTTGCGGCGGCCCTAACGGGCGCGTTGGGAGGCTCCTAGGGTGTGCGGGTTCGTGGGCGCACTGTTGGGGCCGGGGGGAAGAGGCATCGACCGGAGGGCGTTAGACCGCTCTGCGGACACGCTCGTTCATCGTGGCCCTGACGACTCGGGTAGTTTTGTTTCCCAGGACGGTCGTTACGGCGTCGGGTTCAGACGCCTGAGCATCATCGACCCTGCGGGCGGGCACCAGCCTCTCGTCAGCCCTGATGGCGACATTTGCGTGACTGTGAATGGCGAAATCTACAACCACGCCGAACTGAGGTCGGAACTCGAAGGACTTGGCCATCGATATCGCACGGGTTCTGACTCCGAGGCGATTCTGCACGGCTACGAAGAGTGGGGCGATGCCGTGGTGGACCGGCTGCGTGGCATGTTCGCCCTGGCGGTCTTCGACGGCCGTCAAAACGGTGCCGGACGGCTCTTGCTGGCGCGAGACCGTATGGGGGTCAAGCCGCTCTACCATCGCTCCACGCCGGACGGGCTCATATTCGCCTCTGAGATTAAGGCGATACTCGCGTGGCCCGGCGTGTCGGCAGAGGTAGACAACCTGGCTCTGGACCACTATCTGACGCTGTCGGCGACCCCGGCCCCCAGCACGATGTTCGAGGGCATTTCCAAACTACAGCCGGGCCATGTGCTCACGGCCGAATCGAATGGGCGAGTTGAAACCCGCTCTTATTGGGACCCTACTTCCGGTGGCGTGGACCTTGGCGACGCGTCGGAGCAGGAGATAGCCGCTCTCGTACGAAATGGCCTGCGGGAGTCTATAGACCTGCGGATGATGAGCGACGTGCCGTTCGGCGTGTTTCTTAGCGGCGGGGTCGACTCCAGTCTGAACGTCGCGATGATGAGCGAGATGATGGATCGGCCAGTGGACACGTTCTCCGTTTCGCTGCAGGGTGACCCCGAGTCGGATGAGAATGAGCATGCCAGGCGGGTTGCCAAGCACTTCGGCACCAAACACAGAGAAGTCGAGGTGACACCGCAGCAGTTCATAGAATTTCTGCCGCAGATGGTCCGTCACCAAGATGAGCCACTGGCCGACCCTGTCTGTGTGCCTCTTTATTTCGTGAGCAAGCTGGCGAAAGACAGCGGCACCACCGTGGTGCAGGTGGGAGAGGGCGCCGACGAGCTGTTCGCTGGCTACAACGGCTATGCCGTGATGAGCGACTTCCATCGACGGACGTTTGGTCCGTTCGCCAGGCTGCCAGCACCGGTCAAGCGCCTCGCCGCGCTCGCAGCACCGGCGCTCATGCCCGGACGCAGGGCCGAATACGTCCGGCGCGCGGCAGCGAATGAGGAGTTGTTCTGGGGCGGGGCGGTCGTTTTTTCCGGCAAAGACAAGCGACGGCTCGTCCGTAACGGCGCAGGTGACCGCAGCTACAGAGACGTGATCGCTGGCTACTACGCGGAGTACGACCGGGCCAGACCGGGAATGTCTTTCCTCGACAGGGCCATCCACGTAGAACTGCGGCACCGGCTGCCGGAGTTGCTACTGATGCGCGTCGATAAGATGAGCATGGCTGCCTCGGTGGAGGCCAGGGTCCCGTTCCTCGACCACAAGCTGGTCGAATTGGCTCTGTCTATTCCTTCGTCGCTCAAGTACAAAAACGGCCGCACAAAGCACATCCTGAAAGAGGCGGCCGCGCCGCTGTTGCCGTCTGGCGTCATCGACCGGCCCAAAAAGGGCTTCTGCGGGGGCACCACCAACATGATCGGCCCGCCAGTGGCCGAGTACGCGGCTAACGTCATCCGGTCGTCCGAGTTCCTGGCAAGCCGCCTGCACATGCCCTACGTCAACGACCTGGTGGGCCAGCACCTTTCCGGCAGGGTGAACCGCGGTGCAGAGGTTTGGAGCCTGATGAACCTCGCCCTGTGGCACAGGGTTTGGGTAGAAGGCGAACACTCTTGAGGGCGTCTGGTTTTGCTCGCCTCGCCAGCCACTACTTCGGTGCGTTCGGCCCGATGGGCGCGGTCTTTTTCGCAGACCGGTTGGCGCGCCGAACTCTGCCAACGGGCATCTATCGCCGGTCCTGGCGTGACATTGAAATGGCCGATACTGACGTGCCCCAGAATGTGATCCCTGACGACCTCGACCCGGACGCGTTCCGCACCCGATTCCCGGACGCCGTGCGCCGGATTATGACCGCAGCCGACGAAGCGATAGAACACCGTTTCGACTTTTTGGGAACCGGGCCTACGGACTGGGGCGACCCCATTCGCTGGCACGAGGACCCCAAGAGTGGTCACGAGTGGCCACTCGACTTCTACACGGCGATGCGCCCCGAGCCCCGTGGCACCGGTGGCACCGGCGTCGACGTAAAGATTCCCTGGGAGATGAGCCGGTTTCATCACGGCGTGGTGTTGGCACAGGCCTATTACCTGTCCGGGGATGATCGCTATGCAGTGGCACTTGCCGAGCAGTGGCAGTCGTGGCGGCAGGCCAACCCGTACCCCTCTGGCGTCAATTGGACGTCGGCGATGGACGTGGCGATCCGGGCCGTCAACGTGCTCTACGCCGCAGCACTGGTCGCGTCCGCACCCAATGGCCAGCGCCATGGCCTGGACGCGCTTTCGACGAGCATGCGGCAGCACGGGTCGTTCATTGAGCGGAACCTCGAGGTTGGGACGGGGTCGAGGGGCCTTGTCACCGGAAACCACTACCTGGCCAATTTGACCGGGCTCGCGTGCATTGGGCTGGCGCTGCCCGGCCTACCGGAGTCCGGTCGATGGGCCCGGGTGGGCCTGTCCGGACTGGCGAGTGAGGCTAGCCGACAGGTGCTAGCCGACGGACTGTCTTGGGAAGGTTCCACGTCGTATCACCGCCTCGTTTTGGAACTCTTGTTGATTCCGGCGCTGATTGCTCGCCGCGCCGGTGTAGACTCCCGTGTGGGTAACCAGACGGCCTATTTTGAGACGCTGGAGCGCATGTGCGAAGCGGTCATGCACCTGACGGGTCCGGACGGCACGGTACCGCCTATAGGCGACAACGACGACGGCCGGTTGCTCGTGACCGACGGCGACACGAACCGGCCTATGGGCGACTATCGATATCTGCTGGCGATCGGGGCTACGCTCTTCTCCCGTTCCGACATGAAGGCCGCTGCTGTCGAGGCACGGCCAGACCTGTTCTGGCTTCTTGGCGAACAGGGCGTGCAGGCTTTCGACGCACTGGTCCCGGAACCGAACAAGGAGCGCTCTCGCGCGTTCGAACGCGGCGGTCTGTGTGTGCTACGAGGAGATGGCGACGGCGACTTTGCGCTGCTGCGTACCGGTGGTGCGGTGCCCGGCGCTCCCACCGGCCATCTGCACAACGACGCCCTGTCCGTGAATCTTTGGATAGGCGGCGAGGCGGTCACGGTCGATTCGGGCACGCTTGCGTACACCTCCGACACGGCGGCTCGGGACGAACTGCGGTCGACACAAGCGCACGCCACTGTTTCGTTAGACGGACGTGAGCAAAATAGCCCAGTGCCCGGAAACTCGTTTGATCTTGGTATTGAAACCGAGGTCGAACTGATCGAGTGCCGGTCCGATGATTCAGCCACGATTGCGACCGGGAGGGCCCGGTGGCCCGGCGGCGGTACCCACGTCCGCAGCGTGGTGCACGACCGCCGAACCGGGGAGTGGCGAGTGGAGGACATCGTGGATGGTGCCGACAGTGCCACGTGGAGCTGGCCCCTGGCACCTGGCCGAGAGGCCCTGGGAGCCAGCGTAGAGGCAAATTTCCCCCTGAAAGAGTCGATTGAAGACGCCCGTATGGCGCCCTCATATGGCGTGCCCGTGCCGACCCGCCGGGTTCGTCACTTCGGCAAGCTGAAAGGGCAGGGCAGGGCGGTCTTTACCTTCCCTGCCTCACCTGGATCTGCCGACAAGGCCGCGATGAGGACTGGAGTGGTCGCCGGTGAGTAGCTCTTCAACCGAAGCCAGCGGCAAGCCCTGGAAACATGGGACAGCGAAAAAAAGAGTTCTGCTGATGCACAAAGGTGGTGCCATCGGCGGTGCGCCAATGTCCATGCTGCAGATTTCCGAACGCCTGGACCCGGCGACATACACGCCGAAAGTCATCTTCTCGCAGCCGGGTCCCATGATCGACCTGGCCCGCCGGGCTGGGGTTGCCACCGGAGTGCTGCCCATGACGGGGGCGTTCATGTACGGCGCGCAGGTGCCGCTCGGACCACGCACGCTCCTGCCGGCTCTGGCGGCTTTTCGTGGAACGGTCGCAGGTGCCAGGACGTTGCTACGTTCAGAACGGCCGGATTTGGTCCATCTGAACACCTCGGCGCTTCTGCCCCTGGGCTTCGCGGCCGAACGGGAGGGGATTCCGGTTGTCTGGCACGTTAGAGAGGTGGTAAACCCGGGCACGACCGTGGGCCGCTGGCTTGCCGGGCGGATTTTCAGTACGGCCGACCATGTAATTGCGGCTTCCGGGTATGCGGCAGCCGGTCTGCCAGAGGGCAACCCAGAGGGCAAAAAGGTGTCGGTAATCCACAACGCGGTGGATACGGTTCATTTCGACCCTGATAGGGTCAACGGAGCCGAGACTCGCTCTCGCCTGGGGATAGACGCATCGGCTGTGGTGGTGGGCATACTGGGCTCCGTGCAGGACGTGAAGGGGCATTTCGTGCTCGCCGCAGCTGCGAAGCGGCTGCTTGCGAAGCGTCCCGATATGGTGTTCATGGTGGTTGGTGGTGGAGCCCCGGAGGGCTACCGGAAGACGTGGAAGGGCAGGCTGAAAACGGCCCTCGGTGTGGCGATGGACAACGAGCACCGGCTGCGGCGCATGATTGACCGGGACGGGACGGGGCAAAACTTCCGCTTTTGCGGGTACCAGGCCGACGTGGCACCGTTTGTGGCGGCTATGGACGTGGTCGTCTCGCCAAACCTGGCGCCGGAAGGGTTTGGACGGCCGCTTATAGAGGGCATGGCGATGGCCCGACCGGTGGTCGCATCGGACATCGGACCGAGCAGGGAGATACTGGGGGACGACACCGCCATGTTTTCCCCTCCCGGCGACATCGATAAACTGGCACGGGCAATCGACTGGCTGGCCTCCGACCGCGATACGGCGAAACGCATGGGTAAAACGGGACGAAAACGGGCTCTCGAAAGCTTCGGGATCGATGACCATGTGCGGGCGGTGAGCAGGGTTTACGAACGGGTTCTGGGTGTGGGCGAGCCGTCTCGTGTTCCGATAGTTTGATTGGAAATTACGGTTTATGTTAGGTGAAATTGGAAAGTCGTACAGGCGCTAATACAGGGGCCGATGGCGTATCGGTCGTAATTCCAGCCTTCAATGAAGAGGGCGCGGTCGCACAGGTCGTTGAAACGCTGCTGAAGGTCTTAAAGGACTCCGGTTTGCCACACGAAGTGCTGATTGTGGACGACGGTAGCACCGACTCGACCGCCGCCGCCGCAGAACGGGCCGGGGCGAGGGTTTTGCGCCACCGGGTCAATCGGGGCTACGGCGCAGCAATCAAGTCGGGCATGAGCGCGGCGGCCTACGACCTGATCTGCATAACCGACGCCGACGGTACGTACCCGTCTGAGGCCATTCCCGCGCTCGTGCAGGCGATTCGTGAAGGGGCCGACATGGCCGTCGCCTCCCGTACAGGGGCCAACGTGAGTATTCCGCTTATTCGCAAGCCCGCAAAGTGGGTTATCCGCAAAATGGCCGAGGCGGTAGCCGGTATGACCATTCCGGACATCAATTCCGGGCTCAGGGTGTTTCACCGGGACCATGCCAGGGCGTTTCTCGGCATTCTGCCGGACGGGTTCTCGTTTACGACCACGATCACCCTGTCGCTGCTGAGCAACGGCTACGAAGTGGAATATCAACCGATTGACTATGGCAAGAGAGTGGGGCGCTCCAAGATCCGGCCGATCAGGGATACCCTCAATTTCGTCATGCTCATCTTGCGCATCGCCCTGTACTTTGCACCTCTGAAATTCTTCCTGCCTTTGAGCGCATTTTTGCTTGGAATCGCCGTGGCATGGGCGCTGGTGAGTAAGCTGGTGCTGGGCACTCTGGCCGATGTTTCCAGCGTAGTACTGGTGGTCGCGGCCCTACAGGTCGCGGTTGTGGGTCTGCTAGCAGAGATGATTAACCGACGGCTCCCCGGCCGCTACAAGGGCAGTTGATGACCCCTGAAAGCCGGGCAGCTGGGGGCCGGGTGCCAGAAGGCCGGGCACCCCAGGGCCGGGCACCAAGAGACGCGTATGCACGCCTGGCCCTGGACCAGCTGCCCCGACTGCTGGGCAACTTGGACCGGGACCCGTTTTCGCCCACCTATGGCTGTTTCCACAGGGACTACTGGCTGGAAAAGACGTCTGACTTCCCCGATGCGGTCAGGCAGTTCTCTGTCCACGCCCTTGCGCTGGTGTACTCTCACGCGATGCCGGGGAACGTGTACGAGGGCAACGTGCGCATTCGGGACTGGGCCGTGGCCGCATTAGACTTCTGGGCCAGTATTCAACACAAAGACGGCAGTTTCGACGAGTTTTACCCTTATGAGCGGGGCTGGGTGGGCCCGTCGGCGTTCACGGCTTACACCAGCGCGGAGGCCTTCGCGCTGCTTCGTGACGAGATGCCCCCGGACGTTGACGACCGGGTCGCCGCGGCGCTGCGCAGGGCGGCCGAGTTCATAGGGGCCGGAGAGTCGGAAGAGGACCACCTGGGCAATCACCATGCGATGGCCTGCCTGGCCGTCCACACCGTGGCCAGGGTGCTGGGCGAGGAGGCGGCGTTTGAACCCGCCTATCAGCGGCTGTGGAGCGGGTTTCTGACCTACTACGACAGCGACGAGGGCTGGTGCCGGGAGTACGACGGCCCTGACCCTGGATACCTCTCGGCAGTGGTGTCGTTTCTGGGCAAGATTTACGTTCACAGGCCCGACCCGGCGATTAAAGACGTGATAGAGCGCGCGGCCCGGACGTGCGCCCACTTCCTCTACCCGGACGGCGGATACGCCGGCACGCTGGGTAGCCGCAACACGGTGCATTTCTACCCGCATGGCTTTGAATTGATGGCTCCCGATAGCCCCCTCGCTGCAGCCGTCGCCGAAAAGGCGCTGGCCTCGATAAACGAGGGAGGGCTTGTGCCACCGCCGGTTATGTCCGACAGGTACGTCGTTTACAGGGTGCCGGAGTACCTGCTGGCCTACCTCGACTACGGCGACAGGCCCGACACGCTGTCGCCGCTGCCGTCGGAGTTGGACGGCCAGCGCATGGTGCTGGCGCGGGCAGGGGTGGCCTCCCGCACCGAGGGGCGTTTGTACGCCGTTGCCAACCTGGCCAAAGGCGGGCCCGTGAAGGTGTTCGACCGCTCTAACGGCGATTCGTTGCTTAACGACGCGGGTTTAATCGGCAAATTGGCTGATGGAAGAGCTTTCACCACCCAATGGATCGACCCGGACAACAGAGTGTCCATACAAGACGACAAGTGGTCGGTGACGGGTACGGCGGGCTACGTGCCCTCGGCCAAGGTGTTTACGCCGTTGAAGGGGCTGATATTCAGAGCTGTCATGGTCGCGGTTGGCTGGCATTCGGGCCTTTCGCACCTGGTCAAAGGCCGGATTCGCAAGACGTTGATCCTGGCCCGCAAGTGTGCGCCGGTGCGGTTCGCCCGCACCCTTGAGTTCGCAGGCGACTCGGTGACCGTTACAGATACCGTGACGCTGGACACCGGTGCCACGGTAGAAAGCCTGCGCATTGGCGGCGAGTTTCACGTCCGCTACGTGCCCCAGAGCCGGTATTTCCAGCCACACGAACTGACGGACGGGGCTCGCTACCTGACCGACCCCGAGCTGGCTAGGCTTAACACCGATCGCCAATTGACGATACGCAGGGTGGTTTCCGCATGACCGACGGGCTTCCTCACGGCGTCTACGGCCCCGAGTACTACTACGGGCGTTTGGATAACATGGCGCTGGGGTATCGACTCAAACGCCGCACTTTCGAGGTGCGCAGGGCAGTGGAGACGCATCTCAATAGGCCCCCGGCGACCGTGGTGGACATCGGCACAGCGGACGCGCTCATGCTCGGCCTGTTAGGTGGTGCCTGGCCGGACGCAAGGTTCGTGGGATTAGAGATGAACGGAGCCCTGCTACGGGCCTCTAACGTACCCGGGGTGGCCAAGGTCGTTGGCGACGCGGTTCAACTGCCACTGGCGGACGGCGTGGCCGACGTGGTCGTGGCGACGGCCGTCATTGAGCATCTGGACGAGCCCGGTCGCCTTGTTGCGGAGTGCCGCCGGGTACTGGCTCCCGGGGGCGTGCTGGTCATCACCACGCCGGACCCCATGATGGAGCGCATATCGGCCAAAATAGGGCTGCTGAAAGAGGCAGGACACCAGCAGATGTTCAACCTCAAGGGCCTGCGTGCCGTGATTGCGGGGGCGGGCCTGAGCGTAGTCGAGACACGGAAGTTCATGTTTTCGCCGGTGGGATTCCCGGCTGAACGGATGATTGAGCGCGTTTTCGGCCCTCTCGGCCTCCGGCTGGTGATGGCGAACCAGATAGCCGTGGGCAGGGCCGACTAGATGCCTCGGCATGCCCACCAAACGGCACCACTGACTACATGCCAAAACTGACCACATGAAACCTTTGCTGAGAAACTGGCCCCGGCTGCTTGGCGTGGCGCTGGTGGTCGTATTACTGGTGAGAGCCGACCTGTCGGGCGTCTCGGACACGCTGGGCGACGCTCACATCGGTGGACTGTTGCTGGCGTTCGTATTGCTGCTGCCGATGATTCTGCTCAAGTCGATTCGCTGGCAGGTCGTCCTGGCCGCGCAGGGCGTCCGCCTGGGCACGCTGCCGGCCTATCTCTCCTATCTGGGCTCCATGTTTTTGGGCGTCGTAACGCCGGGTCGTGTGGGCGAGTTCGCCCGCATTTTTCACGTCACCGAGTCGCACGGCATTTCCCGCACGCTGGCGTTCTCCAGCGTCCTGGCCGACCGGTTGTTCGATCTCTATCTGCTGTTGACATTAGGGGCCCTGGCTCTCGCGGCCGTCACTGATGGCGGAGTACAGATAGGGGTGATCGTCGTCATCGCGGTCGCCGCGGGTGTGCCGCTGGCCGCAGTATTGAGCGACACGGTCTTCGGTTGGGTGCAGGCTCCGGTGCAGTGGGGCAGGGAGAAAACCCCGAAACTGCCGTGGCGACTGTTCGACATGCTGGTCGAGGTGCGAACCGGACTGAGGTCGGTCACCGGCCCGGCGCTGGCGGTTTCTGTCATCCTGACTGGCGCCTCCTACGCGATTTTTTTCACCCAGTCTTACCTCATTGCCCGTTCGGCCGGGATTGACGTCAGTTTCTTCACCGTCAGCCTGGTCATCGCCCTGGGTAGCCTGGTGCCCATCCTGCCGATATCGATATCGGGCCTGGGCACGAGGGACGCGGTGATCGTGGCCTACCTGGGTGCAGAGGGTGTGGCCGGGGACTCCGCACTGGGCTTTTCCATCCTCATATTCATCGTATTCGTCATCGGCAGCGGCCTTATCGGCGCTGCAGCCTGGTTCGCGAAACCCGTGAAGTTCAGCGCGACCAAGTCGTGAACCGCCTGCGAAAGCTCACCGAGAGCCGCGCTGGAATGGCTGGGCTCGCCCTGGTTGGCGCCTGGACCGCGATCGTCTTCGGCTTCTACTTCTCTTTCAAGGCGAGGGAGATATGGCCCAAGGTGGTCGAGGTGCTCGGGGGCGGCTGAGGTGTTCGCCGTCGAATTATTGGTCGCGGGGCTGGTGGCTGCATCGGCCTGGGGGCTCGGCCGA